>Ga0214472_10003950_pt1 | contig 15659 bp, 18 predicted proteins | sample RVTome_6_FD_207662 | JGI IMG/M metagenome (GOLD analysis project Ga0214472, IMG submission 207662) | Soil microbial communities from uranium-contaminated site in the Upper Colorado River Basin, Wyoming, United States - RVT140D175 | ecosystem: Environmental > Terrestrial > Soil > Contaminated >...
GCGCGGGACTGCTGATCGTCGGCATCTCGTACTCGGACGGGAGCGTAGGAACACTTACCGTCAGCTGCCAGCTGGTTGGGACGCCCGACTCGGTGTTCGAGGGGATAACTGCGACGAAGGGCTTCGTTGACTACTGGAACCGCGAAGCGCCTCCCGCTCCCCCCGGAGACGCGAACCGAACGATTTTCCACGTCCTTTCGTAGGGCCAGCACCATGGGAGGGCGGCTGCCATTGCGTGGTCGCCCTCCCATGCTCCATCGGCAGAGAGGCCTGCTCGGACCTTTCGGGTTGAGCGGTGTCCGTCCTGGGTGCGAGAGATATGGTCACGCTGGGAAGGCTTGGAAACCTTCGTGCAGCGGACGTGAGGCCTGCGTTCACCGATGGTCGGGTCGGTGGCCCTATGAGGAGGAGTTCATCCGGAAGGGAGGTGAGCAGAGTGGCAAGTGATCCGATCTGTCCTCCGGGGCCGCACTGCCCGGAGTGCCCGCCGCCGGGAGCCTGAGCCGGTTCGGACCAATCGAGGAGACTCAGACGCGCCCCGCGAGCTGGGCGACCAGTTCGGGAACGGGGACGTACATGGCACCTCCATGCTCCGGCGCCCCGTAATCCCTGATCCACACGATCCGTCCGTCGGCGCCCACCAGCACGAACGTGTGGCCCGGCTCGTTCGAGGGCATCTTCCACCGCATCACGCCGTACATCGTGGCGACCCGGTTCCCCGGGTCGGACAGGAGCGGGGTGGTGATCCCGAGGTTCGAGCCCTCCGCGGCCCACGCTTCGGGCGGATCGGGCGAGATGCTCAGGACCGCGACCCCAAGCGCTTGGAATTGCTTGTCGTCCTGCAGGTCAACTACCTGCTGCATGCAGGGCAGTCACCCAGGCCCCATGCTGAAGTACAGCAAGATGGGCCGTCGGCCCAGGTGGTCGGCGAGGGAGACGGGGGTTCCGGCGGCCGACGTGAGCGAGAACGTCGGGGCCTGGTCCCCCACGTTCAGGCCGCCCTGACCTTCGTTCGGCGCTCCCGGGCTCGCGCAGGCCCCCGCGACGAACGCGATCGCCAGCGCCAGCGATGCGATCACGAGCGTTTCCTTCTTCATGACCCCTCCTCGAGGTTGGGTGGCGCGATCCGGATCGGAGCATCGAAATCGTAGTAGCGGTGGTCCATGAAGTGCCCCGGGGCTCGCATCTCCGCCCGGTGAACCAGCCCGGGCCCGTCGATCCAAAGCCGGAACCACACGGGCAGTCCGCCGCCATCCCCGAAGAACGCGACGATCGTAGTGGGCACACCGTCCACGCGAGCCGAGCCGAGGACGCGCGCGTCGAGGAACGGGCGGAAGAAGTCCCATGTGAACGACGGGACCGTGGGGCGAGGGCCGCCCCTCTCCACCTCCCAGGGCGCCTGGGGCGACGGCTTCAGGTAGCGGGTGCCGGCGATCCATACGACCTGGGACCGGGTCCCGGACGAGGTGACCTCCTGGGTCATCTCGTCGGGGGCCACGAACTCGTACCTCGCGTTCACCACGGCCCGGCCGGACGAGAGGGTCTCGTCGAGTCGGTAGGACGCGAGCTCGTGTATCCGCCGCATCATGGTCCGGATGTTCGCGGTCCCGTCCGGCGCTGGGAGGGAAGGGAGCCGGAAGGAGGCGGTCCCGCCGGTCGTGCCCTCGACCCGCACCTCCACCACGTCGCGGCCGCGCAGCACGACGCGGGCGCTCCGGCAGGTGGGCCCGCACTCCTCCAGTGACACGGTCCGCCCATCCACCACCAGGTGGGTCACGAGCCCCGCCGCGGCCTCCTCGCCATCGAGAGGGAGCAGGTAGACCAGGGCCTCGTTCGGACCGGGATCGCCGGGGCGAAGCGTGAGCCCGACCAGGACCTCCCCGGCATGGCTCCCTAAGGTGAGGTCGCCCGGCCTCGGGAACGCCGAGCCAGCCGCCCCCGGTTCGCCCGGGGCCGCCGCCTCCGCCACCCTGGCCGGCGGCAACGGGAAGGCCGCGAGAAGCGCCGCCGCGCCGATCACGAGCACCGCAAACGCGGCCTCCATCCGGACCGTTCCGAGCACCCGGCGCCACAGGAGGATCGAGAGCTGGGCCATCAGGAACACCCCGAACGCCTTGGCCAGGAGCACGAGGCCGTACGCCGACGTGAACAGCTCCCCCAGGGTGCCGAGCTCCTGCGCCCCCCGAACCACACCGGTCGCGACCGTGACCGAGAAGGCGCCGAGGGCCACCGGGGTAAACCGGTCGAGCAGGGCTCGGCCCTCATCGCCCCGCCAGCGGCCCGGCGGACGAAGGGTGGCGAGCGCGAGGATGCCCCCCGCCCACAGGCCCGCAGACGAGAGGTGCACCCAGTCGACCGTGATTGCCCACCACCGGGGATGGATGGCGGCGGCGTGGCCCGCCGCGGCCAGGGCCAGCATGGCCCCGGCGAGCGGGACGACGACGAGCCGGGGGCCGAGGAAGGAGGCCGCCAGCGCGGCCCCTTCCAGGAGCACTCGCAGGAGGCGCGCCACCCCGGGCGTTCCGGTCGAGAGGTAGGTGACGACGGCGCCCACAGACGGTGTTGGGGCCGCCACGAGGGCTTCCCCCAGGACGACGACGAGCCCGCCCCCGAAGGCCACGGAGAGAGCCGGCCGCACCCGAAGCTCGACCCACCCGAGCGGCGGTTCTCGACGGCCGATGCGGCGCAGCAGCAGCATGCCGAGGGCGAGGAGCAGAGCGAGATCCTCCACGGTTCGCGCCACGGCCAGGAACAGGTCGGGGGCGCGTGGCCCGGTGCTCGTCCCGCCCACCGCTCCTGGCCCCGGCGTGACTCCGACCCCGAAGGCGAAGGAGCCGTGGAGGGTGTGCCCGTCCACGGTGCTGACGGTCGTCCAGTCGACCGCGTACACGCCCTGGGCGCCGGACGACACGGGGATGCGGATCTCGTCGTTCCCGGCGACGGTTCCGGCGAACCGGCGGCCGTCCGGGCCGGTCACCGTGGCCCGGGAGAGCTTCACGTTGAGCGGCTCCGAGAACCGCAGCACGACGACACCGGGGGGAGTGCCGAGCTCCGTCCCCGGCTCCGGCTGGGACGAGACGAACCCGGCATGTGCCGCGGCCGGGACCGGCGTGAGCGCGACGACGGCGAAGGCCGCGAGCAGCGAGCGGATCAGCGTGCGGCCGGCTAGATGGGCGGCCACTGGTTCCTGGAGAACAGCCGGATCAGAGGGGTGAACAGCCGCAGCCACTGCCCCGTCACCATGAGGATCCCCATGACGATCAAGATCGCACCGCCCGCCACCTCGACCGCTCGCCCGTGACGGCGGAGCCATCCGAAGACCCTCCCGGTCCCGGCATAGCCCAGGGCGAGGAGAAGGAACGGGATCCCCAGGCCGAGCGAATACACGAACAGCAGGCTCGCCCCCCGCCACGCGCCCTGGGTCGTGGCCGCCGCCGTGAGGATGCCGGCCAGCACCGGGCCGATGCACGGGGTCCACCCCACGGCGAAGGCCATGCCCAGGGGGACGGCACCGAGCGGCCCCGGACGGATCCGGCGAAGGTCGAGGCGAACCTCCCGACTCAGGGCGGGGATCCTGATCGCGCCGATCGTCACCAGCCCCATCAGTACGACGAACAGGCCCGCGGCCCGGGTCAGGGACTGCCGGTGGGCGAGCAGGAATCCACCCAGGGACGACGCGCTCGCGCCGAGCGCGGTAAACACCGTGGCGAAGCCCAGGATGAAGAGGAGGGCGGCGCCCAACACCCGCGAGCGGACTATGACGCCGTCCACCTGCGGAGCGGCCGCGCCGCCGACGTAGGACACGTACCCGGGCATGAGGGGCAGGCAGCACGGCGAGCTGAAAGACAGGACGCCTGCGACGAGGGCGAGGGCGTAGGGACCGAGGGCGCTCATGCGGGGCCCCGCCTCAGGACGTCGTCCAGCGCCTCGCGGAGGATGGCGGCGTCGATGTACCCGACGAACTGGTACACGATCCGCCCTTCCCGATCGATGATGAACGTGGTCGGGAGCCCCACCAGCTCGTAGCTGAAGGCCAGCTCACCGGCGGGGTCGAAGACGCTCGGGTACGTGATCCCGAACTCTCCCTCGTACGCCCGCGCCGCGGCTCGGTCGTCCCGGTAGTTCACACCCATGAACTGCAGGCCTCGATCCTCGTACGCGTCCCAGGTGCTCTGCAGCCCCGGAGCCTCGCGGCGGCACGGTCCGCACCACGTGGCCCAGAAGTTCAGGACCACGACGTCTCCCCGGAAGTCGCTCATCGCGATCTGGCCGTGCCCGTCGAGCGCGGGCAATCGGAAGTCCGGGGCCGGCCGGTCGTCGGCCTGGGCCACGGCCCGGTAGTTCGCGATCGTGAGTCCCGACACTCCACCCGTGCCCCTGGACCGGATCTCCTGCACGGCGAGCACCACGACCAGGAGGACGAGCCCGAGCACGGCCATGCGGATCCCCAGCCGCGCGTACCGCTCCGCCTCACTCCGGGCCGGCGGTGACTCCGGGCGCGTGCGATCCGGCGCTTCGCGCCTCATCCCGGCGCCACGCAGAACCCTCCCTGCGGCGGCTGCTTGATGGTGTCCGTGCCGCGGGGCGGGCCGATGACGATGACGGACGTTTCGACCACCACGTCGCCCGCGTCGGTGATGGTCACCTTGAACCGGTCCAGGCTACGTGGCGCCGGCCCAAGCTCGTACTCGCCCGCCAGGTTGTACTTCGAGCCGTGGCACGGGCACTCGAACCACTGGGACTGCTGGCAGAACGGGACCCGGCAGCCGAGATGCACGCACCGCTGGTACAGGGGCATGATGCCCTGGGCCGCGAGGCCCTCGGCCTCGTAGTCGACGTCGTCCGTCGGCCTGCCGTCGTAAGGGACGAAGTAGAACCGTCCGGCCCCGTAGTAGACAGGCTGGTTCGTGGACTGGATCTCGTTCTTGATCGCATCCAGCTTGCCGGCGTCGATTACCGCCCCAAAGCCGCCCTTCAGGTTGGGCCACAGGAACGCCAGGGTCGCCCCCCCGAACTCGGCCGTGAACACCCCGAGGGAGGCGAGGAGCGACCGTCGGAAGAACTCCCGCCGGGTCACCGGCCTGGGCGCCTTGGGCGGAGCCTCGCCGCGGACGGTTGGCGCGCCGGGGGCCGCAACCCCAGCCCGTGCCGCCCTGCGGGCACGCACGAACGACAGGCCGAACACGATGGCGAACAGGTCGATCACCACGATGACGACTAGGGCGGCCAAGGTCCCCGTGGAGAGGGCGAGGGGGAGGCTCATGGCGTGGTCGGTCATCCCTACGGCCCTCGAAGGGTCAGCATCTGGTGGCTCATGGGATGGACGCTCCTCTCGGTTTCGTCGAGCGGGGACCGGGAAGTTCGGCCCCGAGTGCTAGACGGACGCGAGTTGCGGAGGTCTTTCGAGCGAACGCGCCAGCAGGGGGGCAGGCGAGGAGGAGCGAGTCGCGTGGGCGCCTTCGCGGAAACCGAGGACGACGATCATCAGCGTCGCCAGGACGGCCAAGCAGAGCGCACCCTGGGCGCGGCACTCGGGGCAGCCTGCCGTCATTGCCATCCCCACCCCGAGCGGGATGGCCAGCAGGAGGATCAGCAGCACGAGCGCGATGACGGCGAGCGCCCTGAGCATCACATCGACCGTATCACCCCCCGGTCGATCCAGCCAGGCACGGCCCCGACTGGCCCCTCGTAAAGGCCCAGGTCCGAGGCTCCGATAGTCCAAGCAGGGCCATGGCTGCGGAGAGCTCCACGCTTTCGGACAGCATCCGGCGCGAGGCGAGGGTGGTCGGCTTGCGCGACGTCCGCACGCCCTCCCTGGAGGCGGTGGAGCGGCGGCGGATGCAGCTGTGGATCCTGACCACGGTCCTGCTCGTGGCGGGGAGCGCCGTGATCGCCTTCCTGTCGCTCTGGCCGAGCACCCCCAGCTCTTGGTTCTCCCCCTCGGTCCTTCGGTGGGGTTTCGTCCTGCTCTCGGTGGCCTTCTGCGTCTACGCCATCGAGAAGGCGCTTCACCTCCGCCGGTTGGCCGGGCTCCTCACCGACGAGCGGGTCCTCACCGCCTCGCTTTCGAACCGCCTCCACGAGGTCTCGCTCCTGCTCGAGGCGGGCAAGGCCATGAACTCCGTCCTCGAGCTGGACGCCGTCTTGGACGTGATCCTTCGGAGCGCGCTCGACCTGCTGAAGGGCAAGAGCGGCTCGGTCATGCTGGTCGAGGGAGATGCGCTCGTCGCGTCGTGCGTCCGCGGCAACGAGGCCGCGAAGGGACGAAGGGTGCGGATCGGGAAGGGCATCGCGGGCCGGGTGGCCGAGACCCGTGAGCCCTTGTTGATCGACGGGACCGCCGGCCCGGCCGATTTCGCAGACCTCGGCCCCCGGGAGCAGTCCGTCGAGAGCTCCATGTGTGTGCCGCTCCTCAGCCGGGACGAGCTGCTCGGCGTGCTGAGCGTGAACGCCGATCCGGACCGGGCGTTCACCGAGTACGACCTTCGGGCCCTCAGCCTATTCGCCGAGCAGGCCGCGGGGGCCATCGCCAACGCCCGACTGTACGAGTCCGAGCGAGCCAACGTGCTGAAGCTCATGGAGGTGGACCGGCTGAAGACGGAGCTGGTCGACATCGTGACCCACGAGCTCAGGACGCCGCTTACCGCGGTGCTGGCCGCGTCCGAGAGCGCGCAGCGCTCCGACCTCCTCGACACCTCGCCCGAGCTCCTCCAGATCATCGAGCGAAACGCCCGGCACCTGGCGTCGATGATCGAGGACATCGTGGTGTCGAACCGGTTGGAGCAGCGCACGGCGATGGGGCCGCTGGCCCCGGTGGACGTGGCGGACGTCGCCCAGCTCGTGGCCTCCGATTTCGAGGTGAGCGGCCGCCCCGTGCTGGTGCAGACGCCCGTGTCGGCCCCCATCGTGGCCAGCCCGGACGCGCTGCGGCGCATCCTGAGCAACCTCGTGGACAACGCCTACAAGTACGGGAAGCCCCCCGTGCGACTGGTGGTCGAGCCGAGCCGGGCCGGGGTGACAATCTGGGTGATTGATTCCGGCCCGGGGATCCCTCCGGAGGACCGGGAGCGCGTGTTCCAGCGATTCTCCCGTCTCGGCGTGGGCCGGGCGAAGCCGGGGCTGGGGCTCGGCCTTCCCATCGTCCGCGGCCTCGCCACGTCCCTGGGCGGCTCGGTCACGATCGAGGACGCCCCGTCGGGGGGCTGCGCGTTCAAGGTGGTGCTCCCGGCCGTTCCGCCCGCCCAAGAGGCGGTCTGACCCGCCGGTTCGGCCCGTATCCTGGGGGCGATGGGTCCCGCGGATGACCGGTTCCTGCGCGCGTGCCGGCTCGAGCCCGTGGACCGCACGCCGGTGTGGTTCATGCGCCAGGCCGGGCGGTACCTGCCCGAGTACCGGGAGCTCCGGGGCGACCGGGACATCCTCGAGGCGGTCCGGGTCCCCGACCTGGCCGTGGAGATCACCCTTCAGCCGCTTCGGCGGATGGAGCTCGACGCCGCCGTCCTGTTCTCGGACATCATGGTTCCCCTCGCCGCCATCGGGGTCGACGTCCGGGTCGAGCCCGGCGCCGGACCGGTGGTGGCCGAGCCCATCCGCACCGCGGGCGACATCGAGCGCCTGCGGCCGCTGGAGCCCGAGGCCGACATGCCCTATGTGCTCGAGGCCATCCGACTCCTCCGGAAGGAGCTCAAGGTCCCGCTGATCGGGTTCGCCGGCGCCCCGTTCACGGTGGCGAGCTATCTGGTGGAGGGGGGACCGTCGCGTGACCACGCGCGCACGAAGGCCCTGATGCACGACGACCCCGTGCTGTGGCGGCGACTGATGGAGGTCCTCGCCGACCTCGCCGTGGCGCACCTGCGAGGGCAGGTCGAGGCCGGGGCCGACGCGGTCCAGGTATTCGACAGCTGGGTGGGCGCGCTGGAGCCCGAGGACTACGAGCGGTTCGTGCTGCCGGCCATGCAGCTCGTCTTCGGCGGGCTGGCGGACCTGGACGCGCCGGCCATCCACTTCGGCGTGGGGACGGGAGAGCTGCTCGGCCTGATGCGGCGGGCCGGCGGGCACGTCATCGGGGTGGACTGGCGCGTCCCGCTCGACGCCGCGTGGCGCCGGATCGGGTACGACCGCGGCATCCAGGGGAACCTCGATCCCGCGGCGTGCCTGGGGTCGTGGGACACCGTGCGTCGCCAGGCCCTCGGCGTACTGGAGCGGGCGGAGGGACGGCCCGGCCACGTGTTCAACCTGGGCCACGGGGTGCTGCCGGACACCCCGGTGGGGAACCTTCAGCGCCTGGTGGACCTGGTGCACGAGACGACGGCACGGTGAGTGGGGATGAGCGCCCGGGGGCTGAGATGACGGCGCCGGTCGGGGTGCTGGTCATGGCTTACGGAAGTGCGAACGGCCCGGGCGACGTCGAGCGGTATTACACGGACATCCGGGGCGGGCGGCCGCCGTTGCCGGAGCACCTCGTCGCCCTGAGGGAGCGGTATGCGGCGATCGGTGACCGGTTCCCCCTCCTCGAGATCACTACCCAACAGGGCAAGGGCCTGGAGCGCGAGCTGAACGGCGGCGGCACTGGGGCCTTCCGGGTGTACCTGGGCATGAAGCACTCGGCGCCGTTCATCGCCGATGCCGTTGCGACGATGCGCCGCGACGGCATCGAGCGCGCGGTGGGGATCGTGATGGCCCCGCACTGGTCGGGGATGTCGGTGGAGACCTACGTGGAACGGGTGCAGCAGGCCCTGAGCGGGGACGGTGGTCCCGCGATCACCTTCGTCCGGAGCTATCACGACCATCCCATGTTCGTAGACCTGTTGGCCTCCCGGGTGCGGGAGGCGCTCGGCCGACTGTCCGACCCGAGCCGCGAGAAGGCGGCCGTCGTGTTCTCCGCGCACTCGCTCCCCGTTCGAACGTCGGGCGACGGGTCGCTTCTGTGCAAGTCCTGCGACTGCGAGGACCGGTGCCGGTACCGGGACGGGCTCCAGGAGACCGCCGACCTGGTCGGGGACCGGCTGAAGCTCTCGACCTACACGATCGGGTGGCAGAGCGCCGGGCGGACCGCCGACCCCTGGTGGGGCCCGCCCCTCGAGGACGTGATCCGGGACCTCGCCGCGAGCGGCCACCGCGCCGTCGTGGTCTGCTCGGCGGGGTTCGTCGCCGATCACCTGGAGATCCTGTATGACCTGGACATCGAGGCGAAGCGGGTGGCCGAGGAGGCCGGGGTGGAGTTCGCCCGGACCGAGATGCCGAACGCGGATCCTTCGTTCGTCCGGATGCTGGCCGCGGTGATCCGCCAGCACCTGGGGGCGGTGGCTGCCGCGTGACCGGGCGCGTCGTCGTGGTGGGAGGGGGGATCGCCGGGCTGACGGCCGCGTACCGGCTTGTGGCGGCGGGCGGGCCCGAGGTCACGGTTCTGGAAGCAGACGCTGTGCCGGGCGGAAAGGTCCGTTCGATCGAGGTGGGCGGCGTCGAGCTCGAAGCCGGGCCCGACTCACTGATCGCCCGGAAGCCGTGGGCCGTCGAGCTGTGCCGCGAGCTCGGCGTGGGCCACGACTTGGTGGCTCCGGCCACGGACCGTACGTACGTCTGGACCGAGGCCGGGCTCCGACGATTCCCCATCGGACCCTTCGGGATTCCGGCCGACCCCCGGGAGCTGTGGAGCTGGGCGGGGATCTCGCGGCGAGGGAAGCTCCGGGCCCTGGGCGACCTGGTCCGCAAGCCGAAGAAGGCCGAGGGCGACCAGTCGCTGGGGAGCCTGCTCCGGCGGCGCCTCGGCGACGAGGTCACCGATGCCCTGGTGGCTCCGCTTCTCGGCGGGTTGTTCGCGGGCGACGTCGACCGCCTGAGCGCCGAGGCAACGTTCCCGGAACTCGTGGAATGGGAGCGCCGGCACGGCAGCTTGATCCGGGGCGCCCGGGCCGCGGCAAAGGCCGCCGGCCCGGGCGCCCCGTCGATGTTCCTTCGCCTGGAGGGCGGCTTGGGGCGCCTTACCGGCGCCCTGGCCGAGGCCCTCGGAGAGCGGCTCCGCTGCAGTACCGTGGTGGACGCCGTCGAACGGGATCACGGCCGCTACGTGGTGGGCGCCGGGGGGGCCGAGCACTCGGCCCGCCGGACCGAGCATCCGGCCGACGCAGTCGTCCTTTCTTCGCCTGCGTTCGTCGGCGCGGGGCTTGTGGAGCGGCTCGCGCCAGAGGCCGCCAGGTTGCTCCGCCAGATCCCCTACGCCTCCACCGCCGTCGTGCTGCTGGCGTACGCGGAGGGCACGGGCGACGCGCTGCCGGACGCGACCGGCTTCGTGGTGCCCGCGGGCAGGGCGCCGCTCACGGCGTGCACGTTCGTGTCGCGGAAGTGGCCCCGGCCCGAGCTCGGCTCCCGAGCCGTCCTCCGCTGCTTCGTCGGTGGGGTGGGTGCCGAGGACGTCCTGGACGCGCCCGATCGGGAGATCGCGGAGGCGGTGTGCCGGCACGTCGCCGCCCTGGTCGAGCTGCCGCCGGCCCCCGAGGCATGGAGGGTGGTGCGGTGGCCGAAGGCCATGCCCCAGTACGAAGTGGGGCACCTGGAGCGGGTGGCCCGGATCGAGGGGTCGCTTCCGGCGGGCGTGTTCCTGGCCGGCTCGGGGTACCGTGGGGTGGGCCTGCCCGACTGCGTCCGGAGCGGGAACGAGGCGGCCGGACGGGTCCTGGCCCATCTCGCCGGCTTGCCGGCCAAGGACGTCGAAGAGGAGCGCGTGTGATGAGCGAGACCGTGTACGCGCTGTATCCGGTGTTCAGGGTGGCCCCGCGCCCCCACGGGCTCGACGTGGACGACGCGGCGCAGGAGATCGAGAACCTGTTCAAGGAGTGGTCCGACCGGGTGACCGTGCGCGGCGTGTACTCGACCGTGGGGTTCCGGGCGGACTCGGACCTCATGCTGTGGCTCCTCGGGCCTTCGCCCGACGCGGTGCAGGACGCGCTGGTCGGGTTCCGGCGGACCCAGGCCGGACGCGGCCTCGAGCTCGCGTGGTCGTTCATGGGCGTGGTCAAGCCGGCCGAGTTCACCGCCGACCACGCACCGGCCTTCGCCAAGGGCGAGCCCCCCAGGAAGTTCCTGTGCGTGTACCCGTTCGTTCGGACGCCCGAGTGGTACCTGCTGCCGCGGGATGAGCGTGCCGAGCTGCTCCGCGAGCACGGGGAGATCGGCCGGGGATTCCCCGAGGTCCTGGCCAACACCACCAGCGCCTTCGGGATCAACGACTGGGAATGGATCCTGGCCTTCGAGGCGGACGAGCTCGACCGCATCGTGGACTGCCTCCGAAGGCTCCGGGAGGCGAAGGCCCGGCGGTACACGAAGGAGGAGATCCCGTTCGTGACCGGCATCCGCAAGGACGTGCGGGATGCCCTGACCGACCTCACCTGATCTTCGGCGCATAATGAAGGCGAACCGTTCGGAGGGAAGGCCATGAAGGCGAAGGACAAGGGCGGCGAGAAGCACCAGAAGCGGGTGGCGCAGAAGTCCATCAAGGAGAAGCGCGCCGCCAAGCGGGCCAAGAAACAGGGCACCACGACCGTGCATATCACTACCACGCCGCAGCAGTAGCGGCCGGTGTTCGAGGACTCGGAGCCATGAGGGACCTCGCCTCGATGGAGTGCGTTCCGTGCAAGGGCGGGATCCCTCCCATGGAGCACGAGGAGATCCACGGATACCTGGACGACCTGGGGGGTAACTGGCGGGCGGTGGACGACCACCACCTGGAGAAGGAGTACCGGTTCAAGAACTTCCGCCAGGCGCTGGACTTCACGAACCGGGTCGGCGAGCTGGCCGAGGACGTCGGGCATCACCCCGACATCCACCTGGCCTGGGGGAAGGTGAAGCTCACGGTGTGGACCCACAAGATCGACGGCCTCCACCAGGCGGACTTCGTCTTCGCCGCCAAGGCCGATCGGGCGCTGGAAGAGGTGCATCCCGCGGGAGGCTAGCGCCGCTTCGCGGGGCGTGGTGCGCTCGGGGGGCGGAGCTCAGCCGGCGAACGCCGCCGCCGCCTCGATCGTGCTTCCGATCTCCTCGGGGCCGTGCGCCGTCGAAAGGGTCCACATCTCGTACCCGGACGGCGGGAGGTACACGCCCCGCTCCAGCATGTGGTGGAAGAAGCGGGCGTACCGCTCGTGGTTCGCCGCTTTGGCACCATCGAAGTCGCGGACCGGGCCGGCCGTGAAGAACACGCTGAACATGGTCTCGACCCGGTTGACCGTGGCCGCGATCCCGCTCCGACCGAACGCCTCTTGGAGCCCGGCCGCCAGCTCCTCCGCGGTCTTGGCGAGCTGCGGGTAGGGGTTCCGCTCCCGGGCCAGGGTGAGCGCCGTGATCCCCGCGGCGACGGCCACCGGGTTCCCGCTCAGCGTGCCGGCCTGGTACACCGGGCCCACCGGGGCGAGGCGCTCCATCACGTCGCGCCTTCCGCCGAAGGCCGCACAGGGGAACCCCCCGCCCATCACCTTCCCCAGCACCGTGAGGTCCGGGCCGACGGCGAAGGCGCTCTGGGCGCCCCCGAAGCCGATCCGGAAGCCCGTGATGACCTCGTCGAAGATGAGCAGCGCCCCGTGCTCGGCGGTGGCCTCGCGGAGCCCTTCCAGGAACCCCGGCTCGGGCGGCACGACGCCCATGTTCGCCGCCACTGGCTCGACGATCAGGGCGGCGATGGCGTCCCCGCGCTCCGCGAACGCGGCGCGGACCGCCTCGAGGTCGTTGTACGGCACCGTGAGCGTGTCCCGGGCGGCCCCCTCGGTGACGCCGGGCGAACCGGGGATGCCGCACGTCGCGAGGCCCGAGCCGCTACCCCCGGCCAGGAGCGAGTCGGCGTGCCCGTGGTAGCACCCCTCGAACTTCAGGATCACGTCGCGACCAGTGAACCCGCGCGCCAAGCGGATCGCGCTCATGGCGGCCTCGGTGCCGCTCGACACCAGCCGGACCATGTCCACGGAGGGAAGAGCGTCGACGATGAGCTCGGCCAGCCTCACCTCCAACTCGGTTGGCGCGCCGAAGGACGTGCCGAGATGGGCGGCGTTCACGACCGCGTCCACGATCTCCGGGCACGCGTGGCCGAAGAGCGAGGCTCCCCAGGACTGCACGAAGTCGATGTACCGGTTGTCGTCGGCATCGGTGAGGTATGCGCCCGAGGCGCTTCGGATGAAGCGCGGAGTGCCACCCACGGCCCCGAACGCGCGGACCGGCGAGTCCACGCCGCCCGGGATCACGCCCCGTGCGCGCTCGAACAGCTCCTCGGATGCGGTCAACGTTAGGCGCCGCGTGCCGGCACCAGGCCCAGGTCTCTCAGCACGCCGACGGGGAGCACGTGGCAGTAGGGCTCGTGCCCGGTCTTGTCGTAGTACTGCTGGTGGTAGTCCTCCGCCGGATAGAACGCCACGAACGGCTTGACCTCCGTGGCGATGGGCCGGTCGAAGCGCGACTGAGCCCGGGCGCGCGACCCCTCGGCCGCGGCCCCCTGCTCCTCGGAGTGGGCAAGGATGATGCTGCGGTACTGGGTCCCGACGTCGGGTCCCTGCCGGTTCGCCTGCGTGGGGTTGTGCATGGCCCAGAACACCTCGAGCAGCTGCTCGTAGGTCACCTGTTCGGGGTCGAACGTAATCTGGACGACCTCGGCGTGGCCCGTTCTTCCGGTGCAGACCTCCCGGTACGTCGGGTTCTCCGCGGACCCCCCGCTGTAGCCGGAGACGACGTCGAGTACGCCGGGCACCTGCCGGAACACCCACTCCACACCCCAGAAGCAGCCTGCGCCGAACGTCGCGGTCTCGAGTGCCATGGAACCTCCTCGTTCTCTCTACCCTATGGTCCCGCGGGCGGGCCCGATCGTTTCAGCTCGCGAGCCAGTCGGCGGCTTCCTTGGCGTGGTAGGTGAGGATGAGGTCGGCGCCGGCCCGCCGGATCGAGGTCAGCACCTCGAGCGCGGCCTTCCGCCCGTCGATCCACCCGTTCTGCGCCGCGGCCTTCACCATGGCGTACTCGCCGCTCACGTTAAAGGCGGCGAGGGGGAACCGAGTCTCCTCCTTGGCCCGGCGGATCACGTCGAGGTAGGGGAGGGCCGGCTTCACCATCACGATGTCGGCGCCCTCCTCGATGTCCTGGCGGATCTCCCGGATGGCCTCGTCGGCGTTGGGCGGGTCCATCTGGTAGCCGGTGCGGTCCCCGAACCGGGGGGCGCACTCGGCCGCCTCGCGAAACGGCCCGTAGAAGGAAGACGCGAACTTCGCCGCGTACGCCAGGATGCCCACTTTCCCGAACCCGGCGTCGTCGAGGGCCTCGCGGATCTCGGCGACCTGCCCGTCCATCATCCCGCTCGGTCCGACCATGTGGGCTCCGGCCTCGGCCTGGGCAATCGCGATCCTGGCGTACAACTCGACGGTTCGGTCGTTGTCGACATTGCCGTCGTCGTCAAGGACCCCGCAGTGGCCGTGGTCGGTGTACTCGTCCAGACACAGGTCGGCGATGACCACGTGCTCGTCCCCGAGGTCGTCGCGGAGCAGCCGCAATGCCTTCTGTGCGATGCCGTCGGGATTCCACGCCTCCGAACCCTCCGGGTCCTTCCGCGACGGGACGCCGAACAGCATGAACCCCACCACGCCCTTGGAGGCGATCTCGTTCGCCTCCTTCCGCAGCGACTCCAGCGTGTGCTGGAGCTGCCCCGGCATCGACGGGATGGGTGCCGGCTCCCCGATGCCCTCCTTCACGAACAGCGGCGCGACCAGGTGACGGGGGGCGAGGTCGGTCTCCCGGATGAGCGAGCGGAGCGCCGGTGTCCGCCGGAGCCTGCGGGGACGGTGCTGGGGGAAGCTCATGGCGCCGATTGTAGGCGGCGTGAGGACCGGGCGGCCTCGTTGCGGGCGGCGAAGACCCGTTCAAGGGCCACGACGAGCCCCTCGATCGTGTAGGGCTTCGCCACCGCCGACACCCTGAGCCCGCGGGTCCGGGCTTCCCGAGCCGTGACCGGCCCGATGCACACCACCTTCGGATCGCCGCGAACCACTCCGACCGCGCCCACGAACCCCCGGACGGTCGAGGCGCTGGTGAACGTGATGGCGTCGACCCGCCCGTCGGCCAAGGCTCGGCGCGCCTCCAGGGGCAGGGATCGGGGCGCGCGCGTTCGGTAGGCGTCCACCCGGACCGGGGTCCATCCCTTCGCGGCCAGCGCGACCTCCAGACCCTCGGGAGCGATGTCGGCCCGGGCGCACAGCACCCCGCCCCGGCCCCGGGGGAAGGCTCGGGCCAGCGCCGCGGTGGTGAAGGTCCGAGGGACGAGGTCGGCCTCCCGCCGGGCCCACCGCTCGAAGGCCTCGGCCGTGCCCTCGCCGACGGCCGCCACCTTCGCACGCACGTCGCGCGGAGCGAGCCGGGAGGCCAACGCCTCAACCGTGGTCCGGCTGGTCAGCGTGATCCATTCGAACTTCCCGGCGGCCAGGTCCTTCAGCGCGCGCGTGAGGGCGGCCGAACGCGCGGGGACGATCTCGATGGCCGGGGCCACGATCGCCTTCGCGCCCCGGCGCCGGAGCTCGCGCACCAGGACCTCCGACTGGTCCCGGGGGCGGGTGACGACGACGATCTTGCCGCTCAGCGATCCGCGAGGGGTCACGGCCGCACCGCGTCGAGCGTCACGGCCGCACCGCGTCGAGCGTCAC
>Ga0214472_10003951_pt1 | contig 15658 bp, 19 predicted proteins | sample RVTome_6_FD_207662 | JGI IMG/M metagenome (GOLD analysis project Ga0214472, IMG submission 207662) | Soil microbial communities from uranium-contaminated site in the Upper Colorado River Basin, Wyoming, United States - RVT140D175 | ecosystem: Environmental > Terrestrial > Soil > Contaminated >...
TCGTGTTCCTCGTCCGATCGCTGGGCGGTGTGGCGTATTGGAGGGCCCGCCGCGCCGCTGGAAGACCTCCCGGGCGCGTGAACGGGCGGCCCGTGAGATACCGTTCCGACTCCTACGTCCTCGACATCCGCCTGCCCGAGGGCATGGGCCCCTTCCGTCTCACCCGCAAGCTGTGGACGTATCTCGCGTTCGGCGGGGGTGGCCGCCCGATGCGTTTCGTCGACAGCATCGAACCGGCTGGTGAGCACGACACCGTCTGCATCCAGGTCGCTTCCGCCGATTCCCTCTACGTCACCGACGACTTCCTCGTCACGCACAATACGCTGAATGACTCGTTCATCATCCTCGACGAGGCCCAGAACACCACGCCCGAGCAGATGAAGATGTTCCTCACGCGTCTCGGCTTCGGATCCAAGGCCGTGGTGAACGGCGACGTGACGCAGATCGACCTGCCGAACGGCCAGCGGTCCGGCCTCGTGGTCGTGCAGGAGATCCTGTCCGGCATCGACGGGATCGAGTTCTGCCACCTCGGGGCCAGGGACGTCGTGCGCCACAAGATCGTCCAGGACATCGTGGAGGCGTACCGGCTTTTCGGCGAGAGGCGGGCGGCCAACGCGGATGAGTGACGGCGACCATACGCCGAGGATCCTGGTCTCCAACCGCCAGCCGGCCCCCCTGGACGAGGAAGGGCTGATCGAGCTGGCCCGAACCTGCCTGGCCGGCGAGGGCGCGGCCCGATCCGAGCTGTCGGTGTCGTTCGTGACCGCGGCCGAGATGGCCGAGCTCCACCTGCGTTACCTGGGCGAGGAGGGCCCCACCGACGTCCTGTCGTTCCCCCTCGGTGAGGAGGACGAGGATGGAGCCCGGATCCTGGGCGACGTGGTGATCGCGCCGGAGGTCGCGGCGGCCAGCAACCCGGGGGACCCCGCCGCAGAGCTCCGGCTGCTGCTCGTGCACGGCATCCTGCACCTCCTGGGGCACGACCACGAGGACGACGGCGAACGGGCCGAGATGTGGGCCAAGCAGGAGCGGTACGCGGGGGTACGGGTCCCGTGAACTGGCTGTGGGTCCTCGTGGTGGTCCTGGTCCTGCTCGGCTCGGTCCTCGCGGTCGCCGAAGCCTCGCTCACGCGGATGACGCGCGTGCGGGCGCTCGCGCTCGCCGAGGAGGAGCGCCGAAACGCCCTGATCCTCGAGCGGATCGAGGCCGATCCCCCCCGATATCTGAACGCCGTGTACCTATCGGTGATGTTCGCCCAGAACGGCTCGGCCATCCTGGTGGCGATCCTGGCCGAGCGCGCCTTCGGAGGGCTCGGCATCACCCTTGTCTCCGTCGCGTTCACGCTCCTGTACTTCGTCGCGGTCGAGGCCATGTCGAAGACGTACGGCGTCCTGCACAGCGACGGGGCGGCGCTGGCGGTCGCACCCCTCGTGTGGGCCCTCGGGCGGGCCCTCGCGCTTCCCACCCGGCTGCTGATCGGGCTGGCCAACGTCCTCCTGCCGGGCAAGGGCCTGCGGCAGGGGCCGTTCGTGTCGGAGGCGGAGCTCCGGGCCATGGCCGAAGCCGGACACGAGGAAGGGAGCATCGAGGAGGAGGAGAAGGAGCTCATCCACTCGATCTTCGAGTTCGGGGACACCATCGCGCGGGAGGTCATGGTGCCGCGGCCGGACATCGTGGCCATCGAGAGCGACAAGACGCTCCGCGACGTCCAGGCCCTGGTGCTCCAACACGGCTACTCCCGGATCCCGGTGTTCCGGGACGACATGGACAACGTGATCGGCATGGTCTTCGCCAAGGACGTGCTGAAGGCGCTCCATCAGGGCAAGCACGACATGCCGCTCTCCGACGTCGTGCGCGAGGCCCACTTCGTGCCAGAGTCGAAGAAGGCGGCCGACCTGCTCCGGGAGATGCAGCAGCAGAAGTTCCACATCGCGCTGGTCACCGACGAGTACGGCTCGGTGTCCGGCCTGCTGACGCTGGAGGACCTCCTGGAGGAGCTGGTCGGCGAGATCACCGACGAGTACGACCGCGAGGAGCCGAGCGTCGTGGACCTCGGCCACGGCATCTACCGGGTGGACGGCCGGGTGGGGATCGACGAGGTGAACGAGCTGCTCGACGCGGAGCTCCCCAACGAGGAGTGGGACTCGGTGGGCGGCCTGATGCTCGGCTTGATGGGCTCGATCCCGGGCGAGGGCGAGGAGGTCGCCTTCCAGAACCTCACGTTCAAGGCGGAGAAGGTGAACGGCCGGCGGATCGCGAAGGTGCTGATCAGCCGGAAGCCGGACAAGGCGCCGGACGCGGCGGAGGCCACCGCTGAGTAAGTCGGCCGAGGAGCGGGTTGAGGACCTGGTCGCCGCGGCGACGGAGGTCCGGGCGAACGCGTACGCGCCGTACAGCAAGTTCCACGTGGGGGCGGCCGTCCTGGCGGGCGGGCGGATCTTCACCGGCGCGAACGTGGAGAACGCGTCGTATCCGGTGTCGGTGTGCGCCGAGCGGAACGCCGTGGCCGCGGCGGTGGCGGCCGGGGAACGGAAGATCGACTGCATCGCGGTAGTGACCGACCAGCCCAGGCCGACGCCTCCGTGCGGGGGGTGCCGGCAGGTTCTGTGGGAGTTCGGGCCGGAGTCGCTCGTGGTGTCGGCATCGACCGGAGGAGCCCGGGCCAGGTGGGCGCTTGAGGACCTCATCCCGGACGCGTTCGGCCCGGATTCGTTCCCGCATCCGTCCTGACGTCAGGTCCGGCCGCGCTTCTTCGCTGTTGGTGAGCCGTACCGACACGGCACGTCGCCTCTGGGTCAATCGCGAGGTTGCCCGCGATTCGATTGTGGCCTCGTTCCTGACCCCCGGCTCCGTTCCAGGAGGCGATCCTATCGGAACTTGATGACCCCACCGTGGAGCGGATGATTGGGCTGTATGAGGAGCGGGCAGAGGTGCTCGGGGACTTGCGGGAGGCGTTCGTTCAGCGGAACCGCGCGGCGTACGACGAGGCCGCCCGCCGGCAGCAGGAGGCGCTCTGCACAGTGCGGACGAGCCGCTCTTCAGAACCATCACCACGACCCCGTTGACAACTCCCAGCGCGTTCCTTAGGTTCGGCTCATACGATCCCCCTACAGGTCACCGACCCAGAGGAGGTGTCCGATGAAGATGCGCATACTTGCCGGTGTCGGGCTGGCGGCGTTCCTCCTCGCTCCCGTCACCGCGCTCGGCGACAGCGCGACGGAGACCTACGCACTCGTCATCACCCTGCCCAACATGGCCGAGGCGTCCAACGGGGACCGGGTGGCGGTCACGGGCCTGGGTACCTTTACGATTAACCCCAACGGTGTGATGGACATGGGTGGCACGTTCGTCCACACGGACAGCGCCGGCACCGAGGTGGGCCGCGGCACCTGGAGGGCGACGGAGCTCCTTAGCTTCCAGCCCTACGGCTGCGGCATCGTGACCTTCCCCGACCCCGACGTCATCCTGCCATCCAACTTCTGCGGTGGAGCGGTGAAGATGCGCATCGTGCTGACTCCCCAGGGCACCGACGTCGAGCTCGGTGGCAATCTGACCACGTTCTGCATCGTCGGCCCGAACCCGCCGAACAGCCATGACGAGCCGTCGGAGGAGGGCGTCACCCTGAACGTCTTCGACGTGATCAACTTCAACCAGGTCGCGCCCGGGGGCACCAACATCTACATCCGGACGAGCCCGTAGCCCGTCGTCGAGCCAGAGGCCAAAGAGCGAAGCGCGCCCATCTCCTGGGGCCGAACTCCAACTTAAGGAGAGAGGAACACGCCCTGATCACGGGGCGCGCGCCGAATTCGGCTCCATCGGCGAACTCAGAGGATTCCGTCGGTCCTCGAAGCATGTCAGAGGTGTGCGCAGCTTCAGGAACCTGTTGGATCTGCCGGTGCTCTTGGGGGCCCTCGGTCCTGTGGACCCGCTTTCGGCACGTACTGGTGGAGCTTCAAGAATCGCAAAGGAGAACCCGCGCGCCCGAGCCACGCTTCAGGACCACCTGAGGTACCTGGAAAGAGTGGGTTCCGGGCCGCTTCCTGTCCATCGAGCGTGATTCTCGCCGAAGCATCAATCCTGGCACGACGAGGCGATCTCATTTCGGATTCAGCCACCCTGGTGGCGGCCAGCAGAACGGCTGCCGCGCGGTGTGCCTGAAGGAACGGGCCGCGTCGCTGGTCAAGCGCCACATCAAGCGCGACTCGGAGGTGGACGTCGTCCCTGGTAGCACGTTCGGGCATCCTGGCGGACCCGCGAGGTCGAGACCGGGGGCAGCGGTTACACGGAGATTCCCGTTGCCCTCCTGCGGTGACTGCGACCTGTTCCCCCAGGTTCGTGGACCCGGTGTGACACACGGCTCGGTTCCGGATCAGCGCCGCTCGGCGGAGGCTATTGACTTCGGCCTTGATTAGCAGGATGATGACCGAATGTCATATCATCATGATGAGTCGCGCTGATGCGCTCGGCGGTCGAGATCGAGCTGGACCGGGAGGCCCCCCTCCCCCTGTACTTCCAGCTCCGCGAGGCGCTCCTCGAGGAGATCCGTGACCTCGGGCTGAAGCCCGGGGACAGGCTCCCCACCGAAGCCGAACTCGAGCGGCGGTACGGGGTGTCGCGCTCGACCATCCGACAGGCCCTCAACGACCTGGCCGCCCAGGGTCTGGTCCGCCGGGTCCAGGGCAAGGGGACGTTCCTCGGGACACCGAGGATCCAGCACGTCCCGGTCCTTGAGTCGTTCTCCGAGCTGCTCCGGAGCCAGGGCTACATCCCGTCCCACCGTCTGCTCGCCTCGTCCGCCCGTCCGGCTCCCGCCGAGGTGGCCGAGGGGCTCCGGCTCGAGGAGGGCGCGCCGTGCCGCTTCCTCCGCCGGCTCTTCCTCGCGGACGGCGACCCCGTCGGGCTGGCGGAGACGTGGCTCCCCCTCTCGATCCTTGGGCCCAACGACGCCCTGTTCGAACACGGAGCGATCGAGGATGGCTCCCTCTACGAGCTCCTCCGGAGCGAGCCCATCGGCCTGGTGCTTCACCGGGCGGTCGAGACGATCAACCCCGGTCTCGCCGAGGAGCGGGACGCCGGAATGCTCCGGTGCGAGCCGGGGAGCCCGCTCCTGGTGATCAAGCGGATCACGTTCACCCCAAACGACCTGCCGGTCGAGTGGACGCTGCTGCTGTTCGTGGGCGACCGCTACGAGTACCGGGTCGACATGCAAGGCCCGGCGGAGATCCGGAGGCGTTGACGGTGGCGGAGCCGAGGCCTCCCGAGCACGAGATCCGGGCCTTGGTGGCGACCGTCGTGGACGGCCTGATCGACGAGCGTGCCGAGGAACCAGCCACGCGGCCGGCCCTCGGGACCGCCGAGGAGAACCCGGCCGGGGTCGTCCAGCCTTCCGGTAAGGGGTCGGTTGCCCTGGCCGACGTGGCCGTCGGGGGGGACCACGGCGGGTTCCACCTCAAGCAGCGGATCGCCGCCGAGCTTCGCGAGCATGGCTTCACGGTGCACGACTGCGGGACCGACAGCGAGGAGTCGGTGGACTACCCGGACTACGCCCACGTCGTGGCGAGCCTGGTAGCCCAACGGGGGTGCCGGTGGGGGATCGTGGTCGACGGCGCCGGGATCGGCTCGGCCATCGCCGCGAACAAGGTGCCCGGGGTTCGGGCCGCGACGTGCTGGGACGTCTCCTCGGCCCGGAACAGCCGCGAGCACAACCACGCGAACGTCCTGGCCCTCGGGGCCGGCCTCCTCGGGGAGAACCTGGCGCTCCAGATCGTCCAGGCGTGGCTCTCCACCGCCTGGGGCGGGGGACGGCACGCTCGCAGGGTGGAGAAGATCACCGAGATCGAGCGGCGGTACGTGAAGGACGGCGCGAGATGATCGCGCGCGACGAGATGATCCAGGTCGTGACCCAGGAGGTGCTGGCTGCCCTGTCAGGGCCCGAACCCGAGGACCGCTGCCCTGACTGCCGGGGATCGTGCGCCGCGCACTGCTCCGACAAGGTCCGGAGCGTGGTGGGAAGCGGGGCCGGGCGGATCAGCTATACCGGCGACGCGGCGAGCGTCCCCCAGGACCTGGCGAGGTACATCGACCACACCCTCCTCCGGCCCGACGCTACCGCGGCCGAGATCGACCGGCTGTGCGGGGAGGCGGCCGAGTACGGGTTCGCGGCGGTCTGCATCAACCCCGCTTGGGTGAAGCGAGCGGCCGAGAACCTCCGCGGCTCGGACGTGCGGGTGGCCTCGGTTGTGGGGTTCCCATTCGGGGCCACCACCCCGGAGGTCAAGGCGCTGGAGGCTCGGCGGGCCATCCGCGACGGGGCCCGGGAGATCGACATGGTCATCAACATCGGGGCCCTGAAGAGCGGCGACCACGGCCTGGTCCGCCTTGACATCGAGAAGGTGGCCGACGCGTGCCACGAGGCCGGGGCCATCCTCAAGGTCATCATCGAGGCGGCCCTGCTCACCGACGAGGAGAAGGTAGTCGCCTCCCACCTGGCCAGGGAGGCCAGGGCCGACTACGTCAAGACCTCCACGGGGTTCGGCCCCGGCGGGGCCACCGTGCACGATGTGCTCCTCATGCGGGAGACGGTGGGCCCGCAGATGGGGGTGAAGGCCGCCGGCGGGATCCGGACGGCCGAGGACGTGCGGGAGATGGTCGCCGCTGGGGCCACCCGGATCGGGGCGTCCGCGGGGGTCGAGATCGTGACGGGAGGCAAGGGTGGGTCGCGGTACTGACCGAGGTGGGAAGGAGGGCCGGTGACCAACGGGATCGAGCTCCGGGCGTACTGCTTCCTGGACAGCCTCCAGCCCCAGTACGCGGCATTCCTGGGCACCGTAGCCCAGGGGTTCCTGCCGCTGGCCGGCGACGCATCCCTGAACGTCGAGGTGGCCCCGGGGATCGAGATCAACCGGCTCACCGACGTGGCTCTCAAGACCACCGGGGTGAAGCCGGGGATGCAGATTGTCGAGCGATACTTCGGCCTGCTGGAGGTCCACTCCCCGGAGCAGGCGGAGACTCGGGCCGCGGGCGCGGCGATCCTCGACGCGATTGCTCTCCGCGAGGAGGACCGGATCAAGCCGCGGATCCTGTCGAGCCAGATCATCCGCCGGGTCGACGACCACCACGCCCAGCTGGTCAACCGGCAGCGTCACGGCCAGATGCTGATCCGGGGGGACACCCTGTACGTCCTGGAGTGCGAGCCCGCGGCCTATGCGGCGCTCGCCGCCAACGAGGCGGAGAAGGCGGCCGAGATCAACATCCTGGAGGTCCGGGCGTTCGGCTCGATGGGCCGGGTGTACCTGGGCGGCGAGGAGCGCGACATCGACGTGGGATGGCAGGCCGCGGTGGCCGCCATCGAGGGACTGGAAGGTCGGGAAGCGACCAGGTGAGGAGGAGGACCGATGGCTGAGGCCCTTGGGATGATCGAGTGCCGGAGCTTTCCGGCCATGATCGAGGCCGCCGACGCGATGGTGAAGGCGGCCAAGGTGGAGCTCGTCTCGTACGAGGAGACCGGCGGCGGCTACGTGACCGCCGTGGTGCGTGGCGACGTCGCCGCGGTGAAGGCGGCGGTGCAGGCGGGCGTGCAGAACGCCGAGAAGGTCGGCGAGCTCGTCGCCAGCCACGTGATCGCGAGGCCGCACGTGAACCTCGACCTGGTCCTGCCCCTCGGACGCAAGGAAGCGGCCGAGGAGGAGACGGGGCAGGGCAAGCGCAAGGCGGCGGCCCGATAGCAGGCTCTGCCGAGGGGGACGGCGGCGCTTCCGCCGCGGTCCCCTCCGGCGCGAGAAAGGAGGCGGACGTGCTCCTCGGACGTGTGGCCGGAACGCTGGTGTCCACCCGGAAGGAGCCCTCGATGGACGGGCTCAAGTTCCTGGTGGTCCGGACCCTCGACGTGGACGACAAGGAGACGGGCCAGTTCGTGGTGGCCGCGGACGCGGTGGGGGCCGGGGTCGACGAGGTCGTCCTGGTGGCCCAGGGAAGCTCGGCCCGGCAGACCGAGGCGACCCGCGACCGGCCGTGCGACGCGGTGATCATGGGCATCGTCGACACCTGGGAAGTGGGCGGCGAGGAGCGCTACCACAAGTACCGAGCGGTGAGTGAGGCATGAAGACGCTCACGCAGGAGGAGATCCAGGGCATCATCGAGCGGGTCCAGGCCAGGCTGGGCCAGGCCGGGCCCGACGCCGGGGCGGGGCTGCGCGGAGCTGAGGCCCTGGAAGGCGCCGCCGAGGGGGAGCGGGGGGAGGGGATCTTCCCCACCATCGACGAGGCGGTGGCCGCGGCCTCTCGCGCCTTCCAGGCCTACGGCCGGATCGGGTTGGATGGCCGGAAGCGGATCGTGGCCTCCATCAGGAGCGCCATGCTCGAGAACGCCGAGCGCCTGGCGGAGATGGCCCACGCCGAGACCGGGCTGGGGCGCGCGGCCGACAAGGTTCGTAAGAACGTCCTCGTCGCCACGAAGACCCCCGGCCCCGAAGATCTGGAGTCCGAGGCGGCGACCGGCGACAAGGGAATGATGGTCACGGAGTTCGCACCCTTCGGGGTGGTGGCCGCCATCACCCCCACCACCAACCCGACCTCGACGGTCATCAACAACACCATCTCCATCATCTCCGCCGGCAACGCGGTGGTGTTCAACGTCCACCCAAACGCTAAACGGGTCTCGGCCGAGAACGTCCGGTTGATCAATCGGGCCATCGTGGCGGCAGGCGGACCGGAGAACCTGGTAGGGGCGATCCCCGAGCCGACCATCGACAGTGCCAAGGAGCTCATGCACCACCCCGACGTCCGGCTGCTCCTGGTGACCGGAGGCCCGGGAGTGGTCCGAGAGGCCCTGAAGTCCGACAAGCGCGCCATCACGGCGGGGCCGGGCAACCCACCGGCGGTGGTCGATCAGACCGCCGACATCGACAAGGCGGCCCGCGACGTCATCGCCGGGGGTTCCTTCGACAACAACGTCGTGTGCACCGACGAGAAGACGACGATCGTCGTCGACAGCGTGGCCGACCGGCTTGTCCGGGCGATGGCCCAGCACGGGGCGTACGTGCTGAAGGAGCACGAGCTCAGGCGGCTGGAGCGGGTGATCTTCAAGGAGATGGGCCCGCCGAACAAGCCCGGCGTGATCGATCCGCAGTGGATCGGCAAGAACGCCTCGGTGATCCTGGCCGAGATCGGCATCCGGGTCGGCGACGAAGTCCGCCTCGCGGTTGCCGAGGTCCCCACGGAGCACACCCTGGTGTGGACCGAGCAGATGATGCCGGTCATGCCGGTGGCGCGCGTGCCCAACGCGGATCAAGCCATCGACCTCGCCGTGAAGTCGGAGCACGGGTTCCGGCACACCGCGGTCATCCACTCCACCAACGTCGAGACCATCACCCGCATGGCTCGGGCCATGAACTGCAGCATCTTCGTGGCAAACGGGCCGAACTTCGCCGGGCTCGGCGAGGGCGGCGAGGGGTTCACTTCCTACTCCATCGCCAGCCCCACCGGAGACGGCCTGACCCGGGCCCGGACCTTCTGCCGGGAGCGCCGTATCACGGTGGTCGGAGCCCTTCGGATCGTGTAGTCATGCAGCCCGCCATCGCCGTCCTCGAGTTCGACTCGATCGCCAAGGGGATCGAGGCCGGCGACGCCATGATCAAGCGAGCCCCGCTCGAGGTGATCAGGGCGGGCACGGTGCATCCGGGCAAGTACCTCGTCCTGGTCGGGGGACTGACCGCCGACGTGGAGGAGGCCGTCGAGGCCGGGCGGGAGGCGGGAGAGAGCTCCCTCGTGGACATCGTCTTCCTGCCCGACGTCCACCCCGAGGTGGTGGCGTCCATCGGCGGGACCCGTCGGGACGACGGCGGGGAGGCCCTGGGCGTCATCGAGACCGGCACGGTGGCGTCGGTGATCCACGCCGCCGACGCCGGGGTGAAGGGGGCCCGGGTGGTCATCCGGGAGCTGCGCCTGGCCGACGAGCTCGGGGGAAAGGGGTACGTGCTGTTCGGCGGCGAGGTGGCCGAGGTCGAGGCGGCCGTGGAGTACGGCGTGGCTCGCATCGCCGGATCGGGGCAGGAGGTGGCCCACGTGGTGATCCCTCGTCTTCACGAGGGCATGAGCGAGAACCTTGTGGCCGATCCGCGCTTCCTGCTCCGGGCCCACGGCGTGGAAAAGGCCGGGTAGCGGATGCAGCTGGGCCGGGTGATCGGGACCGTGGTCGCCACCGTGAAGGCCGACGGGCTGGAGGGGGTTAAGTTCCTGATCGTCCAGCCGCTCGACCGGCATCAGCGGCCTCGGGGAACCCCGGTGGTTGCGGCCGACGGAGTGTACATGGCCGGTCCGGGCGAGCTGATCTACTTCGTGGGGGCCCGGGAGGCCGCCCAGGCCCTCCGCGAGACCTTCGTCCCCGTGGATCACGCCATCGTGGGCATCGTCGACGCGGTCGAGGAGATCCGGGGAGGGGCCACGTGAAGGTGGGACGGGTGGTCGGTACGGTCGTGGCAACCATCGAGGCGCCGGTGTTCGAGGATCGCAAGCTCCTTGTATGCGACATCCTCGACGCACGAGCGCGCCCCGACGGGAACTACATCATCGCCGCTGACACGGTGGGGGCCGGCGCCGGCGAGACCGTCCTCATCATCGACGAAGGGAACTCCGCCCGGCAGGTCGTGGGCATGGAGGTCGCCCCGATCCGAGCCGTCATCGTGGGCGTGGTCGACGAGCTCACGGTGGATGGTGAGGCCGTCATTCGGGATGGGGAAACGCCCCTCGTCGGGCCGGAAGCGACCTCGCCCAGTTCCGCCGGGTGACGTCCATCGAGAGCTTCCTGGTCGATCCGCACGAGCCTGACCTCCGGGCGCCCGAGCCGGCGACGGCCGCGACGAAGCCGACCTTTCTCATCTCTCCTTTGCGACGCAAGCCCTTCGGCGTAATGTTCCAGGCCGGATGGGGGAGAGAGAGCCGATGAGTGCGACCGAGGCAGCCCTCGGTCAGGGTCGTGTGGCCCTGGCCTCGGGGGACTGGGAGGGAGCCCGCGCCGCCTTCGAGGCCGCCCTCGCGGAGGGGCCGTCCCCGGAGGCCGAGGAAGGGGTGGGGCGAGCCCTCTGGTGGCTCCAGGACGTCGATGGGGCCATCTTCCGGCTCGAGCAGGCGTACGCCGGGTTCCGTGCACGGGGGGACGCGGTGCTCGCGGCCTCGGTCGCCCTCTGGCTCTCCCGGGAGTACGCGGCCGTCCACGGGAACGCCGCCGCCGCGAGTGGCTGGTACGCCCGGGCCGAGGGACTGCTGCGGGATACCGACCCCGGGGTCCAGCACGGCTGGCTGGCCCTCACTCGAGCGGAGCGGGCGAGTGAGCCGGCCGAGGTTCGCCGAAACGCCGAGGAGGCGCTGGCGCTCGCTCGGCGCCTCGGCGATCCGGACCTCGAGGCGGCGGCGCTGGCGCGGCTGGGCTACGCGGAGATCGCGGCCGGCGAGGTGGAGGCCGGTACCAAGAAGATCGACGAGGCGATGACGGCCGCCACCGGCGGCGAGGTCCGGAGCCTGGAAACGATCGGGGACGTCACCTGCGTCGCCGTGGCGGCCTTCGAGCTCGCGGCGGACTGGCAGCGGGTCGAGCAGTGGGGACAGGTGGTCGAGGCGTGGATCCGCAACCACAACGACGTCGCCGTGCTCGGGTTCTGCTATGCCTGCTGCGCGGAGATGTTCGTGGCCTCGGGGGAGTGGGAGCAGGCCGAGGGCATGCTCGCCGAGGGGCTGGGCGCCCTCAAGGCGGCAGGACACAGGTCCCGCTGCGTGCACCCTGCCGCCAAGCTCGCCGAGCTGCGTCTCATGCAGGGACGGATCGAAGAGGCCGAGCAGCTGCTTGCCGGCTTCGAGGAGCTGCCCGAAGCTGCCCACGCGCTTGCGACTCTGCACATGGTGAGGGGCCAGACGGCGTTGGCGGCCGCGCTCCTGCACCGCCGGCTCAACGCCGTGGGCGACGACAACGTCCTCGCGGCGCCGTTCCTCGCGCAGCTCGTTGACGTGCAGCTTGCCCAGGGTGACGTGGAAGGCGCGCGGGCCACGACCGACCGATTGGCCGGCGTCGCCGGGCGGTCCGAGCTGCCTCGGATCGCCGCCGATGCGGACCTGGCGCGCGGGCGCGTCGGCGTCGCCGCCGGCGAACCGGACGCGGTCCGGCAGCTGGAGTCGGCGCTGTCGCGCTTCGCCGCCCAGGGTATGGCGCTCCAGGCCGCCCGGGCCCGGTTGGAACTGGCCCGGGCCAACGAGGAGTCCCAGCCCGAGGTCGCCGTGGGCGAGGCGCGAACCGCCCTCGCCGAGTTCGATCGCCTCGGCGCGCCCCGGGACGCCGACGCCGCCGCTGCCCTCCTGCGCCGGCGCGGGGTTGGTGGCCGGACGGGCCCCAAGCACGTCGGCTTGCTCAGCCGCCGCGAGCAAGAGGTTCTCCGGTTGCTGGCCGAGGGGCTCACGAACGCCGAGATCGCCGCCCGCCTGTTCATCAGCACGAAGACGGCGGGGCATCATGTGAGCAACGTGCTCGCCAAGCTGTCCGTCCGGAGCCGCGGCGAGGCGGCGGCCTGGGCACTTCGGAACCTGGACGACCTCCCCGTCGAGGATCGCTCCCGAAAATAGGGAACCTTCCCGATCCTTCCCGGCGCCGCCCGGCGCACCATCGCCCCCGTCGCACGATGGAAGGAGGCGCGTCATGGCGACGCGGCGTGTGGGGAACGGGCGAGCCAACGCCCTGAGGCAGGAGATCGTCATCCAGGTCGAGGAGCGCTCCCAGGCTCCGGCGGAGGTCGTCTACGACCTGCTGGCCGACCTGCGGAGCCACCTCGTGTGGGCGGGTGAGCGTCAGAGGAAGAAGACGCGCTTGGTGTCCTTGGAGGCTCCCGAGGGCCCGGCCGGGGTGGGAACCGAGTTCCGCACGGAAGGCACGGATCCCATGGGGCGGTTCACCGACGTCTCGGTGGTGACCGAGGCCACCCGTCCCCGGGTCTTCGAGTTCGTCACCGAGGCGCGCCTACAGACGAAGAAGGGCAAGGGCGTCGACTGGACGAACGTCCACCGGTACGAGCTCGCTCCCGAAGGAGGGTCGTGCAGTATCCGGAGCACGGTTCGGATCACGCGTATCAGCGAGCTCCCCGGGATGCTCGTCGTATTCAAGGTTCCCGTTCTGTCGGCCCTCGCCCTCAAAGCGTCGAAGGGCCTGGCCCGACGAGGCGTCCGGAACCTTGCCCGGATGGCCGAGCAGCGGACCGGCGCCTGACCGCAGGCGGGTTGCAGGCAAGGACGCGCTCTGGTTTCGTTCGAACTGACCACGACCTGGTCGGGAAGGAGAAGAGAATGCCGAAGGCGTCGAAGGAGCAGGCCACGGAGCACATCGAGGCGGAGGGCTTCGAAGGCCACTACCAGGAGATCGGGGGCTACACGGTCGGGTTCGAGCACTACACGGCGGACGCCGACCTGGCGCCCTTGTTCAAGGGCTTGCCGGATGATCGGTGCCAGTCCTCGCACTGGGGCGTCGTGCTGAAGGGGAAGCTCGCGTACGTCACGGCGGACGGTGAGGAGGAGATCACGGCCGGGCAGGCGTACTACGTGGGTCCCGGGCACACGCCGAAGATCTACGCCGGGACCGAAGTCGTGGAGTTCAGCCCGACGGACGAGCTGGCGAAGACCATCGAGGTGGTCTCGAAGAACATGGAGGCCATGGGCTAGCGCCGAGGACGACGGAATCCTCGGTAGGGGGCGGGCCGCACCGGCAGGTGCGGCCCGCCGCCGATGTCACGGAATCGCCAAACCCGTTCCCGGAACCGGGTCCGGGCCGGGCGCTACGATTCGGGGCGATGCCCCTCTACAAGGAACAGGGCGTCGTCCTTCGTTCGGTGAAGCTGGGCGAGGCCGACAAGATCGTCACCGTGATGACCCAGGGCGCCGGCAAGGTCCGGGCGGTGGCCAAGGGCATCCGCAAGACCACCAGCCGGTTCGGAGCCCGCCTGGAGCCTTTCACGCACGTCTCGCTGATGGTCTATCGGGGCCGGAGCTCGCTCGACACCGTCAGCCAGGCCGAGATCATCTCGCCGTTCCGGGCCATCCGGGACGACCTCGGGCTGTTCGCGGCGGCGGAGACCATGCTCGAGGCCGTGGACAAGGTGGCCGAGGAGCACGAACGAAACGTCCGCCTGTTCCTGCTGCTGCTCTCGGGCCTCCGGGCCCTGGAGACCCGGCCGGCCGACCCCGCCGCGGTGGCCGAGTCGTTCCTGCTGAAGCTGCTGTCGCTCTCGGGGTTCCACCCCAGCCTCACCGCCTGCGCGGTCTGCGGTCGGCCGGACCCCGACCTGTTCGCCAGCGGCCAGGGCGGCGCGGTGTGCCGGTCCTGCGCCGAGCACGATGCCGGCCAAGCCTCACGGGAGGCGCTCGGGTACCTCGGCGGGCTGGCCGCCGCCGGCCTCCTCGGCGCGAACGGCTCGGCGCCCGACCTCGCGGTCCGCCGCGAGGCCCGGTGGCTGCTGTTCGGGTTCACCGAGTACCACCTGGAGCGGCGGATGAAGAGCCTCCCCATCCTGGCCGGGAGCCTGGCGCCGTGAGCACCTACCTGACCGACATCGACCCCACGAGGGTCCCCGCCCACGTCGGCATCGTGATGGACGGCAACGGCCGGTGGGCCACGCAGCGCGGGCTCCCCAGGACCGAGGGCCACGCGGCCGGGGAGCAGGCCATGTGGGACACGGTCCAGGGTGGGGTGGAGGTGGGCCTCGGGTGGCTCACCATGTTCGCGTTCTCCACGGAGAACTGGAACCGGCCCAAGGCCGAGGTCCGATACCTCATGGGGTTCAACCGGGGACTGCTGCGCCGGCGCCGCGACGAGCTCGATGACATGAACGTCCGGGTCCGGTTCCTGGGCCGCCGGGACTGGCGCGTCCCCCGCTCGGTGCTCCGCGAGATGGAGATCTCCGAGGAGCTCACCCGAGACAACACGGGGATGACGCTCACCATCGCCTTCAACTACGGCGGACGGGTCGAGATCGTCGACGCGGTGAAGAGGATCCTGGCCGAACACGACGCGGGCCGGCTCCGGGGCGAGAAGCTGACCCCCGAGAGCATCGCGTCGCGTCTGTACCATCCCGACACGCCGGATCCCGACCTCATCATCCGGACCAGCGGCGAGGAACGGATCTCGAACTTCCTCCTATGGCAGGCCGCCTACTCGGAGCTGTACTTCACGCCGGTGCTGTGGCCGGACTTCAACCGAGAGCACCTGTACGAGGCTATCCGGGACTTCCAGAAGCGAAGTCGGCGCTTCGGTGCCGTCCCGGACGAGGAGTAACCAGCTCAGGCGAGCGCCAAGCCGCCAAGCAGGCCGGTCAGGTGGTAGGCGGCGAGTACCACGAACGCGAGCGATGGCCAGACAAGGGCCCGTGGGCGTTTCCAGTAGAGCAGGACGCTACACGCCACGACCAGAATGAGCTTGACCGGTGTGCCGACGGCCAGCACGAAAGGGTTCAGTTCGCTCGCCGTCCCGGCCCCGATCGCGGCGTCCGAGAGGATCGCGTCGAGGACGTTCAGGCCGTTCAGCAAGACGAGCGCGCCGAGAGGGCGCGCCTTGGCCTCCTCGATCCCCTCGTCCACCCCCTCCGCGGCCCCGGGCCACAGCGCGACGAGGAAGAATGGCGCCGCGGGGACGT
>Ga0214472_10003952_pt1 | contig 15656 bp, 14 predicted proteins | sample RVTome_6_FD_207662 | JGI IMG/M metagenome (GOLD analysis project Ga0214472, IMG submission 207662) | Soil microbial communities from uranium-contaminated site in the Upper Colorado River Basin, Wyoming, United States - RVT140D175 | ecosystem: Environmental > Terrestrial > Soil > Contaminated >...
CCTTGGCCTGATCGGATCGCTTGACGATCTCGACATGGACGCTTTTGAGAGCCTTCTTCACACCCGCCTGAAATTGCGGCCCCTGATAGCCGCCCCCCGCCTTCGCGAGGGCAGGCTTGGCATAGAGCTTGAGCAGAAAGGGGTAGAGGCCGAACAGCGTCGCCATCACCACCACGCCGCCATCGCGGTCCTGAATGTCGGCGGCATGGACGAGCGCGTGCATCAACAGGCCTTGGGTGTCGACGAGAATATGCCGCTTCTTGCCCTTGATCTTCTTGCCCGCATCATACCCATGCGGGTCGTGAAGCCCCCTTTTTCAGCGCTTTTCACGCTTTGGCTATCGATAATGGCGGCGGTGGGGGAGGCTTCACGTTCCGCCTGCTCCCGGCATGTGACGTAGAGCGTGCGATGGATGCGGTCGAGCGTCTTGTCCCAGGTCCAAAGGTCGAAATAGTTGTAGACTGTGCTTTTGGGCGGCAGGTCTTTCGGGATCGCCCGCCATTGGCAGCCGGTCGAAAGCACATACATCAGGGCATTGACCACCTCGCGCAGGTTCACCCGCCGCTTGCCGCCGCCACGTTTACCCGGCGGGATCAGCGGTGCGATCAGCGCCCATTCCTCATCGGTCAGATCGCTTGGGTAGCGCAGCCGGTCGCGGTTGTAGCCGGCGCGGTTCTCGTTGGTCCACATGGCATCGTCCCTTTCGACTCGATGCCAGACAAGGAATCACAACCGATTCGGCAAGCGCAAGCCAAAATCGACAACCGATTCTGACGATTCACGAAGTCTCGGGACGGACTGTTAGGCCCTATGCAAAGGCCGGCGTCGCCAACTGCGCTCTACCCGGTACATCTATCAGCTTCGGGTTGAACGGCAAAGGTAGTGCAATTGTCGCCGAGGCTTCATCAAACTACAAGCCGTTCCGGCAGGCGGCGCAGACGAAAACCTGGTCGGCGTCGGCCGCCGAACGGGACGGAATGAAAATACTCGTGCTCGACAATCTGCATGGAACCAGGATCATTGTCGGATTAGCCGATGGTAAGGGCTTGGCCTACATTTTGCCCGAAGGTAGTTCGGAGGAGGAGCAAGGAGTATCCGATATTTTGTGCCAAATCCTCGTAAAGCCTGAGTAAGGACACGTTCACTGTGAAAAAGAAATACCTGAACCTATTAGTTCAGCCAACAGCATCCTACGATGACGGCCAAAGAAAAAATTTTGAAAAACTTGTATTGAGCGGTGGACAGGTAAACAAAAATCGCCTGTCGGATCGTATCGCAAGGGCACACTACCTTGCATTACTTTATATCGATGATGAACTTGTCGGAACGAACGCTGTGAAGAATAATCCAGACCATCGACAAACTGTCGAGAACAATTCGGGGGTTTCTCTGGCAAATCATGAATACCTCGGTGAAGTCGGTTGGCTTTATGTTGTTGAAACGCGTCGTAGGAGGGGCTTAGGGGACCTCTTGATGTCCGCCATTTTAGCTATCACCGATGGCAGCGGTCTTTTCGCGACTATCCGATCAAAGAACACTGGTGCGCGTCTTCTCCACGAACGGCATCGCTTCAAAAGGGTCGGCAAGTCTTGGCCTTCAGACGACGAAAGCGACATGGTTTATCTCCTACCTGCGTCATGGGATGCGCAAATAGCTAACGCGGTCGTGGGTGGCCCTCACCCCCTCCCCTTGAATCCGCCCTGCTTCTGCCCGATAACCATCCTTTCCCGCGCGCCTTGACCGCGCCAGGACCCGTCCATGCAAGACCCCTTCGGCCGCGACATCACCTATCTGCGCGTTTCGGTCACCGACCGCTGCGATTTCCGCTGCGTCTACTGCATGGCCGAAGACATGCACTTCCTGCCGAAGAAGGACCTGCTGAGCCTCGAGGAACTCGACCGGCTGTGCTCGGTCTTCATCGGCAAGGGCGTGCGCAAATTGCGCCTGACCGGCGGCGAGCCACTGGTGCGCAAGGGCATCATGACGCTGGTCAAGTCATTGTCGCGGCATCTCGGCTCCGGCCTCGACGAACTGACGCTGACCACCAACGGCTCGCAATTGCATCGCTACGCCAACGAACTGGCCGATTGCGGGGTGAAGCGCATCAATGTTTCGGTCGACACGCTCGATCCCGAAAAATTCGAGCGCATCACCCGCTGGGGCCGGTTCGAACAGGTCATGGGCGGGCTTGCCGCGGCCGAAGCCGCCGGGCTCAAGATCAAGATCAACGCCGTGGCGTTGAAGGACGTCAACGAAGGCGAGATCGCCGACCTGATGGCCTGGGCGCACGGGCGCGGCTACGATCTGACCCTGATCGAGACCATGCCGCTCGGCGAGATCGGCGAGGACAGGACCGACCAGTATCTGCCGCTCGACCTCGTGCGCCAGCGCCTGGAGCAGCGCTTCACGCTGACCGACATCCCCTGGCGTACCGGCGGGCCGGCCCGCTACGTGACGGTCGCCGAAACCGGCGGCCGCGTCGGCTTCATCACGCCGATGACGCATAATTTCTGCGAAAGCTGCAACCGCGTGCGCATCACCTGCACCGGCACGCTATACATGTGCCTCGGCCAGGACGACGCCGCCGATCTGCGCGCGCCGCTGCGCGCTTCCGAGGCCGACGATCTGGTGGCCGCCGCGATCGATGAGGCGATATTGCGCAAGCCCAAGGGCCACGATTTCGTCATCGGCCGCAACGCCGCCCCGGCCGTCGCCCGCCATATGTCGACGACCGGGGGATAGGCGTTCCATGTTTGTTAGCAGCAGTCCGGCGGCTTGCGCGTTTTGGCTCATCCTGAGGTGCGAGGCCTGAAAGGCCGAGCCTCCCCATCGACAAGCTCAGGAGGGCGAGGCAAAACGCTTGCACCATCCGCCCTCGTCCTTCGAGGCTCCGCTTCGCTGCGCTCAGCGTCGCACCTCAGGATGAGGGCGGATGGGTGCCGCGCCAAACCAACCTTATTGCCCCGAGCCCGCTACGGCGCGACTCGGCAACCGCAACAGAAAAAGCTCCCGATGCTCGCCCGCACGCCCGCGACCCTTTCCGAAAACCTGCGCGGCTCGGCCTACATGGTCGCCGGCATGTTCGGCTTTGCCGTCAACGACGTCATCTCGAAAGGCTTCGGCGGCGCGCTCGAAGTCGGCCAGTTCATGTTTTTGCGCGGCGTGATCGCCACGACATTTGTTTTCCTGCTGGCGCGCTATATGGGCCAGATGCGACCGCTCCGCCTGCTGCTCGAACCGAAAATCCTGACCCGCGCCGCCGGCGAAGCCGTCGCCACGGTATTGTTCATCACCGCGCTGTTCCATATCCCGATCGCCAATGTCTCCGCCGTCATGCAGGCGCTGCCGCTGGCGCTGACGCTCTGCGCCGCATTCTTCTTCGGCGAGAAGGTCGGCTGGCGGCGCTTGAGCGCGATCCTGATCGGCATGATCGGCGTGCTCATCATCATCCGGCCGGGCATGGCGGGATTCAGCGTCTATTCGGTCTATGTCGTCGGCGCGGTCGCCGCCTGCGTCGTCCGCGATCTCGTGACGCGCCGGCTCGGCGCCGAAATCCCGGCCCTGTTCATCACCTTCGCCACCGCGCTTGCCGTCACGCTCACCGGCATCGCCATGCTGCCGTTTGCCGAATGGCGTCCGGTAACGGCGGAGCATGTCGCCTGGCTCGCCGCCGGCTCGCTGTTCCTGCTGACGGGCTACTATTTCACCGTGATGACGATGCGCATCGGCGATATCGGCTTCATCGCGCCGTTCCGCTATTCGGTGCTGCTGTTTTCGATTCTCGGCGGCATGCTCGTCTATGGCGAGTTCCCCGACCGCGTGACGCTCCTCGGCGCGGCTATCGTGGTGGCCACCGGCGTCTACACGCTCTATCGCGAGCGCATCGTCGCGCGCCGGCCGATCGCCCAGGTTCCGACCCGGCCGTGAGCACGATTTGAAGAGCAGGCTTTCATGAACGACGCCGCGCCGATCCGCGACAGCCGCTTCCTCGACAGGGCGACGCCGCCGCATGTCATTACCCTGATCATGGCAACGGCGTTCGGCTCGCTGGCGCTGAACCTGTTCCTGCCGTCGCTGCCGACCATCGCCAAATTCTACCAGGCCGACGTGACGCTGACGCAGCTCGCCGTCTCGCTGTTTCTGGCGGCGAACGCGGTGCTGCAGCCGGTCATCGGCCCGCTGTCGGACAAATACGGCCGCCGGCCGGTGCTGGTAATCTGCCTGGCGATCGCGATTGTCGCCACCGTCGCCGCGATCTTCGCGCCGAACATCTACTGGTTCCTGGCGCTGCGCATCGTCCAGGCGACCGCGGTGGCCGGCATGGTCATCGGCCGCGCCGCGATCCGCGACACCGTCGGCATGGCCGAAGCCGCCAGCATGATCGGCTATGTGACGATGGCGATGGCGGTGGCGCCGATGATCGGCCCGGTCATCGGCGGCTGGCTCGACCAGTTCTATGGCTGGCAGGCTTCGTTCTGGCTGATCGCCGGCTTCGGCGCGGCGGCACTCGCGCTCGTCGTCGCCGACATGGGCGAGACCAACCGGCACCGCGGCGATACGTTCGCCGAGCATTTTTCCGGCTATCCGCACCTGCTGCGTTCGCGGCGCCTGTGGGGCTATGCCGCTTCGGCGACGTTCAGTTCCGGCGCGTTCTTCGCGTTCGTCGGCGGCGGCCCGTTTCTCGCCAGCAATCATTACGATCTGAGCCCGGCCCAATACGGCATGTATTTCGCCTTCGCCCCGGTCGGCTACATCACCGGCAATTTTCTTGCCGGCCGGTTCTCGCGCTTTGCCGGCGTCAACCAGATGATCGTCATCGGCTCCAGCGTGCTCGCCTTCGGCATGGCGCTGCTGGTCACCCTGTCGTTTGTCGGCATCGACCATCCGCTGGTGTTCTTCGGCGCCATGAGTTTCGTCGGCCTTGCCAACGGCATTGCGCTGCCCAATTCCATGGCCGGCATCGTCAGCGTGCGGCCGCGGCTGGCGGGCGCGGCTTCCGGACTGGGCGGATTCCTGCAATTGGCTGGCGCCTCGGCGCTGTCCGTGTTCGGCGGCTACCTCGTCGGCGAGGGATCGGGCCCGGTCGGCCTGGCCAGCCTGATGTTCGCCTGCGGGGTCGCCAGCATGCTGGCCGCGTTCTATGTTATCCGGGTGGCAAGAAGTCTGCCCCCGGAGCCCGAATCGCGATGAACGACCCGAAGCGAGCGCGGCGCGAATTCCTGTTGCGGCCGAACCCGGACGACCCGGCGCTGTCGCGCGAGGTCGAAGGCATCGACCACACCGGCGCGGCGGTCAAAAGCCGCGTCATCAACGAAAAGCCGCTGACCCTGTTCGTCAATGCGCGCGAGGTCGTCACCATGATGACGATCGGCGACCACTCCGACCTGCTCGCCATCGGCTATCTGCTGAACCAGAATATCCTCGGCTATGACGACGAGGTTTCGGGCGTCGAATACGACGACGATCTCGGCGTCGTCGTCGTGCGCACGCCGAAGAGCACCGAATTCGAAACCCGACAAGTAAAGAAACTGCGCACCTCGGGCTGCGCCCAGGGCACGATCTTCGGTGACGTCATCGACGCGTTCGAGAACATCCGCCTGCCGCAGGGCGCGCGCATCCGCACCTCGTGGCTCCTGAGCCTGACGAAAAAGATCAACACCGAGCCGAGCCTTTATCTCGCCGCCGGCGCGATCCATGGCTGCGTCTTGTGCGAGGAAGACCGGCCGCTGGTCTACATGGAGGATGTCGGCCGCCACAATGCCGTCGACAAGATCGCCGGCTGGATGTTCGCCAATCGCGAGACCGGCGCCAACAAGATCTTCTACACCACCGGCCGGCTGACCTCGGAAATGGTGATCAAGACGGTGATGATGGGTATCCCGATCCTGGTCTCGCGCTCGGGCTTCACCGCCTGGGGCGTCGATCTGGCGAGGCAGTCCGGGCTGACGCTGATCGGCCGCGCCAGGGGAAGCCGCTTTGTCGCGCTTTCCGGCCAGGAGCGCATTATTTTCGACGCCAAATCCGGCGACGAGGACGAGGACGCGCGCCACCGGCGCAAGGCGAGTTCCGGCGATGACTGAGACTGATGTGGCAGCGGTCGGCGTCGTCCTTGCCGGCGGCCTGTCGCGACGTATGGACGGCCGTGAAAAGGCTTTCCTGCCGCTCGCCGGCAAACCGCTGATCCGTCACGTGCTCGACCGGATAACACCAAAGGTCGCCGCGCTCGCCATCAACGCCAATGGCGATCCCGCCCGATTTGGAGAATTCGGCCTGCCGGTGATTACCGACACGATTCCGGGCTATGCCGGCCCGCTCGCCGGCATCCTCGCCGGGATGCGCTGGGCGCAGGAGCGGCACCCGCAAGGCACCCATATCGTGACGGCGGCCGCCGATACGCCGTTCTTTCCGGCCGATCTGGCGGAGCGCCTGCCGTCGGCTGCGCAAGGCGACCGCCCGACCATCGCAATCGCCATCTCCGATGGACACCGCCATCCGGTATTTGGCTGCTGGCCGGTCGCACTCGCCGACGACCTGGAAGCGTTCCTGCATTCAGGCGAAGGCGGCAAGGTGATGCTCTTCGCGCACAATTACCCGATCGTGGATGTGCCATTCGTGGAAGTCTCGATCGGCGGCGCCAAGATCGATCCGTTCTTCAACATCAACACGCCCGCCGATCTCGAAACGGCCCGCGCCATTGCCGAGGGAGCGTCCCATGCCGCCGGCGCATAGGGTATTCGGCGTCACCGGCTGGAAGAATGCCGGCAAGACCACGCTGCTTGCCCGTCTGGTGACGGAACTGACCGGGCGCGGGCTCGTCGTCTCCACCGTCAAGCACGCGCATCATTCCTTCGACATCGACCGGGAGGGCACCGACTCCTGGCAGCATCGCCGCGCCGGCAGCAAGGAGACGGTACTGGTATCCAATCGCCGCTGGGCGATCATGCACGAGCTCGGCGACGATGCCGAACCGCCGATGGAAGAGGTCCTTGCCAAGATGGCGCCCTGCGATCTGGTATTAATCGAAGGCTACAAGCGCCAGGCGCATGACAAGATCGAGGTCATCCGCGACAACAGCCGCGTCGACGCGCCGCGCTGGCCCGAAGATTCGACCATCGTCGCCGTGGCCAGCGATCGCCCTCCGGATGGCTGCGAATTGCCCTGTTTTTCTCCCGACGACATTGCCGCCATCGCCAATTTCATCGTGGCGCATACCGGCCTGGCCCGATCCAAAATCCATGTCGCGGAGTAGCGGACAGCGTCTTGCCGACGATTGTTTCCGGCCGGGAGCGCCGCGCATGCTGCACGATGCGGCACTGGCAATCCTGCGTGAGCGATTATCGCCGGTCATCGGTCAGGAAGAAATCGCACTCGCCGACGCAACTGGGCGCATCGCCGCGGCCGAAATCGCGGCGCCGCGCGATATCCCGGCTTTCGACAATTCCGCCGTCGACGGCTACGCGTTCAACGCGTCCGCATATCCATCCGGATCGTCGCCGCTTCGCGTGGTTGCGCGCATTGCCGCCGGCAACCGCGGCGGGATCGCGATCGCCGCGGGCGAGACGGCGCGGATATTCACCGGCGCGCCGATGCCGCCGGGTGCCGACACCGTCGCCATGCAGGAAGACTGCCAGGTTCAACCGGATGGCGGTGTCCTGATACCGGCCGGCCTGAAGCCGGGCGCCAACCGCCGCCGCGCCGGCGAGGATGTGAAAGCCGGCGCGGTCATTGTCGCGCCCGGCCGCATCCTGCGCCCGCAGGACATCGCTCAGATCGCGTCCGTCGGCCGCGCGCGTGTCACAGTGTTCCGGCGCTTGCGCATCGGGCTCGTGTCCTCCGGCAACGAATTGCGCCGGCCCGGCGAGCCGCTGGGCGAAAACGGCGTCTACGACGCCAACTACTTTCTGCTGCGCGCGCTGCTCAATCCGCTGCCGGTGGCGCTGGAAGACCTCGGCATCCTTCCGGACGAAGCGGCGCAGACGCGCGAGCGCATCTCCGGCGCGGCCGGCAAATGCGACGTGCTGCTTTCGTCCGGCGGCGCCTCGCTCGGCGAAGAAGACCATTTGAGCAACGCGATCGCCGCGCTCGGCTCGCGCCATGTCTGGCAATTGGCGATCAAGCCGGGCCGGCCGATGGCGTTCGGCCAGATCGGCGCGACCGCCTGTTTCGGCCTGCCCGGAAATCCGGTCGCCGCCTTCGTCTGCTTCCTGCTCTATGTCCGCCCGGCCATTGTCCGCCTTGCCGGCGGCGATTGGTTTGAGCCCCACCGCTTCCCGCTTCCCGCCGCGTTTTCCTTTTCCGGCAAGAAGGTCGGCCGGCGCGAATTCTGGCGCGGAGAATTGGTTCGCGGCGCGGATGGCGCCGTCGCGGTTCGCAAGTTTGCCCGCGATGGCTCGGGCCTCATTTCCGGCCTGCGCGCCGCCGACGGCCTGATCGAGGTCGGCGAGGAAGTCATCGACGTGCGCGAAGGCCAGCCGGTCGATTTCATTCCGTTTGCCGAATTCGGAATCGGGTAGGCCGGCGCCACACTGCATGGTGCCCATAACCGGCGCTATCGGCCATTCCTCCGGATTGCCATACTTGGCGCGCAATGATTCGCGCCGGTTGCGGGCGCGGGAGGGATTGCATGTTGAACCGGTTTTTCGGCCTTGGGCTGCTGTTCGCGCTCGTCCTGTTCGACCCGGCCGCCGCGCAATTGACGATCCAGCTTGGCGGCTCCGACGGCGACATGAAGGCGATGCTGGCCGCGCAAGGCTACGACCGCATCGATGTTGCCGATCGTGGCCTGTCGTCCACGACGTTCCATGCCTGCCGCGGCGCCGACCGCTTCCAGTTCAAGGTCTACTGGGACGGACGCATCAGCACGCCGATCCGCATCGGCGGTTGTCGGACTTTCGTGACGGCGGCGGACGTCAACCGCATGCTGCTTTCGCAAGGATACGAGCGCATCAACCTGGAAGAACAGGATCAGGGCTGGGTCGCGGTTGCCTGCGCCAGCGGATCGCGTGTCCGTATCGACATCAGCCAGTTTGGCGATCTGTCGCAACCGCGCGCGCTGGGACCCTGCCAGAACGAACTGGCGCCGACCGACATCTCGGCGCTGCTGGAACGGCAGGGCTATGATCGAATGGAATTCACCAACCGGCGGCCGCCGCGCTACGTGGTTGAGGCCTGCCTGCAGGCGGAACGCTTCGAGCTTGTCGTCGATCGTTTTGGCAATATTGCGCAGCGCCGGCGGATCGGCGGCTGCGATGCGCCAGTCAATCCCTACGATCTGCCCGGATTCTTGGCCGATCGCGGCCTCGACCGGGCCAAGGTGATCGACGCAAGGCCGCCGCGCTACCGGGCTGAAGCCTGCCGTGGCCGCGACCGGGTTGAACTGGTGGTCAGCCGCTACGGGCGCATTCTCGATGAGGTCCGGATCGGACGCTGCCCGCCGCCGGTTTCCGCCGACGAACTGAGCGCGATCATGGCCAGGCAGGGTTACTCCAATATCTCGATCGCCGACAACGGCGCGGACGGTTACATTGCCTCCGCCTGCCTGAAGGACCGGCGCAACGAACTGATCGTCACGCGGTTCGGCGAAGTGCTCAAGGAGCGCGAACTGGGCCGATGCACCTCGCTGACGATCGAGGAGGTGCTTCGCTCACTGGCAAGGGACGGCTGGCGCGGCACGACCGCCTATGTCGAGGGATGTCGTCAGGGACGCCGGCTGAGGCTGCAACTGAACGAATTCGGCGAGGAGATCGGCCGCGAACGATTGGGCCGGTGCTGATTGACGCCGACCGGCCGTGCCATTTGCCCTCATCCTGAGGCGTGAGGTGCGCAGCGCAGAACCTCGATGGACGAGGACAGATGGCAATCACATGATCGTTTTGTCTCGTCCTTCGAGGCTCGCTTCGCTCGCACCTCAGGATGAGGTAAAACGCGGACCGCTACGGTTGCGCCCTGCCCGACCCGGTGCTTCAATCGCGCCGGCAATGGCGGGGGAGACAAACATGGCGGCCCGGATCGCCGATTTCGGCTTGCGATGACGGCCAGCGTAGCCCTGCCGTTCTGGCTGCTTGCGGTGCTCGCCGTTTTCGCCGTCATCGGCATCGTCGATCGTGTCTTTGCCCCATCCCTGCGCTGGTTCCTGCGCCGCCGCGTCAACGAGGCGATCGACGAACTCAACCAGCGCCTCGATCTGCACATCCGGCCGTTCAAGCTGACTCGCCGCCAGACGCTCGTCGACCAGTTGATGTACGATGCTAAAGTGGTCGAGGCGGTCGAGGCAGAGGCGCGCAAGAACGGCACGCCGCGCGCGGTCGTCATGCAGCGGGCGGAGCGCTATGCGCGCGAGATCGTGCCGACATTCTCGGTACGCGCCTATTTCGGCTTCGGCACGCGGGTCGCGCGCTGGCTCTCCGAATTCGTCTATCGCGTCCGGCTTGGCTACGCCGATGACAAGTCGCTGCGCCGTGTCGATCCGGATTCGGCGGTGGTCTTCGTCATGAACCACCGGTCCAACATGGACTATGTGCTGGTCACCTACATGGCCTCGACCCGCGCCTCACTGTCCTATGCCGTCGGCGAATGGGCGCGCATCTGGCTGTTGCAGAACCTGATCCGCTCGATGGGCGCCTATTTCATCCGCCGCAACTCCAACGACGAACTCTACCGGCGCGTGCTCGGCCGCTACGTGGCGATGGCGACGCAGCAGGGCGTGACGCAGGCCGTGTTCCCGGAAGGCGGGCTGACGCGCGACGGGCGATTGCGCGAACCCAAGCTCGGATTGCTTTCCTACATGATCTCGGATTTCGATCCGAAGACCAGCCGTGACATCGTCTTCATACCCGTCGGCATCAATTACGATCGCGTAATCGAGGACCGCATCCTCACTGCCAGGCAGGAGCGCGAGATCAGCGGCCGCGACTTCCGCGTACGTTTGCCCGCGATCTTCGCCTTCGTCGCGAACCTGCTCAAATTGCGGTTCCAGGGACGACTCTATCGCTACGGCTATGCCTGCGTTTCATTCGGAAAGCCGATGTCGCTGAAGGCCTGGGCACGGCGAAACAAGTTCCGGTTCCGGGACGGCGACAGCAAGGAGGAACGCTTCACCGTCATTTCGCGACTGGGCGAGGAACTTATCGGCCAGATCGGCCGCATTGTTCCGGCATTGCCGGTTGCGATGGCTTCGCACGTCTTCCTCGCCAATCGCAATCGATGGATCGGCGAACTCGAACTGAAATCGCAGGTGCTGGCGCTGATCGGCGACCTCGAAAAGAAGGGCGCGCATGTGCATATTCCGCGATCCGACCGGGACTACGCGGTCGCCACCGGCTTGCGCATGCTGACGCTGCGCCGGCTCGTGAAAGTTCGCGACGACGGCCTCTACCGGGCGAACAAGCGCGAGACCGTGCTTCTCGAATATTACGCCAACTCGATCGCGCATCTGCTGCCGCAGGAGGCGGCGTTCGCGGCGAAATAGCAGCTACCGCTCCGGGTGAAGCGTCCAGATGCCTTCGGCGACGGCTTCGTATTCGGCCCGGTTGGTGATCATCGGCAAGTACTCCACGCGCGCCCATTTCTCGGCCAGATCGCGGTAGTGCGGCGACAGGAAATGGCCGCTTTGCCCGGTCGAAATGATGAACCCGGACCGGTCCGGTTCGTTCAGGTCGTAGACGCCGCGATAGGCCGACGCGTGCACGCTTGCATAGGGGTTTGCCTCACGGAAATCGGTGCGTCCGCGCAACAGCGTGTAGGAGCCGCCCGCGCTTTCCACGGCGATCGTGAAGAATGGCGACAGCAAGCCGACCGATGTGAACGGCCGGTGCTCGCCCCAGGCTACGTGCGCACGGCCCCATCGCCATTGGCGCCAGTCGCCGCCTTGCGTTTCGCTCAACTCGCGGATTGCCGTGGAAAGCGATTGGGCGAGTTGTACGCCGCAGGTCTCGACCGGCCCGGTCGTCTGGTCGTCGCACCAATCGCGGACATACTGGCCTCGCAGCACGCCGAGGACAGGCTCCATGTATCCCTTCTCGAATCGCGAGAATTCGCCGCCGAGATCGTCCAGGAACACGGCCAGGGCAAAGTGCCGCCACCATGCCGTGAGGATCAGCGGTTCGGGCCGGTCGGCGCGCATGTGCCCGTCCCAGCCGCCGAGCGCGGTGATCATTTCGGTGTCGCGGCCCGCGGTGGCGGCGACCGCGCGCAATGCCTCGCTGCGGAAGGCGACGAGCGCGGCGGAGTAATCGTCGGCCTGGATCGCTTTCATGTCTTCGATGCCGCGCTTCGGGCCCGCCTGGATAGCGAGTTCCTCGACCCGCGCCTGGCGGAAATGTTCATCCCAATCGAAAGTGATATGTTCGCGATAACCGGGCGGCAGCCAGTTGGCATTGGCAGTTGCCAGCGCGCCGCCGAGCGGATTGACGATCTGCGGCAATTCCTCGAACGGGATTTCTCCGTCCCAGTCGTACTCCTCGAGCCAGCCCGGCGCCGGCGCCCTGCCCATCATCCGGTTTTCGGGCTTGCGCTTCGGCGCCCGCCCGGGCGCGATCAGTCCGATATTGTCGTCGACGTCGGCGACCACCATCGACTGCATCGGCGACACCAGCTTGCGCATCGCCGCAAGATACTCGGCAACCGAACCGGCCTCCGCGATATCGAGCGCGGCGTCGATCGTCGTGTCGTCCTTCGCGAGCGCTACCCAGCTGAGCGCGGCGACATAGCCCTGCGGCAACAGCGAAACGATGTTGCGGTACTTGTCCGGCAGGATCGGTCCGTGTCGCGATTGCCTGCGCGTGAAACTTACATCCGCGCCACCCTTGACCTTGACGACGACCTCGCGCGTTTCGAAACTGCGCCAGCCTTCAGGGGCAAGATACTGGTCCGGGCTGGCCGTCTGTTGGCGCTCGATGAACAGGTCCTGGGAATCGAGATTGGTCGTCGTCAGGCCCCAGGCGATGCGGTCGTTGCGACCGAGCAGGACCAGCGGCGTGCCCGGCAGCGACGCGCCGATGATGTTGTGGCCGCCATAGGCCAGATGCGCCAGGTAGAAGGTCGAAGGCGCGGTCAGGCCGAGATGCGGATCGTTCGCCAGCAGCGGTTTGCCGCCTTGCGCGCGCGCCCCGTTCAGCACCCAGTTGTTCGAAGCGTCGACGCCGGTTTCCCAGGCAAGCCCGGCGATTTCGCGCGGCGCGACATAGCCGGCCGAATTGACCGGCGCATTCTGGAACTCGAACAGCCTGCGCAGGTCGGGCAAAGGCGGCGGATCGTCGCGCGGCCCATGGGGAAGCATTTCGTCGATATCGGTCGGCGAGAATCCCTTGGCGGCCATCGCCAGCCGCCGGATTTCCTCGTCCAGATTCGAATCGAGCGTCAGCGCCATTACCTTGATGATGGCGACCGATTGCCACGGCTCCCACGGTTCGGCGGTCGCGCCGAGGATCATGAATTCGGGCGGAAGCCGCGGCGTCAGCAACGACGTGCGCCGGGTCAGATGCGCATTGACGCCCTTGGCATAGGCTTCCAGCACCGCCTTTGCCCGCGGCGACAGCGTCTCGAAGGACGACCGCGCGGCGCCTTCGATATCGACGGTCTTCAGGAAAATATCGCTGTCGACCGTCGCCGGCCCGAACATCTCGGAAAGCCGGCCTTGCGCCACCATGCGTAGCACATGCATCTGCCAGAGACGGTCCTGCCCGTGCGCGAAGCCGAGCGCCAGCGCCGCATCCTCGCTGCTGCCGGCTTCGATGTGCGGCACGCCATGATTGTCGCGCACGATGCGCGCGCCCGCGGCCAGGCCGGCAATGGTCCGGTCGCCGGTTTCGGAAGGAATCGAGGCTCGGATCGCGAAATAGCCGATCGCCAGCAACAGCACGGCGCCTGCCAGCAGCACCAGCATCGAACCGATCAACCATTTTGCAACGCGCCGCATTGTTGTATTCCCCGGCCGATTCATCGAAGCGGGATTTGGCAGAAAGGCAATTGCGATGGCAAGCGTAGCATTCCTCGGGCTGGGCGTAATGGGGTTTCCGATGGCCGGGCATATCGCCAAGGCCGGCCACGACGTGACCGTCTATAACCGGACCGCGAAGAAAGCCGCCGACTGGGTCGCCAAACACGGCGGCAAATCGGAAAGCACGCCGGCGGGGGCTGCAAGAGGCAAGGAATTCGTCTTCTCCTGTGTCGGCAACGACGACGACCTGCGCGCGATCACGACCGGGCCGGACGGCGCTTTTTCGGCGATGAAGAAAGGCAGCGTGTTCATCGACAACACGACCGCTTCGGCCTCGGTTGCCCGCGAATTGTTTGGCGCCGCCAAGAATGCAGGATTCGGATTTCTCGACGCTCCGGTTTCCGGCGGCCAGGCCGGCGCCGAAAACGGCGTATTGACGGTGATGGTCGGCGGCGATGAGCAGGATTTCGCCAGGGCCAAGCCCGTCATCGACTGCTACGCCAAAATGGTCGGCCTGATGGGCGCCGCCGGGGCCGGGCAGTTGACCAAGATGGTCAACCAGCTTTGCATCGCCGGTCTCGTTCAGGGTCTCGCCGAGGGCATCCATTTCGCGCAGAACGCCGGCCTCGACGTCGACAAGGTAATCGAGGTCATCTCCAAGGGCGCCGCCGGCTCCTGGCAGATGGAAAACCGCCACAAGACAATGAACGCCGGCAAATACGATTTCGGCTTCGCCGTCGACTGGATGCGCAAGGACTTGGGCATTTGTCTGGAAGAAGCGCGCGGCAATGGTTCGCGCTTGCCGGTGGCAGCACTGGTCGACCAGTTCTATGCCGAGATCCAGGCAATGGGCGGCAAGCGCTGGGATACCTCGAGCCTGCTGGCGCGGTTGAAGCATAATTAGCCGATGGCCCGCGCGCCGCACACCTTGCAGCAGGCGTTGTCGAAACTGCGCGCTTTCGCCTCCGAGGAGAACCGCGCCGGCATGGCGCGCTTCGGCATCGCCACGGACAATGCCCTCGGCGTCTCGATGCGCAATATTCGCGCCGTCGGCCGCCAGATCGTCCACGACCACGAGCTGGCGCAGGCGCTGTGGGACAGCGGATTCCACGAGGCGCGCATTCTCGCGTCCGTTGTCGACAAACCCGAATGGGTGACCGCCCGCCAGATGGACCGCTGGGTTGCCGGTTTCAATTCCTGGGATTTGTGCGACCAGGTCTGCGGCAACCTGTTCGACCGCAGCCAGCTTGCCGCCGAAAAGATCGAGGAATGGGCCGCCGACGAGCGCGAATTCGTGCGCCGCGCCGCGTTCGCGATGATCGCCTGGCAGGCGGTGCACGACAAGCAATCCGGCAAGGACAACCTCGCCAAATGGCTCGGGCTGATCCGCGCGCATTCCGCCGACCCGCGCAACTACGTGAAGAAAGCCGTAAACTGGGCATTGCGCCAGATCGGCAAGAGCCGCGCCGACCTCCATCCTGCCTGCCTGGCGCTCGCGCGCGACCTGGCCCAGTCGGACGACAAAACGCAACGCTGGATCGGGAAGGATGCGGTGAAGGAATTGCAGAGCGAGGCGGTGAGGGGGAGGTTGGGAGTGTGACGCAGCGGGGTGCGAGACGAACCATTTCGTTCCACCCTCATGATGAACTGGCCGAACGGCCAAGCGTCTCTCCACCCTCATGGTGAGATGGTTTAATCGCTCTTGTCGGGGGCGGTGGTT
>Ga0214472_10003953_pt1 | contig 15656 bp, 12 predicted proteins | sample RVTome_6_FD_207662 | JGI IMG/M metagenome (GOLD analysis project Ga0214472, IMG submission 207662) | Soil microbial communities from uranium-contaminated site in the Upper Colorado River Basin, Wyoming, United States - RVT140D175 | ecosystem: Environmental > Terrestrial > Soil > Contaminated >...
GCGCTCGGTCAAGAACCGCGTGGGCCAGGACGTGCGGTACAGCATGGACGGTTCCCGCGTCCGGGCCCTGGGCTGGAAGCCGACCCGGGACTTCGACGAAGCGCTGCGAGTCATCGCTACGACCGTGGATCCCGACCGCTTCCGGTAGGGCAGGTCGAAATGAGGGAAGGCCCCGAGACGCCCGAAGCGCCCCGACATCACCGGCGCGAGACATGCCGCCTCTGCGGCGGGCGCGCGCTGGAGCGGGTGCTGGAGCTGACGCCCACCCCGCCCGCCAATGCCCTCGTGCCGGAGCCACTCCGGAAGCGGCCCCAGCGCTGCTTCCCGCTGGACGTCTACTTCTGCGAGAGCTGCCAGCACGCCCAGCTCCTCGACATCATCGACCCCGTGGACCTGTTCCGGGACTACGTGTACGTATCCGGCACCTCAGCCGTCAACGTGGATCACTTCGGCCGCTACGCCCGCCAGGTGATGGAGAAGACCGGCCTCGAGCGGGGTGATCTCGTGGTCGAGATCGGCTCCAACGACGGCACGATGCTGCGCTTCTTCAAAGACGCCGGCATGCGAGTGCTGGGCATCGATCCGGCACGCGAGATTGCCAACGCCGCCACGGCGGGAGGGATCGAGACCCTGGCGGAGTTCTTCAACCTGGAGCTGGCCCGACGCATCCGAAGTCGGCATGGGCCGGCCAAGGTCGTCTGTGCCAACAATGTGTGCGCCCATATCGACGATCTCGAGAGCGCGATCCGGGCGGCGCGCGAGCTGATGGAGCCGGATGGGGTGTTCGTGTTCCAGGTGTCGTATCTGCTCGACGTCTACGACAAGACGCTCTTCGATACCATGTATCACGAGCACCTGGACTACCACCGGGTCGGTCCGCTTCGGCGGTTCTTCGACCGGTTGGACATGCGGTTGTGGTGCACGGAGCGCGTCGAAGCGCAGGGCGGCTCGCTGCGCGGCTACGTCTCGCCGAAGGCGCGCGCTCTCGCGGTGCAGCCCTCGGTGGCCACGATGGAAGCCGAAGAGCGTGCCGCCGGGCTCGACCGGCCAGAAACGCTGCGCGCCTTCTCGGGCCGGATCAGGCGCGCCGGGGTCGAGCTGATGGCGCTTCTGGCTGGACTGAAGGCGCGCGGACACTCGATCGCCGGCTACGGCGCGCCCGCCAAGGCCACGACGCTCATGTACCATTTCGGGCTCGACGGCAGCGTGGTCGATTACATCGTCGAGGACAATCCGCTCAAGCACGGGCTGTTCACCTCCGGCCTCCACATACCCGTGGTGCCCGTCGACTGGCTCTACCAGCGCCGGCCGGACTATGTCGTTGCGCTCGCCTGGAACTTCGCCGAGTCGATCATGGCGAACCACAAGCGGTTCACGCAGCAAGGGGGACGCTTCGTGATCCCGCTGCCTGCGCTGAGCGTGCGATGACGCGGGGGGAGCTGGCCGTCGGAACCTCGCAAGCGGATCTCGCCCTCGGCCTGGTGGGCGCGGGGCCCTGGGGCTCGCGGTACGTAGCGAGCCTCTCCGGGCTGGAGGGGGTGCACCTCGCCCTCGTGGCCAGCCGCAGTCCGGCCGCTCGGGAACGCGTTCCCGCCGGGTGCGAGTTCACCACCGACTGGCGTGGGGCAGTGAGCAACGGCAAGCTGGATGGCGTCGTCCTGGCGACGCCGCCGGCCGTTCACCATGACATGGTGATGGCTTGCCTGGCGTCGGGCCTTCCCGTGCTGGTCGAGAAGCCCTTGACCCTGGATGGCCAGGCGGCCCGGGCGCTGCGCGATGCGGCGTCCCGGAGCGGCTCGCTCGTGATGGTCGATCACACGCACGTCTTCAGCAGTGCTTTCGAGGCCCTGAAGGCCCGGGCACGGCGCCTCGAGCCGCCGTTGCGCGTCCGATCGATCGGCGGCAACCGGGGGCCGTACCGCAAGGACGTCAATGGCTTGTGGGACTACGGCCCGCACGACGTCTCGATGTGCCTCGACCTCGTCGGGGAAGAGCCTGTGGCGGTGCACGGGGAGGTGGCATCGCTGGCGGCCGGCCCTGACGCCAGGGGGATGGCGGTGGAGGCGCGGCTCGCGTTCCCCGGTGGCGCGAGGGCCAGTCTGACGTTCGGCAATGGGCTGAAGGAGAAGCGGCGTGTCTTCGAGGTCCAGGCCGCCAATGGCGCCCTCCTCTACGACGACCTGGCCGAGGCCAAGCTCATCGAGCGCGACCATCGGGGTCGCGGCCAGGCCGTCAGGATCTCCCCGGTCCCCCCGCTGACCCGGGCCGTACTCGCATTCTGCGACGCGATCGTGTCCGGACGGCGGCAAGACCCGAGCCTCTACCTGGGCGTTGCGGTCGTCGAAACGCTGGAGCGAATCGCCGCGAGCATTCCCGCCGCCTCCTGTCCCGCCCCACGATGAATCGCAAGGCCCTCGAAGTCAGGCACGTGTCGAAGACGTTCTTCCCGCCGACCCACTGGCTGCGGCGCGACCGGGCGCAGCAGAGCGGCGTGAAGCACGCGCTCCAGGACGTGTCCCTGGAGGTGGGCGAGGGTGAGATGGTCGCCTTGCTCGGCCCGAACGGGGCGGGGAAGACGACGTTGTCGAAGATCATCGCGACGCTGATCTATCCCACTGCCGGTGAGGTGCTGCTGTTCGGAAAGGAGGTGCGCTCCGATGCCTGTGCCGCCCGCGGCATGATGGGGCTCGTGACCTGTGATGAGCGCAGCTTCTACTGGCGCCTGACCGGGCGTCAGAACCTCGACTTCTTCGGCGCCCTGTACGGAGTATCGAAGCGTGACATCGCGGATCGCTGCGCCGAGCTGCTGGAGACCCTCGATCTCTCCACGGCGGCGGATCTTCCCTATCACACCTACTCCTCGGGCATGAAGCAGAAGCTCGCAATCGCCCGGGGCTTGCTGAGCCATCCCCGTCTCCTCATCTACGATGAGCCCACGCGGAGTCTCGATCCCCTGAGCGCGCAGAACATCCGGCGCTGGATCCTGGAGCAGCGTGCCAGGTATCCGGAGCAGACCCACCTGCTCGCCACCAATCAGCTGATCGAGGCCGAGCTGCTGTGCGACGGCGTGTTCATCATCAACGACGGCCGACTGGTCGCCCAGGGATCGATCGACGAGATCCGCGCGCGGGCGGACATGAGCGGGCTGGAGTCGCACAAGGTGGACATCAAGGGAGGTCCCTACCAGCCTTCCGCCGAGATTGCAGGGCACTCCGACGTGTCGCAACTCCATGTCGAGCGCACTGCGGACGGAGCCAGCGTCACGCTCACGGCGCGGCGCGAGAGCGCCGCTCTGTCGGCCCTGCTCGCGGAGATCACGAGTTCCGGCCTCCGGATCGTGGCGTGTTCGACGCAGCAGGCCTCCTTCGACGACGTGTTCTGCGCGATGATCGCGTCGGAAGGCGTTCGCCGGGCGAAGCCATGAGCCTGGGGCCTGCTGTTCCCTGGAAGCGCCTGACCGCGATCGGCCTCGCGGCCGGCATCGCGGTGAGCATTGCGACGCCGCTTCTGGCACAGCTCGAAAGGAGGTTCGTCGCCCTTGCCCTGGTGAGCCTGTGCGTGCTGGCGGTGGCCGCCGTCTCGCGCCACGGCCGCAGCGTGTTCTTGTTCGCCTGGGTGCTCTCGCTGACGTACAACCGCCAGTTCTGGTCGTTCGCACCCATCGTCGGTGACCATGGAGCGTTTGGCCCGTACTGGATGGTGTCCGACCTGCTGCTGCTCCTGCTCCTGCTCCTATGGGTCGCCGATGCGGCCATACTGAAGCGCCCGCAACGAGTGCAGGCCGGTCGCTTCCTGCCGTGGTATGGGCCCTTCGCGGTCGTTGCCGCCCTCTCGGTACTGGGTGCAGCGGAACCCGCGTGGGCGATCGGTGACCTGGTGCGCGTGGCCAAGCTCGGCCTGGTCCTGATGTACTTCCGCTACAACGTCGGTCCCCGGGAGTGGTGGGTCGTCGTCGCCGCGCTGGGCACCGCTCTCGCGGCCCAGTCCGTGCTCGGGATCCTTGAGGTCCTGTCGGGACGTACCGGCGTACTCTGGATCTTCGGCTTGCAGGAGACCGAGGCGAGGGAGGCCCTCGGGTTCGAGGAGCTGTTCGGCGGTTGGACACGTGCCACCGGGACCCTTGCCCACCCGCCCTATCTTGCCGCGTTCATGCTCTTGACGGTGCCGATCTTCTGCAGTCTCGCGCTGACGCTGAAGGACCGAAGGAACCACTGGCTGTGCGCCGGGGTGGCTGTGCTCGGACTCGTGGGGCTCTGCTGCACTCTGGCGCGCCTGGCCATCGTTCTGATGATGCTCCAGCTGATCCTGCTGGTCGGGGCGTTGACCCGCCGCGGCATGCTTCCCCTGACCCGGGCCCTGGCCGCCGGCGCCGGCGCCGGACTCGTGCTGGGAGTGCTCGGCACCGTGTCCGCCGACCTGATCCATGACCGCCTGACCAGGGACCTTGGGCCGTCCGTCGATCAACGCGTGGAGGAGTACCGGGTCGCCATCGACATGTTGTCCGACCATCCGTTGCTCGGTGTCGGGCTCAACAACTACGCAGCCCACATGCAGCGGTACGGATCCCGGGTGGCCTGGGGCATCGAGCGCAGATGGCATGAGGCATCACTGCGGGTAACGCACATGCGGCTCCTGGCCGGGCCGCTCAACGGCTTTCTCTACGTGGCTACGGTGACGGGCCTGCTGGGCCTGGCGGCCTTCCTCTGGCTTGCGGCGGGTGGGCTGATCCTGGCCGGGCGCGCCGCAGCCGCCCATCCCCACGCCCCCGTGCGTGCCGTGTGTCTGGGCTCGATGGTGGGGATGGTCGGCATGTACCTGCATCAGGCGCTCTCCTACGATATCTGGGTCGACACCGTGATCTCCGTGTGGATCGTGATGATCGGCCTCGCCGGTTGCGCCGGCGCTCGGCCGGGAAGGGATGCGACGACATGCTGATCCGCAGGGGCACGAAGCTCTGTATCCTGGCCAGCCTACTCGGCGCGTGCACCACGACGCGGGGCGAGGCGGCCGCGGGCAATCTCCTGGCCAACGCGGACTTCGAGCGGCCGGGCGCGGGCGTGCCTTCGCGATGGGTTCGGGAGGAGCGCGTCCTCAAGAAAGGTGAGGTCGGCGTGGTCGGGCGCGTGGGCGGCTCGCGGGTGGCCGTTCTTCGTCCGAACACCGCCAACGTCGTGGCGGAGATCGAAACCCATCCCCTGAGCATCGGTCAGGTGCTGAGGCTCTCCGAGCACCCTGAGCTTCGGGGAAAGACCTTGTTCGTCAGCGCCGAGCTGGGGGCGACGGCACCTGCGACCGCGGCGTTGCGCCTGATCGCCGTTCGTCGCGGAGGCGAGTTCATCGGAACCACCCTGCAACAGGGGGAGTCCGGGGGCGCACTGGTGCCGCATTCGGACGCCCTCGCGATCCCGGACGACGACCGCACGATGGTCATCGTCGTGGGTCTGGACGCCCGAGGTACGGCCGGTGAGGTGTTCTTCGACAACGTCTACCTCGGCACGGCGCCGCGACAGCCGCCCGCGAGCGGCCGTTCGGGCACGCCGCCTCCTTCCCAGGCGAGGATCCGGATCGACGCTTCCCGGAAGCTTCGGCAGATACCCGCGACCCTCTATGGGCTGAACGTCGAATGGATCTGGGACGGTAACGGCTTGTGGGATCCGGAGCGCTCCGCCCTGAATCAGGGGCTGCTGCGACTGACTAAGGAGCTGAAGCCGACGCTCATCCGTTTCCCGGGGGGAATGTTCGCGGACTTCTACCATTGGCGTGACGGCATCGGGGGCCGCGGCCAGCGGCCGAGCCGGCCCCACCTGCCCGGGGGGCCGTCGTCCCGAAACGACTTCGGGACCGACGAGGCGCTCGAGCTGGCTCGCCGCACGGGCGCCGAGCTCATGATCACGGTGAACATCGCGACCGGCACCGTGGCGGAGGCGGTCGAGTGGCTGCGCTACGTCAATCGGCCGCAGGCGACGCGGGGGGAGCCACCGACCGTCCGAATCTGGGAGATCGGCAACGAAAACTACTACCGTGGCGATTCACCCCAGCTGCGGCAGGCGGCCCTGGATGGCGAGCAGTACACGCGCCGGTTCCTGGCCTTCGCCGAAGCCCTGAGGCAGGCGGACCCGCGCATCCGGATACTGGCGATCGCCGAAGAGAACTACGAGCAGGATTTCGAAGCGGTGCATCCCGAATGGATGCGACTGCTGCTCTCCCGCGCCGGGCATCTGATCGACGACCTGTCGGTGCACAATGGCTACGCTCCCCGGCTGGAGCACGACGCTGGCTGGGACCTGCGCACCGTGTACGGAGCGATGCTCGCGGCTCCTCTCCCGCTGCGCCGCAGCCTGGACCGCCTCTCCCGCCAGATTCGCGAGCATGCACCCGCACACGCCTCGCGGATCGGAATCGCGATCACGGAATGGGCGCCGTCCTTCCAGCTCGACCTGAAGGGACGCTTCCTCGACCACCCCAAGACGCTCGGCAGTGCGCTGTTCGTGGCCTCGAATCTCATGAACTACATCGAGCACCCCGACGTGCGCATCGCGAACTACTTCAAGCTCAACGACAGACTGTGGCAGGGACTGATCGGCGTGCGCGGCGGCGAGTTCGCTCCCACCGCGCCGTATCATGCGTTCCGCCTGTTCCGCGAGCGCTTCGGGAGCGTGCTGATCGAGACGCACACGGAATCGCCCACCTGGAATGCCCCCGGGGCGGGCTTCGTCCCGGCGCAGCGTGACGTGCCCTACCTCCAGGTCGTCAGTAGCCTGTCGGGAGACGGACGGCGCCTTCATGTCATGGTCGTCAACAAGAGCTTCGACCAGCCGATCGCCGCCCGCATCGAGATCGACGGCTTCGCGTTCGCGCCGGTCGGGCGCGCCGTCGTCCTCTCCGGCACCGGCATCGACGCACACACGGGCACGGAGCTGTTCACGGCCCCGGGAATCAAGTGGGCACCTCAGGCGGTGGACGAAGCCAATCCTCGATTCCGCAACGGAGGCGCGGGCGAGATCACGCTCACGGAGCGCCCGGTGGCGGCGCGGGGTCAATCATTCGACTACAGCTTCGACAAGCACTCCGTGACGGCCATCGAGCTGGAGGGCGTGGCGCCGCGCCGCTGATACAGCATCGCAGCTGCAGCTCGCGACGGATTTCATGGTCGCGTGGCCTTCAGAATTGCGTAAGCGAACCCCGCTCCTTGACGATCCGCACGGCGCCGCTGAAGCCGGCGAGACCGAGCCCGACCAGGACGATCGAGAACAGCAGCAGCGCCCCGATGATCTCCGAGAGCTGAACGAGCCTGTGTCCCTGCAGCAGGGTCAGGCGCATTCCCTCCAAGCCGTAGGTCAGCGGAATGAGCTTGGAGAGCGACTGGAGCCAGGAGGGCAGCACGTCAACCGGGAACATCACTCCGCCGAGCAGCAGGAACGCGCCGCCCACGAGATTCATGATCGACTCGCCGCGCTTGACCAGCATGACGATGCTGGCCCAGATCATTCCCAGCCCGGCAAACGACACCACGGTAAGCACGAACACCAGAAGGCCTGCCCCCAGCTGGGCGTTCTTCAAGTCGACGCCGAAGAAGAGCAGTCCCAGCGCGAGATAGAGGACGAATCGGAACGCGCTCAGGCAATAGCTCCAGAGAGACGAGTAGACGAGGATTCGCCCCACGGGCACCGGTGACATCAGGGTCGCCTCCAGGGCTCCTGTCATCTGGCCCTCGCGGATCTGCGCGGCGAAGGTGCTCACGCTGACTCCGAGCGAGTCGGTGAAGGCGATGCCGATGAGCAGGAAGGCGGCGTAGTTACCGCCGTAGCGCGCGAGCGCCTCGACGCTTGCGCCCTCGAACATCTTGCCGATGTAGTAGAAGACCGCCAGCACCACCACGTTGCCGATGAGCTGGGTGGCGAAGGCGGTGCGGTAACTCATCGCGATCAGCGCGTCGCGTTTCAGGAACTCCCAGGCAAGTCTCATTGGCCAATGGTCCGTGTCGAGCCGAGCTACTCCAAGTCCATCACCTGCGCACCCAGGGACGGAGCTTACGCTCCTTGTCACTGCGGTGCACATCCGCTACCTTTGTCGCTGCTTGGGCGCAGGTCAGTCGAAGCTGCGGGTGTCGGTGGTGACTCCGGTGCGCAATCGGAAGGAGTTGCTTCGTGAGCTGATCGAATCGCTGTGGGCGCAGTCGCTCGACACGTCGAGCTTCGAGATCGTGATCGTCGACGACTGTTCGACCGATGGCACGCCCGCCGTGCTCGAAGAGCTGCAAGCGCGCTCGCCCTGCCCACTCGTCTATCGCGCCTTGACCCCGCATGCTGGTTCGGTGCGCGCGCGAAACGAAGGGGTGCGCCTGGCGCAGGCGCCGGTGCTCGCGTTCACCGACAGTGATTGCCGGGCAACGCCGAGGTGGCTTGAACTCGGCCTGGCCGCGCTGGAGGCACATCCTGACGTGGCTTTCGTGACCGGCCCGACCCTGAACAAGCCCGATCAGCCGGTGACTTTCTTCAGCGTGGGCGGCAATCCCCGTCCGCGAGACAACCCCATCTATCCGCTCACCAACGCGTTCTATCGGAAAGACGTGTTCTGGGAGGTCGGCGGGTTCGACGAATCCATCTGGCTGGGCGCGGTGAAGACGACGCCGGTGGAGTACTCCGACATCGATCTGGCCTACCGGGTGCTCGGCCGGGGGTATCGCAACGCCTTCGTGGACGAGCTCATCGTGTACCACGAGGTGCTCCAGGTGTCGCCCTGGCACTGGCTGATGTGGAACCTGCGCCTGGTGCAGCTCCCGGAGCTGCTGGGCCGATATCCGGTGCTGCGCAAGTCCCTTCTGTGGAAGGGGCCGTTCCTTTCGCCCATCCACGCGTGGTTCTACCTGGGAGTGCTCGGCGTCCTTGCAGCCGGGGTGACCAGCGGCTGGCTCGCGCTGCTGGTGCTGCCCTACCTCTGCCGCTCGGCCATCGCGCCCGGGAGAGGCCTGTCCATGAGAACCTTGCTGCGCGCGCCGGCCCGGCTGGTACTCCTGACCCTTCGTCAGGTATTCGTCAGCGCCTTCCTGCTCTGGGGCAGCGTGCGGGCGCGCAACATGGTCCTGTAACTGCACGGGGCGCTCGCAGTTGACACCTTTCGGCGTGGTCAACACAATGCGAGCGGCCGTTCGAGTTGAACGACGGGTAGCACGCTCCTGATGCCTACGGACAAGGGTCTGATTCGGCCGTACAGCTTCCTGCTGGTTCAGGCCAACCGTCTCGCCGACGCGCTGTGGATCCTGGCGAGCCTGTACGTCACGCTCGAGCTTGGACCGGGCTTTAGCCGCGACGCGGTGTGGCTGGCGCTCGTCGCCCCGGTGGCCTTCGGGCTCTGCGCGGAGCGCAATCAACTGTATCGCTCCTGGCGGGTCGCGGCGCTCCACGAGGAGCTGTCCATGATCTGGCGCAGCTGGCTGACCGCGTCGTCGTTCGTCGTCTTCATCGCCTTCATGTTCGATGCGCTGCCGCGGCCGTCGAAAGCGTTGTTGCTGGGGTGGCTGGTCACGGCCCCGCTGCTGCTGTCCGCAACCCGGGTAGTCGTACGCCTCGCGCTGCGAGCCAGCCGCTCCGCCGGTCGCAACTTCCGGACCGCCGGCGTCGTCGGAGCAAACGAGGTCGGTCGCCGGGTCGCCGAGCGGCTGATCCACAACCGCTGGATGGGGATACGCCTGATCGGCTACTTCGAGGACCGCGCGTCCGTGGGCGGGCGCGCGCTCGCCGACGGACCGGTCGGAGTCATCGGCGATACCCAGGACCTCGTGGAGAGGGCCGCAACCGGCGCGATCGACATCGTCTACGTGGCGCTGCCCATGCGCGCAGAGGCACGCATCCGGCGCCTGGTCGAAAGGCTGGCCGATACCACGGCGTCGGTGTACTACGTGGCGGACTTCACGGTCTTCGATCTCCTGCATCCCCAGTGGGAGACTCTCGGCGGGGTCCCGATCCTGCGGATCGTCGACTCGCCCGTGGGCGGCTTCAGCGGCTTTGCCAAGCGGCTGCAGGATCTCGGTCTCTCGTTCCTCCTGCTCGCCGTGTGTGCGCTGCCGATGGCGACGATCGCGCTCGCGGTGAAGCTCAGCTCACCGGGTCCTGTCCTCTTCCGCCAAAGGAGGCACGGGCTGGATGGCAAGGAGTTCACGATCTGGAAGTTCCGCACGATGGCCCTGCCTGAAGGCGACCCCCTGGGCCGGCAGGCGACTCGGGAGGATCCCCGAACCACGCAGGTGGGACGTTTCCTTCGCCGGACATCGCTCGACGAGCTGCCGCAGCTCTTCAACGTCCTGCAGGGCAGCATGTCGCTGGTGGGCCCCCGGCCACATCCGCCGGGCCTCAACGATCGGCATCGCGTGGTGATCGAACGGTTCGTCCTGCGCCACAAAGTCAGGCCAGGGATTACAGGCTGGGCCCAGGTCAACGGTTGCCGGGGAGAAACCGAGACCCGCGAGAAGATGCAGCGTCGCCTGGAGTACGACCTCGAGTACATCAACAACTGGTCGTTCTGGTTGGACCTCCGGATCCTGCTGCTGACCGCCTTTCGCGTGTGGAAGGACAAGAACGCTTACTGACTCCCTGATCCGGAGGGCGTTCGGTCCGCGTCGGCGACCCAGGCGTAGAGCTCGGCCAATCCCACACGCAGGTCCTTGCGCGGCCGCCAGCCGAGGATGTTCCGGGCCCTGGCGTAATCGGCGCAGCGTCCCCGATCCCCTTCCGGTTTGGCCGGGTCGTACTCGATCTTGATGTCCTTGCCGGAGATCGCTGCGATGCGCTCGGCGATGTCCCTTATCGAGGTGCAGACGTCCGGTCCGATCTGGATGACGCCTCGCCCGAGTCCACGGTCGACGGTCCGGACGAGGGCGTCGACGACGTCATCCACGTGGACGAAGGCCCGTCCCTGACGGCCAGAGCCCCAAACCCTGAATGGCTCCGCGGGGTAACGCACGGCCTTTCGCACGAGCGACGGGATCACCTGCCCCCGCTCCTCGCTGTAGTCACACGGGGCTCCGTAGACGTTGTGCAGAACGAGCACGGATACCGGGATGTCGGCCTCCTTCTCCATCAGGAATGCCTCGTACTCGCCCATCAGCTTGCTCCACCCGTAAGCGGACTCCGGGGCTGCAGGATACTGGTCTTCCTCTTTCAAGGGAGGCGCATCCACGCCGGTCTGCTTGTGCGCGGGGAAGCTGCAGGCGGTCCCGACATAGACGAAGCCCTTGAGGCGTCTCTGTCGGACCGACGCGATGGTGTTGGTATTGATACGCACGTTCCGGTGGAATACCTCGCCCTGCCTGCTGAAGACGTATCCCACGCCGGCGACGATCTCCGCCAGATGGAATACGTAGCCGACCCCATCCAGGACGGAGTCGAGGGCATCCGCCCGGGTCAGATCCAGTTGGTGAAAGTCGCGGTCCATGTCGATCACGTAGCGCCCTTCGTGAGCGAGGTACTCCCTGCGACCGCGCCAGAGATTGTCCACGACGCTGACCCGATGGCCTTTCGCAACGAGCCGTTTGACCAGATTCGACCCGATCATCCCGGCGCCACCTGTGACTAGTACGTGATCGTCGCTCTGCACCGAAGTCCCCCGTGGGCAAGGTCGACCATCCATGCAAGCTCGTTCTCGTGGCATCGCGGGACATCCTTCTTGACACCCCGCTGCAGGCGGGGCATATAGAGGGATGCTGGCGGTACTGTCGTGGGGACTCTGACCACGTGAGCAGCTCCATCGTCAAGGACGACATCAAGACGCTCATCCTCGCCGGCGGCCGGGGCACCCGCGCCTATCCCCATACGGACTATCTGCCGAAACCCATGCTGCCGGTCAACGGACAGCCGATCATCACACATGTCATGCGGCTCTTCGCGGACCAGGGCTACCGGCGATTCGTGCTGTCGATCGGGTATCGTGGAGAGGTCATCGTCGATTACTTCGCCAACAAGTCGCTGAGCTGGCAGATCGAGATCGTGCCCACCGGTGACGACACGGACACCGGTGGTCGCATCGCGCGCTGCCAGCATCTTCTCGGCGAGACCTTCATGGCGACCTACTCGGACGGGCTGGCGAAGATCGAGCTGGATGACCTCGTTGCCTTTCACCGCTCTCACGGCGGGCTCGTCACCGTCACAAGCGTGCCCATGACTTCCCAATATGGAGCGATCGAGTCGGCCGAGGACGGCCGGATTCTGCGCTTCACTGAGAAGCCAACGCTGCCGGGACACTGGATCAACGCCGGCTTCATGGTCTTCGAGCGTGGAGTCTTCCGGCACTGGGAAGGCGACAACCTCGAGAGGGAGGTCCTGCCCCGCCTCTGCGAGAAGGGCCTGGCATACACCTACCGCAGCCAGGCCCTCTTCAAGTCGATGGACACCCACAAGGATCAGCAGGACATAGAGGAGCTCTGCCGCTCCGGCAAGTTTCCCTGATCGGTTGCCGTGGGTCTGGAGCCCGTCACTCCCGGGCCCAGCGCGACGCCGGCGCGCGGCACGGAGGTTCGAGATCCTCACCTGCCTCGATGGGGACGCCATCGACCACCGAGTGTCGGGGGTTTCGCGCGGCGGCGCGGCAGAGCGCGCCGCTCGTGACGAGCGCTCGTGCCATCCCCTCCGCCAGGATCCGGTGCCCCGCGGAGTTCGGGTGGGAGTCGACATAGGAGTTTATGACGGAGCGGATCATCACACCGTCGAACCATGGCAGCGTGTCGAAGAAAGGGAATCCCCGCTGGTCGGCGACACGCTCAATCTCCGTGTACGACTTGTTCGTGACCGCGTCCGGGGCCATCCGATACAGGAAGGCGACGAATTCTGCATCGTTGCTCCGTGCCAGCCGATGCAGCTCCTCCAATGCGCGCATCGATCGATACCATCCCTCGGATTCTGTAGGCACCGGCCGCGGCCCGACAACGTCCGGGAGGACGAAATAGAGCAGCCGGTAGAGCCAGCTCCAGCGCAGGAGCAGTGCGCTCGCGTGCGGGGGATTCTCCCACCGGTGTCGCAGCTCGACGATGTCACCGGTCTGCACTTCCGTATCGTTCTCGACGTAGACGAGCACGACCAGGTCGGGGGCCAGGGATGCCGCGTGCAGTCGATAGAAGGCGAGCTCCTGCTCGGTGTTGTAACCCGACACTCCGGCATTGATGGTGCGTACCGGGCGACCCAGCCGGGCCTCGAGTGCCGGCTCCAGCCGGGCTGCAAACGTCTCGTCCGTGCGCACGCCCCAGCCCAGGGTCACCGAGTCGCCGAGCACGAGCACGCGCAATACGTCAGGCGATGGCTCGGGCAGCGGACGCTCGCGCAGCCCCAGTTCGTTGGTCTGGAATGCGATCCCCTGATAGGTCGTAGCCAAGCCGGCCCGATGCTTGTACACGAGGACCCGGTCCGGTTCGAGGTCCAGCACGTATCTCGTCACTTCCTCGAAGAACGACGCCCCCAGCAGATCGAATGAACGCACCAGTCCCTCTGCGGCGAGCAGCGCGACCAGGGTCGAACCGAGGAGCAGGCCGGCGACTCCAGCGATGCTCGTCGCCGGCAGGACCAGCGGACGCCGGGTTGCGTGGAATGCGAGCCATGAGAAGCCGACCAGGGCCGCCAGCCCGAGACCGAGGAAGGTCAGGTACTCGCGGGAGTATCGGCCGAGATACTCCGGCGACACCGACCGATGCGAAGCCAGCCAGACGAAGAGCGCCCAGCCGGCCGTGGCAACGGTAAAGACGATGCGCCCTAGCGCCACAGCCGGTGCTTTGCTACGCGCATTCGCGGGGACGGCCAGCCGCCCTCCTCAGCCGGATCCAACGAAGGTGAGAGTGAGCATAACCCCGCGGGGTCGGCGCCTCCAGCTTCCTTGCTTCCGAGCTGTGGCGCGGCTGGGCCGGGCGGGAAAAGAAGAACGCCCGGGGCTCCCGCCCCGGGCGTTATCGTGTGAAGCGATTCCTGGAGTCTTAGACGCGGCTCACGTTCGCGGCGCGGGGGCCCTTCGGGCTGTCCACCACCTCGAAACGAACCTTGTCACCCTCGTTCAGGGTGCGGAAACCGTCGGCCTTGATCTCGGTGTGGTGCACGAAGACGTCCGGACCACCTTCACGCGAGAGAAAACCGAAACCCTTGGACTCGTTGAACCACTTGACGGTGCCTTCGATCATGAACGTACAGGCCTCCTTCGGCCCTACCTAGCAGCCACGTCGCCTGTGCGCCACGAACGATCAGCACCGCCCCCCATTGGGCGGCCCAAGCTTCGGGGGAAACTCGCCAGTCGAACGGCAACTAGACAGTGGCGAGTCTAGCACAGCCCGGAGCCCAGGGGGCCTTCCGAGGGGCTAAGATCCCGCCCGTGCTGCCCGAAGGACGCGCCGAACGCCCGGTCAGCGAGGGCGACGCCACCCGGCTCGCCGCCTCGCTCTACGGCCTCGACGCCTGGGCCCGGTCGCTGCCCGGCGAGTTCGACGACAACTTCCGCCTGACCGCGGCGGACGGCCGCTCCTTCGTCCTGAAAGCGATGCACCCGGCACGTGAGCGCGGGCTCGTGGCGATGCAGTGCGCGGCGCTCGCCCACCTCGAGGCGCGCGCAAAGCAGCTGCCGCTGCCGCGCGTCGTGCCGACTCGCGCGGGGGACGTCGTGAGCGAGGTGCCCGGGCCCGACGGGACGCCGCGGCTCGTGTGGATGCTCCGCTGGCTCCCGGGCTCGACGCTCGCGAGCGCCCGGCCGCGGTCCGCGGAGACGCTCGCGGCGCTCGGCCGCGGCCTGGGCGAGATGGACCGGGCGCTCGCCGACTTCACCCACTCGGCCGCGCGGCGCGACTTCCCCTGGGACCTCGCGCGCGCGGGGGCGCTCGTGGACAAGCTCGAGCGCGTGGCCGATCCCGCGCGCCGCGCGCTCGCGGGGCGGGCGCTCGAGCGCTTCGAGCGGGAGGTCGTCCCGGCGCTGCCGCGGCTGCGGCGCCAGGTGATCCACGGCGACGCGAACGACCACAACGTGATCGTGGGCGATCCGCGCGCGCTGCCGCGACCGATCGCGGGGCTCGTCGACTTCGGCGACATGCACCACGGCCTGCTCGTGGCCGAGCCCGCGATCGCCGCGGCCTACGCCGTGCTCGGCGACGAGGACCCGCTCGCCGCCGTCGCGGCCGTGGTGGCCGGCTACCACGCCGAGCTCCCGCTCGAGGAGGCGGAGGTCGCGCTCGTGCTCGCCCTCGCCGGCGCCCGGCTGGCGGTGAGCGTGATCGTCTCGGCGACGCGCGCCCGCGCGGGGCGGGACGACCCGTACACGAGCGTGAGCGAGGCCCCGGCCTGGGCGGCGCTCGAGCGGCTCGACCGCCTGCACCCGCGCTTCGCGCACGCGGTGCTGCGCGAGGCGTGCGGCATGGCGCCGCTCGCGCACGGAGCGAAGCTCGCGCAGTGGCTCTCCAAGGCCGACGCGGCCTCGGTGCTGGAGCTCGACCTTCGCCGCGCACCGCACGTCGTGCTCGACCTCGGCATCGGGAGCGCCTTCCTCGGTGCGGACCCGAGGAACGTGGAGACGCGGGAGCTCACGCGCCGGATCTTCGGCGCGATGGCGGAGACAGGCGCCGCGTTCGGCGTCGGCCGCTACGCCGAGACGCGCGGGATCTACCTCTCGCCGCTCTTCGCGCCGGGCGGGCGCCCGACCGA
>Ga0214472_10003954_pt1 | contig 15655 bp, 16 predicted proteins | sample RVTome_6_FD_207662 | JGI IMG/M metagenome (GOLD analysis project Ga0214472, IMG submission 207662) | Soil microbial communities from uranium-contaminated site in the Upper Colorado River Basin, Wyoming, United States - RVT140D175 | ecosystem: Environmental > Terrestrial > Soil > Contaminated >...
TGCTGCATCAGCTTTTCTTCGGTGATGTGGCTGAGGTTTTGGTTGCCCAGGGTCACCAGAGAAATTGATTCAACGCCTGCGCCAACCGCAATCGGCACGTCTTCGTTGATCACGCGACCAGCGGCGACGGCGATGGAATTGAGGCCCGAGGCGCAGAAACGGTTGAGCGTGAAGCCCGACGTCGTGATGGGGCAGCCGGCCCAGAGCGCGGAGGTGCGACCGATGTTCATGCCGGTGGCGCCTTCAGGATTGCCGCAACCCATGACGACGTCTTCGACGTCACCAGGCTCAATGCCCGCGCGCGCAATGGCGTGCTGAATGGCGTGACCGCCCATAGCCGCGCCATGGGTGTTGTTGAAGCCGCCACGGCCAGATTTGGCAAGGCCGGTGCGCGCGGTGGAGACGATAACTGCTTCTCTCGACATTGTTGTCCTCCGAAGATGGATTGCGAATTTCTGACCGCCCCTTTTGGAGCCTTGCGGCTATTTTGTCGATGGGGGTGACCTTTGTTGGCGCACCATAAACGCCTCATATGGCCTTCGGGAAGTGGAATCTCCCTAGGACAGGTACGTTTATGTTGTCCGGCTGAACACAAATGGACAGCGCGGGCTCGTGAAATTTCTGCGCCACGCCTGTTTTTCACCCTTCCACGAGATGCTTTGGCGCATTAAACGGGGTTAGTCTGTATTTTTTACCCGACGATTTGAAGAGACAATGATGCCTCTTGTCCCCATGCCAGATGGCTTTTCTCCCGTAGAAACCGAGGGATTCGGCGGATTTTCCGGCCCTGTGCTGGGTGGCGCGGATGCCGATGGCCCGGTTTTCCTCTTCGACATCGCCGCAAAGCACCTCAACCTCTACGGGCGACTGCATGGCGGCATGATGATGGGCCTGATGTCAATGGTGATGGGCGAAGGCGCACGGACCAGGACCCGTGCCGGAAACAGCGCCGCCAAGACACGTCCGCTGTCGCTCAATTGCGATTTTATCAGCGCGGGGGAACCGGGCGACCGAGTCGAAGGCCGGACCATCGTCACGCGCGCCACACGCAGCATCCTTTTCATGCGCGGCTCACTGATGGTTGGCGAGCGCCTTCTGATGACGGCGACGGGCGTTTATGCCGTTGAGACAGAAGGGCGCAAATGACCAAGGTGACGCCGCCTGCGGGCTTCAGCCGCCAAGAGTTGCCTGTGCCTTTCGAGGTTCATATGGGGCCGCTCTTTGAACGCGTTGAAACAGATGGCAGCCGCGTCGGGGCCTTCATTGCCGATGAGCGCCATTTAAGGGCCGACGGCACCGTGCATGAAGGCATGCTGATGACTTTTGCCGATGCCTTTCTCGGACGAGCGGCCATGCACGAGGCGGGAGACCGATCTGTTGTCACCTTGAGTATGCAGGCGAGTTTTCTTGCCGACATAAAATCAGGTGATCTGGTAGAGTGCCGTACAAAGATCGAAAAGAAAACGCGGTCGGTGGTATTTGTGTCTGCGCATTTTACCGTTGGCGGTGAAGAAGTCATGGCGACAGCAAGCCTGTGGAAAATATCTGGCACGGGCTAAAGGGAGCGAAACATGGACAAGAAACTATTTGGATTGCTGGTTGCCAATGGCGCGCTTGTGACGCTGGCGGGATCTTTTTCAGGAGTACCCCTTGGCTTCTCCGTGATTGACCAGGTGGCAAGCGGCGCAAGTGGCCTGGTGGGTGATGTGCGCGCCTGGCATATGGCGCATATGGAAGGATTGCTCAACGGCATGCTGATGATTGCCATGGCGGCGGCGGCACGGCAGATCGCCATGAGTTCGGGATATGCCAAAGCAATCTTCTGGGGGATGGTGATTGCTGGATGGAGCAACGTGATTGCCTCCAATTTTTCGGGACTGACGGGCGGACGGGGCATGACCATGACCGGGTTCGACTGGAACACGTTTGATTTTGTGGTGTTCATGATCGGGGTTGCCGGGGCCTTGATCGGGTTAATCGCGCTGACGATGGCAGGCTTCAAGGCGGCCAGGGAGTGAACGAGCGAGCCGCAACGGCCATGCGACGCACCCGGAAGATGGGACCACAGGAGGTTTGTCATGACGCATGAACGCACCGTCGGCATTCTGATTTTTGATGTCGTCGAGGAGCTTGATTTTGTCGGACCTTATGAGGTCTTCACCATGTCGAACGAAGTATTTGCGCACAAAGGGAGCAAGCAGCGCGACAAGGTGCTGCTGATTTCGCAAAGCGGCACGAAGGTCACATGCGCCAAGAAGATGCGCGTGGAAGCTGATTGTTCGATTGCCGATGCGCCAAGGCTCGATGTGCTGCTGGTGCCGGGCGGCATGGGAACGCGGACTGAGGTCAACAACCAAGTGCTGCTCGACTGGATTGCCAAAGTGTCGGCGTCATGCGAATGGGTGACGAGCGTTTGCACGGGCGCGCTGCTGCTGACAGCGGCAGGCCCTGCCAAGGGCAAGCGGGTGACGACGCATTGGGGCTTTGTCGAAGAATTGCGCAAGCGCCGTGAGGCCAGCGAGGTGCTTGAAAAAATCCGCTATGTGCGCGATGGCAATGTGGTGACTGCGGCGGGTGTATCAGCGGGCATCGACATGGCGCTGTGGCTGGTGGGACAAATGCATGGCGAGGACCACGCAAGACACACCCAACTCGGCATGCAATATGATCCTGCGCCGCCCTATACGGCGGCTGTGTGATCCCGAAACGCCTTATGCGGAAGAAACGGGCTCGCGCCCGATAGATTTTGTTTTGTGATTTTAGTTGGAAGCAAGAATGAGTGAAATGATCGACGTGGCGCGCTCCAGTGTGCAGACCTGGCAGGCGGACCAGATGGGGCACATGAATGTGCAATTTTATGTGGAACATGCCGCGCAGGGGCTGGCGGCGCTGGCTGTGCGCCTGGGGCTTGGACCACGCTTCATCGACGCGGAACGGCTGCGGCTGATTGCGCGCGATCATCATATTCGATTTTTGCGCGAACAACGCCCCGGCGCGCCTTTTACCGTGCGGGCAGGTGTTCTCGACGTGCGGGACTATGGCCTGCGCGTCTATCTGGAAATGTATAATACGCAGTCCAATGAGATTGCCGCGACATTTGTCAGCAATGTCGAATTGCTCGACGAGGATACACGCGAGACAAAACCCTTGCCCGCCAAGGCCAAGACAGCCGCCAAGAGCATGCTGATTGAAATGCCCGCCCATGGCGCGCCGCGCGGGATTGAGATGACACCGCCACGCAAGGCACCGACGCTTGATGACGCCGAAAGCATGGGGCTGCACTTTGCCTGGCAGGGGGAAGTGCAACTGGATCAATGCGACGGGCAGGGATATTTGCTGCCGAGGCATTTCATGGCGATCGTCTCGGACTCCAGCCCCAACATACATCGCCCGATAAGCGAGCGGGACGCCACCAAAGGCGGCGCAGTGCTGGAATATCGCTTCCATTATCACGCCTATCCGCGCGCGGGCGATGTGCTGACACTGCGAACAGGCCTGAAGAGCGTCGGCGCCAAGACCCTTGTCTGGGGACATTGGCTGTTCAACATAGAGACGGGCAAAATTGTGACGACGGCGGAATCGGTCGTCATCATGTTTGATCTGGCGAGCCGGAAGTCTATTGATCTTTCGGAAGAGTTGCGCGGGCGCCTGGAAAAGATGGTCGTGCCGGGGATCGGCGTCTAGCGGGGACGCCTCTGGGCGGTGATTATGAGACCGCGTTCGCCAGCAATGCGTTGAATGGTTTTCATGCCGCGCACCAGCGGGTAAAGCGCCTCCATGTCGTGGCGGTCACGCGCTTCGACGGCGGCGGCGCGCGTGCTGCTGAAGAGGGCAAGCAAATCGTCGCTTGCCAGTGCGCGTAATTCTGCTTCTTTGGCGGAACGCTCAGGATCGTTCTCGTCAAAGCGCAAAGGCGTCATCGCCATTCAGCCGAGGCGAGCATGGAGCGCCAGTATCTCACGGCGCGTGATATCGGGAAATTCCATTGTCAGGAAATGAGTTGCCTGGCCCAGACGCAACAGAACGGCTTGGGGATCGCGCTCGCCGAAAATACGCGGTGTCGGCTCAAGGCAGGTGGAATGTTGCCCTGCATAGATCAAGCTCAGCGGCACTTCGAGCTTGTGGAGCGCCTCCCAGATGCTTTGACTTTGTATGCGAAGACTCTGCATGTGGAAATTTGCCGCCTCCATGGCAGGGGCGCAGGCAAGACCAACCTGACCGTCCGCCAGATCGACGGTACCGCCTTCAACATAATCGGCGATCATTTCCTCCGGCCATGTGCGGAACGCGCCGCGTCCCTTATAGGAATCCGCCATGGTCGCGCGGTCAGCATAGACCGCACGGCGACGTCCCGCTATTTCGGACATTAAAAGCGGGTCACTCTTGCGACCCAACAGGCGACCGAATGACAACCTGAGGCGACGCCGAAACGTCGGCGCCATGACCGGGTCGGCAAGGAAAATGCCGCGCACAAGATCGGGACGATCGGCTGCGGTAAGAAGGCTAATCGAGCCGCCCATCGAATGACCTGCCAGCAAGATCGGCCCTCCAGTCTCGGCGGCGAACGGCTCGATGAATGAAATGAGATCGTCGCGATAGAGGTATCCGTTGGCATGTTTTGCCGGGTCAGCGGGCAGCGTGGTGAAACCGTGGCCGCGTGTATCCCAGGCGCGAATGTGGAAATGCTGGGCGAGGGGTGCGAGCAGGTGCCTGTAGGTCATGGCATTAAAGCCATTAGCATGAGCAAAGTGGAGCGCGGGCAAGCCTTCACGCAATTTCCACTCCAGATAGGAAATTGCACCATCCTTGAAGATCATTTCACGACGGACGGGAGGCGTTTCGTTCTGCTGGAAAACAACGTTGGTATTCAAAAAAAACTCACACTTCTTTTGGTGGCGGTCTCGCTGGCTGCGACACACAATTTGAACGCAGATGAAGCCCTCAGGCCAGCACAATCTTGAACTGGTGGCGCGTGAGGCGCGGGAAGGCGGGGAACTCCATCAGCGTCTCGCCCCCGACCTGACGCAGAAAATGGGCAACGCGCAGCTTGTCGTCTTCTTCCAGCGAGGCGATGAGATCAAGCGGGCGCTGGAGCATCCAGAGGTCGTAGGGGAAGATGGCGCGCTCGCCCCTTGCCTTGCCGAGCGTGAATTCATGGCGGCCAATGACGCGCGGCACTTCGGCACCCTGACCTGACTGCGGGTTTTCTGCCTGCCAATGCGTGAGCGCATGGGCGGTGCTGACGAGCACGGGCAACATTTCGCGCATCATGCGGGCAAGCACGGGCAGCAGGCTTTCGGGCACTTCATCGCGCGGCAGGAACTCGCCGCCATTGGGATTTTTGGGCATGGTCATGCGCTTGACCCAACCCACGACATGGGGGGCCAGCGCCTTCATGATTTCGCCCGACGCCGGATCACGAAAGAGATGCGCATAGAGCGGGCCGATGAGGCCGAAGTCACCGATGGAAGGACGCGAGCCAAGCGTGAATTCGTGAACGGCAAAATGCTTGTCGAGATCGCCGAGCAGCGCCTCATAGGATTCCTCGATGGCGGTTTCTGTGGCCGGTGTTACGCCCAGACCAGGCAGCGCGCCCGCATAGGGGCCGGCCACCCTGAGCCCCGCCTGAAACTGCTCGTCGAGAGAAGCGCCGGGAAGCTGCGACTTGCCGAACTCGGCCAGCGCGAAATCGCGGTTCTTGTTCCAGCGATAATGCATGGCGGGAATTTTCAGCCATTCATCACCGTAAAGCTCAAGCAGCAGGGAGGTGAGCCGCTGGAGCACTGTTTGCGGATAAACAGATGCCTGCGGAAACCGGCGTTCCAGCTCGTCGATAATATCGGTCGAGTCCTGAAGTGTTTCGTCTTGCGGGCCGATGATGATAGGCACCACAGGCCAACCGACGCGTGGCATGATGATCTGGCGATAGACGTCGGGCGTTGCCTGGACTTCGCTGAAGGGAATGCGCTTGTAACGCAGGTAGGCGCGCACCTTGCCCGAAAAATAGCTGACCTCGACGCCGTATAAAGTGTAGCCCTCAGTCATCGTGCGGTTTCCCATTTGTAATCAAGACGCTTTTATTGGCGCCGCTTCTTCTCCCATCTTTTAACGGGGAGCACGGGCCTATGTCCAATCGGTGCGCGATCACTCGATGTCGGGCTTGCCTGCACGCAGACGCTTGGTCTGTCCGCGCCTCATCTTGGTCTCAAGACGCCGCGTCTTTGCGCCAAGGGTCGGGCGCGTGGGAACACGAAAAATCGGCTTTTCGGCGGCCCTGGCGATCAAGGCCACGAGGCGGTCGATGGCGTCCTTGCGGTTGGCGTCCTGGGTGCGGTGGGCCGAGGCGGTCAGGACGATGACGCCATCACGCGTGAGGCGGGAACCTGCGAGCTTTTCCGACCGCTGTTTAACCGCCTGGGGCAGCGAGGGCGAATGCCGAACATCAAAGCGTAATTGAACGGCGGTGGCGACCTTGTTGACGTTTTGCCCTCCCGGCCCGCCCGCGCGGATGAAGCTGAGCTTGATCTCGCCGAGGTCGATGCTGAGGGTGGGTGTGATCTGGATCATGAGCAGATGTGTTCACTGATCTGTCTGGCCCGGAGGCAAGGGGGAAGCGGGCGGCGACTTGTCCGTCGTCTCGTCGGTGACAATATCAAAAAACATCGTCTGCTTGCACTCATCAACACAGGCTATGGCCTCCACCGGGGTGAGACCGGAGATATAGAAATAGATATTGTAGCGCATGTCATAAATGATGCTGACGGCATCGAGCTGGAAAACATGGTCGATCCGGGGCAATTGAGGCGGTGAAGCATCACGCGCCAAATGCTCATGCAGCATGGTCTCGATGCGCTGGCGCTTGTTGCCTGTGACCTCGGCGGCAAAAAGCGATTTGAAGCGGACGCGGTAGCCGGGCACATAATTTTCATCTTCGGCAGTGGACCCCGCGGACGCGCCCGGCGGCAGGGCGAGAATGGAGATGGGCTCATCAGTGCCGTGAGCGAACCATTTCATGCCCTCAACGGGAACCAGGGCTTGCGACTGCTTGCCGCAAACGAGGACAACCCAGAAATTGAACGGCGGCGGCACAGGCTCGACCGACCCTTTGGGCGCATGTTCGCAGAGAAAATCAATCGGCGTGTCGGCAGAGAAATCACCTATCGCAGCCTCGGCATGCGCGCGCCCTGTCGTCGCCATGACAAGGACGGCCAGCAGCATGGACAAAAGGACGGGAAAACGCATCGAAGCTCACTTTGAAAAATTCATGGCCTCAGCTTAGCAGGGTCGCCTGATTTGGGAAGGCGAGACAAAAATGCCCGAAGCAGCAAAGCTCCGGGCATTTCAGTTTCATCAGCGGAAAGATCAGGCGGCGGCCTTGTCTGGCGCGAAGCGCGTGTAAAAACTGTCGCCCTTGCCGGCCATGTCGCGCAGCAGCTTGTTGGGCTTGAAGCGTTCGCCATATTTCTGTGCAAGCGTGTCACAGGTTTCGACGAAGGTCTTGACGCCAACCATGTCGATCAATGAAAGCGGGCCACCCGACCAGGGCGCAAAGCCCCAGCCGATGATGGCGCCAACGTCGGCGTCGCGGACATCCGTGACCACGCCTTCCTCAAAGCAGCGGGCGGCTTCGAGCGCCTGAATATAAAGGAACCGTTTTTTCAACTCCTCGACATCAACGTCATCAATGTCCTTATGCGTGTGGGCGAGGTCGGCAAGACCCGTCCAGAGCTTCTTCTTGCCGTCCTTGTCGTCTGCGGCGGGGTAATCATAAAAACCCTTGCCCGCCTTTTTGCCGACACGGCCAAGCTCGACCACCATTTTTTCGATGAGCAGATCGGCGGGGCCGGCTATATATTTTTCGCCGAGGTCTTTTTTCGTCTGTTCACGCACTTTATAGGCGAGGTCGAGAGAGACTTCATCGCTGAGGGCCAGCGGCGGCATCGGCATGCCCGTCATGCGACCGACATTTTCGATGAGCGCGGGCTTGATGCCTTCAGCCAGCATGGCAAGACCTTCGCCGACATAGGTGCCAAAACAACGCGAGGTATAAAACCCGCGCGCGTCGTTGACGACGATGGGGGTCTTGCGGATCTGCTTGACGTAATCCATCGCTTTGGCGAGTGTTTCCTGGCTGGTGCGCTGGCCCATGATGATTTCGACGAGCTGCATCTTGTCCACTGGCGAGAAGAAATGGATGCCGATGAAATTTTCGGGCTTCAGCGCCACATCGGCGAGGCCCGAGATCGGCAGTGTCGAGGTGTTGGACCCATAGACGCCACCGGGCTTGAGCATGGGCTCGGCTTTTTTGGTGACCTCAGCCTTGATGGCGCGGTTTTCAAACACGGCTTCGATGATGAGGTCGGCGTCTTTCAGGTCGTCATAATTGGTTGTCGGGATGATGCGGGCGAGAAGCGCGTCGGCATTGGCCTGCGAAAGCTTGCCGCGTTCAACGCCTTTGCCGACGAGCTTGACCGCATGGTCCTTGCCTTTTTCGGCATTGGCCTGATCGGTGTCGAGCAAGACAACCTCCATGCCCGCCTGAGCCGAAACATAGGCAATGCCCGCGCCCATCATGCCCGCGCCGAGGACGCCAAGTTTCTTGACGGTGAAGGGCACCACATTGGCGGGACGGCGCGCACCCTTGCCAAGTTCCTGCATGGACAGGAAGAGCGAGCGGATCATCGCCTTGGAACGCGGGTCCATGAGCAGTTTGGTGAAATAGCGGGCCTCGATGCGGATGCCTGCTTCCATCGGAACTTGCAGGCCTTCGTAAACGCAAGCCAGAATATATTGCTGCGCCGGAAAATTGCCATGCGTGGCCTTGTGGACCATGGCATTTGACACGACGAAGGTGGAGGAGCCGCCCGACATGTCATAGATACTGCCGCCGGGAACGCGGTAGTCTTCACGGTCCCAGGGCTGGACGGCGATGGCGGAGACTTCCGGGCCTTTTTTGCCGAGCTTGATTTTCGGCTGGGCGAGACCTTGCCTGAGCCATGTCCTGGCCGCCTCGACAAGATTGTCGGCGGGGACGACAGCATGAACAATGCCTGCCGCCAAAGCCTTTTGCGGATCAAGGGCGGTGCCTTGCAGGATGAGGGGCAAGGCAGCGGCGGCACCGATGAGGCGCGGCAGGCGCTGTGTGCCACCACCGCCGGGCAGCAGGCCGACTTTGGCTTCGGGCAGGCCGAGCTGGATTTTTGGATTGTCGGCGACGACACGGTAGTGGCAGGCGAGCGTGACCTCAAGGCCACCGCCGAGCGCCACGCCATTGATGGCTGCGGCTATCGGCTTGCCGCAGGTTTCGAGGCGACGCAGCAGCATGTTGAAGGCGAGGTTGCTTTCATAAAGACGCTTGAGGCGATCCTGCGCGGAAGCATCGCGCGCGCCGCCCGCCTGACTGCCCATCACGGAAAGGTCGGCACCAGCACAGAAAGCCGACTTGCCCGAGGTGATGATGGCCCCTTTGATCGCATCGTCGGAGGCAATCTCCTCGATGATTGAGGCCATGTCAGCCATGGAGCTTTGCGAAAGCACATTCATGGAACGGCCGGGCATGTCCCAGACGGCGAGCGCGATCCCGTCTGCGTCAATGTCGAATGTGAAATTTTCGTAAGTGGTCATGTTTGCTTCCTCACACACGCTCGATGATGGTGGCCGTGCCCATGCCCGCGCCGACGCAAAGCGTGACGAGCGCCGTGTTGAGATTGCGGCGCTCAAGCTCGTCGAGCACCGTGCCGAGGATCATGGCCCCGGTGGCACCGAGCGGATGGCCCATCGCAATGGCACCGCCGTTGACGTTCATCTTGTCGTGCGGAATGTCGAGCGATTGCATCATGCGGAGAACGACGGAGGCGAAAGCCTCGTTCAACTCATAGAGATCAATGTCATCGGGGTTCATGCCCGCCTTCTTCAAGACCTTGCGTGACACATCCGACGGACCAGTGAGCATGATGGACGGCTCCGATCCGATCGAGGCCATCGCCCGGATGCGGGCCCGCGGCTTGAGACCCATGGCCTTGCCCGTGTCGAGATTGCCGACCAGCACGGCTGATGCGCCATCAACGATGCCCGACGAATTGCCCGCGTGATGAACATGGATGATTTCTTCCACTTCGGGATAACGCTCAAGCGAGATGCCATCGAAAGCGAATTCGCCTATGCCCTGAAATGAGGGGGCGAGCGAGCCGAGCGACTGCATGGTGGCGTCGGGGCGCATATGTTCGTCGTGGTCGAGGATCGTCAGGCCATTGATGTCTGTCACCGGGACGACGGAGCCTTTGAAATAACCCTGAGCCCAGGCATTGGCGGCGCGCTTCTGGCTTTCGACCGCATAGGCGTCCACGTCGGCGCGGGAGAACCCATATTTGGTGGCGATCAGATCGGCGCTGACGCCCTGCGGCGTGAAATAGGAACGGAAGGCGATGCCGGGATCAAGCGGCCAGGCACCACCGGAGGCGCCCATGGCAACGCGCGACATGGATTCCACACCGCCGCCGATAGCCATGTCGGCTTCGCCCGCCATGACCTTTGCGGCGGCCATATTGGTGGCCTCAAGGCCGGAGGCGCAGAAGCGATTGATCTGAACGCCTGCCGTCGTCTGGGCATAGTCGGCGTTGAGCACCGCCACACGCGCGATGTCGCCGCCCTGCTCGCCGACGGGCTCGACACAGCCGAAGACAACATCGTCAACGCGGGACGTATCGAGATTGTTGCGATCACGCAGCGCCCGCAGGACCTGCGTGCCAAGCTCCAGCGCGGTCACTTCATGCAGCGAACCGTCTTTTTTGCCACGCCCGCGGGGTGTGCGGACGGTATCATAAATATAAGCGTCGGCCATTTCGGGTCTCCCTGTGGGTCAATCGGAATATTCAGAGCGTGCGGGCGATCAGCATCTTCATGATCTCATTGGTGCCGCCATAGATCTTCTGGATGCGGGCATCCTGATACATCTGACCGATGGGGTATTCGAGCATGTAACCATAACCGCCGAAGAACTGGAGGCAGGTATCAACGATCTGGCACTGCTTTTCGGTCGTCCACCATTTTGCCATCGCGGCGGTGGTGGCATCGAGCTTACCGTCGAGGAATTTGACGATGCAATCGTCTGTGAAGACACGGGCGATCGCCGCTTCGGTCTTGCACTCGGCCAGCTTGAACTGGGTATTCTGGAAACCAAGGATCGGCTGGCCGAAGGCTGTGCGCTCTTTGGTATAAGCCGAGGTCAGTGTAACAGCCCTTTCCATGGCGATGCAAGCCTGAGCCGCGATAATGAGACGCTCCTGCGGCAATTGCTGCATGAGCTGGAAGAAACCTTTTCCTTCATCCGTACCGAGAAGATGTGAGATTGGCACTTTCACATCGTCGAAAAAAAGTTCCGACGTATCCTGCGCGTGGAGGCCGACCTTGCTGAGGTTGCGGCCCCGGCGGAAACCATCGACTTCTTCTGTTTCGACCATAATGAGCGAGATGCCCCTGGCCCCTGCGGTCGGGTCGGTCTTGGCGACGACACAGATGAGCGTGGCCTGCTGACCATTGGTGATGAAGGTCTTTTGGCCATTCAGGACATATTGATTACCGACCTTGCGGGCGGTCGTCTTGATGCCCTGAAGATCAGAACCGGCACCAGGCTCGGTCATGGCGATGGCGGCGACCATTTCGCCGGACGCCATTTTAGGCAGCCATTTTTTCTTCTGCTCCTCGGTGCCATAAGACTGGATGTAGTGAGCAACGATGCCGGAATGAACAGAATTACCAAATCCGGAAACCCCGGCACGGGCCATCTCCTGAGTGATGACCAGTTCATGCGCAAAGCTGCCGCCACCGCCGCCATATTCTTCGGCAATGGAGGCACAGAGAATGCCTGCCGCGCCCGCCTTGATCCAGGCATCGCGGTCCACATGGCCCTGCTCGTTCCATTTGTCTGCCAGCGGCGCGAATTCCCGGGTGTAGAATTTCGCGACCGCCTCTTGCAGAATTTCAAGTTCTTCGGTGAACCAAGGCGATTTGTAACCCGCGATCATTGTCATTCACCGCCTCCCGTCGAGCTGCTTGGCGCAGTCTTCTTTTTATTGTCTGGGAATCAGAACTCGTCGGCGGCAAAGCTCATCAACGGTTCCGCACCGACACGGACACGCGCCAGAAGGGTCTGCGTCTCAGGCACCACGCGATCCATGAAGTAGCGCGCGGTCTTGAGCTTGGTTTCATAGAAAGCCTTGTTGCCCTCACCTGCCGCGAGCTTGGTCAGTGCCGCGCGCGCCATCAGCGCCCACATAAAGGCCAGCGATGTGATGCCGAAGAGGTGCAGGTAATCGGCTGACCCGGCACCGGCATTGTCAGGATTGCCAAGCCCATTTTCCATGAACCAGAGAGTGGCTGTTTCAAGGTCCTTGCGGGCGGTGAGAAGCCCGCCGGTATAGGCGGCAAGTTTCTCGTCCTTGTTTTCAGCCACGAAATCGTCGATCAGCTTGAAGAAGGCAAAGACGGCGCGTCCACCATTGGCGGCAAGCTTGCGGCCCACGAGGTCGAGAGCCTGCACGCCGTTGGTGCCTTCATAGATCATGGAGATGCGGGCATCGCGGACGAACTGGCCCATGCCCTGCTCGTCAATGTAGCCGTGGCCGCCGAAGATCTGTTGGGCATCAACCGTGCTGGCAAAACCGCGGTCGGTCAGATAGCCCTTCACGACCGGCGTCAGCAAGGCCATCAGATCGTCGCCCAACTCGCGCGTCGCAGCGTCGTCAGAGACTTCGCTCAGATCACCATGCAGCGCCGTCCAGACAACCAGCGCACGAGCCCCTTCGTTGAACGATTTGGCGTTCAACAGCATGCGGCGCACATCGGGGTGGACGATGATCGGATCAGCCGATTTGTCGGCCAATTTGGGACCCGTGAGAGCGCGGCCCTGCATGCGATCCTTGGCATAGAGGGCAGCATTCTGATAGGCGACTTCCGACTGCGACAGCCCCTGGATGCCAACGGCGAGACGGGCGTTGTTCATCATCGTGAACATGGCACGCATGCCTTTTTCCTGTGCGCCGACCATCCAGCCAACGGCTTCGTCATAGTTGAGGACGGCGGTGGCATTGCCGTGAATGCCCATTTTGTGTTCGAGCGCGCCGCAAGAAACGCCGTTGCGTGCGCCCAGCGAGCCATCTTCGTTGACCAGATATTTTGGCACGATGAAAAGCGAGATGCCTTTGACGCCGGGGGTGTCGCCTTCGATACGGGCGAGCACCAGATGAAGAATATTTTCGGCAAGGTCATGGTCACCAGCCGAAATGAAAATCTTGGTGCCAGTAATTTTGTACGATCCATCCGACGATGGAACGGCCTTGGTGCGGATAAGCCCGACGTCGGTGCCGCATTGCGGCTCGGTGAGGTTCATGGTCCCGGTCCATTCACCGGTCACGAGCTTGGGCAGGTATTTCTGCTTCAACTCATCGGAACCATGATGGAGCAGCGCCGAATAGGCGCCGTGGCTGAGGCCGGGATACATGCCGAAGGCCATGTTGGCGGACGACACCATTTCGTTGAAGGCGACGCCAAGCGTGTTGGGCAGGCCCTGACCACCAAAGGCCGGATCGGCAACGAGCGCTGGCCAGCCGCCTTCCACCATCTGGTGATAGGCTTCCTTGAAGCCCGGCGGGGTGGTGACAACGCCGTTTTCGAGCTTGCAGCCCACCTGGTCGCCGATCATGTTGATGGGCTGGAGAACGTTTTCGCAGAACTTGGCGCCCTCTTCCAGAATCTGATCAATGATGTCGGGTGAGGCGTCCTGAAATCCGGGAAGGGAGGCATATTGCGACAGGTTGAATGTGTCGTGCAGGAGAAAGGAGAATTCCGCGAGAGGAGCTTTGTAGGTGGGCATCTATTAAACTCACTGTTTGAAAAAATTCAGGCGTTGATCTGAGGTGTCGATTCGCCGCTGACCTTAGACATCTTGCTGGCTGCCGTCTTGCTGGCTGCCGTCTTGGGTCGTTTATGCGGCTCAGGTGTTTGGGAAGCCAGATTGCCCTGTGCAATCCGGCCCGCCAACTGATTTTCGAGATAGGCGCAACCCGCCGTCAGCGTTTCGATCTGAAGGTCAATCTCGTCGCGCTGTCTGGCAAGGCTTTCAATGCGGCGGCGGAACTTGTCGATGGCGACACGGTTCTGGGTCTCGCCGCCGTCCGGCAAATCATAGAGACCGAGGATTTCCTTGATTTCGGCAAGGGCCAGACCAACATTCTTGCCACGGACGATCAGGGTGAGGCGGGCGCGGTCACGCGGATGATAGATGCGCGTCTGTCCCTGCCGTTCCGGCGTCAGCAAGCCCTTGTCCTCGTAAAAACGGATCGCCCGGGTGGTCAGACCGAATTCCTCGGCGAGCTGGGTGATCGAAAAGGTGACGGGCTTGCCGTCGATATGGGTGACTTCGCTCGTCTGATCGCTGCCATGGTTGCGGGTCTGATGATCGGTCATTTTATCGCTCACTAAGCTTTAAACTTCGATGATTGATGAACTTCGGTTTATTTTCAGGGCCTGGCCATCGCCTTGCCTGTCGGGCGTTCGTCGGGTCGCGGTGATGACACTGGGCGGCATATTTGTGCGCGGGACGGTAATTGACGTTAACGTAAACGTCAATGGCTGCACAAAATCGGGGAAGATAGTCATGAGAATTTTGACCAATGCCGCGGCAATGCTCGTGTTTTCGGTGATTTTGGCAGCCTGTGCCACGCCCAATGGGTCTTCAAGCCAGCCTGTGCCGAGCAATATTTCGACGCTGCCGGATGAGGCCAGCGCAAGGGCGCAGGGACCAGACGAGGTGACGCGGGCGATCTTGCGCTACATCAACGCCTATCGCGGGCACTACAAGCTGTCGCCGCTCGCCGATGATCCGCTGCTGCAACGCACAGCGGCGGTCCATAGCGCCGATATGGCGTCCCGAAATTTTTTCGGCCATTACAACCCGGATGGGCAAGGCCCCGGCGAACGCCTTCGGGCGGCCTCACATGGCTTTGATAGCAGCTTTGCCGAGAACATTGCCATGTTCGACGGGGTCACCAAAGTCTCGCCGGATATTCTTGCCGAAGCCTTCGTCAAGCAGTGGATCGCGAGCCCGTTGCACCGGGAAAACATCCGAAATGGCAGCTATGTCCGAAGCGGCGTCGGGATCGCGCGGGCAGGCACGAAAGTCTATGCGACGGAGCTGTTCGCAACGAAATGACGAGGGCTGAAGGGAACGTTTTTCCAGAACTGTCCCGTGATGAATCAACGGGATGGCAAATGCCACCGATTTGTCAATAAAAGCCCCTATTTTCAACACTTATTAACGCCCCATTTACCTTCGCGAGCGTTTTATGAAGAGATGAATTCCGGTCGAAATTCCGGGTCAGGGTGTCTGGCGCGCAAAAAAACAGGCGCGTTCAAGCAACCCTATCTCGGGCGACCAAGGAATAGTGAGGGCTACACTTCGTAATACCAGATGATGTGGCCTATACTCGTCAAAACGGTTAACAGGCAGTGATTCGGATGAGATCGGGTGTTCCTTGGAGCGTGAAGGGCATTGAGCCCGAAGCGCGCGAAGCTGCAAAACAGGCAGCACGGCGCGCGGGCGTGACGCTTGGTGCATGGCTCAATCAAATCATTATGGACGGTGGCACCGACGAGGTGG
>Ga0214472_10003956_pt1 | contig 15650 bp, 13 predicted proteins | sample RVTome_6_FD_207662 | JGI IMG/M metagenome (GOLD analysis project Ga0214472, IMG submission 207662) | Soil microbial communities from uranium-contaminated site in the Upper Colorado River Basin, Wyoming, United States - RVT140D175 | ecosystem: Environmental > Terrestrial > Soil > Contaminated >...
AAAAACAAGGTGATTGAGCGGGCAAAGCCCGCTCAATCACCTTGTTTTTGCCCTGGTTTTCTCAAGTGCGTTACCCCGATTTGGGAAAAACGCCGTGTGTTCTGTGGTGAACGGTTTTTAGCTGAGATACTCCCGCAGCGCCATCGACACCCCCGGGTGCCGCAGCCGGCGCAGCGCCTGCGCCTCAATCTGGCGGACGCGCTCGCGGGTGACTCCCATCTTCCGCCCGACCTCTTCCAGCGTGCAGGTCTTGCCGTCGATCAGTCCGTAACGCAGTTGCAGGACGCGGACCTCGCGCGGGGGCAGGGACTCCAGGACGGAGCCGAGGTGCTCCTTGAGCAGGTTGTACGAGGCGGTCTCGTCGGGGGCCGGGGATTCCTGGTCCTCGATGAAGTCGCCCAGCATGGACTCGCCCTCGTCGTCGATCGGCATCTCGAGGGACAGCGGCCGGCGGGAGACTTTGAGCATGTCTTCCACCTTCTTGACCGGCAGGTCCATCGTCTCCGCCATCTCCTGCAGGGTGGGTTCGCGAGCATATTTCTGCTTGAGCTGGTTCTGGACCCGGCGCAGCTTGCTGATCTGATCGCCCATGTGGACCGGGACCCGGATCGTCCGGCCCTGGTCGGCGATGGCGCGGGTGACCGCCTGGCGGATCCACCAGGTCGCGTAGGTGCTGAACTTGAAGCCGCGTTTGTAATCGAACTTCTTGGCAGCTCGCATCAGGCCGATGTTGCCCTCCTGGATCAGGTCCAGGAACGGCACGCCGCGGCCGATATATTTCTTGGCCACACTGATCACCAGCCGGGAGTTGGAGATGATCAGGCGTTCGCGCGATAGCCAGCCGTCTTCAACGTGCTTCACCAGTTTTTTCTGGCGCTCGGCCGGGACCTTCCCGGCCGCCAGCTCATCGCGCGCCACACGGCCGCGCTCGATCGCCTTCGAAAGGAGGATTTCCTCTTCCGAGGTGAGCAGCGGAACTTCTGCGGCCTGTTTGAGATAGAGACCGACCATGTCCCGCGGGTCGATATTCGCGAGCGGGTTCTCGTCCCGCGAGATGAAACGGTCCATCATTTCGACGCCGATGCCGTCCGAATCGTCATCGTCGTCGTCATCCGTTTCGGATTTCTTTTTTGCGGCACGCTGCTCGCCGTCAGCCTCATCCCCGTCTTCGACGTACGGGATCCCCGCGCTCATGAGCGCGGCGAAGACTTCGTCCAGCTGGTTGATCTCTTCCTCGGCTTCGGGGAAGTGGGCCATCAGATCTTCCGGCGTCAGGAATCCTTTCTGGCGCCCCAGGGTGATCAGCTGGTTCAGGGCGACAAAGGGTTCGTGGGAGTCCATCTCTTTTTCGAGCAGCTCCGGTTGAATCACACCATCCATAGATTGTTTCAGTGCCTCCAATTCATTGACCGCGTCCGTTCTGCGCACAGTAAGAAAAACCCCCGTTGGGGGTTTCTCGATTGGTTTTTGGCCGGGCGCTTTTCCCAGCCCTCTACATTCGAATAATGCTTTAGAGACAGGAAGGTCGAACAGGCACGGTCGCTAGGTATTATACACAATTCGAACCGTGATTTATATAGGATTCAAATTAACGTTTTTATCTTACCCCTGTCGTAAAAACGGTTTGGACTCCACGCAGGGGCGGGCGTTGTGCCTATTTGTTCCGACTTAATCGGCTGCTGGCCAGATCCTTCCGGCACCTCATTTTCAATGTCATCCTGAACGAAGTGAAGGATGACAACGAGAAGGAGACGCTGGAAGGATCTGGTCATCCGCCGAATAAGTTGGAACGGATGGCCTCGTGCCCGCCCGACACCATGGACAACGGACGGACCCCCAGCCCGTTCATTGCGCTGTAAGAAATCGGATGTATGATCGTGAAATGCGCAACCCGGTCCTCACCCGAATCTCCTGCCTGATCGTGATCATTTTGCTCGCTGCCGGGTGCTCTCCACCGGTGACGGCCTCTCCACCGCCTGGTCGGACCGGCACTCCGGCAATTACAGCAACCCAGGTTCCCGAAAATCCGCCCTCCCAGCTGCCGGACGCCTCTTCGACGGCCGAACCCGCCTCTGTCCCGGAGTTCACATACGCCGGGACCGTTCCGGCCCCCGATTTTCCGGCGATGCTGGAGTGGCTGAACGTCTCGCGACCGCTCTCCCTCGCCCAGGACCTGCGCGGGAAGATCGTGATCCTCGACTTCTGGACTCTGGGCTGCATCAACTGCATTCACATCATCCCCGATCTGAAAAAACTCGAGGCCGAGTTCCCGGACAGCCTGGTCGTGATCGGGGTCCACTCTGCCAAGTTCGAAACCGAAGGCCAGCTCGAGTCCATCCGCCAGGCCGTCCTGCGCTACGGGCTCGAACACCCGGTCGTCAACGACATCGAGTTCGGGATCTGGAACCAGTTCGGCGCCCGCGCCTGGCCGACCCTCTTCCTGATCGACCCGCTCGGGAGCGTGGTCGGGTACCACGCCGGGGAAGGGATCTACGGCCTGTTCCGCCCCGTCATTGAGACGATGGACCGCGAATTCGGTGAAGCCGGCCTGATCGATCCGACCCCACTCGACCTGGTCCTGGAGCGAAAGGCCTTCGTGCCCTCCGTTCTGAGCTTCCCGGGCAAAGTCCTCGCCGACGAAACCGGGGACCGGCTTTTCATCGCAGATTCAAACCACAACCGCATCGTGGTCACGTCGCTGGACGGTGAGATCCGGTACGCGATCGGGTCTGGCGCGGCCGGCCGGGAGGACGGTCCATTCGAAGCCGCCACCTTCAACCGGCCGCAGGGGATGGCGCTTTCCCCGGACGGATCGACCCTTTACATCGCCGACCTGGAGAACCACCTGATCCGAACTGCGGATCTTACAAGCCGGACGGTCGCCACCATCGCCGGGACCGGCTACCAGGGCCTTGCGTACCCGACCGGCCGGCCGGGTCTCCAGACGGCCCTGAACTCGCCCTGGGACGTCCTCCTCCACGACGGCGAACTTTTTATCGCCACAGCCGGTCTCCACCAGATCTGGGTGTACGATCTCACCAACGACAGGATCGACGTGTTCGCCGGTTCGGGTCGTGAGGGGATCGACGACGGACCGCCGCTCCAGGCCAGCCTTGCGCAGCCGTCCGGTTTCACATCCGACGGGGAGCGGCTGTTTTTCACCGACCCCGAATCCAGCGCCGTCCGGCAGATCGGTTTCGGTCCGGAAGCCGGCCTGACCACCTTGATAGGAACGGGGCTGTTCGATTGGGGAGATGTGGACGGATCCTACCCCGAAGCGATGCTCCAGCACGCGCTGGGGATCGCTTCCCATGAAGGCCTGCTCTACATCGCCGACACCTACAACCACAAGCTGAAAGTGGTCGATCCCCTCGAGCGGACGGCGGTGACCTGGGCCGGGACAGGGGAGCTGGGATGGACGGATGGACCCGGCGGTGAAGCCCGCTTCGCCGAACCGAGCGGTCTGTCGATCGCCGGAGGCCGGCTCTACATCGCCGACACGAACAACCACCTGGTCCGCGTGGCGCACCTCGCCACAGGTGAGGTCTCGACCCTCGTCCTGTCCAACCTGACCGCCGCCCTCCCGCCCACTGCGACGGCCGCCGTCCCCCTTTCCGAATCGTTCGGTGTCCAGACCATCGGACCCGGCAGTGGTACGCTGGAGATCGTCTTCACCGCACCGGAGGGCTTCAAATTCAACGAACTGGGCCCGTTCACCCTGGATTGGTTCTCGGGCGACCCGGGGATTGCCATCGCGACGGACCCCGATTCGACGGGCTATGCACAGACCGGTCCGGAATTCCCGATCACCTTCCCAGTCGAATTCGCCGCCGGGGAGACGACGATCACCATCACCGCCACGGCCTTCTACTGTGAAGCTGTGAACCCGTCGATTTGCCTCGTCCAGGAGGTCACCCTGACCGTCCCGGTCGTCGTCAGCGATGGATCGGTGGGCTCAGATCTGTTCGTTGCCTATGAACTGCCTTTCCCATAAACCCGAACAAAGCGAACCGGGACCGGTGCGCTTTCTCCGCACCGGTCCCGGTTCGCGATAACCTATATCGAGATCAGCCCAATTTTTAACCCGATCCGAACCGCCTCGGTCCGGTTGCCCGCATAGAGCTTCCCGTAGATCGACGAGATATGGAATTTGACCGTGTGCTCGCTGATCGCCAGATCCAGGGCGATTCGCTTGTTGGCGTGGCCGAGCGCCAGGCGCTGGAGCACCTCGAGCTCCCGGTCGGTGAGAGGCTCGATCAAGTCGGAGGCCTCCCCGGGATCTTCGTCAGGGACCCGGACCTGCAGGTTGACGAGGAGTTCGGGATGCCACACCGCCAGGCCCCTGGACAGAGCGGCGATCGCAGCAGCAAGGCTTTCCTCGTCCGCGGCCGCCGGGAGGGCTCCCAGCGCTCGGACCGGTAGATCGATCCAGTCGCGCAGAACGCCGGGATCGTCGCTCAGAAGCAGGACGGCCGGTGGGGGAGCCGAGACGGGGAGACCCTCGAGCAGGGCCTCCCCATCGGTCTCCGGACCGCTAACGATCAGGACGTCGATTTGAACGACCGGATCCCCTTCGGGCAGCCAGCCCGCGGAATGGACGATCTCGACCTCCGGAAGATCCTGCATCACCGCCTCCAGGCCTTTCCGCAGAACGGTTCCCGGGACGACCAGGCCGACTCGCACCATCCGGATCAGCGCGAACCGATCATAACGGAGACCTTCGCCGGCGATCCGCCGCGCAGGAGCTCCGTCTCAACGGTCTGGTCGACCATGTCGCCGGCCAGGTTGTCCTGCAGCGATTCGTGATCGTCGACCGGCTCGCCGTTCAGTCCGACCAGGATATCCCCGACGATGAGCCCCGCCGTCCCGGCCGGGCTGCCCTCTTCGACCCAGACGATCAGCAGACCATCGTCCTGTGCGCGGCCGAGAGCGGTTTGCTGTTTCTCGTCGAGCGGCGTGATCTGACTGCGGATCCCGAGGTAGCCACGCCGGACGCTGCCGTGCTCCGCCAATATGGCGGCCAGGCCGAGTGCCCGTCCGACCGGGATTGCCAGCGAAGCCCCGTGGACCAGTCCCGACGTGTTGAGACCGAGCACCTCGCCGGCCGCGTTGATCAGCGGGCCGCCCGAGAAGCCCGGGTACGGAATCGCATCCGTGTGGATGAACGTATCGCCGGACATCGTCCACTTGCGCCGGTGCCGGCGCCGGCCGGAGACCCGAACAATCCCGCGCACGGCGCTGACGACGCCCAGGCTGGCCTGGATGCCGGAAGAGGAAGGCCGCCCCAACGCCAGGACCAGTTCGCCGACGCGGGCATCGGCCGCGGCCGGACGGATCGGGGCGCCGGCTTCGGCGCCCAGTTTGAGCAGGGCCAGGTCCGAGCCGGGGTCGCGCCCCGCCACTACGGCCTCGTGCTCGGCGCCATCCTCGAACCGAACGGTGATCCCCTCCTCGCGTTCGACCACGTGGTCGGCCGTGAGGATCAGCCCCCCCTGGTAAACCAGCCCGCTGGCCGGGAACCGCCGGCGCCCGTTGACCTGGACGACACCGGAGCCCGCCGCCGCCACTGCGTCGGCCAGCCCCTGTGAGAAACTTGTAAAGCTGTTTTCCTTTGTCATTTCCACATCCTTTTATGGATTCAAGTTATGCGCCATGGAGAAAGGTCGTAATAAATGAACATCAAAGCGAGGCAAGGCCTCGCTTTGATGTTCATTTATTAAAGATCTCTTTAACGATGCGGTGCATAACATGAGTTATTGAGTCTAACGTTTTTTCCGAATTGCAGCGCGCTTGCCCGGTTTACTTCCAGTATACGGAACGCAAACCTGCCGCACATCCGTCAAACGGGCAGGTCGTACCCGGAAAATCGGCCGGGGCGCTCCGTTGCGCCCGGCCATCGCACCCTCCTTGCCCGTAATTTGCCTTTATGGGATACTAGAGTCGCATGAACGAAGCAATCGCCCAGAATAAAATCCTGCTGCTGGAGGACGACGTTCATCTCCGAAGGGGGATCTCTCTGGCTCTTGAACTGCACCACTTCGAAGTCCACCAGGCTTCGCATGGCCAGGAAGGGTTGGCCCTGCTCGAGCATATCGCTCCGGACCTGATCCTTTCGGATATTAACATGCCGGTCATGAACGGCCTGGAGTTCTTCAAACAGCTGCGCCGGAACCCGACCTGGACGCAGATCCCGTTCATTTTCCTGACCGGTAACGACGCAACCCAGGATATCCAGGCCGGGCACGAGCTCGGCGTGGAAGATTACATCACAAAACCGATCCAGACAGAGAACCTTCTGCGGATCATCAACGCCCGGCTGCTGCGCTCGGCCGAGATCAAGGCGTTCTATCTCAACGAGGCTTTTTTACAAACCGTCATGGTCCTCGCCAACACGATCGAAGGCAAGGACCGGTACACACACGGTCATGTCGAGCGGGTCGCACAGTACGCCCTGTGGTTCGGGGAAGCCCTGGATTGGTCGGAGGCGGAAATGTGGGGCGTGCAGTATGGCGCCCGTCTGCACGACATCGGAAAAATCACGATCCCCGATCACATCCTGAACAAGCCCGGACCCCTGACGCCCGAGGAATGGGAGATGATCAAGGAGCACCCCAGCGAGGGCGCTCGCATCATCGGCGAGATCAGTCTATTGAAGGAGGCGCTGCCGTACATCCGTTCCCATCACGAACGGTGGGACTCGGCGGGCTACCCGGACGGGCTCAGCGGGATCGATATCCCGGTCGAGGGTCGCATGCTCGCGATCGTGGACGTCTTCGACGCCCTGACGACCGAACGGCCGTACCGGGCCGCCCTGTCGATCGACGAGGCCAAGGAGTATATCGTCACAAAAGCAGGGATCGAGTTCGACCCGTCGCTCGTTTCCGTATTCGCAGATATCGTCGAGCAGAAGATCCGGCCGTACCTGGCAGACTGAAAAACATCATGCAGAAAGAAACGATGCTTAAAATCATGAAGGCAACAAAGACGATCGCTGTCGTTGGGATGTCGCGAAAACCGCACCGCGCCGGGTTTTACGTCCCCCGCTATCTGCAGGAAGCCGGATACCGAATCATCCCGGTGAATCCCAACCTGCACGGCGATGTCCTGGGGGAAACGCCCGTCGACACGCTCTCAGATGTGCCGGAGCCGGTGGACCTCGTCCTGCTGTTCCAGCGCAGCGAGAACGTCCCACCGTTCGTCACCGAGGCGATTGAGATCGGCGCAAAAGCGATCTGGATGCAGTTGGGGATCCGAAATGAAGCGGCCGCCTCCGAAGCGAAAGCGGCCGGGCTGGACGTGGTCCAGGATGCCTGCATGATGGTCGAGCACCGGCGTCACATGCTATAAGGATTCGACCCGCCGTTTCTCCACCGTCTCCAGAAGGGATGTGTAAGATTCGGCAAAAGCTTTGACGCCCTCGTCTTCCAGTTCGCCGGTGACTTCCTCAAAATCGATCTCGATCTGTTCCAGCCCGGAAAACGTTTCCTCAGCCTCTTCGAGGTCTTTCTCGATCGTCGCTTCAGCGCGTCCGTGGTCCTTGAATGCCTGCAAAGTGGCCGGCGGCACGGTGTTGACCGTGTCCGGTCCAATCAGGGCTTCCACATAGAGAACGTCCGGATAGGCCGGATTCTTGGTGCTGGTCGAAGCCCAGAGCGGCCGCTGGACGCGGGCGCCGGCGGCTTTCAGCGGTGTGAAGCGCGGACCCTCGAAGACAGCCCTGAATTTCTGGTATGCCAGTCGGGCATTGGCGATCGCGATGCGGCCCCGGAGCGCCTGCACGATCCCGGCTTGCTCACCCTCCTCTCGGAGCAGGTTTTCCAGCCGTCCATCCACCTTCGAATCGATGCGCGAGACGAAGAACGACGCCACAGAGGCGATCCGGTCGACCGGCAGGCCTTTGGCGACCCGGCTTTCGAGCCCTGAAAGATAAGCGTCCATCACCTCCTGGTAACGTTCCCTGGAAAAGATCAGGGTCACATTGATGTTGATCCCTGCCGCAATCGAGCGTTCGATCGCAGGCAGGCCGGCGTCCGTGGCAGGGATCTTGACCATCAAGTTGGGCCGGTCGACGCGGGCCCACAACCGCCGGGCGTCCTCAAAGGTCCCTTCGGTGTCATGCGCCAGCAGCGGACTGACTTCCAGGCTGATGAACCCGTCCTCCCCGTCCGAATCCTCGTAGACCGGGCGGAAAAGGTCCGCCGCAGCCCGGATATCGGCCACCGCCAGCGCCTCGTAGATCGCCTCTGTCGAAAGGCCCTCCACCGCCAATTTACCCAGCTCCGCATCGTAATCCTCCGATTCGGAAATCGCTTTCTGGAAGATACTCGGGTTGGAGGTCATACCGCGGATCTCCCCGGCACCGATCATCGCGGCCAATTCGCCATTTTCAAGCAGGCGGCGTTCAATATTGTCGTACCAGAGAGACTGGCCCAGTTCGGTCAGTTCGCGGATTGGATCGCTCATAGCGCCTCTTGAGGGGGTTTGGGCTCGGCCCGGGTCTGCTCGGCTTCAGGAGGGATGAAAAGGCCGACCCCGCAATACGGACATTTGACGATCCCCTTCCCGACCAGCTCACGGATCCCGCCGCAGTTGGGGCACTGGTTCGAACCGACCGCGGCCGCGTCCTGCGAGTAAAAGGTCAGCTTGTCCCAATCGATATAGCCGCTGAAAAGCCCCATGGCGACCAGTTCGTAAATCGCATCCGTCACCTCGTCGCGGGTCATGTCCATCTCCATCATGATCGGTCCGACGGAGGCCTGGCCCTGGGCCTGGATCAGCCCGAGGATGCGCTCCTTCTTGCGGATCACTTCGAGTTCGGCCTCCTCTTTGCGTCCGGTGACGAAGAGATACCCGCCCACGCCGCCGAATGCGACCAGGGGCAGCAGTCCGCAAATGACGGCCCCAAGCGCCGCCCCCGCGATCCCCGTGCTTCCCGAGAAATAGCCGACCCCCATGAAAACCGTGACGATCACAGCGACCGCCGCGCCTACTCCAATGAGGACGAGCCCCATGATTTTGCCGTTTCCGAACATGATCGCTCCTTGTTAAACGATACACATCAAAATGAAATACCACACCTCGGCGCTGTCTCGTTATGGTATTTCATTTTGGCAGCCTTACCCAAAGCCGGATGATCCGCCACCGCCACCGCCGCCGCCGGAGAACCCCCCCCCGCCCCCGCCGCCCGAGCCGGAGCTCGATGGGGCGCTGGTGAAGGTGCTGGCGGCCTGATCGAGCATCGTGAAGAGGCCGGTAGACATCGATTCGAGTCCCCCGAAAACACGTCCGGCCGCATCATCCAGGGATGGCGCCCCCGCACCACCGCCTGGGACCGGACGGGCCGATCCGCGCCGGCCGCCGGATTGAGTCGTGGTCGGGTAATACGGATGGTACCAGGTCGGCAGCGGCATCGGTGTCTCAGTCCTGCTGAAGTTAAGGACCCAGGATTTCTCCAGGCCGAACGCGATGGCGTAGGGCAGGTATTTCTCGAACTGCTCCCTGGCATTTTCGACATCGGTGTACTTCTGGATATTGCCGAGATAGCGTTTGAAGGCTTCGAACTGGGCTGCTGTGCGAGCGCCCAGATCCGTCTTGCGGGGCATGTACCGGGAGGCGATCAACAGCCCGACCGGGAAGACGAGCAGCGAGCCGCCCAGGAACAGGGCGAACAGTTCAGACGTGAGCGTGACGGCAAACGAGTAAGTGAGAAAAGCAGCGAAACCCAGGATCCCGGTCAGGATCAGCGCCCCGCAGCCGTAGCTCTGCCGCACGGCCTCCGGGCTGCGGCTGAAGTAGCCGCGCTGGGTGACATCCTGGTACATGTCAGCCCGGATCTTCGGCAGCGATGTGTAGAACTTGTTCTTCATGTTCGACAGCTTGCGGCTCTTCCGGTTGCTGAAGATCGCCTTGTAAAGCTGCATTTCGTATGGCAGCAGATCGGCCGTGCCTTTTTCCGTCCGTTCGTAAAGAAAATCCGCCTTGCGGCCGAAACCCGGTGCATCAAGCTCGGTGATGGTCAGATAGCCCCGGTGGGCGAGATCGACCAGGGTGCTGGTGATGTCCTCCATATCAGCGCGCTCGTCCAGCAGCACTCCGGCGACCCCGGGCGGCAGCGCCTCCGGCGGATGCGGGATGAACTCCGCTCGCACCCCGACCGGCTTGTCACGGCCGCGCAGATACCAGAACAGGTACAGGCCCAGGGCGCTGGCGAGGATGATGATCCCGGCCACGCACAGCACCGAGAGCGCAAAGAATGCCGAGTTATCCTCGATCACCTGCCAACTCGGCCGCTCCGCCGACACGAGGCCGTGCGGGAAACGGACGCCGATCTCCCACTCTTCCCCGCCGCCGTAGGGACCGCCCCAGAACTCAACCGTGTCGGCGTCCAGGATGCGGGCGTTCGACTGCCCGAACAGCAACCCCGAATCGGCGCCCGCCTCTTCAATCTGCAGGAACTCCTGCCCGTTGATGAACCCGGCCAGGGTCAGGTCCCCCCCGGCCACCTCGGCCGGGAGATGGACCTGCACGTTCGATTCCAGGATCGTATAGCCGCGGTCCGCTTCGATGAATTTCCAGAAGAATCGGTCGCCCTCGTCGTAGATCCCCAGCGAACCCTGCACGGTGTAGCTCAGTGTGAACGTGCGCGTCTGGTTGGAGGTCGAGGGAAAGCACCAGTGGATCGTCCGCTCCCCGAAACCGCCGCTTAGGGTGTAGACGAAATCCCCGCGGGCCTGGTTGGTGTAGGTGGTGCCCCCCTCCGAGACGGACCAATCGACGATGTCCTCCGCCCGGTTCAGCGGGATCGTCCGGAAGGCGAATCGGAAACCGGTCCCGATGAAATCGACGATCCACGTTTCGACGAACCGGACGTCCCCGTTCGAGAGAACGGTGATGTCGGCGTTGCGGGCGTTGACGACCACGCTCCCCGAAGCCGAGCTTTCCGGTGGGCAGGCCGCCCCGCCGGCATAGGCTGGCGTGGGAACGATGATCGCTGAGAGTACGGCGACCATGACGACGATAAAGATTACGAATCGTTTACGCATCAAAATTCATCATCCTTTTCTACATATTCTACGCTCATCCCCTCGAATCGTTTCCGCATCACGGCGATCGCGTCCGGATGCGAATCGACCAGGATAAACTGCCTTCCCAGTTCCGCAGCAGCGGCTCCCGCCGTCCCGCTCCCGGCAAAGAAATCGAGCACGGTGTCGCCGGGGTTGGAGGAAGCCTGGATGATCCGCCGCAGCACGCCGAGCGGCTTCTGGGTCGGGTAGCCGGTCTTTTCCTTGCCGGTCGGGCTGACGATCGTGTGCCACCACGTGTCGGTGGGCAGCTTGCCGCGGGCCGCCTTCTCCGGGCCGACCAGGCCGGGCGCCATATAAGGGATCCGTTCGACAGCGTCCGTGTTAAAAACGTAGTTGTCCGGATCCTTCACATAAACCAGGATGTTGTCGTGCTTGGGCGGCCAACGGTCCTTCGGCCGACCGCCGAAATCATACGCCCAGATGATCTCGTTCAGAAAGCTGTCCCGTCCGAAGATCCGGTCGAGAAGGATCTTGCAGTAATGGACCTCACGATAGTCGATGTGGAAATAAAGGGTCCCATCGTCGGCCAGCAGCCGGTGCGCCTGTTCCAGGCGTGGGGCGATGAAGGCAGTAAAGTCGTCGTATGCATCGTCGAAGGCCATCTCGCCGACCTGTTTCGTGCGATAGCGGGCCCCCTGGAACCCGGTCCGGTCGCCGTCCGGATCGCGGACCGTTTTCAGCCGGAGCCGGCTCTGGCGTTTCCCGGTGTTGAACGGCGGGTCGATGTAGATCAGGTTGGCGATCGCGTCGTCCAGTCTGGGGAGCACGACGGCATTGTCCCCGTGGATGACCCGGTTAGCTTTCATCCGTTTCCGTTCCGGCGCGCTCGATCGCCTTGATCTTCCTAACCCGCCGGCGGTGGCGCTCCTCGTCCGAGAAGACCGCCCCGATAAATGCTTCGACGATCTCGACCGCCAGCTCCGGCCCGATGATCCGCGCACCCAGGCAGAGCACGTTCATGTCGTCGTGCTCGACGCCCTGGTGGGCGGAATACGTATCGTGGCAGACAGAGGCATAGACTCCTGTGATCTTGTTGGCAGCGATGCAGGCGCCGACGCCTGAGCCGCAGATCAGGACGCCGCGCTCGGCTTCCCCGGAGCGGATCGCCCGCCCAATCTTGAGGGCGTAGTCCGGGTAGTCGACGCTGGAGGTGCTGTCGGTCCCCAGGTCCAGCGTTTCGTACCCGGCCCGGCGGATCGTCTCGAGAATGGTCGCCTTCAACGGGAACCCGGCGTGGTCGCAGGCGACGGCGATCCGCATCACTCGCCCCCCTTCATCCAGGAATAGCGGCCCAGGGAGGTGAGGTCGTCGACCTGGTTATCCCGGATGAGCCGCTCGGCCCGTTCGGTGATCCTGTCGATTGTCAGGCCCAACTTCTCGTAAATGGTCTCATACGGTGCAGAAGCACCGTAGCGGTCAACCCCGATAACGAGGCCGCTCTGGCCGGTCCATTTCTCCCAACCCTGCGAAACCCCGGCCTCCACGGCGATCCGCGAACGGACGCCCGGCGGGAGGACGCTGTCCCGGTAAGCCCGGTCCTGGGCCTCGAACAGCTCCCAACTCGGGAACGAGACCAGCCGGACGTTGACCCCCTCCGCGGACAGGTTGAAACCGGCTTCCACGATCAGGCTGACCTCCGAGCCCGAGGCCATCAGGATCGCCTCGGGTTCATCCTCCCCCAGGTCGGCCAGGACGTAAGCGCCCTTCGCCAGCCCGGCGGCGGGGCTGAAGATCGACCGGTCTAGCTCGGGGACGTTTTGCCGCGTGAAGGCCATAGCCGTCGGCCCGTTGCGGCGCTCGATGGCGACGCGCCAGGCTTCCCGCGTTTCGTTTCCGTCGGCCGGACGGAGGACGACCAGGTTCGGAATCGCCCGCAGCGCCGCCAGGTGTTCGATCGGTTGGTGGGTCGGGCCGTCTTCGCCCAGGCCGATGCTGTCGTGGGTGAAGACCCAGATCGCCGGGTAACCGGCCAGCGCCGACAGCCGGATCGCCGGCCGCATGTAATCCGAAAAGATCAGGAAGGTGGCGGCGAACGGGATCAGGCCCCCGTGGACGGCCATCCCGTTCGCAACCGCCCCCATCGCGTGCTCCCGGACTCCGAAATGGAAGTTGCGGCCTTCCGGGTGGTCCTTCGAGAAGGGCGGCTCGCCCTTGAGCCAGGTCTTGTTCGAACCGGCCAGGTCCGCGGACCCGCCGATCAGTTCGGGCAGGCGGGCGGCCAGTTCGTTCAGGATTGCGCCGGAACGGTTGCGGGTGGCGGTCCCCTTCTTATCGGCTGGAAATTCCTGCAGCCCTTCGTCCCACCCTTCCGGCAGCTCGCCGTACATCCGGCGCCGGAACTCGTCGCCGAGCTCGGGGAACGCAGCCCGGTAATTCTCGAGCGACTCCCGCCATTCTGTTTCCAGCCGCTCCCCCTCCTCGACGGCGGTCCGGAAGTGCTCCTGGACCTCTCCCGGGATCAGGAACCGGGGTTCGAGCGGCCAGCCGGCAGCCTCCTTGGCTGCGTTCAGCTCGTCATTCCCCGGGGGCTCGCCGTGGGCGGCGGCCGTACCCTGCCGGGTGGGCAGGCCGTATCCGATAATCGTCCTGCACAGGATCAGCGACGGGCGCGGATCGATCTTCGCCCGGCGGATGGCGTGGTCGACCGCCTCGAGATCGTTCCCGTCCGCGACCTGCTGGGTATACCAGCCGTACGCATCGAACCGGCCGGCCACGTCCTCGGTGAAGGCGAGATCCGTATCGCCATCGATCGTGATGTGGTTGTCGTCGTAGAGGTAGATCAGCTTTCCAAGCCCGAGATAGCCTGCCAGGGAGGCGGCTTCGGATGCGACGCCCTCCATCAGGTCACCGTCCGTCACGATCGCGTAGGTGTGGTGATCGACCAGGTTGTGGCCTTCCCGGTTGAAAACGGCCGCGAGATGGGCTTCGGCGACGGCCAGCCCAACCCCGTTTGCAAACCCCTGGCCGAGCGGACCGGTCGTCACCTCGACCCCCGGTGTCTGGAAGTTCTCGGGATGACCCGGTGTCTTGCTCTCCCACTGCCGGAAGCGCCTGATCTCGTCGAGCGAGAGATCGTAGCCGGTCAGGTGGAGGAGGGAGTACAGGAGCATCGAACCGTGTCCCCCGGACAGGACGAAGCGGTCCCGGTTGAACCACCGCGGGTTGCGCGGGTTATGATGCAGGTGGCGGGTCCACAGGACGTACGCCATGGCCGCAGCCCCCATTGGCAGCCCGGGATGCCCCGAATTGGCTTCCTGGACTGCATCGGCGGAGAGGAAGCGGATCGTTTGGATGGCTTTGAAAGAAAGGGTGTCTGTCATGGGAATATTTTACTGCATTGGTAACCGGCGTTATCATATAAGTATATTATGATCACCTGGCATCTCGGCACGATGGGTTTTAGCTATACCGAGTGGCGCGGGGTTTTTTATCCGGAATCGGCCTCGCCACAGACGTATTTACGGACCTATGCCCGGATCTTTAATGCCGTCGAATTGGATACCACCTTTTACGGCATCCCGGATGCCTCCCGGATCCGGGGATGGCGGAACCAGGTCCCGGAGGGTTTCGTATTCTGTCCGAAGACCCCGCGGGCGATCACGCACGAGGGCGACCTGGCCGGCAACTTCAGCCGAATGGAAGCGTTCCTGGATACCGTGGCGCATTTCGAGCAGCGGCTTGGCGCAGTTCTGATCCAGTTCCCACCGCAGTTCACCGCAGAGCGGTACGAGGAGCTGCTCGGGTTTCTGGACGGTCTGCCCGGATCATTTTCCTTTGCGGTCGAGGTCCGGCACCGGTCCTGGCTGGCGACTCGCCTCCAGGACGAGCTGCGGACGCGAGGTCTGAGCTGGGTTTCGGCGGAATACGTGATCCTGGAACCGGAATACGTCGCAACGACCGACTTTGTGTACCTGCGCTTCCTCGGCCGGCACGGACAGTTTCCACGCAAAAACCAGGTCCAGCTCAACGTCCGCCCGGTCCTGAATCGCTGGTGGGACCGGCTGCGTCCGGAGCTTGACCGGCTGCACACCGTCTTCGGGTTCTTCAACGACGACTTTGCCGGTCACGCACCGGCGTCTTGCAACGCTTTCAAAGAAATCGCAGGCCTGCCCGTCACCCGCCCGGATCTGCCGACGCAGGGGAGGATGTTCTGACGGGGGGATCGTTATATTCAAGAGAAAACTGGAGTACTCATGCTGCCTTCCAAAGTTGGCCCATACGAAATCCAAGCCGAGATCGGCGGGAACGATCGCGGGCGTGTGTTCCGGGCATTCGACCCCCGCTCGAACCGGGAGGCGGCCGTGAAGATGCTCCGCAGCCAGTCCCTGTTCACCCTTACCGGCGAGCGGAAATTCAACGAGCAGCTTGGCGTCTTGCAGGCGCTCACGCATCCGAACCTGATGCCGATAATCGATTTCGGGGACGAGGACAACCGGCCCTTCTTCGTCATGCCGCTGATGGCCGGGAACCTGACCCAGAAAATGGAAGCCGGGCCGCTCCCGGTCGGGGAAGTCCTCGACTGGTTCAAGGGCCTGGCTGCCGGGCTGGATTATGCAGCGGTAAACG
>Ga0214472_10003957_pt1 | contig 15646 bp, 11 predicted proteins | sample RVTome_6_FD_207662 | JGI IMG/M metagenome (GOLD analysis project Ga0214472, IMG submission 207662) | Soil microbial communities from uranium-contaminated site in the Upper Colorado River Basin, Wyoming, United States - RVT140D175 | ecosystem: Environmental > Terrestrial > Soil > Contaminated >...
CAACGGCACCTGGGACGTCTTCGTCCACGACCTCGAGAACGGGGCCATCGAGCGGGTGTCGGTGGCCACAGGCGGCACCGAGGGGAACGATATGACTCTGGAATCCGCGCTCAGCGCCAACGGGCGCCACGTCGCGTTCAGGACCTTAGCCTCCAACCTCGTTCCGGGCGACACGAACGGCACCTGGGACATCCTCGTCCACGACCGGGACACCGGGACCACCGAGCGGGTGGCGGTGGCCACAGGCGGCGCCCAGGCGAACGGCGAGTCGCGCGAGCTGGCGCTCAGCGCCGACGGGCGCCACGTCGCATTCAGGAGCACCGCCTCCAACCTCGTCCCGGGCGACAGGAACGGCACCTGGGACATCTTCGTCCACGACCTCGAGACCGGGATCACCGAGCGGGTGTCGGTGGCCTCCAACGGCACCGAGGCCAACGAACAATCCTTCGTCCCCACGCTCAGCGCCGACGGGCGCCTCGTCGCGTTCGGAAGCGTCGCCTCCAACCTCGTCCCGGGCGACACCAACGCCACCTGGGACGACTTCGTCCACGACCGGGCGACCGGGTCCACTCAGCGGATGTCCCTCGCCTCCAGCGGCGCCCAGGGGAACTCCTTCTCCTCCGCCCCCGCGATCAGCGCCGACGGGCGCCACGTCGCGTTCGTGAGCGTCGCCAACAACCTCGTCGCGGGCGACGGGAACGGGGCCTCGGACATCTTCGTCCACGACCGCGGCCCCGCCACCGGGGTCGGTGCCATCGAGGTCCAGCAGGCCCCGGGTGAGGTCCTCGTCTCAGGGTGGGCGACGTTCTCCGGGACCACCATGGCCTCGGCCCAGGATCCGGAAGACGACGGGGAGGACGCGCTCGGGGCCGAGCTCACCGGTGCGGCCCTGATCCACCGCCCCGAGCAGGAGGATCTTCTCGTTCGGCTGGACCTGTCATCGCTTCCGTCGGATGCCGCGGGCTCCGGCCTCCCCGGGATCCTCTACGGGGCGGAACTCCAGGTGGGGGAGACACGCTACGAGGTCCGGGCCCTCCGGGTCGCGGCCACCAGGCTCCTTCCGCGGATCCCGCATCTGGCCCTGTACCGGTGCGCCCCGGACTGCACCGAGCACGCCCTCCTCACCGGCTCGTTCGGGACCACCGGGACCCAGGTCTTGGTCTCGGTGCCGCTCTCGGCCCTTGGGGCCGCTGAGAGCACGCAGCTCACCGGCCTCCGGGCCTTCACCGCGGCCGGTGAAGCCGCCCCGGGGACCCTCCTCGGCCTCGACGAGGTCTCTCTCATCTCGTCGGAGATCCCGGTCTCCCGGGTGGAGCTGAGCATCGCCCCCGCCTCCACCCCAGGAGCGGAGGTGGCCTTCACCGTGGAAGCCGACCTGGTCGCGGGAGACTTCTCCGGGACCATCCCCACGGCTGGGCTCTCCCCGGGAAGCTACCGCGTGTGGGCCCGGGTCTGCCTGGGGGATGCGTGCGGACCGGCGACGTTCGAGGAGGTAGCCCTGTGACACTAGCGCCGGCGCTAGTTGTTGAGGCATCTTGTTGGTGCGCCGGGAGGGATTCGAACCCCCGACCCGCTGCTTAGAAGGCAGCCGCTCTGTCCCCTGAGCTACCGGCGCGTTCGGAACACGATTCTAACCGTCGGAGACGCCGGCAGATCCCCGGGCAGGTGCGGGTCGGGCTGAACCGCGGGGGGCGGTGGCGTACGCTTCCCGGGTGAGCCCCGACACCGACCCGGTGAGCGCCGCCAGGGAAGCGCTGGATCGCCACCACTGGGACCGGGCGTTCGAGCTGCTCCAGGAGGCCGATGCGGCCGGAGGGCTGGACGCCGACGGCCTGGAGCTCTTCTTCCAGGCCTCCTGGTGGACCGGGCATCCGGACGACTCGATCGCGGCGGGCGAGCGGGCGTTCAAGGCGCTCCTCGACGCAGGGGAGCGAGAGCGGGCGGCCATGATGGCCTACCGCGTCGGCGAGCAGCACGGCATCCGGATGGCCGGCCCGGTGGCCGGCGGCTGGATGGCCAGAGCGGCCGCCCTGGTTGAGGACCTCCCAGATTCGGTGGTCCGTGGGTACCTAACCTACATGCAGGGCTTCGCCGCCATCGAGTTCGAAGGGCGGTACGAGGAGGGCCTTCCGCTGCTCGAGCGGGCCCTGGAGATCGCCAAGCGCCACGGGGACCAGGATCTGTACGGCCGGGCCCTCCACGACAAGGGCCGAGCCCTGATGTGGACCGGGAAGGTGGAGGAAGGGTCCGCGCTCATGGACGAAGCCATGGTCATCGCGGTGGGCGGCGAGATGCAACCCTTCGAGGTTGGGTACGTGTACTGCAGCATGATCGCCGTGTGCTCCCACCTGGGGGACCTCCGCCGGTCATCGGAGTGGACCCAAGCCACGGTCCGGTGGGCCGAGCGCGAGGCGATCCCGGCGTTCTCCGGCATCTGCCGGATCCACCGGGCGGAGATCCTACGGCATCGCGGTGAGCTGGAGGCCGCCGAGGTGCAGGCTCGCCTGGCGTTCGAGGAGCTGCCCCGCTACAACTTCCTGTTCGGCTTGGGCCAAGCCTGGTACGAGATCGGCGAGGTCCGCCGCCGCCTCGGCGACTACCCCGCCGCCGAGGAAGCCTTCACCAAGACGCACGAGACCGGCGTGTTCCCCGAGACCGGCCTGTCGCTGGTCCGGCTGGGCCAGGGACGGCTGCAAGCCGCCGCCGAGGGGGTGCGCAGCGCCCTCCGGGACGGGCCCAAGGATCCCCTGTCCCGGGCCCGGTACCTGGCCGCGCAGATCCAGATCTCGCTGGCCCTGGATGATGTGGGCACGGCCGCCGCGGCCCTCGACGACCTGGAGCCCTTGATCGAGCCGTTCCCAAGGACCTCACTCCGGGCCACGGCCGAAGCGGCGCGTGGGGCGGTGCTCCTGGCCCGAGGAGAGCCCGAGGAGGCGCTCGGGCACCTCCGCGCCTCGCTCCGCTGGTGGCAGGGCGACGAGGCTCCCTACGAGGGGGCCGAGGTCCGGATCCTGCTGGCCCAGGCCCACCGGGCCCTCGGCGAGGACGACGCGGCGACCATGGAGCTCCGGACGGCGCGCTCGGTCTTCGGGCGGATCGGGGCCCGGGCCGCCGAGGCCGAGGCCGATCGGCTGCTGGGCGAGATCATGTCGGCGGCCGGAACGCCCGAGCGCGTCAACCGGGCATTCATGTTCACCGACATCGTGGGGTCCACCGACCTGGTCGGCGTGATCGGCGACGAGGCCTGGGAGGACCTCCTGGCCTGGCACGACCAGACGCTGCGGGCGTTGTTCGCCCGGAGCGGTGGCGAGGAGGCCCACCACACCGGCGACGGCTTCTTCGTCACGTTCCCCGACGCCCGGTCCGCGGTGGCCTGTGCCGTGGACGTCCAGAGGGCGCTGGTGGCCCACCGCCGGGAGCACGGCTTCTCCCCGGGGGTGCGGATCGGCGTGCACCTCGCCCAGGCCACCCGCCGGGGCAGCGACTACAGCGGCGCGGAGGTCCACAAGGCGGCCCGGATCGCCGCCGCCGCGCAGGGCGGCGAGATCCTGGCCAGCGCCGAGGTCCTCGAGGAGACCGGGCGGGAGTTCGCAGCCACCGAGGAGCGCGAGCTCTCGTTGAAGGGCATCCCCGATCCCGTGAGGGTGGCTTCGCTGTCCTGGCGCGAGTGACCTACGGCGCCAGGCCCTGATCCCACTCGATCACGGTGAGTCGCGGATCGTCCTTGTCGACGGTCACCGGGGCGCTGAACCCCTTCCTGATCCGGTCGGCCACGTGGGCCGGCACGGCGGCGGGGTTGTCCAGCCGGTAGGGCGGGCGCCCGTCCGACAGCGTGATCTCCGACTCCATCTGGAACAGGCGCCGGTCGTTGATGGTCTGGCCCGTGTCCTTGGCGCCCTTGACCACCATGGTTCCCGTGATCCCGTTGGCCATGATCCGCTCCCGCTGGGCCGCGACCACCTGGTCGAACTGGTCCGAGGTCATCTGGGGGACCTGGACCCCGGCGGCCCGCATCGCGTCCAGGGCCGCCTGGTCGGCTTTCTCCTCGGGGTCGGCCAGGTTCGGCGCACCGCCCACGGGGACGCCGGCCACCATGGGGGCGCCCATCGCCCCGCCCACGGACCCCTGCTCCCACAGGATCACCACGTTCTGCGGGTCCACCGGGTCCACCCGAACGGGCAGGGGCTGACCGTTGCTGAGCCGTCCGATGGCGATGCCCGGCACGAACTCCTTGACCTTCACCGGGTACGGGGCCCGGCCGTCGCTGAGCCGTACGGTGAGATCGAGCTCGACCTGGGGGTTGATCTCATTCAGCACCACCCCGGTCTGACGGACCGCGGTGATGTCGGCCTGGCCGGGGATGCCCATCGCTTTGAGCCGCTGGGAGTTGGCCGCCGCCCGCCCGGCCTTCCGGGCCCAGGCGATCAGGCCCAGGGCGACCACGCCGAGGATGACGGCGGTCAGGGTGAAGCCCCGCCCCATGACCAGGAACACGCCCGCCAGGACCAGCTCGAAGATGGCCGTGCCGTACAGGATGTTCCGCATCCGGTTGCCCCCCCACGAGGGGCCCGCGAACATGCTCATGCCTTCCCTCCCAACGTCGGCAGAGCGGGTGAGGGGAATCGAACCCCCATGGCCAGCTTGGAAGGCTGGAGCTCTGCCATTGAGCTACACCCGCGTGCTCACACTGTACCTCGGGGCCCCGGGGCCGGACTACAATCGGGTGGCGGGGCGTAGCGCAGCTTGGTTAGCGCGCGTGCTTTGGGAGCACGAGGTCGCCGGTTCGAATCCGGCCGCCCCGACCCTCAGTCCACCGGGTACACGGCCCGGATGTCGGTCTTGCGGACCTGGACGAACTCCGAGGAGGCCACCGTGGCGCCGTCGTGGGTGGTCACCTTGGCCTCGGTCACCGGGACGTAGATCCGGGCGTCCCGAACCACGGACTCCCAGCCGTCGGAGAACCGGGGGAGCTCCGAGGGCAGGTGGACGATGCCCTCCACCCGATACTCGCCGAGCAGCATGATCACGGACCGGGCCACCAGGTCCACGCGCTGGCGGGCCGGTTCCAGGGGGACCTTGCCCGCCGAGGCCATGGCCTTGCGCAGCCGGTCCAGCAGGGCCTCTCCCGAGAACGGCTTCTCCAGGAACTCGGCGTGAAGGTCCTTGGCCCGAGCCATGACGTCGGGATCGTGCAGGCCGGTCAGGACCACGATGGCCAGGGCGTGGAACCGGCCGTCGCCGCGGATCCGCTCGATGAAGGACCATCCGTCCGCGCCGGGAAGACGGATGTCGACCACCGCGGCATCCGGGGCCTCGGCCACCATCTCCCGCCACGCGGTCTCCGCGTCGCCGGCGTGGAAGAAGACGTAGCCGTCGGTCTCCAGGATGTGCCGCACGACCGAAGCCACGCGGGCGTCGTCCTCCACGACCAGCACCTTGGGCATGGGCAGGGAGAGTGTCCCACACGCCGGGACCCCTGGGTGGGAGGCCCCGTGTCGGAGCCAGCACCTATAATCGGCCGCGCGCATGCAGACGACCCTGGAAGAGGTGGCCCGCCACCGCGTGAAGGTGTCGGTGGACGTCACAGCGGACGAGGCCAAGCCCGTGCTCAGCACGGCCTACCGCCACGTGGGGGGCTCGGTCCGGGTCCCCGGGTTCCGCAAGGGCAAGGTCCCCCGGAAGGTGATCGACACCCAGGTCGGCCGGGGCGAGGTGCTCAAGGAGTTCGTCCAGCACGCCCTGGAGGAGTTCTACCCGGCGGCCCTCCGCGAGCACGACCTGGCCCCGATCGGGGAGCCGGAGTTCGACGACCTGGACATCGGCGATATCGAGGGCACAGGCTTCCGATTCACGGCCACCGTGGACGTGCGCCCTCGCCTCCGGTTCGAGGAGGACGACTACAAGGGCCTGCGGCTGGAGCGCCCGGCGCCGAAGGTGTCGGACGCGGAGCTGGACGAGCAGCTCGACCGGCTGGCCGAGCGGTTCGCGGAGCTCGAGGTCGTCTCCCACGAGGCCCGGCGGGGCGACTACGTGGTGGCCGACATCCGGGGCACTGTCCACGAGGAAGAAGTGCCCGAGGTCACCGGTCAGGACCTCCTGTACGAGGTGGGGAGCCGGGCCCTGGTGCCCGAGCTCGACCAGGAGCTGGAGGGGAAGCGCCAGGGCGACATCCTGAAGTTCAACGCCACCCTCCCAGAAGGGGCCGGCGACCGGGCCGGCCAGGAGGTCACGTTCCAGGTCCTGGTCAAGGAGGTCAAGGAGAAGCGCCTCCCCGCGCTGGACGATGAGTTCGCCCGCACGGCCTCGGAGTTCGACACCCTGGACGACCTCCGCCAGGACATGCGCGGGAAGCTGCGCACGCTGAAGGAGGCCGCCTCCGAGGGCGCTCTTCGCGACCGGGCCCTGGAGGCGCTGATGCAGGCCGTGGATATCGAGCTCCCCGACCAGCTCCTGGACCGCGAGACGGAGTCCCGGGTGGAGAGCGCCCGGCGGCGGGCCGAGCAGCAGGGCGCCACCCTGGAGCAGGTCCTCCAGGGCTCCGGGGTGGAGGAGCTCCGGTTCCGGGCCGACGCGCGCGGGCACGCCGAGCGAGCCATCCGCGCCGACCTGGCCCTGGAGGCCGTGGCCCGGGCCGAGGAGATGACCGTGTCCCGGGCCGAGCTCGACGCAGCCATCAAGGCCCTGGCCGAGCGGATGGGCCGGAGCCCCAAGCAGGTCCGGGACTCCCTGGAGGCTACCGGTCAGATCACAACGCTGGCCGGTGATATCATCCGAGACAGGGCACTCGACCTGGTCATCGAACACGCCGAGGTGGTGGAAGAGCCCGGCAGCGAGCGGGCCGAGACATCCGGCGGAGCCGAAGGGAAGGGCACATGAAGAACTACATGGTCCCCATCGTGATCGAGCAGACCAACCGCGGCGAACGCTCGTTCGACATCTACTCTCGCCTGCTCAAGGAGCGCATCGTGTTCCTGGGCACGCCCATCGACGACCAGATCGCCAACCTGGTCATGGCCCAGATGCTCCACCTGGAGTCCGAGGACCCCGAGAAGGACATCAACCTGTACATCAACTCCCCGGGCGGCGACATCACCTCGCTGTTCGCCGTGTACGACACCATGAACTACATCAAGCCAGACGTGTCCACGATCGTGATGGGCCAGGCGGCCTCGGCCGCCGCCGTGCTCCTTGCCGCCGGCGCCAAGGGCAAGCGGTACGCCCTCCCGCACTCCCGGGTCCTGATCCACCAGCCGCATGGCGGGGCCCAGGGGCAGGCCGTGGACATCGAGATCCAGGCCAAGGAGATCCTCCGGTACCGGAAGCTGCTGGACGAGATCCTGTCGGAGAAGACGGGGCAGACCCTGGAGAAGATCGGCAAGGACACGGACCGGGACTTCATCATGACGGCCGAGCAGGCCAAGGTGTATGGGGTCATCGACGAGGTGATCTCGGCCAGGAAGATCAAGGGTCTGGCCGCCGCGGGGGCGGGGTCGTCGTAAGATAGCCAGGGTCTCGAGCGAAGGGTGAGGGCAGCCGGTGGCCAAGTTCGGAGATTCGGACCTCCTGAAGTGCTCCTTCTGCGGGAAATCGCAGAAGCAGGTGAAGAAGCTGATCGCCGGCCCCGGCGTGTACATCTGTGACGAGTGCATCGACCTGTGCAACGAGATCATCGAGGAGGAGCTGGCCGAGACCTCCGAGCTCAAGCTCGATGACCTGCCCAAGCCCAAGGAGATCTACTCCTTCCTGAACGACTACGTGATCGGCCAGGAGCAGGGCAAGAAGGTCCTGTCGGTCGCGGTGTACAACCACTACAAGAGGATCCAGGTCGGCCAGGCGGACGACGTGGAGCTCCAGAAGTCGAACATCCTGCTCCTGGGGCCTACGGGGTGCGGCAAGACGCTCCTGGCCCAGACCCTGGCCCGGATGCTGAACGTGCCGTTCGCCATCGCCGACGCCACGGCCCTCACCGAGGCCGGGTACGTCGGCGAGGACGTGGAGAACATCCTCCTCAAGCTGATCCAGGCTGCCGACTACGATGTGAAGCGGGCCGAGACCGGCATCATCTACATCGACGAGGTCGACAAGATCGCCCGCAAGTCCGAGAACCCGTCCATCACCCGCGACGTGTCCGGGGAGGGTGTCCAACAGGCCCTGCTCAAGATCCTGGAGGGAACCACGGCCAGCGTGCCGCCGCAGGGCGGCCGCAAGCATCCGCACCAGGAGTTCATCCAGATCGACACCACGAACATCCTGTTCATCTGCGGCGGGGCGTTCGCCGGTCTGGAGAGGATCATCGAGGACCGGGTGGGGCGGCGGGGCATCGGGTTCGGGGCGGACGTCCGCAAGACCGGCGAGAAGGACCTGGGCGAGATCCTGGGCCGGGTCCTGCCCGAGGACCTCCTGCGCTACGGGCTGATCCCGGAGTTCGTGGGCCGCCTGCCGGTCATCACCCACGTGCACAACCTGGACAAGGAGGCGCTGGTCGACATCCTGACCAAGCCCAAGAACGCGCTGATCAAGCAGTACCACAAGTTCTTCGACTTCGACGGCGTGGAGCTGGTGTTCGAGGACGAGGCGCTGTCGGCTATCGCCGACCAGTCGATCCTCCGGGGCACCGGGGCCCGGGGCCTGCGGGCCATCCTGGAGGAGGTCCTGCTCGGCGTGATGTACGACCTGCCCTCGCAGAAGGACGTCAGCAAGTGCCTGATCAACGCCGAGGTCGTCCTGTCCGGTGTGAATCCCACCCTCGTCCCCCGGGCCACCCGGGCCAAGCGGGTCCCCCCGGACCGCAAGGAACGCTCCGCCTAGGTCCTCGTCGTTCCGCCCGGCGTTTCCACGGCGACCGGTGTCGCCGATCCGCGCCGGACCTCCCACGCTGCGCCCAGGCGCTCCTCATCCGTCCGCTCCAGGACCGTGGCCACCTGCCACCACTCGGCCCGGACGCGCTCTGGGGTGACGTCCACCACCACGTAGCCGTGGCTGTCAAGGTCCACCCACCGCATGTGGGGGAGGGCGTCGAGCATGGTGCGCTCGATGCGCGGTGACTCCGTCCGGTAGCCCCACGTCATCTTGTCGTCCACGTTCTGGGAGGTGAGGGAGGGCGTGACGAATTCCACGGCCACGGGCTCCTCGGTCGGGTCGTCGGGGTCCCGCTTCAGCTCGCACACCAGCCCGATGTGCACGTCGCCGGAAAGCACCACCAGGTCCTCGATCCCTTCCTGGCGGACCCGGCGCAGGATCTCGTCGCGCTCCAGGGGATAGCCGTCCCACTGGTCGGGATCGCGCTCGGACCCGTCCTCCAGGAGGAAGTCCACCACGCCCAAGACCTTCCGCGTCTCCTCCGGCAGGGCCTCGCTCCAGGCCTGGGACATGATCGAGCTGTTGGCCAGGAGCCGCCAGGGCGCCGACGAGGTCCGCAGGCCATCGAACAGCCATGCCTTCTGGACCGGGCCCAGCTGGGTCCGTCCGGGAGCGAACATCGCATCACCCTGCGCCGGCTCGTCGCGGTGGCTCCGGGTGTCGATCAGGAACAGGTCGGCCAGGCTTCCCAGCGGCACGCTTCGCCACACCCGGAACGGGTCGGCGGGATCCGGCCGGCGGGTGGGGAGCCACTCCCACCGGGCCCCGAACGCCGCTGCCTTCCGGTCGGCCCATGGTCCCTGGGCCTCCTCGCGGTGCTCCAGCGAGCCCTCCCGCCACGCGCCGTCGGCGAACTCGTGGCAGTCGACGGTGGCGATCAGGGGATGGGCGAGGTGCAGAGCCTGGATGTCGGGGTCGGCGTGGTAGTGGGCGTAGCGGGCCCGGTAGTCGTCCAGGGTCAAGCACTCGTGGTCGGGGACGTAGGGGCGCCCGATATCGGCTCCCGGGGTCTGCGAAGGAGGAGGCTTGTTGCCCACCTCGTAGATGTAGTCGCCGAGGTGCAGGACGAAGTCCAGGTCCTCCCGGGCCGCGATCCGCGCGTAGGCGTTGAAGAAGCCCGCGTTGAACTTCGCGCACGAGACCATGGCGAAGCGCAGGTGGTCGGTTGCCGTGGGCAGCGTCCTGGTCCGCCCGATCGGGGAGCGCTCGCCGCCGGCCTCGAACGCGTAGCGGTAGGCGGTGCCGGGCTCGAGTCCTTCCACGTCCACCTGCACGGTCCGGTCGGTGGCCGCCGTGGCCCGGGCCTCGCCGGAGGCCACCACGTCGGTGAGGGCCTCGTTCCGGGCTACCACCCAACGGACCAGCCCCTCCCTGGAGGTCCGGGTCCAGATCACGACCCGGTCGGTGAGCGGGTCGCCGCTGGCCACGCCGTGCGCGAAGATCACCGGCGCATGATGCCAGGAGGGGCTCGCCACGGGCCAATCGAGGCCCGGTTACAGGTCACGGGCCGCCCGGCCGATATCCATGTTCGATGGCGGCGAGGACCACGACCGAGCCGGCCAGCGACTCCCCGGGCACGCTTGCCGATCAGCTGGCGTGCGCGCTCCTGTGGGTCGACATGGCCGCCCTGGCCATCCACCGGCTGGACCGGCCGGGGACGGCCCGGGCTCTCACGCACGCCCGCCTGCAGCTTCGGGCCGCCGTCCGGGCCCTGAGGGAGCCCCGGGAGGACTAGTCCAGGTCGCTCCGGCGGGCCGATACACTGCGCCCCATGGCGGAGATGGCGCCGGCGTACGACCCGAAGGGCGTGGAGCAGCGGTGGTACCGCTCGTGGATGGAGGCGGGCCTGTTCCACGCGGATCCGGGCAGCGGCCGGGAGCCCTTCGTCATCGTCCTGCCGCCTCCCAACATCACCGGGGCCCTGCACATCGGCCACGCCCTGGACCACACGATCCAGGACGTGGTGATCCGCCGGAAGCGGATGCAGGGGTTCGAAGCTCTGTGGGTGCCGGGGACCGACCACGCCGGGATCGCCACCCAGGTGGTGGTGGAGCGGACCCTGCGCAACGAGGGGGTGGAGCGCCTGGACCTGGGGCGCGAGGCATTCGTGGAGCGGGTGTGGGCCTGGAGGGAGCGGTACGGGAACCGCATCGTGGAGCAGATGCAGGCCCTGGGGAGCTCCTGCGACTGGGGCCGCCTGGCGTTCACCATGGACGAGCCGCGGTCCCGGGCGGTCCGCGAGGCCTTCGTCCGGATGTACGAGGCCGGCCTGATCTACCGGGGGGAGCGCCTGGTGAACTGGTGCCCCACCGACCAGACCGCGCTGTCCGACTCCGAGCTGGAGCACGAGGACGTGGCCGGCGAGCTGGTCACGTTCCGGTACCCGCTGTCGGACGGTTCCGGCCACGTGGCGGTGGCCACCACCAGGGTGGAGACCATGCTCGGAGACACGGGGATCGCCGTGCACCCCGAGGATGAGCGGTACCGCGATCTGGTCGGGAAGACGGTCCGCCATCCCTTCGACGGGCGGGACCTGCCCATCGTGGCCGACGCCGCCGTGGATCCCTCGTTCGGGACCGGGGCGGTCAAGGTCACGCCGGCCCACGACCAGAACGACTTCGACATCGCCGAGCGGACCGGCCTGCCCCTGCGCAACATCCTGTCCGCCGACGCCACCTTGAGCGACGAGGTCCCCGAGGCGTTCCGTGGCTTGGACCGGTACGTGGCCCGGACCCGGGTGGCGGAGGCGCTGGAGGCCGAGGGTCTGTTCGTGGAGCGCGAGCACCCCTACGAGCACGCCGTGGCCCACTGCTACCGGTGCCACGCCGAGATCGAACCGTGGCTCTCCGGCAAGCAGTGGTTCGTCAAGGTCGAGCCGCTGGTCGGGCCGGCCAAGCAGGCCGCCCTGGACGGGAGGATCCGGTTCCACCCCGAGCGATGGGTAGGGCCGTACACGGCGTGGCTCGACAACCTGCGGGACTGGAACATCTCCCGTCAGCTGTGGTGGGGTCACCGGATCCCCGTGTGGTACTGCGAGAACGAGCATGAGATCGTGGCCACGGAGGATCCCTCGGCGTGCCCGGAGTGCGGCTCCCCCGGGCTGGAGCAGGATCCCGACGTCCTCGACACCTGGTTCTCCTCCCAGCTGTGGCCGTTCTCCACGCTCGGCTGGCCCGACGACACCGAGGACCTCCGCGCGTTCTACCCGACCACCGTGCTGGTCACCGGGTACGAGATCCTGTACCTGTGGGTGGCCCGGATGATCATGTCCGGCCTGTTCCTGGTGGGGGACGTCCCGTTCCGCGAGGTGATGATCCACGGCCTGGTCCGCGATCGGTCCGGGCGCAAGATGTCGAAGTCCCTGGGCAACGTGATCGATCCCCTGGACATGATCGATCGGTACGGCGCTGACCCGCTCCGCTTCGCCCTGTCCCGCATGGCCAGCCCCGACCAGCAGAACCTGCCCCTGTCCGAGGAGGGGATCGAGGCCGCCCGCCACTTCTCCAACAAGCTGTGGAACGCGGCCCGCCTGGTGCTGTCCCAGGAGCCGGAGCGGGACCTGCCCTCGGAGGACCGGCTGACCCTCACCGACCGGTGGCTGCTGTCCCGCCACCAGGCCTGCCGCGGGGAGGTGGACCAGGCCCTCGACGCGTACCGCCTGGACGACGCGGCCCAGGCCATCCACCGCTTCCTGTGGTCGGAGTACTGCGACTGGGGCCTGGAGCTGGCCAAGCACCGCCTGTACGAGGGCACCGACGAGGAGAAGGACGCCGCCGGCCGGGTCCTGGCCTGGATCCTGGAGCGCACCCTGCGCCTGCTCCACCCGATCATGCCGTTCGTCACCGAGGAGATCTGGCAGCGGTTCGGCCGGGACGGCTCGATCGTCACCGCGCCCTGGCCGGAGCCGAACGATGCCCACCGCGACCACCCCGCCGAGGAGCGCTTCTCCTTCGTCCAGGACCTGGTGACCGAGGTCCGCCGGTTCCGGAGCAGCCACGGCCTGGGCCCGGGCCGGACGCTGACCCTCCGGGTCACCGCCTCCGACGCCCAGCGGAAGGTCCTGGCCGACTTCGCCGAGGAGCTCCGCCGCCTGGGCCGGCTGGACACCGTGGAGACCTCCGAGCAGGGCTTCGAGGCCTCGGGCTCGGCCCGGCTGCGCGTGCAGGGGGCCGAAGTCCTGATCCCGCTGGCCAGCGTCCTGGACACCGACGCCGAGTGCGCGCGCATCCAGGCCCGCCTGGAGGCCCTGGCCGCCGACACCGAGAAGGTCGAGCGGAAGCTCGGCAACCAGGAGTTCGTGGCGAAGGCTCCGGCCCACGTGGTGGAGAAGGAGCGCGGGAAGCTGGAGGCCGCCCAGGAGGAGCGGGCGGCCATGGAGGCCCAGCTGGCCGAGCTGGGCTGCGCCTGAGCGTGGACCTCCGCGCGGTCCTGGCCGACCTGGAAGCGCGAAAGCCCGAGCGCGTGAAGCCCTCGCTGGACCGGATCCGGGCCCTGTCGGACCTGATGGACCACCCCGAGCGCACCTACCGCACGCTCCACGTGACCGGCACCAACGGCAAGACCACCACGGCCCGGCTGGCGGCCCGGATCCTGTGCGGGCAGGGCGTGACCACGGGCCTGTACACGTCGCCGCACCTTGTGTCGGTCACCGAGCGGCTGGCCCTGTGCGACCAGCCGATCGGCGGGGAGGAGATGGCCGCGGCCTACGCGCACCTCAAGCCGTACCTCGACGAGGTGGACGGCCGCGGGGACCCCCTCAGCTACTTCGAGACGCTGACCGGGTTGGCCTTCCTGTGGATGGCCGACAAGCCGGTGGACGTGGGCGTGTTCGAGGTGGGCATGGGCGGGACGTGGGATGCCACGAACCTGGTGAACGGCGAGGTGGCCGTGTTCACCTCGATCGGCCTCGACCATCCCGAGCTCGGCTCCACCGTGGCCGAGGTGGCGGGGGAGAAGGCCGGGATCATCAAGCCGGCGGCAGTGGTCATCGTCCAGGATCCCCAGCCGGAGGTGATGGCCGCCATCGAGCCCCGGGCCCGGGACCTGGAGGCCGTGGTCCGGGCCCTCGACCGCGACTGGCTGGTCGACCGGGTCCCGGCCGTGGGGGGCCAGAGCATCTCCGTGGAGACCCCGCACCAGGACTACCCCGCCCTGTTCCTGCCCCTGCACGGCGCCCACCAGGCCCTGAACGCGGCAGCCGCCGTGGTGGCCGGCGAGGCCGTCCTCCAGGACGACCTGGACCGCGAGGCCCTGCGGGTGTCGCTGGCCGGGGCGACCTCGCCCGGGCGCCTGGAGGTGGTCGGCCGCGAGCCGCTGGTGGTCCTGGACGGGGCGCACAACCCCCACGCCGCCCTCCGCCTGGCCGAGGCCCTCCCCGAGGCCTTCACCTGGCGTCGCCTGCACCTGGTGATCGGGGTGCTGCGGGACAAGGACCTGGAGGGGATCGTGGACGCGCTCTCCGTCCCGGCCGACGTGGTCTACGCCTGCCCCAACAGCAGCCCCCGGAGCCGTCCGGCGGCGGAGGTGGCCGCCGCGGCCGCCCGGGCCGGGCTCCCGGCCACCGAGCATCCCAGCCCCGGAGCCGCGCTGGACGCCGCGGTGGCCGCGGCTGCCGAGGACGACCTGATCCTGGCCACGGGCTCTCTGTACACTGTCGCGGACATCCTCTCGACGAAGGACTGACATGGCATCCGAAGACACGCTGGTCATCTGCAAGCCCGACGCCGTCCGCCGCGGCCTGGTGGGGGAGATCCTGTCCCGCCTGGAGCGCAAGGGGCTGGTCATCGAAGAGATGCGCATGATGCGCATCGACCGCGACCTGGCGGGGCAGCACTACTCCGAGCACACGGACAAGCCGTTCTTCGGCGAGCTGGTGGACTTCATCACCTCCGGCCACGTGGTGGTGGCCCGGGTCGGCGGCGAGAGCGCGATCGGCGTGGTCCGGATCCTGATGGGCCCCACCGACCCCGCGGAGGCCCCCCCAGGGACGATCCGGGGCGACCTGGCCACGATCATCACCGAGAACCTGGTCCACGGCTCTGATTCCCCCGAGTCGGCCAAGCGGGAGCTCGACCTCTTCTTCGCGTGATTTGTGCACTTGCACATAGGATTCTCGGGCCCCGGCGGTGAATCCATCTCCCATGAGGGGTGCCGCACTCGCCTTCGCGCTGGTCGTGGCCGCGTCCCCGGTGGCCGCCGGGACCGCGGGCCCGCACATCGTTGATCCCGAGGGTGACGCCAACGGCTTGGCCTTCCCCTACGCCCCGGGCGGCGTTGTGGGCAACACCCAGCGCGAGCTGTTCCCCGACGACCCGCTGGGCCCGGGCACGCCCACCGGCCCGGCCACGATCCCTGCGGCCGACATCGTCTCGGTGACGTTCGAGACGCCGTACATCGCCGTGCCCATCGGGGAGGACGGCATCGACTACCGGCAGACGGGCTTCCGGGTCCGGTTCCGCACCGCGGCCAGCCCGGCCTCCGTGGGCCCCACCACCTCCTACGACATCGGGACCTACCTCCCGCCGGGGACGGTGGGGTGCCGTCTGTTCTTCAACGCCACCTTCCCCGGGGCGCCGTCCGGCGGGGCGCCCACGGCCCGGGCCAGCGTGGGCGGCAGCGCCGACGGCTGCTGGGCCGGCGACGTGACCATCAACCTGCCTGCCGGACTCACCGTGACCACCAGCCCGCCCGGCCTGGTCATCGACGTGCCGATCGCCTCCGTCTCCGAGGAGCTCCGCCCCATGTTCGAGGAGGGCAGCGGCGTGCTCCAGTCGCCGGCCGCCTCCAC
>Ga0214472_10003958_pt1 | contig 15645 bp, 14 predicted proteins | sample RVTome_6_FD_207662 | JGI IMG/M metagenome (GOLD analysis project Ga0214472, IMG submission 207662) | Soil microbial communities from uranium-contaminated site in the Upper Colorado River Basin, Wyoming, United States - RVT140D175 | ecosystem: Environmental > Terrestrial > Soil > Contaminated >...
AGATTCAGGTCGAGAATGTTGTAAATCTCCTCTGCCACCTGATCCGGCCGGCAGAAGATATGGGCGTCGTCCTGGGTAAAGCCCCGGACCCGCAGCAGGCCGTGCAGCACGCCGGTACGCTCGTAACGGTAAACCGTGCCCAGTTCGCACCAGCGGATGGGAAATTCCCGGTAACTCCGCCGCGAGGTATTGTAAATGGCGATATGAAAGGGGCAGTTCATCGGCTTGAGCTGATACTGCACCTCGTCGATATCCATGGGGGCGTACATGTTCTCGGCGTAGAAATCGAGGTGGCCGCTGGTGCGCCACAGATCCCGCCGGGCGATGTGCGGGGTGTAGAGCAGTTCGTAATGGTGGCGGTAGTGCTCTTCCTTCCAGTAATCCTCGATCAACCGCCGCAGCAGGGCCCCCTTGGGCTGCCAGAGAATGAGGCCGGGGCCCACCTGATCCTGGATGGTGAAGAGTTCGAGTTCCTTGCCCAGCTTGCGGTGGTCCCGTTTCTTGGCCTCTTCCAGGGCGTTGAGATGTTTCTTCAGTTCCTTGGCATCGGCAAAGGCGGTGCCGTAGAGCCGCTGCAACATGGGGTTACGTTCATTGCCGCGCCAGTAGGCCCCGGCCACCTTGATCAGCTTGAAGGCCGTGAGCCAGCCGGCATGCGGCAGATGCGGCCCCCGGCAAAGATCGACGAAATCGCCCAGTTTGTACAGGCTTACCGTCTCAGCCTCGATTTCCCGCAGCAGTTCGACCTTGTATTTCTCGCCCCGGGCCTCGAACATCGCCTGGGCTTCGTCCCTGGTCACCTCCGACCTTTCAAAGGGCAGGGCCGCCTCGACCACCTCCGACATGGCCGCCTCGATGCGGTCGAAATCCTCGGGAGTGAAAGGCTGCCGCCGGTCGAAATCATAGTAGAAGCCGTCCTCGATGGCCGGACCGATGGCCACCTTGACATCCGGGCCGTACAGTTTCACCACCGCCAGTGCCATGAGATGGGCCGCGCCGTGGCGCAGGATCGCCAGCCCCTCGTCGCTGTGCACGGTGACGGGCGTGAGCACCGTTTCCCGCCGGAGCGGCGTGGCCAGATCCGCGAGGAGATCGTCGATCCGCACCGCCACGGTCTGTTTGCGCTGCTTGTTGGAAAGCAGCGCCGCCAGCGCCTCGGCTGCGGTCGTCCCCGAGGGGACCCGGGTTTCCTCGCCCGTATTCAGGACAACTTTCAGGTCGGACATCGTTTTTGCGGACATCGTTTTTGCATTGCAATCGATACCAGGGATTAAGTCTTACGATCAAACGGGGGCCAACCGGCGGCGCCGAAGCGGACCGGCCGTTTCACGCCCCGCTCCGACCGGGGACGGACCGGGCGCCGGAATGGCGCCGCCAAAACAAGTAGGCTTCGCAAGGCATGTGCATCAGTCATGCTGACCGCACCACTGCGAAGCCTACTTCATCAACAAGGTGGTAGGCGCGGGCGGGATTGAACCGCCGACTTCTACCGTGTCAAGGTAGCGCTCTCCCACTGAGCTACGCGCCTGTTGAAATCCGTCGAACCGTACGGCGGGCACGGTTATGCCGCCGTTTTTCCTCCCCGCCGGGATCTGCGAGATAGGGCACTGAATCGCCAAGGAAATACCAATAATCGCCAGAGGTGTCAAGGGGATTATGGTGAAAGGCCCTAAAAAAGTATGATTTTCGAGGTTTGATTTTTGAAGTGGCAAAATCAAAATCGGCAACCGAGCGGCGATGGCTTGCCATCTACCGCCCCCCCGCCTACCGCTTTTCTCTCACCCCTCCCGTGCTCTGTCTGGCCTGCAAGGCCCGCGCCAGGGTGACTTCATCCGCGTATTTGATATCCATGCCCATGGGGATGCCGCAGGCCAGCCGGCTCGTCTTGACCGGTTCTTCCTGAAGCAGGCGGGCCAGATAGGCGGCCGTGGCCTCGCCGGGCACCGTGGAACTGGTGGCGATGATCACCTCGTCGATTCCGCCGCGGTGGATACGCTCCAGCAATTCCCGGATCTTGATCTCCTCGGGTCCGATGCCGTCCATGGGGGCCAGCACCCCGTGCAGGATATGGTAATGACCCTTGTAGACCCCCGTTTTTTCCAGGGCCATGAGATCGCCCGGTTCCTCCACCACGCAAATCTGATCGGCCTGGCGCCGGGGATCGGCGCAGATGGCGCAGGGATCGGTGGAGGAAAAAATAAAACAATTGGCACAGAGCCTGATCGAGTTGTGCAATTCGGCCAGATCCCGGCTCAGTTCCCGGGCCTCGGCGGCGGGCCGCCTCAGGATATGCAGGGCCAGCCGGGTGGCGGTCTTTTTACCGATGCCGGGCAGGCGGTTCAGATCGGCGATGAGTTTTTCCAGGGCCGGCGGAACGATCTGCATCAAAAGAGGCCTGGAATATTAATGCCGCCGGTGAGCTTGCCCATTTCCGCCTGAGCCAGTTCCATGGCCTTGCGCATGGCATCGTTGACCGCCGCCGTGACGAGGTCCTGGAGCATACCGGCCTCCTCGGGATCGATCACCGATTTTTCGATATGGATGGAGAGCAGTTCCCGTTTGCCGTTGACCGTGGCCGTCACCATGCCGCCGCCCACCGAGGAACTGACCACCTGCCGGGCCAGATCCTCTTGCACCTGCCGCATCTTTTCCTGCATCTGCCGGGCCTGCTGCATGATCTTGTTCATATCCATTTCATTCCACCTTATATAAAACCTTATCTGCCGCCGCGGGGGCCGGTCCTGATGCCGACGACCCGGCCGTCCATGATTTCCGTGGTCATCCGCACCAGGGGATCGTCGGCCAGCAGCCGCCGCTCTTCGCGGGGGGTGGCATCCCCGCTGGTCCTCCCCCGGCCCGGCGCCGCGCCGCCCACCTGAAAGCCGATGGTCAATTCCTTCCGGAAAAAATCCCTGGCATACTCGGTCAACATTCTCTTGTTGTCCGGTTCCTGGAGCAGCCGGCAGTCCGAGGCATCGTCGAAATCGAGAATCACGGCCCCTTTCTCTTCCCTGACCGAGGTAGCCATCCGCAGGGTGTGGGCCATCCAGGCGGTGCGCTCCATGACCCCGGCGACAAAATGCTCCCAGAACTCTCGGACATCCCTGGCCCGGTTCTCCCGCGGCCCGGCCGTCGGGCCACCCCCGGACGGCAGGTCCGGAGTGGAGGGGACCGGTTCGGCCAATCGTACCTCGGGGCCGCCGCCGGCTGCGGCCGGCGCCGCCGTTTGCGGCGGCCAGGCCGGTTCGCGCGCATCCTTTGCCGTGGCCGGCCCATGACTCGTTTCATAAGAGGGGGATGGCGTCCCGTGGCCGGCCGGACTACTTTCCCGCCCCCCTGCCAAGCTGGCCGCCAGGCCGGCCGCCAAACCGGCTGCGGGCCCCGCCGCCTCACTGTCAGACCGGCCAGCCGCCCGGCCAGCCGGTCGCGGGTTGCCGGCGGGAAGCGGCGCCCCGGCCGGACCGGTGGCGGTCGACGTCCCGTGACCGCTCAGCAAGGTATCGAGCCGGGCCAGGATTTCCTCCACCCCGGCCACGCCGCCGGACTGGGCGCCCCGCATCAGGGCGGTCTCCAGGACGAGCCGGGGGTGGGTCGAATATTGCATCTCGTCGATGGAGTGGATCAGCAGTTCAAAAAGGCGATGCAGGGTCTCGACCCCGTGGCCGGCGGCCAGATCGCGCATGCCGCTCAACTCCTGTTCCGATCCGTCGAGCAGCTTGGCCGGCTCCCGGGTCACCTTGCATACCAGTAGCCCCCGGAAAAAGGCCACCAGGTCGAGAGAGAGCCGTTTCAGATCCACCCCGGCAACGTTGACCGCATCGAGCAGTTCCAGGCAGCGGCCCGTGTCCCCGGCCAAAAGGGCCGCAGCCATCTGCTCCAGGACCCGGCTGTCGACGAGCCCCAGGACCTGGGCCACATCCTCCGCCGCCACATGTTGCGTTTCATCCGCCCCGCCCGCGGCGGCAAAGGAAAGCACCTGATCGAGCAGGCTGAGGCCGTCGCGCACGCTGCCGCCGGCCTCCCGGACGATCAGGTCCAGGGCCCGATCCTCCAGAACGACCTTTTCCGCCGTGGCGATGCGGTTGAAATGCGCGGCCAGTTCCCGGCCCGGGACTCGCCGGAGTTCGTAACGCTGGCACCGGGAAAGAATGGTGATGGGGATCTTGTGCGCCTCGGTGGTGGCGAACATGAAATAGACGTGGGCCGGCGGCTCCTCCAGGGTCTTCAACAGGGCGTTGAAGGCCTCGTTGGTGAGCATGTGCACCTCGTCGATGATGACGATCTTGAAACGGTCGCGGCTGGGGAAAAAGCGGATGTTTTCCTTGAGTTCCCTGATCTCCTGGATTCCGCGGTTGGAGGCCCCGTCGATTTCATGCAGATCGGCCGAGTTGCCTTCGGCGATGGCCCGGCAGGACTCGCAGAGATCGCAGGGGTCGGTGGTCATGCCTTCCCGGCAGTTCAAGGCCTTGGCCATGATCCTGGCCAGGGTGGTCTTGCCCACCCCCCGGACCCCGGCAAACAGCATGGCGTGGGCCACCCGATTCCGGGCCAGGGCGTTTTGCAGGGTCCGGACCACCGGCTGCTGGCCGATCACCTCGTTGAATGTCCTGGGGCGCCATTTTCTGCCCAGCACGAGATACGCCATGGGTGCCAACGATCAACTGGAGGAGGATGAAGCAGAAAGCGGGGGGCCCACTCCGGAGACCGGAGCAGGCACCCCAAAAAAGGATAGCCAGGCACCCCCGCGGCACACAAAGTTACTCACTACCGTTGCTTCCTCCCGGACCTGGCGGGGTTTGCGAGTCTTTGTTGCGCGGGACCCGGCTATCACACCGAAATCGAATTGATGGCGGAGAGGGTGAGATTCGAACTCACGGTACTCTCGTACACACGCGTTCCAGGCGTGCACCTTAAGCCGCTCGGTCACCTCTCCACGAACCACAATAAACAATTGCAGAACCGGTATTATTACCCCAAACGGCAGCCCTTGACAAGGAAAAATTCAGGCTCGTTCCCTGGCCGGAAGCGGAGAGGGTCCAAGGCCGCCTCGCAATTGCTTGGAATGATGGGGTAATGGAATAATGCAATGGTGGAATGGCTGGTTCAGCGACTAAAATTCCCTGAACCCGACATGCCATCCTTTCACTCAATTGGCGGAGAGGGTGGGATTCGAACCCACGTGCCGGGATTAACCGACAACCCGATTTCGAGTCGGGCCCGTTACGACCACTTCGGTACCTCTCCCCATTTATTCAACATCCCTGACCGCGCCGGTTGCGGAAAAATTCCCGCAGCAGGGCGCCGCACTCCTCGGCCAGCAGGCCGCCTTGCACCGCGAAGAGATGATTCAGGCAGCCATCGCGGCCGATGCGGTATCGCGATATAACCCCGCCACCCTTGGGATCGGCGGCCCCGAAGGCCAGCCTGGCGATGCGGGCATGCACCATGGCGGCGGCGCACATGGGGCAGGGTTCCAGGGTCGCATAAAGGGTGACCCCGGCCAGCCGGTAATTTCGCAGCCTGACCCCGCCGGCCCGCAGAACCAGCAGTTCGGCATGGCCGGCCGGATCGTGAGCGACGATGCAGCGGTTGCCGGCCGCGGCCAGGACATCGCCCTCGGCCGAAACCAGGACCGCGCCCACCGGCACCTCGCCCAGGGCCGCGGCGTTCACGGCCTCGCGAATGGCCAGGCGCATGAACCGTTCGTCCAACTCCGGATCGAAAAGAGTAGTGTTTACCATAAAATCAGCGCCCATTGCAATGGGCAATTGGCCGTCGATGCAAAGACGGACATCGGACATTGGACATCGCCACCGAACCTCGACACTGAACCTCGCCATCGAACATCGCCACAGCACATCGATTGACAACCGGGATCGACCGCCTCGTGGCCGCGGCGCCGGAAAAAGCCGGAAACTATCACAAAGGGGCCGGGAGCGCAAAAAATCTTTATATTCTCGACCGGTGAGGTAGTATGGAAACGAATCGGCACGACCTCTCTTCTCCCTACAGGTGAAGGCATGCAACACCAGCCATTGCAGCAGGTAATCGACACCGAAAACGAGATCAGACACCGGATCGCCGCGGAACGCGACCAGGCGGCGGCACGGCTGCGGACCGTCGAGGAACGGTGCGAACAGGAAAAGGCGGCGGAACGACAACGTTTGGAAGAGGCCTTCAACCGGGCGATCGAGGAAAGCCGCCGCCAGAGACGGGCGGTGGCCGAGCGGATGCTGGTCGATGCGGACCGCCAGGCCCGGTCGCTCGGGGAAGTGGAGGAAAAAAGGCTCCGTGAGATCCTGCGGCGTCATCTCGGCTTCATCCTGCCCGAGCGGACCGTGGAGGAGAACGGATGATCGTCAGGATGTCCAAGGTCGAGATCATCGGTTCCCGTGACCGGCTTGACGCGGTTTTGACCGTGATCGAGGAAAAGGGCGATCTCCATATCGACCCCTCGAACATCGGTTTCATCGACCTCGAGGATACCGCCGAAATCCGGACCCTGTTGCCCGACGACCGGACCCTGTTCGAAAAAATGTTCCTCGAAGAATTGAACGATAAAATTCATCTCCTCTTCGCGCTCCTGCCCGAAGTCGAAGTGCGGCAGAGTCCCCTCTCCCCCGGGCCGATCATCGACACCATCCGCCGGACCGTGGATCGCCACCTGGCCTGGTGCCGCGAACAGCACCATAAAAAGGAGGGACTGCTGCACGACCTGGTCGCCCTGGAGGGGCAGCTCGCCTTTCTCCGGGCCGTCTCCTCGCTGATGGAAGGGATGACCGAGACCCCGGACCTCGATTTGATCGGCCTCACCCTGGAGGGCCCGGAAGTTCTGCCGGAGTTGCGCCAGCAATTGGAGAACCTCACCAACGGCCTCTACGAACTGGCCACCACCCGGACGGAGGAGGGACGGATGGTCGGCCTGCTGGCCGTGGAAAAATCCCGCACCGCGGCGGTGGGCGCCGTTCTGCGCGACACCCGGCTGCCGGAATACACTTTTCCCGAATCTTTCCGGAATCTCCCCCTGGACCGGAAACAGGCGTATCTGGCCGATACCGCGGCCGAACGGCGCCGGGACCTGGCCACGGTGGACCGGGACCTGGAGCGCTTTGCCCGGCGGTGGGGACCGATCTACAACGCCGCGGACCATTGGCTCGCCGAACGTCTGACCATTATCCGGGCCGAGGGTCAGGTCTTTGAAAGCCGCATGTGCTTTTTCATCTACGGCTGGATGCCCACCCGCGGCGTGGAACCGCTCCGCGGTGCCCTGGAGGGGCGATTCACGGGAGGTGTCCACCTGCAGGAGCTGGAGATCCGGCGGGAAGATCTGGAGCGTATTCCGGTGGCCCTGAGAAATCCCGCCTATTTCAAGCCGTTCGAACAATTGACCCGCCTGTTGCCGCTGCCGCGCTACGGCTCGTACGACCCCACCCCTTTTATCGGTATTTTTTTCCCGCTTTTTTTCGGCCTCATCCTGGGTGACGCGGGCTATGGCCTGCTGCTCCTGCCGCTGGCCGCTTGGCTGGTGTTCAAATACGGCGACCGACCGCTGCTGGGCGACGGCGGCCGGATTCTGGGGGCGTGCGCCCTCTACACGATCATTTTCGGTCTGCTCTACGGCGAAATCCTCGGAGACCTGGGATCGCGGCTGCTGGGTCTGCATCCCCTGCTCTTCGAACGGCAGGACAACATCATGGCCATGCTGGTTTTCGCCCTTTCCATCGGTTTCGTCCATGTCACCCTCGGCCTCACCCTCGGCCTGATCGCGGCCATCCGCCACCGCCTCAAAAAGGAGGCCTTGGCCATTTTTCTGAACCTGGTGCTGCTCACGGCCATCGGACTGCTGCTGATCATGTTTTTCGGGGTTTTTCCCGACCTGCTGGCCCGGCCGCTCATCATCCTCATTCTGACGCTGACGCCGCTGCTGCTTTTCAGCGGCGGGCTGCTCGCCCCGCTGGAGCTGCTCAAAACCATCGGCAACATCGTTTCCTATGCCCGGATCATGGCCATCGGCCTCACCTCGGTCCTGCTGGCCCTGGTGGCCAACATGCTCTCCGGCCTGACCGGCGATATCGTGCTTGGCGCGGTGGTGGGAATCCTGATCCATCTCATCAACATCGTGATCGGAGTCTTTGCCTCGGCCATCCATTCCCTGCGTCTGCATTACGTCGAGTTCTTCAGTAAATTCGTCGAAACCGGGGGCCGCCCTTTCCAACCGTTGCATCGCCGGGATCCGGACCGGCTGGCCAAGGGCCGCCACCCGATTGGCTAATATCAATCTTAACAATGAGGATAAGACATATGGAGACAGCACTGATCGCCCTTGCCGCGGCCCTGGCCATCGGCCTGCCGGCCCTGGCCACCGGCTGGGCCCAATCGAAAATCGGCGCCGCCGGGGCCGGCGCCCTGGCTGAAAAGCCCGAACTTTCCGGCCTGATCATCATCCTGGTGGCCATTCCGGAAACCATGGTGATCCTGGGCTTTGTGGTCGCGATCATCATTCTGCTGGGCGGCCAGGGGTGAGTCTCGAAAAACTGCTGGCCAGCCTGCGGGAAAAGGCCGAGGATGATATCCGCCAGGTCCGGCGGGAGGCCGAAACCCGGGCCGGGGAACTCGAACTCCGGACCGCGGAAGCCATCCGCCGGCTCCAGGCCGAACACGCACGGAAGCTCGCGGATATCCTGATCGAGGAGGAAACCGCCATCACGGCCGTCGCCAGGCAACAGGGCCAGGCCCTGCGGCTCAAGGCCGAGGAGCGGCTGGCCGCCAGACTGTATGAAATCGGGCTCGGGCTGCTGGAGGAACTGCGCCGGGACGATTACCGCCGGACCTTTGCCGCCCTGGCCGCCGAACTGCCCGACATCGTCTGGCAAAAGGCGACCGTCAATCCGGCGGACGTCGAAACGGCCCGCGCCCTTTTCCGGGAGGCGGAAATCGTGGCCGACGATACGGTGAGCGGCGGCCTGCGGGTCGCATCGGCGGGGGGCCGGATCGTGGTGGACAATACCTTTGAAAAACGGCTGCAAACGGCCTGGCCCCGGCTGCTGCCCCGTTTGCTCAGGGAACTCCGGGACCGGGCCGATGCACATCCAACCTCCTCGGATTCGCCAAAAACCAACGGTAACCGCGGAGACGCAAAGGCTTAGAAGGTAACAATTAGATTTTATAGTAAAAAAACTCTGCGCCCTCTGCGCCTCTGCGGTGAAAACATACTTTTTGCGAATGCGTCAACCTTGCGAGATGACAAGTTGAGCGAAAAAATCTCCCATTTGCCCGCGACCCACCGGGACCTGGACCTGGGACTGCCCGCCGATTTTCTCGTGGCCAGGTTGCGGGGCCGTTGTCCCCATATCCTGCGGGACTGGGAGACCCTGGCCGGTGAGAGCGATCCGGCGGCCCGCCTTGCCGAGGAGATAAAACAGTACGTGGAGGAATTCGGCGGCGAAGGCGGCCGCCTGCTCATGCACCATGAATACCGGTGGGTGCATGGCCGCATGAACAAACGGCTGCGCGCCATCTTCCAGCCCTATTTCCTCTATTTCGATCTGCGCGCCATGCTGCGCTCTCTCCGCCACCGGGAGCAGGCCGATACCCGGAGCGTCTCCGGCCACTCTCCGGGCGAAGAGGTGATCGACCACGATTTGCGGCGTTTGCTGCGCTCGGACCGCGCCATGGCCACGCTGCCGGCGGAACTGGAAACACGGCTGGTTTCCCTGGCCCCGGAATTTGCCGGTCTTGCCAGGGTTTATAAGCAACAGGGCTTGCCGCCCTTTGAAGAGGAATTATTCAACCGCTTTTTCGCTTTCGGAGCCGGACGGTCCGCCCATCCGGTCATCGGCGAATTTCTGGCGTTCCTGGCCGGGGTCTACAATACGATAGCCCTGAGCAAGATGGCGCGCTGGTCCGCGGCGGCGGCCACCGGCCTCTTGCCGCCCGGTCTGGTGATCGATCCCGTTGCCGGCCGCTTGAAACCGCCGGGCGATCCGGCCGCCCTGTTCGCCGGTACCGGCCTGCCCGGCCAGCCGCGGGAAAGCCGTTTCGCCGCGGCCCTGGAAATCCGCCTCCTCACCCATCTGACCCGGCGGCTGCGGCGTCAAGGACGCATCGAACCGAACGTCGCCTTTATTCTGCTCTACCTGTGGGAGATTTATCTGCAGGGCCGCAACCTGGGGATTATTATCCACGGCCGGCCCGTGCAACCCGACAAAATCCCGGCCGTCCTGGTGCAATGAAAAAAATCGTCATCATCACCCCGCCGGATACCGGGGCCGGTTTCCGCCTGGCCGGCGTGACCCAGTACACCGTGGACCGCGACGAGGGGCTGCCGGCCATCCTGGCCGAACTGATCAAGGACCCGGAGTGCGGCCTGATGGTCATCGACGAACGGTTGCTCGACGAGGCCACGGAACAAAAGGTCCGGGAGATGGAAACGAAATGGCAGGGGGTGGTGGTGACCCTGCCGGCGCCCGGGCCGGATGCAACGGCCGGGGAAGACCATGCCGCCGGCCTGCTGCGCAAGGCGATCGGCTACCATGTCCGTTTGAGCGTCTGATCGCCCTGATTTGCATTGACATCTTCCCCCATGCAGGCTTTATTCGTAACCGTCCGACCACCGGAAAGTCAGCCGCGCCCGGAAAGCCCGCCACCAAGGAGATCAGCCTTTCAATAAGGATACAAGACGGATGCAGGCAAGAAAACATATCGCCCGGCGTTTCACCGCCCTGCTGGTCTACGGCCGGCCGCCCCTGGTCTTCGCCGGCATGCTCTGCGCCTTCGGCGTGATGTGGAGCCGGCAGCCCGGCCTCTATATCGCCGGCCTCATCTTTTTGTTCATCGCCATGAGCTTCGACCTGATCGACGGCTGGTTCACGGACCGTTACCCCCTGCATCCCACCCTGACCAACCTGGTGGACCGGATCATGGACAAGGTGGTCTACTCCATTATCTTTCCCCTGGTGGCGGTGGGCATGATGTGGCGCCTGGTCTTCGTGACCGGCGACCATACCCGGGCGGAGATCCTGCATGCCATCCTGGTCCTCCTGCTTTGCATCGCCGTGCTGGTGCGGGACAACCTGGCCCAGTTCATCCGCACCCATGTCCTGCAGCAGGGGGTGGAGACCGAGACCCGGGAACTGATCCGGCTGCGCACCGTGGCCGCGGCGCCGATCGGGCTCTTGCTCTACATGCACGCCTTCTATCTGCCCGAGGCTCCGGCCTCGCCCTTTTACACCTTCATCTCCAGGATGGCCAATCCGCCGCTCCGGGCCTTTTTCCTGGTGGAGATCGTCTTTCTGATCATCATCTTCTCCTCCCTGGCCGCCCTTTTCCGGAAATACGGCACCCTGTGCCTGGACGAGGTCTGCCACGAGGACGATCTGCTGCGGCGCCGCATTCTCGCCTTCTTTCCCAACGCCCTCACCGTGCTCAATGCCATGATGGGGCTACTGGCCCTTTTTTTCGCGGCCCAGGGACGACTGCGCGAGGCCTACCTCTTCCTCATGGGCGCCGCCATCTTCGATAAACTGGACGGGGCCCTGGCCCGGCGCCTCGGCCTGACCACCCCCGGAGTGGCGGCCGGGCCGGATGCGAAGCCGGGGGTCTCGGTGGGCGGCATTCTGGACGATCTCGCCGATGGCGTGAGCTTCTGTCTGGTGCCGGCCCTGATCTTCTACCTCACCATGGCCAAGGCCCCCTTTCCGGAGATCAAGAATCTGCCCCTGGGGCTGGTGGCCCTGGCCTACTTTCTGCTGGGCGTGGGGAGGCTGATCTACTTCACCAGGGACCGGACCCCGATTCCCGGCTTTTTCAAGGGGCTCCCCACCCCGGCCGCGGCCCTGCTGGTAACCGCCCCCCTGCTGCTCTTCAGCCGGACCGACGAGGCGGCCGTGCATCTGGTCGCCTTCTGGGGATGGTTCAGCTTCGGCCTGATGATCGTCGCGGCCCTGGCCATGAATCTCTATCCGGTCCATTACCTCCATTTCGGTCGCTATGTGGACCGCCACCCCTGGGTCGGCCGTCTCAACCTGGCCATCCTGCTCGGTTCGATGTTCACCCCCTACTTCGGCTACGTGGCCCTGTTCTACGGGGTGCTCTATTTTCTCTCGCCCCTGATAACCCGGCGCATCGAACCGCCCGCCATTGCGGACGGCAAGGGGTAGGCGGGAGCGACGAGGGTGAAGCACCCGTGAAAATCGGCATCCAGACCTGGGGAAGCGACGGCGACATCCGGCCCTTTGCCGCCCTGGCCGGCGGTTTCAGCCAAGCCGGCCACGAGGTGACCCTGGTCTTCACCAGCGTGGACAACAAGGACTACGCCGATCTGGCCGCGAACCTGGGTTTCCGCCTCCGGCGGGCCCATGACCGTTTCGACCTGAACGACGCGGTACTGGCCCGGCTCCGGCGCGCCGTGATGCGGGAGAGGCTGCCGGTCAAGCAGGTGCTGACCATCCTGGAATGTTTTTTCACCGACCAGATCTTCTGGGGCCGGGAACTGCACCGCCTGGGGGTGGCGCCCCGGCCGTTGCACCGCCGTTCCCTGACCGCGGCGCGGCTGGCCCGGGCGATCCGCGCCGTTCTCGCCACCCCGGCCATGCACCAAAAAGCCGCGGCCATGGGGAGGGCCATGAGCCGGGAAAACGGCGTCGCCACCGCGGTCCGGTTGATCGCGGAGCTGTAAAAACAGCCGAGGCGACCGGGATCTTGTAACCGCGACACCCACCAACCACACGAAACAGGCGAAAAAATGATTGATCAAGCGCGACAAATTCTTCGCGACACCTTCGGTTTCGGGGAGTTTCGTCCCTTGCAGGAGGAGGTGATCAGAAATGTCCTGCAAGGCCACGATTCCCTGGTCATCCTGCCCACCGGCGGCGGCAAGTCGCTCTGCTTCCAGATTCCGGCCCTGGTGACCGGCGGGCTGACCGTGGTGGTCTCGCCCCTTATCTCCCTGATGCAGGACCAGGTGGAGCAGCTCCGGCAGGCGGGGGTTGCGGCCTGTTTTTTGAACAGCACCCTTACCCCGGAGCAGTACAACACCATCCTGAACGATCTGCGGGCCCGGCGGCTGCGGCTGGTCTACCTCGCCCCGGAAACCCTGCTCAAACCCCGGGTGCTCGCCGTGCTGGACGAGGCCGGGGTTACCTGCCTGGCCATCGACGAGGCCCACTGCATCTCCGAGTGGGGTCACGATTTCCGGCCCGAATACCGGCAGCTCGCCGGGGTGCGGAAACGCTTCGGCACCGCGGTCTGTCTGGCCCTAACCGCCACGGCCACTCCGAGGGTCAGGCAGGACATCCTGGAGAGCCTGGATCTCGATGCCGCCAACCAGTTCGTCGGCAGCTTCAACCGCGAAAACCTCTTCCTGGAGGTCCGGCCCAAGGAGAGCCCGGCCCGGCAGGTCCTGGAATTTCTCGCGGATTTTTCGGAGCAGTCCGGCATCATTTACTGCGCCACCCGGCGCCAGGTGGACGAACTGGCCGCTTACCTGGCCCGTCAGGGCCATGCGGTCGCCCCCTACCACGCCGGCCTGGCGGACGCGGAACGCCAGCGGAACCAGGAGGCCTTTGTGCGCGACGACCTGCAGATCATCGTCGCCACCGTCGCCTTTGGCATGGGGATCGACAAACCCAACGTGCGCTTCGTCATCCATCACGACCTGCCCAAGAACATCGAGGGGTATTACCAGGAGATCGGCCGGGCCGGCCGGGACGGTTTGCCGGCCCGTTGCCTGCTGCTCTTCGGCTACGGCGACATCCACAAGGTCAAATATTTCATCGATCGCAAGGAGGAAGCGGAGCAGCGCCTGGCGCGCAACCATCTGGAGGCCATGGTCGCCTATGCCGAAAGCCGGGTCTGCCGCCGCCAGCCGCTGCTGGGCTATTTCGGGGAAAGGTATCGGGCGGAGGGCGGCGAGGGCGGCTGCACCATGTGCGACAACTGCGCGGCCGGGGCGCGGCCCCTGACCGATCTCACCGTTCCGGCCCAGAAGTTTCTCTCCTGCGTGAAAAGGACCGGGGAAATGTTCGGAGCGGCCCATATCGTCGATGTGCTGCGCGGCTCCAACAACCGCAAAATCCAGCAGCACGGCCACCAGCACCTCTCCACCTGGGGCATCGGCATGGAGTTCGCGGCCAAGCAGTGGTTCCACCTGGCGCGGCAATTCCTCCAGCATGGCCTGCTCGTTCAGGACAGCACCCACGGCAGCCTCAAGTTGACGACCCCGGCCTGGCGGGTGCTCCGGGGCGAGGAGACCTTTCACGGCGAGGTGCCCGTGGCCACGGTTCCGACCGCCACGACCCCGGCCGCCAAGCAACAGGGTGGCGAGCAGGAAATGGCCCGCCATCCCGGCCTCTTTGCCGAGTTGCGCGCCAAACGCAAGGAACTGGCGGATCAGGCCGGGGTGCCGCCCTATGCGGTCTTTCCGGACCGGACCCTGCTCGAACTGGCGGCCCGGCTACCGGAAACCCCGGCCCAACTGCCCGCCATCCACGGCATCGGCCGGGTCAAGCTGGCCCAGTACGGCGCCGTTTTTCTGGAGGTGATCAATGGTTATTGCCGGGACAGAGGGATTACCGACCGGCCGGCGGGCCGGGAGGAGGAGATGCAGCCTGGGTCGCCGGAAGTTGCCGCCGTCAAACCGCGCTACGTGGAGGTGGGCGAACTCTTTTGCGACGGCCTCCCGGTCAGCGGCTGCATGGAGCGATACCGGGTCAAACAGGATACGGTTTTGAACCATCTGCGGCACTACGCCCTGGACGGCCACCGCTTGCCGGCCGCCGGTCTGCGCCAGGCCCTCACCCTCTCCCCGGAGCGGCAAAAGCAGGTCCGGGACATTTTCGCCCGGCTCGGGCCGGAACGGCTGGGCCCGGTGTACCAGGAGCTGGAGGGCCGCGTCGATTACGGGGAGTTGAAACTTATGCAACTGCTCTGGTTGACGGAAGGAGAAGGGCCGGCCTCTTTAAACGGGCCGGAATAATTGCGAAAATGATGGAATGGCGGAATGATTGAGGCATTCGTAAAAACAATTTTACAAGGCCCTCGAAATTCCGCCATTCCGCCATTCCATTGTTGTTACTCGCTCTTCTGGTACCCGCCCTTGGTCAGGACGAATTCGCCATGCAGGTTGAATACCGGCAGGCCCGCCTCGACCCACCCCTTGAAACCGTCATCGATATTGGTGACATGGGCATATCCCATATCCAGCAGTCGCTTGGTCGCCAGGGCTCCCCTGGGCCCGGTGCGGCAGTAAACGAAGATTTTCGCATCCGGATCGTCGAGCGTCCGGGGGCCCTCGAATTCGAGCATACCGCGATCGATATGGATGGCGCCGGGCAGGTGGCCGGCCTCGAATTCGTCCTTGCGTCGCACATCCACCAGCACGATGTCAGCGTCCTGTTCCGCGATCTTCTTGAGTTCCACCGCCGAGACGCGGGGCAGGTTCTGCTTCAGGGGCAGCCACATGTTGACCGCGTTCTGCTGGATTTGTTCGATGGTGGGTCCGGCCTGCGCGGCTCCGGGGACGGCCCATAGCGCCACCAGCAGCAGGGCCGGCAGCAGGGCCAGCAACGACAACTTCCTCTTGTTCATGTTTTTTTCTCCTTCGGTTCTGGTTATCGTTCAGGATCGCGGCGCGACACCGGATTCCGG
>Ga0214472_10003960_pt1 | contig 15642 bp, 12 predicted proteins | sample RVTome_6_FD_207662 | JGI IMG/M metagenome (GOLD analysis project Ga0214472, IMG submission 207662) | Soil microbial communities from uranium-contaminated site in the Upper Colorado River Basin, Wyoming, United States - RVT140D175 | ecosystem: Environmental > Terrestrial > Soil > Contaminated >...
GGCGGGAGCGCCTGAACCCCGTCAACGCCGCGTGCCTGGGACGGCCGCGCGCGGCCGCGGTGTGGGAGGAGCTGAAGACGGTCCAGCCGGTGGTGGACCGCGCGCCCGCTCCCCCGGGGCAGGTCAACCGGGACCTGTTCCCCCGGGACGAGTTCAGCACTCCGGATTAGCGCGCGCCGCGCTCATCGCCCGCCCGGCGCCTTCAGGTACTTGAGCAGCTCCGAGTCCGTGGAGAGGATGAGGGTGGCCTTCTCGTCCAGGCTGGCGTTGAGCGTCTCCATCGACTTGAGGAATTGGTACAGATCCGGATCCTTGCCGTAGGCCCGCGCGTAGATGGTGGTGGCCTGGGCATCGGCCGCGCCTTTCAGCTCCTGAGCGGTCTTGTAGCCGGCCGAGCTGGCGGAGAGCATGTCGCGCTCCTTCTGGCCGCGGATCTCCGCCGCCCGTCCCTGGCCCTCGGAGCGGCTCCTCTCGGCGATGCGCTTGCGCTCGGAGATCATGCGCTCGAAGACCTTCTGCTGGACGGTGTCCACATAGTTGATGCGCTTGAGGCGCACGTCCACCAGCTCGATGCCGAACTCGGGCGTGATCCGGGCCGCCTTGTCGAGGATGATCTGCGCGATCTTGCTGCGGCCCGTGGTCACCTTGACCATGGCCTCCGCCGAGCCAATGCCGGCCAGCTCCTCCGTGATCTGGAACTCCCGGTTGCTCGAGCGCACCACCTCGATGAGGTCGAAGGAGGCCACCGCGTTGCGGGTCTCGCCGTCCACGATGTCGTCCAGCCGGCTCTGACCTCCTCGCTCGTCGCGCACGGCCTGGAAGAAGCGGAGGGGGTCGGCGATGCGCCAGCGGGCGTAGGTGTCCACCCAGATGTACTTCTTGTCCCGGGTGGGGATCTCGTTGGCGTCGCCGTCGAACTCCAGCCAGCGCTTGTCGAATCGGTGCACGGTCTGTATGAACGGCACCTTCATGTGCAGGCCGGGCGCCTTGATCACGCCGCCCACCGGCCGGCCGAACTGCGTGAGGATGACCTGGTCGGTCTCCGACACCGTGTACACGGAGCCCAGGAGGGTCAGGAAGAGGGCGGCCGCCGCCGCCAGGACCAGGGGCCGCCTCACGGCTTCACCTCCACCGGCGTCCCCTCGAGCTGCAGGAGGGGGATGATGCCGCGAGCCTTCTCGTCGAGCACGAGCTTGCGGCCCGCGCGCGGGATGATGGTGCCCATGGTCTCCAGGTAGAGGCGCTTCCGGGTGACGGCCGGCGCCTTGCGGTACTCCTCGTAGAAGGCCTCGAAGCGGCGGGCGTCGCCCTGCGCGTTGTTGACGCGCTCCACGGAGTAGCCCTCGGCGGCCCGGATCGCCTGCTCGGCCTCGCCCTTGGCCCTGGGCACGGCCTTGTTGTAGTCGGCCCAGGCGTCGTTGATCGCCCGCTCCTTCTCCTGGATGGCCTGGTTCACCTCGTTGAAGGCCGGCTTCACCGGATCGGGCGGATTGACGTCCTGCAGGACGAGCTGCTGCACCTCGATCCCGATGTCGTAGAGGTTGCACAGCCGCTGCAGCTCCTCCTTGGCCAGCAGGGCGATGGCTTCGCGGCCGATGGTGAGCACCTCGTCCACGCTGTGGTCGCCCACCACCTGGCGCATGGCCGCCTCCGCCATGTAACGGAAGGTGGCGGGCACGTCACGCACGTTGAAGAGGAAGGCGCGGGCGTCGCGGATGCGGAACTGCACGATCCACTCCACCACCGCCACGTTGAGGTCGCCCGTGAGCATCACCGCCTCCGCCCGCGTCTCGGGCGAGTCCGGGGCGAACTCCGAGCGCTGGCCGGCGCGCACCGTGCGGAAGCCGAACTCCATCTTGAGCTGGCGCTGCACCGGCACCTTGGTCACCCTCTCCACGAACGGGATCTTGAGGTGCGGGCCGGGGTCGGCGGTGCGGGCGAAGCCACCGAAGCGCTGGACCACACCCACTTCGTCGGGCTCGACCTGGTAGTAGCCGGCCACGAACAGCACGAGCAGCACGGCGGCGGCGAGCAGCGCGCGGGCGGCGCCCGGGGGCAGGCGCGGCATCGAGGGCACCCGCACCCGCACGGGTACGCCGGCGATCTCGATCGGTCTCGGGTCCCAGCCTTCCCGCTGCATCTCCCCCTCTCGCTCCGCTGAGTCCCTGAGTATAGCCCCCACGAGCAAGCGAGATGGGCGAAGCCGGGGGCTTTCGCTCGCACGACAGGTGCGTTCTCGCGACGCCGAGCACGGGGCCTGTCGGAAGGTCCCGACCAATAATCCGTAGCTAAGTCCCGTCGATCCATCTCCTTGGACCGATCCGGGCGGGGCCCCGGGCGGGCTCCTACCCGTCCAACTGCTTGGCATTGATAGGCTTGCGCCCCTTGGCCGTGGCCTGCGAGCCGTGGCGCACGCCTTGCTATTTAAGACGCCGCGCGGCCTGAGGATTCCACCCCTCAGGCGGCGCATGGTTACACGGTCGTCACAAAAAAGGAGTGAGTGCTGATGAGACATAGATTCGTCTTTGCGCTCCTGCTGCTGCTGGCGAGCTTCGGCCTCGCCTCGGCGCAGGAGACGACATCGGGCTCGATCACCGGCGAGGTGATCGACGCCCAGGGCGCACCCGTTCCGGGCGCTACCGTCACGGTCGTTTCCGAGCAGGGTGCCAGGTCCACCGTGACCGACGCCGCAGGCCGCTTCTTCATTCCCTACCTGACGCCGGGGATGTACTCGGTCAAGGTAGAGCTCACGGGCTTCACGCGCATCGAGCAGAAGGACATCAACGTCCGCCTCGGCCAGCGCGTCACCCTCACCGGCCTCACCCTCAAGGTGGGCGGCCTGGAAGAGGTGGTCGAGGTCATCGGCGCGGCCCCCGTGGTCGACGTGACGTCCACCACCACCGGCGGCACGCTGGACAGCGAGCAGCTCAAGCACATGCCGGTGGGACGTAACTTCACGCAGACGCTCTACCTCGTTCCGGGCGTGAGCGACTCGAGCGGCGTCGGCAACGCCAACCCGTCGATCGGCGGCGCCAGCGGCCTCGAGAACAGCTACGTGGTCGACGGCGTGAACATCACCAACCAGGGCTTCGGCGGCGTCGGCGTGTACTCCATCGTGTTCGGCTCGCTCGGCACCGGCGTGACCACCGACTTCATCAAGGAGACGCAGGTCAAGACCGCCGGCTTCGAGGCCGAGTACGGCCAGGCCACCGGCGGCGTCGTGAACGTGGTCACCAAGAGCGGGACCAACTCGTTCCGCGGCAGCGTGTTCGGCTACATCCAGCCCGACGCCCTCGAGGCCGACCGGCGCATCGTGGACACGCCGAACGGCACCGTGAACGACACCGGCGCCCAGAACATGGACTTCGGCGTCACCCTGGGCGGACCGATCGTCAAGGACAAGCTGTTCTTCTTCGGCGCGTTCAACCCCCAGTACCAGACGCTCACCCGCATCGCCCCCGTAGGCTTCCCGCTGCGGAGCCTGGGCGAGGTGGACCGCAAGCGGCGCATCCTGTCCTACGCCGGGAAGCTGACCTGGCAGGCCAGCGCGAACCACCGCTTCGACTTCACGGCCTTCGGCGACCCCTCGCACGGCGACGTCGGCCCGCAGCGTACGACCGCCCTCAAGGCCCAGGTCGAGAGCAAGTTCAGCGAGCTCGACTTCTACGGCGGGCACAACCAGTCGGCCCGCTACGACGGGATCATCACCAACAACTGGCTGATCGAGGCCGCGGTCTCGCGCTCCTACACGAACTTCAAGGAGCTGCCGTCGGTCGACGAATGGAACGTCACCGACCGCAGGGTGACGCCTTTCCGCTTGATCGGCGGCATCGGGTTCTACGACACCGGGACGAAGGGCACGAACCTCCAGCTCTCGCTGAAGTCCACCAACATCTTCAACGCGGGCGGCAACCACCAGTTCCGGTACGGCGTGCAGTGGGAGGACATCGACTACACGCGCGGGTTCGACCGCAGCGGCCCCGACTTCACCCTCCCGAACGGCCAGGTGACGAGCACGGGCGCCGATCTGAGTATCTTCAACGACCCGGTCTTCGGCCAGATCTTCCGCGTCACGCGCGCCAACTACGGCCCTGACATCGTGACCAACCAGAAGTACCTCAACTGGTTCGTGCAGGACACCTGGCAAATCGGCCGCCTGACGCTGCGGCCGGGCGTCCGTTGGGAGCGCCAGGAGCTCGACGGCGGTCTGATCGCCGGCGCCAACGGCGAGGGCCTCTGCTTCGAGGGTGAGACCCTGACCGGGGGGACGGCGAACGGCCTTGGGCCCGACGGCGCTCTCGGCACGGCCGACGACGGAACCGGGTTCGACGCTACGCCCACGACCTGCAAGTTCACCTGGACCAACAACTGGAGCCCCCGCCTGGGCGCAACCTGGGACATCAAGGGCGACGGCAAGTCCAAGCTGTACGCGAGCTTTGGCCGTTTCTTCGCCAAGATCCCCAACGACCTGGCCGCCCGGGCGCTCGCGGCCGACGCCGGCGTCAGCCGCGCCGACTACTTCGACGCGGCCCTGACCCAGCCCGTGCCCCAGGGCGTCACCGCACTCAACACCACGAGCCACCTGTTCCTGGCGGGCACGGCGGGCGCGATCTTCGCCAACGGCAGCAAGTCCACCTACTCCGACGAGTTCGTGGGCGGCTTCGAGTTCGAGGCGATCAAGTCCCTCAACCTGGGCATCCGCTACATCCACCGCAACATCTCGACCGTCCTCGAGGACTACGCCCAGGCCAGCCCGGTCATGTACGAGCTGGGCTTCCCGGGGCTGGGCGAAGTCGTGTACCTGATCGACAACATCGACCCCAGCCTCGCGACCCTCGACCCCACGGGCGTCCCCGGGTTCGAGAACGTGGCCCGGCCGCTATTCGAGGACCCGGTCCACAAGTACGACTCGATCGAGCTGACCGCCAACAAGACGTTCGCCGACAACTGGTCGCTGTTCGCGTCCTACCGCTGGGCGCGGCTGAAGGGCAACTTCGAGGGCTTCTTCCGCAGCGACAACGGCCAGTCCGACCCGGCGATCACCTCGCTGTTCGACTTCCCGACCAACGACCCGAGCTACAGCGAGATCGGCGTCCCCGAGTTCGGCTACAGCGGTGACATCCGGTTCCAGGGGACGACCCTCGGCCAGGGTCAGCTTCCCAACGACCGGCCGCACCAGCTCAAGCTGTACGCGACCAAGTCGTTCAGCAGCCTCAACCTGGGCCTCGGGCTCAACGCGGGCTCCGGCCGCCGCCTGACCGCGTTGGCCGCCAACCCGATCTACGCCAACTCCGGCGAGATCCCGCTCACCCTGCGTGGTGGCGGTGCTCAGACGGTGGACGGCTTCCTGGAGAACACCGACGCGGAGGTCGTTCTCGACCTGCACGCCGACTACGCGATCAAGATGGGTGACAGCAGCCGTCGCTTGATCCTGCTGGCCGACGTGTTCAACCTGACGAACGACAGGGACCCGACGTGGTACGACGTGGGCACGGAGGCCAGCTTCCTGTCGCCCAACCCGAACTTCGGTCAGCCGCTGTTCGGCGTCGGCGCCAACACCAACGCGTTCCAGGCGCCGCGGTCGTTCCGCTTCGGCGCTCGGTTCGAGTGGTAGCTTCGTGACGCGGATCGGCTGATACCAGCCGGTTCCGGGGGGCGGGAGCGATCCCGCCCCCCGTTTTTTCTTTCCGTTCGCACGCCGACCGCCGCTTACGTTGACGGGCCGGCCGGGAGACGCTAACTTCGGGATCGGCCGTATCTAGGGAGCCACCCATGCGCGCAGTCGTGTTCGCCCTCGTCCTGGGGATGTTGGCCGCGGCGAGCCCGGCCCAGGAGATGCTCGACCAGCAGCGCCGCGACAAGGCGCAGAAGCACTACCAGGCGGGACAGGAGTACATGCTCTCGGAGGCCTTCGAGAAGGCCGAGGGCGAGTTCAAGTCGGTGACCGACCTCGACCCGAACCACGTCATGGCCTTCTACGGCCTGGGCCAGGCCCGCATGGCATTGAAGAAGTACCCCGCAGCGGTCCAGGCGTACACCACTTGCCGCGACCTCTTCCTTCGCCAGGCCTCGACGGACCAGCGCTCCAAGCAGGAAAGGGACCGGAAGTTGCGCGACGAGGTCCAGGAGATCGAGCAGCTGGTCGCCCGGGTACGCTCCGCTCAGAGTCGGAGGGAGGCGGGCTCCATGGAAGGTCAGCTGATCTCGCTCGAGCAGCGCCGGAGCGTTCTCAGGGACCAGCTCGGCCGCGACAGTCACGACAGCCCACGGGTCCCGGCCGAGGTCTCGCTGGGCCTGGGCAGCGCGCATTTCCGGCTGGGTCAGAACCAGCAGGCCGAGGAGAACTACCGCGCAGCCATCGCCGTGGATGCCAAGATGGGCGCCGCCCACAACAACCTGGCCGTCATCTACATGTTGAGCGGCCGCCTCGACGAGGCGGAACGTGAGATGAAAGCCGCGGAGAAGGCGGGCTTCACGGTCAGCCCGAGGTTCAAGGAGGACCTGAAGCAGCGCATGAACGCGAAGAAGTCGTAGCGCAGGACGAATCCAAAGGGGGGACCCATGCGTGCTTTCGTGATCGCTCTCGCTCTGGGGCTGGCCGCGGCGAGCCCGGCTCAAGACCTTCTCGAGCAGCAGCGCCTCGAGGAATCCCGCAGGCATTACCGGGCCGGCGAAGAGTACATGCTCTCCGAGGCCTTCGAGGAGGCGGCGCGGGAGTTCAAGACCGCCACCGAGCTCGACCCGAGCTTCGTGCTCGCCTATTACAGCCTCGGGCAAGCGCGCATGGCGCTCAAGCGCTACCCCGAGGCCATCACGGCCTACACGCAGTGCCGGGACCTCATCGTCCGCGAGGCCTCCCTCGACCGGCGCGCCAAGGCCGACCTTGACCGCCGCCGCCGCGACGAGATCCACGAGCTCGAGGAGTCGCTCGTACGCGTGCGCATGGGCCACATCAAGGGCGCCCGGCCGGACGGCTACCAGCAGATTGGCCTGGAGCAGCGCATCAGCGTGCTCAAGGACCAGCAGATGCGCGGAGATGACCGCGGCATCCGGGTCCCGGGCGAGCTGTCACTGGGCCTGGGGAGCGCTTATTTCAGGCTGGGCCGGCACGAGCAGGCCGAGGAGAACTATCGCGCCGCGCTCGCCGTCGACGCCAGGATGGGCGCGGCCCACAACAACCTCGCGGTCATCTGCATGCTGACGGGCCGCCTCGACGAGGCGCAGAGGGAGATCAAGGCCGCCGAGAAGGCGGGCTTCGCCGTGAGCTCGCAGTTCAAGGACGACCTGAAGCAGCGGCTCAGCGCCAGGGCGAAGCCCTAGGACACCGTGAACGGGTCCCGGACCTCGACGGTCCGGCCCGCCACGTCGTCCTGGACCTTCAGCACGACCTCGTAGTCCCCCGGGGTCACGCCCAGGAGCGAGAAGGGGAACACCTGCGCCAGCTCGCCGCCGGGCCCCGGGGCCACGGGGGCCGCGGGCTGCTGCGCCAGCAGCGAGCCGTCGCCGCGCCGGATCTCGAAGCCCGCGCTCACGCGCGGCGCCCCGCCCGCGCCCGGCTGCGCGCCATAGACCTCGAACACGTAGTAGAGGGTCTTCCCCGCCGCGAAGGTGCGGCGGGCCACGGGCAGCGGCCGCGGCGGCAGCGTGGAGCCCGCCGGGGGGGGCTGGACCACGTCCGTGAGGATGGGGGTGGACGTCCGCAGCCCGTCGAGCGGCGGCACCGTGAACTCGTGGCGCACGGTGCCGATGCGGCCGCTCTCCCGGTCGCGCAGGAGCAGGCGCGCCTGGTAGACCCCGGGGGCGAGGTCGAACTCACGCACGATCGGGAGCCCGGTGGCCTGGAGCTCCTGCTTGACCGCCGGCGGCAGGTTCAGCTCGATCATCTTCTCCCGGTGCACGTTCTCGCCGGTCTCGCGCGCCGAGACCACGACGTACGATTCGAGGATGCCGGTGAACCGGTCGCCTTCCCGGCGCCATCCGAAGGTCGCGGGGTCGGCTTCCGCCACCAGCAGCACGCTGGCCTTGCCGATCCCCGAGCTGCCCAGGACGTGTGACGTCATGCGGAGCGGGATGCCCTCCCCCAGGAACGGCGAATCGAGGCCCTGGCGCACGCGCGGATCGAGGGAGCCGGCGTCCCGCCGGGCCAAAGCACCCTCCTGCGGCGGGTAATAGCCGCGGCGCGCGCGCACCTCCAGCCCCGGCCGCCGGACCCGGACCGCGATCTTGCGGAACTTCCCGTCGCCCCCCGCGCGGGTGGGCTGGTAGCCGATCAGGTAGTAGCTGCGCGACTCATCGGCGATCCGCCGCAGGCCCGCGCCGAGGTTGCTCCGGACCGAGAAGCCCCCGCTGTCGATGGCGATGGAGTCGGCGCCCTGGGCCTCGACCAGGTCCTCGCTCAGCACGGTATTGAGGTCCCGCGGGTCCGTGAACTCGGCGATCTCCGCGTCGGCGGTGACGGGCCCCGCCGTCATCCCCCGCCCGTCCAGGAAGTAGACGGCCGCATTCGCCTCCCGGCTGGCCCGCAGGAGGTCGCGGAACTCCGTGAGCTGCGGCTCGTGGACGAAGCCCTCGGAGACGAGGATGATCGACTTGCGCCCCTTGACCGGAACGAGGGAAGCGGCCACGCGCTCGAGGGTGGCCAGGGTCGCCTTCTTGCGGCTCAGCGCGGCCTGGTAGACCTCGGTCGACTTGGCCTGGATGAGGGCGAGCCCGGGATTGATCTGCAGGGAGGCCCTGTCCGCGCCCCCCGGCGGCTCGAGGATGAGGCGGTGCTCGTAGTACCGCTTCGCCACCGCGGACATCACGCGGGGGTCGCGGTGCAGGTAGAGCTGCAGGGCCTCCCAGTCCGAGATGCGGTCGGCGCCGGTGTTGCGCGGGCGCAGGCCCTGCAGCCGCTCCAGGGCCGCGGCCAGGTCGGCGCCGCCCGCCGGCATCTCCGCCGTCCACCAGGCGCCGCCCGACGTGGGGACGAGCGTCACCTCGTCCCCGGGCCGCAAGGACGTGCCCACGAACTCGGTCACCGCCTGGCGGGCGATCCCGATCCGCTCGGGCGCCATGTGGACGTTGTCGAAGACGATCACGAACGTGCGCCGCTTCTGCTGCGCCGGGGCCAGGGCGTTGCTGGAGACCCGGGCGCGGCTGGGGGCGGGGGCGGCCGCGGACTCCGGCAGCGCCACCGCTTCGAAGCTCACGATCCGATGGGGCCGGCCGTCCTCCTCGATCTGGAAGTCCTCCGCCGTGAGCCCCTCGACCGGCTGCCCGCTCTTGTCGAGCACCACCGCGTCCACCGTGACCAGCTCGATGCCGGCCGGGAAGCTGGGCCCCGGGGTCGGCGAAGGCGCGGGGGCCTGGGCGAAGGCCGCGCCGCACGCGGCCAGCACGAAGGTGAGCGCCGGGACCACCCGGCTCCCATACGACCTCGAGATGAGCATTTGACCTGGCTCCAGACGCTTGAACATCGGCGCGGGATGCGCGAAGGACGTCCTTCCCCCAAGTGTACCCGATCCGGGCCGCTTCCACGTCCGCGCGCACGCCGGCCGCGCGGCCCGGGCTTCAACTTGCCTAGCCCACGCGGTGCGTCAGCCGCTCGAGATCGTCGTCCTTGCCGATGACGACGAGCACGTCGTCGGACTGGACGACGTAGCTGCCACCCGGTACCAGCTCCAAGCGGCTCGCGTTCTTGACCGCGACGACCAGGACGTGGTGTCGCTGGCGGATCTCGAGCTGCCCGAGGCTCTTGCCGTGAAACTGGGCCGGGGCCAACAGCTCCACCAGGCTGAAGTCGATACCCAACGGGAAGTATTCGATGATCGAGGGCGCGGCCAGCGCCTTCACGACCCGCTCCGCGGTCTCGATCTCCGGGTGGACGACATGGGCGGGCGCGATGAGGCCCAGGATCTTGCCGTGGTCGGGCGAGACCGCCTTGGCCACGATGCGCTTCACGCCCAGCTCCCGCAGGTAAAGGGTCGTGAGGATGCTGGCGTCCATCCGTTCCCCGAGCGAGACCACGGCCGCTTCGGAGTCGCTCACGGTGGCGGACCGCAGGACATCCACATCCGTCGCGTCCGCCAGCAGGACCTGCGTGCAATGGGCGCGCGCGTCCTCGACGTGCCTTTCGTCGCTGTCGATGCCCACGACCTCGTGGCCCCTCTCGTAGAGCCTCCGGGCCACGTGCCCGCCGAACTTGCCCAGACCGATCACGGTGTAGCGCGACATGACCTCACCAATCAGCCGAGGAAGACCTTCTCTTCGGCATAGCGGAAGGGGACGGCCTTCGGCCGCGCGAGGAGCGCGAAGCCGATCGCGAGAGGGCCCAGACGGCCGACGAGCATCGTGATCGAGATCACGATCTTCCCGAAAGTGCTGAGGCTCGGCGTGATCCCCGCCGAGAGCCCGACCGTGCCCAGCGCCGATGCGACCTCGAACAGGATGCTCAGGAACGGCTGCCGCTCGGTCGCGGTCAAGAGGAGAGTAACGAGGATCACGACGACCGTCGCCAGGAGCCCGATCGTGAGCGCGCGCCGAACCGTATCCTCGGGGAGCCGTCGCCCGAAGGCGACGGTGTCCTGGCGGCCCCGCAGCAGGGCGACCACCGTTGCCACAACGACACCCAGCGTCGTGCTCTTGATTCCGCCCCCGGTCCCCCCGGGCGCAGAGCCCACGAACATCACGATGACGAGCCAGAACAGGCTCGTCCCGGTCATCTTGCCGATGTCCACGCTGTTGAACCCCGTGGTCGTGCAGGCGGAGACGGCCTGGAAGGTCGCCGCCGCCAGCCGCTCACGGAGTGCCTCGCCCGCGAGTGAACGGGCCTCGGCGAGCAGGAAGATCGCGGATCCCACCACCACCAGCGGAAGCCATATCGAGAGGGCCAGCTTCGTATGGAGGGTCAAACGGCGCGGCCGCTTGCCGGCCCACAGGAGAGGAAGGTAGTGCGTCAGGTCGCGCAGGACGAAGAAGCCGACGGCGCCGCCGCACGACACCACCGCGACCGTCACGTTGATCGGGACGTCGCCGCGGTAGGCCATGAAGCTGTCCGGGAAGAGCGAGAAGCCCGCGGTGCAGAAGGCCGACACCGAGTGGAACAGCCCGAGGTAGAGCGCCCGCTCCACGGGAAAGTCCCTCATCCAGCTCCCGGCCAGCGCGACGGTCCCCAGGCCTTCGAAGAGCAGCGTGTACGCGAAGACCGACGTGATGAACTCCCGAATCTGGCTGGCCGTTACGCCGGCCATGGACTCCTGGAGGGTGAGCCCGGCGCTGAGGGACAGCCGGCGGCGCATCGCCAGCGCCACGAAGGCGATGAAGGCCATGTACCCCAGGCCGCCTACCTGGAAGAGGGCCAGGATGACCATCTGGCCGAACGGCGAGTAGTAGCTTCCGGTGTCGACCACGATCAGGCCCGTCGTCGTCACCGCCGAGGTCGCCGTGAACAAGGCATCGACGAAGGGCTGGACCGTGCCGTCGCGCGAGGCGATCGGCAGCCTGAGGGGCACGATTCCCACGATCACGAGCGCCGTGAAGCCGAGAAGCAGGGATTGGGCGGGGCTGACTCTGCGGATCCGGCGAGCCGTCGGTGTGCCCAGTGGTGAAAGTGCCATGCAGGACGGGAGTCGCTCTCGATGCAACCGTCCTCATACCCCGGAGCGGCATAAAGAGACCGTAAGGATCGCCACTACGCCCGCTTGATCTCCACTTGCGCCGGCGTCAGGATCGGGGGCGGAGGCCTTACCTTGCGAGCCATCCAGCCGCGCCACGGCGTTCCCGGCGCCGAGCCTGTTGCCCTGCTGCTCGGAGGGCTCGGGATCGGCCTGCTGACCGCCGCTTACGTCCGGTGGCTGGGGGTCTCGAACCCCACCATCGTCGCGCTCTCGTTCCTCCTCGTGGTCCTGATCGTGGCCGCCGTCTCCACCTGGCGGGTGGCGGTGTCCACGTCGCTCCTGGCTTTCGTTTGCTTCAACTTCTTCTTCCTCCCGCCCGTCCGCACGTTCACCATCGCGGACCCGCAGAACTGGGTGGCGCTGTTCACGCTGCTGGCCGTCAGCGTCGTCGCCAGCCACCTCTCGTCGCAGGCGCGGCGGCGCGCCCAGGAGGCCATGGCGAGGCGGGACGAGCTGGCGCGGCTCTTCGACCTCACGCGAGACATCCTCCTGACGACGGGCGGCGCGGACGCGATGGCGCAGGTGGCGCGGTCCATCGCAGACCGCTTCCGGCTGCGGGGAGCCACCATCTGCCTGCCGGGGGAATCAGGATGGCAGACGCACGGCTGGGGTGAGCGGCCCGTCGAGGTGGGCGCGGCCGACCTCGATGGCGCGCTGCGCGCGGCCGGAGCAGGCCACCGCCGCATCGAAGGCGCCGAGGGCGTCGGCGCCTGGCTGGTGCCCCTCCGGCACGGGACCAGGCTCCTCGGCCTTCTGGCGCTGCACGACGAGGTGGAGCCGGGCACGCGGGACGCGATCGCCGGCGTGACGGCCATCGCGATCGAGCGCACCCACCTCCTCGACGAGAGGAAAGAGGCAGAAGTCGCGCGGCGAGGCGCCGAGCTCAAGTCGGCCCTTCTGGCCTCGCTCAGCCACGACCTCAAGACGCCGCTGACCGCGGTCACGGTGGCCGCCAACAACCTGAACGCGTCGGGCCTGACCGAGGAAGAGCGCCGCGAGCAGGCGGACATCGTGCGCGCCGAGCTCGAGCGCCTGAACCGGCTGTTCGAGCACGTCGTCGACCTGGCCCGGATCGAGGCCAACGCCGTCTCGGCCGACCCGGAATGGGTCCAGGCGGCGGAGATCGCCGACGCGGCCGCCCAGCAGGTCGAGCATGCGCTGGCCCGCCACACCCTGGAGATCGATCCCGGCACGGAGAAGATGCTGGTCCGCATCGATCCGCGGCTGACGTCCGCGGCGCTGGCCCACCTGCTCGAGAACGCCGGCCAGTACTCCCCGCCGGGCTCGACCATCACGGTCAAGGTCTCCGTCCTCCCCCACGAGCTGCAAGTGGCGGTGCGGGACCGCGGCCCGGGCGTGACGCGGGAGGACCTGGGCCATCTCTTCGAGCGCTTCTACCGCGGCGCCGACGCCCGCCAGCAGAGGTTCGGGACCGGCATGGGCCTCGCCATCACGCGCGGACTGCTGGCCGCCGAAGGCGGCCGCGTCTGGGCCGAGAACCACCTTCAGGGTGGCGCGGTCTTCACGCTCGCCGTACCCGCCGAGAGCCGGGAGGCCGACGCCCTGGATCTCTCGTGAGCCGTCCCGCGCACATCCTGCTGGTGGACGACGAGATCGCGATCCAGCGCGCGATGTCGCCGCTCCTGCGCTCACGCGGCTACGGCGTGACCGTCGCCTGTACCGGGCGCGAGGCGCTCGACACGTTCGAACGCGAGCGCCCGGACCTCGTCATCCTCGATCTGGGCCTGCCCGACATGGACGGCGGCGCGGTCTGCCGGCGCGTCCGCGAGCGTGCCGACACGCCCATCCTCGTCCTGTCGGTCCGGGGGACGGAGAAGGACAAGGTGGCCGCGCTGGACTGCGGCGCCGACGATTACGTGACCAAGCCGTTCGGCCCCGAGGAGCTGATGGCGCGCGTGCGCGCTGCCCTCCGCCGATCGTCGAGCCGCGAGGCCATGCCTCGCGGGCGGCTCACGCGTGGCGACCTGACGATCGATTTCGACCGGCGCCGCGTCCACCGTGGGGAGGACGAGATCCGGCTCACGCCGCGGGAGTTCGAGCTCCTGACGCTCCTCCTGACCCATGCCGGCCGGGTGCTGACTCACCGCTTCATCCTGAAGGCGATATGGGGCGCGCACACGACGCAGCCCGAGCACCTGCGCGTCCTGATGGGTCAGCTCCGGAAGAAGGTCGAGCCGGATCCGGCGAACCCTCGCTATCTCCTCACGGAGCCGTGGGTGGGGTACCGGTTCGCGGACGAGGCGGACTGAGTCCGAGGTCCCGGTCGCGCTGTTGTCGTTCGAGGTGCGCTGAAGATTCGCGGGAGCTACGGCCGCGAGGCGAGGAGCCATTCGCCGCGGTCGCGTAACGCGTGGTCGATTGCCCGCCGGAGCGTGTCCGCGGCATCGTTCATGCTGCGGTCCTTCGGCCCCGACGAGACGTCGACGAACCGCTCTCCCGACACGAGACGGGCCCTGACCGCGACCAGGCGCACGGTCTTCGTCTCCATTACGACCTCGCGGTCGGCGCCGCGGCCGAGTCCGCCCTCTTTGGTGGGTCCGGTGACGGGCCCGCCCTTGGCCGTGAATTCGCCTTCCTGACGCTCGGCCCGGCTGCACTCCAGGATCTCCAGGGTGGCGCGCGTGCCTTCGGCGTCGCGCTGAAGGTGGAATCGCTTGCCCCGCGCCAGGCGCCCCCGCAAGGCTTTCTCCAACTCCCCCACTCGGCACCCGTGCAGGACGTCATCCGGTATCGCAGAGAGGGAAATGGGAACGGGCGTCGTCACCGCGGATGGAGCGGGCGTGGCCAGCACGAGGGCGAGAAGGAGAAAGACCAGCACCCTATCCGTCCTGGGACGGATACGGAATCCGTAAGCGGCTTCCTGGCTCACGCTGACCTACTGGTCGTTCTATTACCGCGGCCGGTACGTGAGCGGCGTATCGAAGCTGAAGCCGGTCACCGGCTCCAGGGCCACCGCCTTGCCGATGAGGCCCGCGTAGGGCGCATCGTGGGTGACCGTGATCGAGCCGCCCTCGCCCGGCACCAGCGTCGAGCCCGGCGCGAGCGTCAACGCACCTCGAACGACAGCAGCTCGACAGGGACGGGGGGGTTCGGCCGCAGCACGAACAGGCCGCCGCTGAGGTTCATCCGCGAGACGATGACGCTGCCGCTGGCGAAGAAGGGGTAGTTGTTCCAGCTCCCGTCGAACGTGGGATTGTTGTTGGCCGGGTAGACGTCGAAAAAGGCGACCTCGGTGAGGTTGCCGGTGGCGATGCCGGCGATGTCGAGGATGCGCAGCCCCGCCGTGTAATTGGCCTCGAAGGCGTGGCCCTGACGGATGTAGAGGTTGTGGTCGATGGCGTTGGTCGGGCCGGTGTAGTGGCCGATGAGGACGGGGATGTCGAGGTTGGTCAGGTTCCAGATGAAGGTCCAGGTGGGATGGCCGAAGTCCAGCTCGTCCAGCTCGTCGTCGAGGAGGAAATACGTGTGGTCCTCGGTGAGCCAGCCCTGATGCGTGTAGCCGGAGCCGGCGTACCCCGTCTTCGACAGCATCACCGGCGCCGACTTGTTGGTCACGTCCACGATGGTCAAGGTGTCCTCGTTGGAGTTGAAGCAGATCTCCTTGCCCACGTGGGCGGTGTCCGGCCCGTTGTAGATGACGCACTGGGCGTCGTGGGTGTACCCGTCCGCGCTGAAGCAGCCCACGAACTGCGGCACGAGCGGGTTGGCCAGGCTCATCATGTGGAGCCCGCCCGAGCAGGTGTTGGTCCCCGCGCCGTACGCGAAGCCCGTCTGCGTGTTGATCACGATGTCGTGGCAGTTCTGGAAGAGGCCGTACCAGCCGTCTTCGGTGAAGAGGACCGGCGGGGTCACGACGTCGCGCAGCCGGCGCAGGTCGAAGACCTGCATCCCGTGGTTGGATGCCTCGCTGACGATGTAGGCGTAGTACCCGTGCGTCTTCATCTCCCGCCAGGTCGAGCTCACC
>Ga0214472_10003961_pt1 | contig 15641 bp, 18 predicted proteins | sample RVTome_6_FD_207662 | JGI IMG/M metagenome (GOLD analysis project Ga0214472, IMG submission 207662) | Soil microbial communities from uranium-contaminated site in the Upper Colorado River Basin, Wyoming, United States - RVT140D175 | ecosystem: Environmental > Terrestrial > Soil > Contaminated >...
CGCAAGTACATCGAGGAGGACCCGCGCTTCCCCCGGCACCTGCATACCGTCCGCGGCGCGGGATACAAGCTCGTCCTCGAGCGTTGACTACCCTCCGCTGACGGGGGGGATGAACACCAGCTCGTCGCCCGCGGCCAGCGGCGAGTCGAAGGGCAGGTAGCGGCGGTTGACGGCGGCGGAGAGGCTGCGCCGGCGGCCGGCCAGGGCCGGCCACTCCGCCGCCAGCCGCTCCCACGCCGCTTCCGCGGTGGCGCCCTCCGGGAGGTCCAGCTCGACCTGGTCGCGGCCCACGGCCTCCCGCAGCGACGCGAACAGCCTCACCCTCACGCGCATCGATCGAACCTGACACGGCGGCGCGGGCCGCGTCAAGTACCGCGGCCGGGTGAAGAAGGACGCCGCGCGCTGCTTGGCTTCTCGCAGCGAGCCCTGAGCTATTACTTCGCCAAGTACCGGGTCGAGTAGCGCCGCCTAACCGGCGCCGTAACCATTTACGCGAGCAGTAAGGGCCGCGGTCCAGGCCCGTCGCCTGAAATCATCAGGCAATCCCGTGACTTGCGGCCGGTGGCTGGCCTGGCACCGGCCTTGCCCGTTACGTCCTCCGTCTGGCTCGCCGACCGCCTTTGGTGGTCGTCGGCGGCGGGCCAGGCTGGGGACGCAGGGTCTCCGGAGGTTTCGTGAGACACTCAGTCGGCCTATCCCTCCTCGCAGTTGGCCTGCTCTCCGTGCCGGTGGACGCCCAGAAGGGCATGCCGAGGCTGAACTCGGCGGGATCCGAGCCGCACACACTGGGCATGCGCAGCGTGCCACCCTCGCTCGCGTCGATGCTCCTCGCCGGCGGGCTCGCCGGCCTGGGAGCTCCGAGCCCCTCAACCGAGGCCCCTCACGGCCCGGAGCGGTTCAGCAGTCCGCCGCCGCGTCTCCTCCCCGCCATGGCCTTCGACCCGGTCCGGCGCGAGGTGGTCATGTTCGGTGGGCTCGACTCCAACTTCTTCGAGCTCGGCGACACCTGGGTCTTCGACGGGACCGCCTGGACGGAGCGGCATCCGCCCGTCGCCCCGTCCCCCCGCAGCGGCGCCGCCATAGCCTACGACCGGGCGCGCGTTGAGATGGTGCTGTTCGGAGGCTCCACCGGAGGCGACGAGACCTGGACCTGGAACGGCGACACCTGGAGCCCGGAGGACCCGGTCACCGTTCCTCCCGGCCGCACCCGGCCGGGCTTCGCATACGACGGGACGAGGCGTCGGGTGGTCATGTTCGGCGGCTGCTGCTTCTTCGGCGACACCTGGCTGTGGGACGGCGCCGACTGGACGCAGGCCGCGCCTCCGGTGTCCCCTTCGACTCGCTACAGCCCCGGCATGAGCTTCGACGCGGCCCGCCGCGAGGTCGTCCTCTTCGGCGGCTCCGAGGGGGGCGACGAGACGTGGACCTGGAATGGGTCGGAGTGGACCCAGCGGTTCCCCGCCATCTCGCCCCCCCCTCGATCGGCGGCCGGCATGATCTACGACAAAGCCCTTCGCCGGATCGTCCTCTTCGGGGGATGCTGCGTGCTGGGCGACACGTGGCGATGGGACGGGGCGACGTGGATGGAGCTTGAACCGGACGTCTCGCCGGACGCCCGGCACTCGCCGGGCATGGCCTACGACCTCGCTCGTCGTCGTGCGGTGCTCTTCGGGGGAATCGACCTCGACACCTTCACCGTCTTCGGCGACACCTGGATGCTCCGCGGATCCACCTGGCGCGAGGGGGCGCATTGAGGTCCGCGCACGCCCGCCCGAAGAACTCGTGGAAGCTTGGCGACCAGCTCCTTGGAGATGCCGGCACACATGGTCTGGCCCGACGCGGTCACCGGTCCCAGCGCCAGGCGGCAGGCCGTCGCGCCGAGGATCACCCGCGCGCGTAGAGACGGGCATCCTCATCGGAAGAGCGGGCCCTCGCTGCCGAAGTGCCGGCAGCCTACCACGAGCGTTCCGGGGACGGCTTGGGCGCCCGTCCCGCGGGGCGTAGACTACTCCTCTGGAAGGGGGCGCACGCGTTGCCCAGGGACCGATTCGGCCGCGAGATCGACTACCTCCGCATCTCGGTGATCGACCACTGCAACCTGCGGTGCGTCTACTGCATGCCCCTGCGCGGCCTCAGCTTCATCCCCTCCCCCGAGCTGCTCACGGCGGGCGAGATCGAGACCGTAGCCCGGGCCGCCGTGGGCGTGGGCTTCCGGAAGTTCCGCCTCACCGGCGGCGAGCCGACCCTCCGTCCGGACATCGTGGAGATCGTGGGGAGGATCGCCTCCATCGAGGGCGCGCGGGACGTGGCCATGACCACCAACGCCATCCTCCTGCCGCGGATGGCCGGAGACCTCAAGGCCGCGGGGCTCCGGCGGATCAACGTCCACGTCGACACCTTCAACCCGGAGCGCCTCAAGAAGATCATGCGCTTCGGGACCGTGGAGGAGATCGAGGCCGGCCTCGCGGCCGCGGAGGAGGCGGGGCTGCAGCCCATCAAGATCAACTGCGTGGTCACGCGGGACTACAACGACGCCGACGTGGTGGACGTCGCCCGGCGCGCGCGGGAGCGCGGGTGGCACGCCCGGTTCATCGAGCTCATGCCGCTGGGCGGCGGCGAGACCGCCCACCTGGCGCTGTCGCAGTTCGTGCCCACCCGCGAGACCCGGGAGCGGATCGAGGCCGCGCTGGGGCCGCTCGCGCCGGTGCCGGGCGCCCACCCTTCCGACGAGTCCAGGAACTACCGGTTCGAGAGCGGCACGGGCATGGTGGGGTTCATCAGCCCGGTCAGCGAGCCGTACTGCGGCACCTGCAACCGCATGCGCCTCACCGCCGACGGCCGGTTCCACCTCTGCCTCCTCAACGACGACGAGCTGGACGTCAAGCGCGCCCTCCGCACCGGCGGCGGCATCCCCGCCGTGGCGGCCATCCTGGGCAAGGCGGTGGGCCTCAAGCCGACGGGCCATCGCCTCGAGGAGGGCGTCTCTACGGAGGAGCGCCAGATGTTCCAGATCGGCGGCTGACACCCGGCGGACGCCGCCATGGTCCACCAGCGCATCGTGGCCTCGGACGCGAAGGCCATGGCCCGGCTGGCCGCGGAGTGGCTGGCCGGCGAGGCGCGGCTCTGCGCGGCGCTGCGCGGGGCCTGCGCCCTGTGCCTGGCCGGGGGTTCCACGCCCCGGCCGGTCTACGAGGCCCTGGCCGAGCCGCCGCTCGCGGAGACGGTCCCGTGGGACCGCGTGCGGATCTTTTTCGGCGACGAGCGGGCGGTCCCGCCCGACCACCCCGAGAGCAACTTCCGCATGGCCGGCGAGGCGCTGATCCGGCGCGTGGGCCTCTCCCCGAGCAGCGTCCACCGGATGGAGGCCGAGGCCGAAGACCCGGAGCGGGCGGCGGACCGTTACGCGGCGCTGCTGCCCGAGGCCCTGGACATCCTGGTCCTGGGCATCGGCGCCGACGGCCACACGGCCTCCCTGTTCCCCGGGTCGCCCGCGCTCCGCGAGCGGGCCCGGCGCGTGGTCCCGGCCCGCGCGCCCAGGCCCCCGGAGCGGCGGCTGACCATCACGCCGCCGGTGATCGCCGCGGCGCGGCGGGTGCTCGTGCTCGCCGCCGGCAGCGACAAGGCGGAGGCGGTGGCCCGCGCCCTGAAGGGCGGGGCCACGGCGGAGGAGGTCCCGGCCCGCCTCGCGCGCGACGGCGTCTGGTTCCTCGACCGGGCCGCCGCCCGCCTGCTCGCGGATTGAATCCGGCGCGGAGGCGCATGAAGATGGAATGACGGCCATGACCATCACCCACGTCTTCTTCGACGTCGGCGGCGTGCTGGGGACGAACGGCTGGGACCGCGAGCAGAGGGCCAACGCCATCCGGCGGTTCGACCTCGACGCGGACGACTTCGAGCGCTGCCATCAGGAGGTCGTGGGGACGTTCGAGGCCGGGGACATGACGCTCGACGAGTACCTCGACGACACGGTCTTCTTCGACGAGCGGCCGTTCTCCCGGGACGACTTCAAGGCCTTCATGCGCGCGCAGAGCGAGCCCTTCCCGGAGTCCATACAGGTGGCGCGGGAGCTGGCGGGCGCCCGCCGCCACGTCCTCATGACGCTGAACAACGAGTCGGCGGAGCTGAACGTCCATCGCCTCCGGAGCTTCGGCCTCGTCCCGCTCTTCACCACCTTCTTCAGCTCGTGCTGGGTGGGCGCGGTCAAGCCGGCGCGCCGGATCTACGAGGTGGCGCGGGACCTGTCCCAGGCCGACCCGGCGCGGTCGGTCTTCATCGACGACCGCCCGCAGAACCTGGCCCCCGCCGCGGCGCTGGGGATGCGCACGATCCTCTTCAAGGACGCGGCCCAGCTCCGGCGCGACCTCGCCGCGCTGGGCGTGGGCGCCTGAGACCGGGAGGGCTCGATGCAGCTGGCGATGATCGGCCTGGGACGGATGGGCGGCAACATGGCGCGCCGCCTGATGGGCGGCGGCCACCAGCTCGTGGTCTACGACCGCAGCCCGGAGGCGGTCCGGGAGCACGCTTCGAAGGGAGCGAAGGGCGCCCGGGACCTGGGCGACCTGTGCGCGCAGCTGGCGCCGCCGCGGGTGGTGTGGGTCATGGTCCCCGCGGGCGCGCCCACGCAGGCCACCGTCGACGAGCTGGCCGGCCGCCTGGCCGAGGGCGACGTCGTCATCGACGGCGGGAACTCCAACTTCCGCGACACCATCCGCCGCGGCGAGGCCCTGCGCGCGAAGGGGATCGACTTCGTGGACGCGGGCACGAGCGGCGGGATCTGGGGACTGGAGGTGGGCTACTGCCTCATGGTCGGCGGTCCCGACGCGGCGGTGGCGCGGTGCGAGCCGATCTTCAGGACCCTGGCCCCTCCCGACGGCTGGGCGCACGTCGGGCCCACGGGCGCCGGGCACTTCGTCAAGATGATCCACAACGGCATCGAGTACGGCATGCTCCAGGCCTACGCCGAGGGCTACGAGATCCTGCACGCCTCGAAGGACTTCGAGCTGGACCTGCGCCGCATCGCCGCCCTCTGGAACCGCGGCAGCGTGGTGCGGTCCTGGATGAACGAGCTGGCGGAGCGGGCCTTCGCGGCGGACCCCGACCTGGCCACGATCCGCGGCTTCGTGGAGGACTCGGGCGAGGGAAGATGGACGGTGCAGGAGGCCATCGACCTGAGCGTGCCCGCGCCGGTCATCACCCTCGCGCTGCTCACGCGGTTCCGGTCCCGGCAGCAGGACTCCTTCGCGGCCAAGGTGGTGGCGGCGCTGCGCAAGGAGTTCGGCGGCCACGCCACGAAGAAGGCATGACCGCGGTCCCCCGGGCGCGCCTTTTCTCGCGACGCAAGGCGGGGCCGTGCACGATGGTGATACTGGGCGCGCGCGGCGACCTCAGCCGGAGGAAGCTCCTGCCCGCGCTCTACCTGCTCGAGGCCGACGGCCTGCTCGACGAGGCCTTCGCGGTGGTGGGCGTGGCGCGCGAGGACCTGACCGACGCGTCCTTCCGCGAGGCCGTGCGCAAGGGCCTGGAGGAATCGCGCGAGTCCGGGCCCATCGATGAAGCGGTGTGGAGGCGCCTGGAGCCCCGCCTCTTCTACTCGCGCGGCGACCTGAACGACGCCGGCGCCTACGCGCAGGCGCACCGGCGCGTGGAGGAGCTCGAGAAGGCCCGCTCCGCGGCGGGCGGGCGCCTCGTCTACCTCGCCATCCCCCCCAGCCTCTACGTCCCCGTGATCGCCCAGCTCTCCCGGAGCGGCCTGGCCCCCAAGGTCCCCGACCCCGAGCAGCCGCGCTGGGCGCGCGTCATCGTGGAGAAGCCGTTCGGACGGAGCCTGGCCACGGGCTGCGAGCTGAACCGCGCGCTGCGGGAGGGCTTCTCCGAGCACCAGGTCTACCGCATCGACCACTACCTCGGGAAGGAGACGGTCCAGAACATCCTGGTCTTCCGCTTCGGCAACTCCATCTTCGAGCCCGTCTGGAACCGCCAGCACGTCCACCACGTCCAGATCACCGCCGCGGAGAGCGCCGGCATCGGGAGCCGCGCCGGCTACTACGAGGAGGCGGGGGTCGTCCGCGACATGTTCCAGAACCACCTGCTGCAGCTCCTGACGCTGGTGGCCATGGAGCCGCCCGTGACCTTCAGCGCCGACGCCGTGCGCGACGAGAAGGTCAAGGTCCTGCGCGCGCTCCGTCCGATCAACGCCGCGCGGGTCCAGGACCACGCGGTCCGCGGCCAGTACGGGCCCGGCACCGTGGAGGGAGAGCGGGTCCCCGGCTACCGCGGGGAGAAGGGCGTGGCCGCCGCCTCGCTCACCCCCACCTGGGCCGCCACGCGGCTCATGATCGACAACTGGCGCTGGCACGAGGTGCCCTTCTACCTGCGGTCGGGCAAGCGCATGCCGCGGCGGGTCACCGAGATCGCCATCCAGTTCCGCAAGCCCCCCCACGTGATGTTCCCGCTCCCGGAAGGGAAGGCGATGGAGCCGAACCTCCTGGCCATCCGCGTCCAACCCAACGAAGGCATCGCCCTGCGCTTCGAGGTCAAGGTCCCCGGGGTCGACGTGCGCATGGCCTCCATGGACATGGACTTCGACTACGACGAGGCCTTCGGGGAGACCGAGCATTCCGCCTACCCCACGCTGCTCCTGGACTGCATGATCGGCGACGCCACCCTCTTCTCCAGGCGCGACGAGGTGGAGGCGGCGTGGGCGGTGGTGGATCCGCTGATCGCCGCCTGGGACGCGGATCCGGGGGTGCGCTTCCCCAACTACGCGGCGGGCACCTGGGGGCCCGCGCCGGGAGAGGAGCTCCCGGCCCGCGAGGGCGCGCGGTGGCGCGAGCCCTAGACGAGGCGGAGCTCCTGGCGGAGAAGAGGGACGCGGCGGCCCGCGCCGCCGCCCTCGTGCGCCCGGGCATGGTGGTGGGCCTGGGCAGCGGGTCCACGGCGCGGCTCGCGGTGGAGGAGATCGCGCGGCTCGTGGCGGAGGGGACGCTGCGCGACGTGGTGGGCGTCCCCACGTCCCGCGCCACGGCCGACCTCGCGCGGGCGCGCGGCCTGCCGCTCGCGGACCTGGAACGGCGCCCGGTGGTGGACCTCGCGATCGACGGCGCCGACGAGGTGGCCCCGAACGGCGACCTGCTCAAGGGCGCGGGAGGCGCCCTCGTGCGCGAGAAGATCGTGGCCGCGGCCTCGCGGCGCCTGGTGATCGTGGTGGACGAGGGCAAGCGCGTGGACCGTCTCGGCCGGCGGCATCCGTTGCCGTTGGCCGTGACCGCGTTCGGCTGGAGCACGCACGTGGCAGCGGTGCGCGACCTCGGCGGGGAGGCCGTCCTGCGCCGGGACGCGGCGGGCCGGCCCTACGCCACCGACGAGGGCCTCCTCATCCTGGACTGCCGCTTCCCGGACGGGATACCCGATCCCGGGGCGGTGGCGGGGGCGCTGAGGCCGCGGCCCGGCGTGGTGGAGACCGGGCTCTTCCTCGGGTTCGCGCCCGAGGTGATCGTCGGGCGGCGCGACGGGCGGCGGCTCTAGGAAGCGGTCATCGGCCGCGCCGCGCGGGCGGGGGCGCCGCCCGCGGTGGCGCCGGGGTGGCGGGAGCGGCCTCGTCGTGCGCGGCCCGCCGCAGCGCCGCGCGCGCCTGCGACTCGTGGGCGGTGATGACGGCCTGCGCGGCCTGGGCGGGGTCGTCGGTCAGGAGCATCAGGTCCAGGTCCCCGGGCGCGATCTTGCCCTCTTGCAGCACACGCGACTGGAGCCAGCGGATGAGCCCCGCCCAGTAGTAGCGCCCGAAGAGCACCACGGGGAACTGGTAGATCTTGCCCGTCTGGATGAGGACCAGGGCCTCGAACAGCTCGTCCAGCGTCCCGAACCCGCCGGGGAAGATGATGAAGGCCACCGAGTACTTGATGAACATCGTCTTCCGCACCGCGAAGTAGCGGAAGTTGATGAGGGTGTCCACGTAGGGGTTGGCCCCCTGCTCGAAGGGCAGCTCGATGTTGCACCCGATGGAACGGCCCCCCGCCAGGCTGGCGCCCTTGTTGGCGGCCTCCATGATCCCGGGGCCCGCCCCCGTGATGACCGCGAAGCCCGCGCGGGCCAGGAGGCGCGCCACCTCCTCCGCCGCGCGGTACTGCGGGTCGTCGGGGCCGATGCGGGCGGATCCGAAGATCGTCACGCCCTTCTCGATGGACGCCAGCGTGTCGAACCCCTCGATGAACTCGCCCATGATGCGCATCAGGCGCCAGGGGTCGGTGTGGGTGAAGTCCGCGGCGTGCGTGCGCGAGAGCTGGAGCAGCTTCTCGTCCTCGGTGACGGCGGGGAGGTGGGGGTCGCGGATCGAGTCGTCGATGAGGCGGACGGCGCCGCGGGCGCGGTGCTCGCCCTGCTCCCGCGGCGGCACGCGGCCCGCCGCGCGGTGGCCCCGCTCCGTCCTCTCGCGGACGCCTTCCAGGGCCCCCGCCTCCGCGGTGGCCAGGCGGGCGGGATCCATCTTCCTTCCCGCCGCGGTGCGGGGGGCGTCGCGGCGGGTCGGGCCCCTCCTCGACGAGGTCCGCCTCACCGTGCCGCGGGCTCCTCCCGCCACGCCGCCCCGTCCGCGTAGAGCTCCTTCTTCCAGATGGGGACCCGGGCCTTCAAGGTGTCGATCGCGTGGCGGCAGGCGGCGAAGGCCTCGGCGCGGTGGGGGGACGCGGCGGCCACGGCCACGCTCACCTCGCCCACCTCCACCCGGCCCAGGCGGTGCACGATCCGCACCTCGGTGACGCCGAAGCGGCGGCGCGTGTCGGCGGCGATCTCCTCCATCATGGGCAGGGCCATGTCCTCGTAGGCCTCGTACTCGAGGCGAAGGACGGGGCGGCCGTCGCTGTCGCCCCTCACCACGCCCAGGAACAGGCAGAGGGCGCCGTCCCCGGCCCCGACGTCCTGGACGGCGGCCACGTCGATGGGGTCGCGGACGAGGAGGATCATTCCCTTCCGGATCGTATCACCGCGCGCGCGTCAGGCCGGGGCGGGCGGAGCGGCGGCCGCTGCCGGCGACCGCAGCAGCTCGTGGCCCTCGGACCGCGCCACGAACGTGGCCGCAGCCAGGTCCCCCGTCACGTTCAAGGTCGTGCGGCACATGTCCAGGATGCGGTCCACGCCCAGGATGACCGCGATGAGGGCGGGGTTGACGTGGATCTGCGTGAGGACGGCGACGATGAACGGGATGGAGCCGGAGGGGACGCCGGCGGTGCCCACCCCGCCCAGGATGGCCAGGTAGACGACCATGAGCTGCTGGCCCAGCGTGAGGTCCACCCCCGCCAGCTGGGCCAGGAAGAGCACGGTCACGCCCTCGTACAGGGCGGTGCCGTTCTGGTTCGCGGTGGCCCCCACGGTGAGGACGAAGCTGTTGATCTCCGGCGGCACGCCCAGGTTCTCCTCCGAGACGCGCAGCGCCGTGGGTAGGGTGGCGTTGGAGGAGGAGGTGCTGAAGGCGGTGAGCATGACCGTCTTGATGCGCCGGAAGAACTCCAGGGGCGGGATGCGCGAGAGCAGCGCCACGGACAGCGAGTAGACCCCGAACATGTGGATGGACAGGCCGAGGAGGACGGTGAAGATGAACCAGCCCAGGGCCTGCAGCAGGTCCAGGCCGAAGCGCGCGGTGTTGGTGAAGATCAGGCAGGCCACCGCGAAGGGCGCCACCTTCATGACCATGTCCACGATCTTGGCCGTGACGTCGAAGAGCGATTGCAGGACGCGCACCAGGGGGGCGGAGCTGGCCGCGTCCACCAGGGTCAAGGCGATGCCGACCATGAGCGCGAAGAACATCAGGTAGAGCATGTTCGGCGTCTCCGAGGCCACCGCGGCCACCGGGTTGCTGGGCACGATGGTCTTGACCACCGTCATGAGCGGGGACTCCGGGGCCTCGGCCGCCTTCGCGCCGCCGATCGTCCGCGCCGCGGCGTCGGAGTAGCGGGCGGCCAGGCCCTGCGCGGTGGCGGCGTCGATGCGCTTGCCGGGGCGGATCGTGTTGGCCAGGACCAGGCCGATGACCACCGATATCGCGGAGAGCACGATGGTGTAGGCGAAGGTCTTCAGGCCCACGCGGCCCAGCTGGCGGATGTCGCCCACCCCCGCCACGCCCACGACCAGCGACGCGAACACCAGCGGGACCACGATCATGAGCAGGAGGCGCAGGAAGAGCGTGCCCACGGGCTCGGTGAAGTGGAAGACGGTCCACGCGACGCCGGGGTGGTCGCCCCCGAGCAGGGTGTTGGCGAGGAGGCCGGTCACGAGGCCGGCCAGCAGGCCGATGACGATCCGCGTGTGCAGGGGCAGCCCGCGGGGCTCGTCCGCCGTCCGGTCCTTCAGGTCGGTGGTGACCTCGCGCTCGAACCGGTCCGGCGGGAGGTCGCGGGGCATGGGGCGGGGGACGGTAGCACCGGGTTTCCGCGGCTGTCAACGGAGGAACGACACACCGTCTCGAATGCCGTTAACATGGGCCGCGTGAAGCGGAGGCGGGAGGAGGAGCCGGAGCGCCGGCCAGATCCGCCGCGCGAGGACCGGTTGGGCCGGGCGCCGCGCAGCGTCAAGACCGCGCGCTGGACGATCATCGTCCTGACCGTCCTGGCCCTCGGGCTCATGGCCGTGATCGTCCGGCCCTTCGCGAGCGCCCTCTTCGTGGCCGCGGTGCTCGCGGGGGCGCTCCATCCCTGGTACGAGCGCTTCGTCCGCCGCCTCCGCGGCCGCCGCCAGCTCGCCGCCGGCCTGGTCACGGTGGCGGTGATGCTGGTGGTGGTGATCCCCTTGGCCTCCTTGACCGTGGTCCTGGCCCGGGAGGCCGCGGACGGGATCGCCTACGTGCGCTCCACGCTGCGCAGCGAAGGGATGGCCGGCCTGGTGGCCGACCTCCCTCCCTTCGCGCGATCGCTGGCCCAGAAGGTGCTCGACCAGCTCCCGCAGGACCAGGAGCAGCTCCAGGACCTGACGGGCGCGCAGGGCGGCAAGGCCGCCCGCGCCGTGGGCGGGGTCCTGACCGCGACTTGGGGCGTCCTCGTGCAGATGGTCATGATGCTGATCGCCTTCTTCTTCCTCCTCATGGACGGGGAGGACCTCGTGGAGTGGCTGAGCGAGGTGGCGCCGCTCCAGAAGGGACAGACGCGCCAGCTCCTCTCCGACTTCCGGCGGGTCTCGGTGACGGTCATCGTGTCCTCGGCGGCGACGGCGGCGATCCAGGCGCTGGTGGCCCTCGTCGGGTACCTCCTGGCCCGCCTGCCCCACCCGTATTTCTTCGCCGTCGTCACGTTCGTGGTGGGCCTGGTCCCGGCCGTGGGCGCGGGGGCGGTCGCGCTGGTGGCCGCGGCGATCCTGTTCCTCAGCGGCCATCCGCGGGCCGCGCTCTTCCTGGCCCTCTGGGCGGTGCTCGCGGTGGGCCTGGCCGACAACGTGGTCAAGCCCTACCTCATGAAGGGCGCGGTGAGGCTGCACGGGGCGGTGATCTTCTTCGCCCTCATCGGCGGGGTCGCGGTCTTCGGCCCCATCGGTATCCTGGCCGGGCCGCTGATCGTGTCGTTCTTCCTGGCCGTGGTGCGCATGTGGGACCGCGCGCTCGACGAGGACGCCGACGTCCCGTTGCCGGGGGACAGGAGGGTCAGCGGCCCCTGACCGCGCGCCAGGGATCGACGGGACCGGGGCCGGAGCCGACCTGGTAGGAGGCTCGGATGGCCTCGGTCACGAACTCCTTGGCCCCGCGGACCGCATCGATCAGCTCGTCGCCCCGCGCCAGGCGCGCGGCGATGGCGGCCGCGAACGTGCAGCCCGTGCCGTGGGTGTTGGCGGTGGGGAGGCGAGGCACCGACAGATGCTCCGTCCGCCGGCCGTCGAAGAAGACGTCCACGGCGTCACCCTCCAGATGGCCGCCCTTCACCACCACCGCCGCCGCCCCTTTGTCCCTCAGCTCCGCCGCCGCCGCGCGCATCCCCGCCAGATCGCGCACGGGATGGCCGAGCAGCGCCTCGGCCTCGGGCAGGTTGGGGGTGATGAGAGTCGCCAGCGGGAAGAGAGCATCGACGTAGGCCCGCACCGCGCCCGCGTCGAGCAGCGAGTCGCCGCCCTTGGCCACCATCACCGGGTCCACCACCAGGTGGGGGATGCGCAGGCGCCCCACCGCCTCGGCCACCGCCTCCACGATCCCCCGGTTGGCCAGCATCCCCGTCTTGGCCGCGTCCACCCGCATGTCGGCCGTCACGGCCTCGATCTGCGCCACCACCATGCGCGGCTCCAACGCGAAGGCGTCGAGCACGTGCAGGGAGTTCTGGGCGGTGATCGCGGTGACGGCCGACGTCCCGTGGACGCCGTGGGCCGCGAAGGTCTTGAGGTCGGCCTGGATGCCGGCCCCTCCGCCGGAGTCGGACCCCGCGATGGTGAGGACGACCTTCAACCCGGGAGGCCCGCGGCCCTCTCCTGGAAGCCCACGAACATCCGATAGGTCAGCCCCCAGATCACCAGGTCCTCCACGCGCAGGCAGGGGAACTCGACGGTCTCGCCCTCGTGCGCGTACTCCATCACCGACCGCCGCTCCGCGGCCAGCAGGTCGTCGAGCGGGATCCAGTGGAGGCTGCGCACCTCGCTGCTGAGCGTCGGCTCGAACGGGCCCCGGAGCCTGAACACGAAGGGCAGGATGGTCAGGCTCACCGGGCGCATGCGCGCCATGGCCCGGACCTCGTCGAGGACGCCGAGGCATTCGGCGCCCGTGTCGAGGTCCACCCCGATCTCCTCGGCGGTCTCGCGGACGGCCGTGGCCTTGAGGTCCTCCTCTCCCGGCTCCGCGCGGCCGCCGGGAAAGGCCATCTGCCCGGACCACGGATCCCGCGGATGCTCGGCTCGCCGGATGAAGAGGATCTCCAGCCCCGCCGCCCCCTCGCGCAGGATGAGGGCCACCGCGGCGCGGGCGGAGACGGCATCGGTGACGCGCGCGGGCGGGCGCGAGGCCAGCGCGGCCTCGATCCGCTCCCAGCTCAGGCGGTGCACGGCTCGATTCTAGCCCGCCGCGCCTGCGCGGCTCAGGTCGCGACGGACCGCCCGGCGAGCGCCAGGAGGGCGTGGCCCTGCGTGAGCCACAGGAACGCCATGTTGGGGGCCAGCTCCCCGCGCAGGAGCATGGCGTCGACCTCGGCGGCGGGGAAGTAGCGCAGGGCGTCGATCTCCGAGGCCTGGGGCCGGAAGGACCCGAGGGGGACGTCGGTGCGGCCCGCGTAGATCGCCACGTGGTAGAGGACGTTGCGGAGGCCCCCGCCCGGGGCGTGGCGCACGTCGCGCAGGTTGAGCTGCAGGGCCACCCGCCGCAGCACGACGGCCTGGGCCAGGTCCGCGGTGGCCAGGAGATCGGCGAACTGCCCCGGCGAACCGGCGAGGCGCACCGCGGCCGCGGCCGGATCCGAGAACAGCTCCTCGCCCGCCTCGCGCACCAGGGTGGCGTCGAACTCCTCGCCCGCGCTGACGTGGCCGCCCACGGACTTGTCCCAGCGCGCCCCGTTCTCCTTGTCCGCGGGCCGGCGCTGGAGCAGGACCTCGGCGCTGCGGTTGACGAGCAGCGCGTTGACCGCTCCCACCGCGAGGCCGGAGGCCTTGGCCGCGCGGCGCGGGCGGGCGTCCACCACCGCGCCCTGGGCGTCGTAGACGTTCAGCAGCTCCTCGCGGGGGTCGTCCATCCCGTCGGGATTGTACCGGCGCCGCCGCGGCCTGGATAATGCGCCATGGCCATGCGGTGGATCGACCGGACGTTCCAGTTCACGACGCCCGCGGAGCAGCTCCCGGCGGTGCTCGAGCGCCTGCGCGGCACGCCCGCGCGCGTGGAGGAGAAGGTCCGCGCGCTGTCGCCGGCGGTGCTGACCCGCCGGGACGGCGACGCCTGGTCGATCCAGGAGCACCTCGGCCACCTGCTGGACCTCGACGAGCTGCACCTGGGCCGGGTCGACGACTTCCTGGCCGGCGCGGAGACGCTGCGCGCGGCGGACCTGCAGAACAAGAAGACCCACGAGGCTGGCCACAACCGCCGCGACGTGAAGCACCTCTTCCAGGACTTCCGGCGGGAGCGGCGGCGGTTCGTCGAGCGCCTGGAGGGCCTCGACCCCGCCCTGCTCTCCCGCTCGGCGCTCCATCCCCGGCTGCGGCAGCCCATGCGGGTCGTGGACATGGCCTGGTTCGTGGCCGAGCACGACGACCACCACCTGGCCCGCATGACGGAGCTGCAGCGGATGTTCGATCCCGCGTCGTAACCGCCGAGATCACCCTACGCGCCGACCTGCCGTTCGCCGGCGTCCGCCGGCCGGGGTTACACTTTATTGAATCGGACATTAATTTATTTGACATCAATATTATTTAGGTCTAGATTGATATTATCAAGGGGAGGCGGCCCTGCCCGAAGCCCGGAGGACGCCGGCGTGGTTGGAGGTCCTGGACGACGAGGACGTCCAGTTCCTGCGGCGCTTCCTCGTCTCCTCGGGCTCGCTGAAGGCCCTGGCCGAGGAGTACGGGGTCTCGTACCCCACGGTGAGGGGCCGGCTCGACCGGCTGATCGCCAAGGCGCAGGCGGCCGAGGACCCCAAGATCACGGACCCGTTCGAGCGCAAGCTCCGGGTCCTCGTGGCCGACGCCCGCATGCCCGCGGCGCTGGCGAAGGAGCTCTTGGAGGCCCACCGGGCCTCCGCTGCAAGAAGGAGGGAGCCGTGACGGAGCCATGGTTCGATCCCAATCGGTACGCGTGGGTCTTCGGCACTGCGTTGGGGATCATGGGCGGGATACTGGGCTCGCTCGCGGGCAGCCTGGCGCCCCGCGGCAAGGCGAAGGCGCTGGTCATGGGCCTCTACCTGGCGACCCTGCTGGCGTGCGCGGCGATGCTGATCGCCGGCATCGTGGCCCTCGTCCAGCAGCAACCCTACGGGATCTGGTACGGCCTCGGCCTGCCGGGCGCCCTGGGGCTGCTCGTCCTCGGCGGGCTGATGCCCGTCATCCAGAGGCGGTACCGGGAGGCCGAGCAACGGCGGGTGAGCGCCCAGGACCTCGGCTGAGGGGCCCGCAAGGCCCCTGGCCCACACCGCCGCCAGGCTCCGGCGAATGGTGGGCCGCGAGGGCGGCCGTCTGCGGCTCCGCGCCCGGCGCTAGCCGCGCCCCCGAGGCGTGGCGCTCAGGGGTGGGTCATGACCGTCTCTACGACCGCCGGGTCCTCCGGCGTCCCGCTCCAGGGGGTGAGGTTCGCCGCGGCGTCGGCGGTGATGGTGATGATGTCCTCGTGCCTCACGCCCAGCTCGCCCGGCACGTAGATCCCCGGCTCGTCGCTGAAGCACATGCCGGGCCGCAGGGGCGTGGTGTTCCCGCGGACGAGGTACGTCCACTCGTGGCCGTCCATCCCGATGCCGTGGCCCAACCGGTGCGTGAAGTACCGGTAGCCCGGACCGAAGCCGGCGTCCTCGATCACCTTCCGGGCCGCGGCGTCCACCGACTCCGCCGGGGCGCCGGGGCGCGCGGCGCGGAAGGCCGCCTCCTGCGCGCGGCGCACGACGTCCCAGACCGTGCGCTGGCGCGCGGTGGGCGCGGCCGCGAAGACTCCGGTGCGCGTGATGTCGCTGGCGTAGCCGTGGAGCCGGCCCCCGCCGTCGATGAGGACGACCTCG
>Ga0214472_10003964_pt1 | contig 15639 bp, 14 predicted proteins | sample RVTome_6_FD_207662 | JGI IMG/M metagenome (GOLD analysis project Ga0214472, IMG submission 207662) | Soil microbial communities from uranium-contaminated site in the Upper Colorado River Basin, Wyoming, United States - RVT140D175 | ecosystem: Environmental > Terrestrial > Soil > Contaminated >...
AGCCGTGGCGCCGTGCCGGTGGTGGCGCTCGCGGGCTACACGAACGCCGGCAAGTCGACGCTGTTCAACCGGCTGACGGCCGACGCGACGTTCGCCGAGGACCGGCTCTTCGCGACGCTCGACTCCCGGCTGCGCCGCGGCCGCCTGCCGGGCGTCGAGGCGCCGGTCGTTTTCGCCGACACGGTGGGCTTCATCCGCAAGCTGCCGCACCATCTGGTGGCCTCCTTCCGCTCGACGCTCGAGGAGGCGGTGGCGGCCGATCTCGTCGTGCACGTCGTGGACCGCTCGCATCCGCAGTGGCGGGAGCAGCGGGAGGTAGCGGAGGAGGTCCTCGGCGAGCTCGGCGTCGAGAGCGATCGCATCGTCACCGTTCTGAACAAGGCGGATCTGCTCGCCGGACCGATCCCGCTCGCGGGCGACGATCTCGTGATCTCGGCGGCGACCGGCCTCGGCGTCGATCGGCTCGGCCGGCGACTGGCCGTCCTGCTGCGCCGCCACCGCCGCGAGCTCGCGGCCACGGCGGCAGAGGCGGCGAGCCGGTCGCCGCACGAAGACTCCGCGGCGAGCGCCGAGGAGCCGGCGAGCTTGTCGCTGCCGCGAGCCATCGAATAGACTGCCGCCTCCGCCGGTGGGGCTGTAGCTCAGCTGGGAGAGCGCTTGAATGGCATTCAAGAGGTCGTCGGTTCGATCCCGATCAGCTCCACCAACTTCTCTTTGATGATCCGCCGGCACGGCCGGCTCGCTGCACGATGACGGCCACCGGCAATCCGGTGGCCTCTTCGCTTTCTGGAGGATTCTCGATGCGACGGATTGCGGGCTTTGCCCTGGTTCTGCTCGCCGCCTGCCGATCGGCACCGGTGTCCGCACCGCCGCCCGCGGCGGCGGCCCGGCAGCCGATCCCGCATGCCGTCGACGCCCTACTCTGGTCGGAGACCGCCGAAGAGGCCCGGCAGCTCCGGCGGGCCGTCTTCGCCTCGGCGACGCGGGCGCTCGAGGCGGCGGTGGAGGAGCGCTCGTGGAGCGCGCTCGGCCAGGGACCCGAGGCGGCTGGGCTGCGGCCGGCGGTGATCGTCGACATCGACGAGACCGTGCTCGACAATGGCCCGTTCGAGGTGCGGATGGCGCGCGAGGGGCGGCGATTCGATCCGGCCGTCTGGGACGCCTGGGTGGCGGCAGCCGTGGCGATGCCGGTGCCCGGCGCGCTCGAGTTCGCCCGTCGCGCCGACGAGCTCGGCGTGCGCGTCTTCTACGTCACGAACCGCGACGCTCCCGAAGAGGAGGCCGGGACGCTGCGCAACCTCGAGAAGGTCGGCTTTCCGCTCGCTCCCGAGGTCGACACGCTGTTCCTGCGCGGCGAACGGCCGGAGTGGACGAGCGACAAGACGGTTCGCTTCGCCGAGATCGCACGCGACCACCGCGTACTGCTGCTGGTCGGTGACGACCTCAACGACTTTCTGTCGGGCATGCGCGAGGCCTCGCTCGCTGAGCGGCGTGCGAAGGCGGACGCGGCTGCCAGTCGCTTCGGCATCTCGTGGTTCCTCCTGCCGAACCCGCTCTACGGCTCGTGGCTGCGGGCGCTCGGCGATCTCGAGTCGACCGGCTCCGAAGTCGAGATCCGCCGGCGCAAGCTGGAGTTGCTCCATGCCTTCGAAGGCACCGCGCCGGCGTCCACGCCCTGAGCCCGACGACGCCCCGGGCCGCTCGCGCTGGCAGCGGATCTGGGGGGTCGTCGCCCGCATCCCGCGCGGACGCGTGGCGACCTACGGCCAGATCGCGGCGCTCGCCGGGTTGGGCGGTGCGGCGCGCCAGGTCGGCTACGCGCTCGCCGCGCTCCCCGCCGATTCGACCGTGCCGTGGCAGCGCGTCGTCAACGCGCGCGGCGAGGTGAGCGCGCGGCGCGACTTCGACGGCGCGCCGCGACAGCGCGCGCTGCTCGCGCAAGAGGGCGTCGTCTTCGGCGCCGGCGGCCGCATCGACCTCGAGCGGTTTCGCTGGCGCGGCCCGGCGCTCCGCCGGCCGCCGCGAGGCGCGCGCGAGGCGACGTGAGACGGCGCAACTCGACGTTCCTCTCCGAGCTCGGTCCCGGCGGGCTCTCGTCGCTCGCGCTCGCGTTTCTCACCGCCGTCCTCGGGCTCGCCGTCCCGGTTTTGCTGCGACTGCGGCGCGTGCTGGCGCGAGCGGCGGGCGATCCGCCCGCACCCGCCGACGTGGTGCTCGTCCTCGGGCGCGAGCTGGTGGACGACCGGCCGACGCCCGTCTACGCGGCGCGGCTCGATCGCGCGCGAGAGCTCCTCGCTTGCGGCTGGGCGCCGCGCGTCCTGGTCTCGGGCGGCATGACCGGCATCGCGTCGCGCAGCGAGGCGGCCGCCGGGCGCGAGCACCTGCTCGCCCGCGGCGTGCCGGCGGAAGCAGTGTGGACCGAAGAGCGCAGCCGGCACACGCTCGAGAATCTCTTCAATGTGCGCGAGCGGCTGCGCCGCGAGGGGCTCGGTCGCATCCTGCTGGTGTCCGACCCGCTGCACCTCGAGCGCGCGGCGACGCTGGCGAGAGGGCTGGGCCTCGACGTGCGCTGTGCGCCGGCGGCGGCGGCGCCGCCGCGGCGCGGCAGCCCCGGCTGGTGGCGCCGCGCCGTGCACGAGGCCTTCCTGCTGCACTGGTACCACGTCGGGCTGGCCTTCAGCCGCGCGGTCGGGCGGCACGAGGCGCTCGCCCGCGTGAGGTGAGACGCGCGGTCGATCCGGGCTAAGATCGCGGCGGAAGCGCGCGGGGGCTGGTGCCTCCCCCGGTCTTCAAAACCGGTGACCGGCGCCCTCGACGGCGGCGGAGGTGGGTTCGATTCCCATGCGCTTCCGCCACCGTTCTCCCGCTCACTCCCAATCGATCGCCTCGGCGAGCTCGCCGGCTTCGCGCGCCGGCGCGCCCGGCGGCACGCGCAGCAGGCGGTCGGCGAGACCGAAGGTGGCGAGATCGTGCGAGCCGCGCACGCCGAGCGGCTCGACGAGCTCGCGGCCGCCCCCGACGAGCCCGCGCCGGCGCGCCGGCACGAAGCGGTCGCGCCCCTTGCCGCCGGCGAGGGGCGCCGCGAGCTCGACGGCGCGGGCGTCTCCCCAGAAGCGGGCGTCGGCGCCGGCCAGCCGTTCGAGCGCCGGACGCACGAAGAGCCGGAACGACACCATCACCGACGCCGGATTGCCCGGCAGACCGAAGAGCAGCCGCTCGCCGCGGGTGGCGAAGACGAGCGGCTTGCCCGGCTGCACCGCGACGCCGTCGAACACGATCTCGGCGCCGAGCCGGGCGAGCGCGGTCTCGGTGTGGTCGCGGCCGCCCATCGACACGCCGCCGCAGACGAGCACGACGTCGTGTGCGTCGAGGGCGGCGGCGATCGTCGCGACGAGCTCGCCGGGGTCGTCCCGCGCGATGCCGAGCGCGGTCGCGGCGAGATCGAGACGGCGCGCGGCAGCGAGGAGGTAGTCGGTGTGCGAGTCGCGCAGCTGGCCCGGCGCCGGCTCGCGCTCCGGTGGCACCACCTCGTCGCCGGTGGCGAGCAGCGCGAGCCGCGGCCGGCGCCCGATGGCGACCGCAGCCAGGCCCTGGCTCGCGAGCAGCGCGAGCGCCGCGGGGCCGAGCCGCGTGCCGCGCGACAGCAGCGGTTCTCCGCGTCGCAGGATCTCGCCGCGGCGGCGGATGTGCGCCCCGGCGGCGACCGGCGCGCGAATCTCGACCGCGGGCGGCGGCCCGGCGATCTCGCCCGTCGACTCGACGGGCACGACGCGATCGGCGCCGGCCGGCATGGGCGCGCCGGTCCAGATGCGCAGCGCCGTGCCGACGGCGAGCACGGCGCCTGGCCGATCGCCGGCCGCGACGGTGCCGAAGACCGGCAGCCGGGAGCCGGCGGCGAGCTCGCCGGCGAGCGCGTAGCCGTCCATCGCCGAGACGTCGGCGGGTGGCACCTCGGTGGTGGCGAGGAGATCCTCCGCCAGGATCCGGCCGAGCGCCTCGCGGCGCGGGCAGATCTCGGCACCGAGCGCTGCGACGCGCCCGGCGATGAGCTCCCAGGCGGCTTCCGGCCCGAGCATGGCTCTGCCGTCTATCACCTGTCCGGCCGGCCTCGCAAGGCCGCGCAGGCTCGGGGTAGGATCGGACGTTCGCCATGGGCGTCAGCGAGAAGATTCACCACTACCGCGGGGATCTGCGCTCGACCGCGCTGCCCGAGATGTTGGCGGTGGTCCACCAGATCCGCGTCTCCGGGGTAGTGGAGGCCACCTACGGCGAGTTCTCGAAGAAGATCCTCCTCGAGAGCGGCTACGTCGTCCATGCCTCGTCGAGCGATCTCGCCGATTCGCTCGGCAGCTTTCTGCGCTCGAGCGGCCGGCTCTCGGACGGCCAGTTCCACTCCGCGATGCAGAAACGCGCCGAGGGCAAGCGCCGATTGGGCGAAGTGCTGGTCGAGCAGGGCGTGCTCTCTCCCGGCCAGGTCTACGACGCGATCAAGGAGCACGTCGAAAACATCATCTGGAGCCTCTTCTCGTGGGAAGAGGGGACGGTGACGTTCCAGCTCGGCGAGCCCGACTTGGCGAACGTCGTCCGCATCCAGATCCCGCTGCGTCAGGTCATCTTGCAGGGCATCAAGCGGGCGGCCAACGCGCGCTCCCTGGTGCAGCGGATGGGCGGCCGGGAGGCGCTGTTCGAGCCGCATTACCGCTTCGAGGATCTGATCGAAGTGGCGCTCGAGGATCACGAGTATCGTCTCCTCTCGCAGGTCGACGGCAAGCGCTCGCTCTACGAGCTGTGCACTCACGGAGCGCACGCCGCCGCCGACAATGCCCGACTGCTCTACGCCTTCTTCGTGCTCGGGCTCATCCGGCGCGGCGAGTCCCACAGCGAGAAACCGGTCTCGGGCGGCATCAAGATCCGCCTGCGCTCCGAGACTTGAGCTCGATGCCGAGGAGGAGCGCGCGACGATGCCGTTGTACGAGTATCTCTGCGAATCCTGCGGCCGGCGCACGGAGGCGCTGCAGCGCCTCGTCGAGTCGCCGCTCGCCGTCTGCCCGCACTGCCAGGGCAAGCTGCGCAAGCTGCTCTCGGCGCCGGCTTTTCAATTCAAGGGCAGCGGCTGGTATCTCACCGACTATGCCCGCAAGTCGGGCGGCGGCGAGGGGGATGGAGAGGCCGCGAAGACGGGCGGAGAGAGAGAGTCCTCCGCCGGCGAGAGCAAGAGCACCCCGGCGAGCGAGTCAGCCAGCGCGCCCGCGGCGAAGCCGTCCGACAAGGGCGGCGACTGAAGCGGATGGCCGCGAGTCGCGATGCGGCTCGCCTCCTGGCGCGGGCTAGGATCGACGACATGACGAGGAAAGGGCGGCTGTTGCGGCTGGCGCTCGCGAGCGCCGTTGCGCTCGCCGCGGCGCAGGCTCCGGCGCGGGGAGCCGAGGCCCTGCCGCTCTACGGCGGCGACGTGCGCGCCCTGGTCTTCGCCCCCTCCGATCCCGACCGCGCCTTCGCCGGCACCGCCGCGGGCCAGCTCTACCGCAGCGACGACGGCGGCGCGAGCTGGCGCGAAGCGGGCGCCGTGGTGCCGTTCCCCGACTGGGTGGTGAGCGCGCTCGCGTTCGATCCCGAGCGCGAGGGGAGGCTGTGGGCCGGACTGCGCGGCGTGTGGAGCGGTGGCGGCGTGGCGTTCTCCGACGACGCCGGCGCGAGCTGGCGCTGGCGAACGAGCGACGAGTTGGCGGCGGAAGCGGTGCACGCGTTGGTGCCGGTGCGCGGCGCGCCGGATCGCCTGCTCGCAGGCACGCGCGGCGGCGTTTGGCGGAGCGACGACGCGGGCCGGACGTGGCGCAAGCTGACGGCCCACGTCGCGGAGCTCGAGCAGGTGGCGAGCTTGGCGATCGACGAAGCGAACCCGGACCAGATCCTCGCCGGCACGTGGCGGCGTGCCTACCGCTCACGCGACGGCGGCGCGACCTGGGCCGGCGTTTTCGACGGCATGATGCTCGACACCGAGGTCTTTCGTCTCAGCGCGACGAGCTGGGCGCCGGGCAGCGTCTGGGCGGCCACCTGCGGCTGGATCTACCGCGGCGAGCGCTTCGGTGAGTCGTGGACCCGCCTCGCCCGGGGGCTCGCGGAGCGTCGCACCCGCGCCCTCGCCCTGCTCGCTCCCGAGCGCGTGCTCGTCGGCACGATCGACGGCGCCTACCTCTCGGTCGACGGCGGCGCGAGCTTTCGGCGCGCCGCCGATCCCGGCCTCTCGATCGTCGCCCTGGCGCACCACCCGGCGCGACCCGACCGCGTGCTGGCGGCGACCGACGGCGCCGGCATCTGGCGCTCGCTCGACGGCGGCGCATCGTTTGCCGCTGCCTCGCACGGTCTCGCGGCGCTGCGGGTGCCGGCGGCGGTGGAGAGCGGCGGCCGCCTCTACGCTGCGGTGCCGTGGGCCGGCCCGCTGAGCGGCGTCTATCGCTCCGACGCGGGCGGCGTCGCCTTCGAGCGACTCGGGGCGCGGCTCGCGACGCCGCTCGGGCTGGCGGTCGCCGAAGGTCGGCTCTTCGTCTCGACGGGGGAACGCCTTCTCGTCTGGGAGGCGGGAGAGTGGCGGCGGCTGGCCGGTGGCGAGGGCGGGCGCGTCGGGGCGCCGCGGGCGACGCCGGCGGGCTTCGTAGTGGCAATTGACGGGCGCACGCACGAATGGCGCGCCGGGCGGCTCGAGCTCGCGCCGGCGCCTCGCGAGGTCGCGGTCGCGTCGCGGCCCGAACCGGCCAGCGCGCCGGAGCTGCCACCCGGCTCGATCCTGGCCACGCTCAGCTGGAACGGACGCCGCGTGCTGGCGACGGCGGGCTTCGGCCTGCGCATGGCGCCGCCCGTCGCGGGCGAGCCCGCCTCAGTCGCGCTCGAAGCTCTCGAGGATCCGCAGGTAGGTCGCGAAGCGCTCGGGCGCGATCGCTGAGCGGCCGGCGGCGGCGCGTACTCCGCAGTCCGGCTCGTGGACGTGCGAGCAGTCGCTGAAACGGCACTCCGCGGCGAAGGGCTCGAACTCGTCGAAATAGACCGCGAGCTCGCGCGGCGCGAGACGCCAGAGACCGAACTCGCGGACGCCGGGCGTGTCGACGAGGCGCCCACCGCCGGGCAACCGGTAGACGCGCGCCTGGGACGTCGTGTGCCGGCCCTTGCCGCGGCCGGCGGCGACCTCGCCGGTGACGGCGCCGGCACCGGGGACGAGCGCGTTGACGAGCGAGCTCTTGCCGACGCCGCTGTGGCCGACGAAAGCGGCGGTGCGGCCGGCGAGCCAGCCGCGTACAGTTTCGAGCCCCTCGCCGGTACGCGCCGAGCACAGCGCCACCGGCAAGCCGAGCTCGCGATACGGCGCGAGCAGGTCCAGGGCCCGGCATGCACTGGGGTCGTCGGCGCCGAGGTCGATCTTGTTGACCGCGATCGCCGGGGCGATGCCGCCGTGCTCGAGGGCGACGAGAAAGCGATCGACGAGGCCGGTCGTGAGCGGCGGATGGCGCAGCGAGGCGACCACGATGCCGAGGTCGAGGTTGGCGACGAGCACTCTCTCGCGGTGCGGCTGGAACGGATCGGGGCGCGCCAGCCGGCTGCGCCGCGGCAGGCGCTTCGCCACGACGAGGTCGCCGTTCGGCCGCAGCGCGAGCTCGACTTCGTCGCCGACGGCGAGGAGGCTGCGGTCGTCGCGGGCGAGTGCTTTCGGCAGTTGGGCGAGCGTGCGCGTGCCGTCCGGGAGCTCGACCTCGCACGGACCGCGCGAAGTGGCGACGACGAAGCCGACGCGGCCCGGCGGCGCGTCGTCGACGCTCGCTTCGACGGGCGCGCCCGCCACGGCGCGGGCGGCACGGCGATGCGCCGCGTCGCTGCGCCGGCGGCCGTGCTTTTCGCGCGGCGGCAGGCGCTCGAGCTCCTCTTCGCTCCACTCCAGGAGGCCGGCGGGTGCCTCCGGCGGCGCTTCGTCGCCGCCGTGCGGCGCCCTGCCGCGCTCTCCCGCCGGCTCGCGTCGGCGCGCCTTCTCGACGAGATCGCGACCGTAGCGGCGCAGCGCTCGCGAGTCGGGATCGCGCGGCGGGCTCACTCGCCGTCGCCGGCCGGGCTGACCGTCAGTCCCGCCTTCTTGGCGTAGTAGCGGAACGAGCGGAAGGTCATGCCGAGCAGCTCCGCCGCCTGCGTCTGCACGCCGCCCGCGCGCTCGAGCGCCTGCCGCATGAGCTCGGCGCGGATGCGATCGAGGTGGATCTCGAGGTCGAGACCGCTCTCCGGCAGGGTGATCTCGGCGGGCGCCGGCGGGTGCTGGCGGGCGAGATCGTCCGGGAAGTCGGCCGGACCGATGGGATCGGAGGCCGACAGCGCCACGGCGCGCTCGATCAGGTTCTCGAGCTCGCGCACGTTGCCCGGCCAGAGGTGCGACTCGAGCAGGCGCAGGGCCTCCTTGGACAGCCGCCGAGGCGGCTGTCCGAGACCGCTGGCGAGCTTGCGCAGGAAATGGTCGGCCAGCAACGCGATGTCCTCGCGCCGGTCGCGCAGCGGCGGCAGCTGGATCGGGATGACGTTGATGCGGTAGTAGAGGTCCTCGCGGAAATCGCCGTGCGCGATGCGCTCCTGCAGGTCGCGGTTGGTGGCGGCGATGATGCGCACGTCGACCGCCTCCTCCGCGGTGCCGCCGACGCGGCGGACGGTGCGATCCTGCAGCGCGCGCAGGAGCTTGACCTGCATCGGTTGGCTCGTCTCGCCGATTTCGTCGAGAAAGAGCGTGCCGCGGTGCGCCTCCTGGAAGAGGCCGCGCTTGTCGCGCACGGCGCCCGTGAAGGCGCCGCGCTCGTGGCCGAAGAGCTCGCTCTCGAGCAGCGACTCCGGCATCGCGCCGCAGTTGATCGACAGGAAGCGATGCTCGGAACGCGGGCTGGAAAAGTGGATGGCGCGCGCGATCAGCTCCTTGCCGGTGCCCGACTCGCCCTGTAGCAGGACGGTGGAGTTGGTCTTGGCGACGCGCTCGACGAGCGCGAAAACGGCGCGCATGCGCGTGCTGCGGCCGATGATGTTCTCGAAGGTATAGCGGCCGACCAGCTCCTCGCGCAGGTAGGCTACCTCGGCGGCGAGGCGCCGCGTCTCGAGCGCATTGCGGAGGACGACCTTGAGCTCGTCGACGTCGAACGGCTTGGCGACGTAGTCAGCGGCACCGAGCTTCATGGCTTCGATGGCGGTCTTGGTCGACGTGTAGGCGGTCATCATCACCACCGCCGGCGGATCGGGCAGGGCGCGAATCTCGCGCAGCAGGTCGAGGCCGTTGCCGTCGGGCATCATGACGTCGCAGAGCACGAGGTCGGGCGTGCGCCGCGCCAGCTGCTCGCGGGCCTCGGCGGCGGAGAAGGCTTGCTCCACCGCGTAGCCCTCGCCGCTGCAGAGCACGGCGAGGAACTCCACCAGGCTCGCTTCGTCGTCGACGACGAGGACCTGCGGCTGCGGCACGCCTCAGGCCCTCGCCAGCGCCGCCGCCGCGGCGCGCGTCGGCAGCTCGACGCGGATGCGCGTGCCGCGTCCAGGACGCGACTCCACCTCGACGCGGCCGTCGTGCTCCTGCACGATGCGGTAGACGATCGCCATGCCGATGCCCGTGCCGGCGTCGAAGAACGAGCGGAAAGGCTCGAACAGGCGCGCCCGCTGCTCCTCGCTCATGCCGTGGCCGGTGTCCTCGAACTCGATGCGGTAGCGGTCGCCGTCGAGCTTGCCGCGCACGGTCAGCCGCCCGCCCTCGGGCATGGCGCGCAGCGCGTTGCGGGCGAGATTCCAGAAGATCTGGCTGACCTGGTCGCGGTCGCCGACCACCTGCGCCGCGGGCGGATCGAGCTCGAGCTCGAAGGAGTGGCGGCCGGTCGCCTCCTCCGAGTTGCGGAGCAGCTCGGTCGACTCGGCGAGCAGCGCCGCGACGTCGAAGCTGCCGGTCGCCCGCTCGCGCGGGCGGGCGAAGCGCAGAAACCCCTTGATGGTGCGGTCGAGCCGCTGGCTCTCGCGGCGGATGATGTCGAGCAGCTTGCGCTGCCCGTGGTCCTCCGCCAGACCGGCGGAGAGCAGCTGCACCGAGCCGGAGATCGCCGCCAGCGGATTGCCGACTTCGTGGGCGATGCCGGCGGCGAGCTCGCCGACCGCGGCCATGCGGTCCTTGAGCCGCAGCTCGTCCTGCAGCCGCCGCCAATCGGTGAGGTCCTGGAAGACGACCACCGTGCCGGTCGTCGCGCCGCCGGCGTCGTTCAGGCACGACAGGCTGTAACCGACCGGCACCATCTCGTCGCGCCGGCGGATCTCGGCCTCGGCGCGCAGCCGGCGGCCGAGCGAGTCGGCCGCGGCAGCGAGCCGCCGCCACTCGTCGAGGTCGAACATGCCGAGCTCGTCGATGGCCAGGCCGACGAGCTCGGCCTCGCCGCGGCCGAGGATTTCCTGCGCGGCGCGGTTGACGGTGGTGATCGAGCCCGCGGTGTCGGTGGTGACGATGCCGGTCGACAGCGACTGCAGCACGTCGTGGTGGAAGGCCTCGAGGTTGGCCAGGCTGTCGCGCTTCTCCTCGAGCTCGGCCTCGGCCCGGCGAACGTTCTCGGCGAGGTACGAGGTGAGCAGCGCCACGGCGTAGAAGCCGAACAGGTGCACCGCCAGGTTGTAGGGCAGCCGCCAGGCGATTTCGTCCGGCGAGAGCGTCGGCACCGGCGTCGCCAGCCAGCCGCGCGCCAGTCCGGTGAGCAGTACGCCGTAGAGGACGTAGGCCGCTGTCGCCACCAGCAGGCCGACCTTGCGTCGCTCGATGACCGACGCCACCATGATGACGACGAGGTAGAAGAGCGAGAACGGGCTGCCGATGCCGCCGAAGTAGTAGACGAGACCGGTGACGAGCAGCAGGTCCCCGGCGAATTGCACGCCCGCCTGCACCAGCGGCCGCTCGCGCAACCGCGAGAGGAGCACGATGTAGCCGAGGCTGGCGACGTAGGTGGCGCCGCCGAGGAGGAAGAGGAAATCGAAAGTCGGCAAGCCGCTCGGGCTCGCCAGCTGCACGAGCAGATACGGCATCACCACGCTGGTGATGACCACCAGGCGGATGGCGATCAACCAGCGCAGCGATCGGTTCAGGCGCGCCGCGGCGTCGCCCCGGCGCGGTGCCGCCGCGCCGTGGCGTGGCGGCACCGGCCCCGGCGTCGGAGGCGGCGATGGCGTGACGTCCGCGGCTCGAGCCGGCGCCGGCACCCTCAGCCGATCTTCTGCAAGATGGCGTACATCGGCAGATACATCGCCGTCACGATGGTGCCGATGATGCCGCCGAGGATGACGATCATGAGCGGCTCGATGAGCTTCATCAGCCCGGCGACCGCGGTGTCGACCTCTTCCTCGTAGAACTCCGCGATCTTGTTGAGCATCTGGTCGAGAGCGCCGGTCTGCTCGCCGACATTGATCATCTGCACCACCATCGGCGGGAACACCTTGGTCTCGGCGAGCGGCGCCGAGATCGTCTTGCCCTCCTCGACCGCCTTGCGCACCGCCATGATGGCGTCCTCGACGATGGCGTTGCCCGAGGTGCGAGCGGTGATCTCGAGGCCCTCGAGGATGGGCACGCCGGAAGCGGTGAGCGTGGCCAGCGTGCGGCAGAAGCGGGCGACGGCGATCTTGCGCACCAGCATGCCGATGATCGGCAGCTTGAGGACGAAGCCGTCGATCAGGCGCCGTCCGCGATAGGTCTTGTGGTAGCGGCGGATGGCCACGAAGACCAGCCAGAGGCCGATGATGAGCAGCCAGCCGTAGCGGCCGACGAAATTCGACGCTGCGACGACGATGGCGGTCAGCCACGGCAGGTCGGCGCCGAGGCCGGCGAACAACTGCGAGAACACGGGGATGACGCGCCAGAGGATGATGTAGACGACGCCGGCCGCGATGAGCAGCACGGTGACCGGGTAGACCATCGCCGAGCGCACCTGCGACTGCAGGCGCACCGCCTTCTCGATGTAGGTCGCCAGGCGCTGCAGGATGATGTCGAGGATGCCGCCCGCCTCGCCGGCCGCGATCATGCTGGTGTAGAGATTGTTGAAGGCCAGGGGGTGCCGACGCATGGCATCGGCGAGCGAGGAGCCGCTCTCGACGTCGGTCCGCACCGCCTCGATGATCTCGGCGAACTTCTTGTCCTCTTCCTGCTCGCCGAGGATCTCGAGGCACTGCACGAGCGGCAGGCCGGCGTCGAGCATGACCGAGAACTGGCGCGTGAAGATGGCGATTCTCTTCTGGCCGATCCTGCGCGGGATGCGCGGCAGCAGCCGGACCTCGCGTCCCTTCTCGCGGATCGCGGTGACCTGGATGCTCTGCCGCCGCAGCGTCGCCACCGCCGCGTCGCGGGAGTCGGCGAGCAGCACGCCCTCCTGGAACGCGCCGAATCGGTTCTTTCCCTTCCAGACGAAACTCGGCATCCGATCAGCTCCTCTGCGTGGCGGTCTGCCCCTGGCCCTCGACCAGGTTGGGATTGAGCGCAGATGGGCCGCGGGCGATGATCTCCTGCAGCTCGTCCTGGTACGACGAGCGCGCGAGCGCCGTCTGCAGCGTGATCATGCGCTTGAAGTAGAGCGACGCCAACGACTGGTTGAACGTTTGCATGCCGTACTTGGCCTGGCCGGCCTGCATCATGCCGTAGATCTGGTGCACCTTGTCGTCGCGGATCAGGTTGCGGATGGCCGAGCTCGGCATCAGGATCTCGAGCGCCAGCGCGCGGCCCTTGCCGGTGGCCTTGGGCAGCAGCGACTGGCAGAGGATGCCCTCGAGCACCATCGACAGCTGGACGCGAATCTGCGACTGCTGGTGCGCCGGGAAGATGTCGATGATGCGATTGATCGAGGAGGCCGCCGAGTTGGTGTGCAGGGTGGCGAAGGTCAGGTGGCCGGTCTCGGCGACGCGCAGCGCCGACTCGACGGTCTCGAAATCGCGCATCTCGCCGATGAGCACGACGTCGGGATCCTGACGCAGCACCGAGCGCAGCGCGTTCTCGAAGCTGTGCGTGTCGGCGTGCAGCTCGCGCTGGTTGACGATGCAGTTCTTGTGGCTGTGCAGGTACTCGACCGGGTCCTCGATGGTGACGATGTGCTCGTGGCGCTCGCGATTGACCTTGTCGAGCATGGCGGCGAGCGTCGTCGACTTGCCCGAGCCGGTCGGTCCGGTGACCAGCACCAGACCGCGCGGCTTGTCGCAGATCTTCTCGACCACCTGGGGGAGCCCCAGCTCGCGGAAGCTGCGGATCTCGTAGGGGATCTGGCGGAAGGCACCCGAGACGGCGCCGCGCTGGTGGAAGACGTTGGCCCGGAAGCGCGCTAGGCCCTTGATGCCGAACGAGAGGTCGAGCTCGAGCGTCTCCTCCAGTCGGTGCTTCTGATTGTCGGTGAGGATCGAGTAGCAGAGCTGCTTGGTCTCGGTCGGCGTCATCGGCGGCATGTTGAGCGGCCGCAGGATGCCGTCGACGCGGATCTGGGGCGGCGAGTTGGTGGTGATGTGGAGGTCGGAGCCCCCTTGCTCGACCATCGCCTTGAGCAGCGCGTTCAGGGTCGGCGGCATCGTTCGCTACCTCACTCGACGACAGAAATTGTCAGGCGGCAGTGTACACCACCCGCCGAGCGGGCGACCAATGGAATGCTCCACCCTGACGGGAGCGGCGGGCCGCGGCCGCGGCTCAGCGCCAGCGGCGCGAAACGGCGAGGCGGAAGTTGGCGACTGCGTCGGTCTCGCTGTCGCGCCCCGGCCGGCGGATGTCGAGCGGCGAGTAGGCGAGCTCGCCGGCGAGGCTCCACGCCGGTGCGAGGTCGCCGCGGGCGCCGAGCGCCACGAGCCACGTCCAGCCGTCGGCCTCGAGACGGGTCCGGTCGCGTAGGCCGGCGTAGCGCGCGTCGACTCGAAACGTGCCCGAGAGGTGCTGCGCGCCGAGGGCGAGATACGGCGCCAGGCCGCCGCTGCGGGCCGGGACGAGCGCCAGCACGAGCTCGCCGCCGGCGAGCACCAGCTCGAGCTCGTCGTCGGAAGGCGCCGTGCAGCCGAGCGGGTTGCGGGCCGGATCGTCTCCGGCGGCGACGTCGGAGCGACTGCAGGTGATGTCCCCGTTGAGCGTGCCGTACTGCGCCTGGCCGCGCGCGCCGAGCGCGAAGCGGCGGCCGGCGGCGAGCGAGCGCGAGAGCGCGAGGGCGACGAACTGCGGCTCGAGCCCGTCGAGCTCGACCGGCGGCACGACGCCGAGCTCGGCGACGAAGCCGCGCGGCAGGGCGAGGCTGGCGCGCAGGCGAGCGAACGCCGGCGCGCGATCGATGTCCTCGACCTTGGTGCCGTTGAAGCCCAGGCGGCGCTCCGCGCTCGACAGCGAGGGCACCGAGGCGATCTCGAGCGCGAGCTCGAAGCGGCCCGCCGGCGCATCGTGCTGCGGCGCGAGCGGCGTGAAGGCGACGACGGTGGCGGTGTACTTCATCCCCCACGCTTCGGGGCGATCGAAGTCGAGCTCCTCGCGCGGCGCGATCGTCGACTGCGCCGGGAGCGCGGCGGCCTGGGCGGCGAGCAAGAGGCCGGCGAGCCGCAGCGACCGGCCGGCGCGCCCGGGCACCGGTCAGTATCCCGGGTTGGGCGGCGGCGCGGTGTTGCCGACACGCACCGAGCCCTGCATCATGTTCGAGGCCTGATGCGTTTCGCACCAGTACTCGAACGTCTGGCCGCGGTCGGCTTCGGTGAAGGTGCGCGTGAAGGTGGCGCCGGGCGCGGTGAAGGTGAAGCCGCTGTCGAAGACGCCGCCCTTGGCCGTCACCGTGTGCGTCTTGTCGTCTCCGACCAGCCGCCAGACGACCGTGTCGCCGGGCTGGACGGTGAGCGACTTCGGCTCGAAGGCGTAGTCGCGGACCTCGACCGTGATCGAGGAAGGGGACGGCGGCGCCGTCGGCGAGCCGCCCCCGCCCCCGCCTCCGCCGCAGGCGAGGGCGAGGGCGAGCGTGAAGCCGGAAGCGGCGATCGAAACGGCGACGAGTCGGCGGTTTCGAGACATGAGATCCTCCGCTCGGAAGCGGAATCGCGGGCGAGTCGCGCCCGCGACGGCTCCCGCGGATGAGTTCCCCGCCGCGCCCCGGCGGTTCAATCGCGAGCGCGGGTGAACCGTGCGCCGTGCGGCGGGTACATACCGGCGAGTCGCGCTGTCCGGGCTCGCCAACCACCGCCATGTCCGACGACGATCGACAGCTTCTCGCCCGCGTCGCCGAGCGCGACCTCGACGCCTATCGGGCGCTCTACGAGCGCTACTTCCGCCGCCTCTTCGGGTTCGTCTTCAAGCTGACGCGGCGCGCCGACGTGGTCGAGGAGGCCGTGCAGGAGACTCTCCTCGTCGTCTGGCGCGACGCGCACCGCTTCGACGGCCGCGGCCGGGTGTCGAGCTGGATCTTCGGCATCGCCTACCGCCGCGCGCTCAAGCGGCTCGCGAGCGAGACGAGCCGCGTCGAGCGCGAGCGCTCGGCGGCGCGGGAGGAGATCCGGCGCGAACCGCAGCCCGGCCCGGAGGGCCGGCTGCACGCGCGTGAGCGCGCCGCGGCGGTGTGGCAGGCGCTCGCCGAGCTGTCGCCGGAGCAGCGCGCGGTGGTCGAGCTCACCTTCTACGAGGGA
>Ga0214472_10003966_pt1 | contig 15636 bp, 15 predicted proteins | sample RVTome_6_FD_207662 | JGI IMG/M metagenome (GOLD analysis project Ga0214472, IMG submission 207662) | Soil microbial communities from uranium-contaminated site in the Upper Colorado River Basin, Wyoming, United States - RVT140D175 | ecosystem: Environmental > Terrestrial > Soil > Contaminated >...
GCGCAGCCGATGACCTTTTCCTCAAAGGCCATCTGGAGGCTGTCGAGTTGTCCGGGATTCATCTCGTCATGTTGGGCGTCGAGGATGGCGTTGGTGAGTTCGTACAGTTTCATTGTCTTCTCCCTTCGCAGCGGGGGCTAGGCATGAGCGCCTAACCCCATGCGCTATCTCTATCTCCAACCCCCATAGTGGCCGTTGAGAGCGTCTTTATGCCATTCCAGCCATCGGTCGTAAGCATCACCTTCATCGTCATGTTCAACCGCAATCGGTCTGAAATGAATGCGAAGGTTTAGCTTACGGTCAATGTCGGTCTTTTTAATCACGACACGGCTATCAAACAGCCGCTTGATGAGGTCAAGCCATTCCTCTGTGGCGTGGTCACGTTCATAGTCCTGCAACGCACGTCTGAGAATCAACACGTTGCCGCGACGGGTCAAGCTGTCAGGTTGAGAGAAGACATGGAGCGTGGAGAACCTCGCTTTGGCCTCTTGGAAAAGGGCTTGTAAGCGTTGTTGTTCACGGTCAAACATGGCCTCAACGTCAGGGTCGGGTGTGACTGAATCTGACCACGCCCAGTATTCAAGGCGTTCCAGTTCGGTCAGGTGGTGAAACGGATTTTCATGTGCTACAATTCTGTCTTGCATGGTTAATTCCTTTCAATCGAGGGATTACTGTGTGAAGCCCTGTCGAATCGTATCCGGCAAGATTGCATTCGATGGGGCTTAACTGTTTCTATCACCCTCCGTCGGTCGCTTACCTTTCCCCTCCACCTGTCGGGTTTCATCGGGGTCTTGACTTCAAATCCTTGCGGGTGAAGTCTAGCACTTGCTTCGGGTGCTTCTCAACGTTACGATGTATATTATACATAGTTTTTCTGCGTATGTCAAGTAAAAACATAAAATTTCTTTGCATTAGACGAAGAAAAAGTTTATAATAATGCGAGAGCAAAAAAGAGGGGTAGATTTCGATGGAGAAGGTTAAACTGGATCTAAAAAAACTGAGGCAGGCCGCTTATGGGTATCAAACCGCGATAATGGAAAAATTAGACCGCACCCAAGCTGCTGTCAGTGCAAAGATGAATGGGCGTAGCAAAATGACACTTGAAGACCTGAACAAAGTCTGTGAGGTCATTGGGCGTAAACCGAGCGAGTTTATAGTGTTTGAAGAAACAAAAAAAGCCGCCTGACAAGGGCGGCGGCATAACCCACGACGATTACAATGCCCTGTAGAAAACAGCAATCGACGTAGTTAGATGATACCTCAATCCAACGAAGGCCGCAAGCCCAAGATGAGACGCGCCGTTGAAAATCAACACCTACGAGAAGCCGAATGAAAACGCTTTTAATGCTTCGACGACAGCTTTCTTTGGGAGAGTTTGAATTTAGCCGCCACGCCTTCAAACGGGCAGTCGAGCGTAACATCAGCGATGTCGAGATTCGGCAAGCAGGGGCATCAGCAAATGTCATCGAAACCTATCCCGATGATAAGTATTCGCCGAGTTGCTTGCTTTTGGGATTTACCCTAGACGGACGCCCTTTGCATCTGCAAGTTTCACTTGCCGATTCTTCCCTGGTAAAGATTATCACGTTATACGAGCCTGACGAAAGCGAATGGATCGACTTTTCACAGCGGAGGTAACTTCTAATGTTTCAATGCCACGTTTGCGGTTCAACACAAGCGCGAACCGAATTGGTGAGCGAAGTGTTTTCTATCGACGGGAATCATGTTCTGGTCGAAAATATCCCTGCCACCGTGTGTGCGCGTTGCGGGGAGGCCACATTTAGCCGCGACACAACAGAGAAGATTCGCCGTATGATCCACGGTGAAGCCAGCCCTATCAAGCGCGTCGAGATGGCGGTCTTTGCTTACGCTTAGAAAACTGGCGATTTGGAGAGACCCAACGCAACAGAAAACCACAAAGTCGATTGCTTGAGGAAAAAGGGGGGAGAATTGGCCGCCACACGCGCATTAGAACCCGACGAACTTCATCGACTCTTTGGCTGTATCTCCGGGCGATATGCCCTGAGAAATCGAAGCCTGCTGATTTGTGGCATCACGATGGCGCTGAGAGCCACCGAATTGTGCCAATTGCAGGTCGGAGATGTGCTTTCCAGCACGGGAAAGGTCAACACTTACGTCACGATCCGCCCAGAGACTGCCAAACGAAAGAAGGAAAGGACAATCCGTATCGGCGAGTTTGCCCGTCTTGCGCTTGAGACGTTTCTTTCGGACAAGCGGCGAGCCGGTGAATCCCTAGACCCAGCCGCGCCGCTGTTTGTAAGCCAGAAAGGGGGGCATTTAGACCGCACCCACCTGTTCCGTATCGTTTCTCGCACGATGAAACAGGCAGGCATCAGGGCGTCGGTTCACGCCTTGAGAAAGACAGGCGCAACGATTTACTACATGGAGTCGGACTACGATTTGATTGCGACCCAACAGTTTTTAGGACACGCCGACCCGTCAACGACGCGCAAGTATATCGGCTTGGATACCGCCAAGTTGGTGGCGTACAGCGAAAACCTGTCGGATTATCTGCGGAGGGCAATTTCGGGGGAAAAGCAAAAAGACAACACAAATGGGGATTTGTTGCATTTCTCCGATAGTGACCTACTGATAGAACTTCAACACCGTGGCTATGACATCAACAGCTTGTTGCATCAGAAACGACCGCAGGAGGTCAAGCAGGCGCACGTCCTCTCTATTGATACCTTGAGGGGGAGGTGACAAGCGCTTATCCTTTCATGAACCTCACAAGCGGAGACATCATCCAATCCAATCGCTGGTCTGAACCGGTAGAAATCAACTTGCTGGAACAGGTCGGAGATTACGTCCGGTTAATTGGCGTCACGATTCACTCGCGGGGACATGTCGATCAACTCCTCCACCGAGACGACGTGAATGCGTTGCAGGCGGGGAAACTCGCACCGAACTTCACAGCAGAGGCACGCCACGTTTTTCTGAGTCTTGAGGCGCGACGATACCGCTACGCCTCTCTCTATGATTCACTTTTCGCCGTCAACGCTTCTAAGGTTGACCCCTTGCCGCATCAGGTCGAGGCCGTCTACGGCTATGTTCTCAAACTCCCGCGAATCCGTTTTCTAATCGCTGATGATCCTGGCGCGGGGAAGACGATTATGGCCGGGCTCATCATCAAGGAACTGAAACTGCGCCATCTGATTCACCGCGTTTTGATTGTCGTGCCGGGGCATCTCAAAGACCAGTGGCGAAGGGAATTGAAGGAACGGTTTGAGGAAAGTTTCGTGGTCATAGATCGGGGGCTACTCGCTTCGCAGCCCGGCGAGAATGTCTGGACTCGTGAGCCTCGCCTGATTACTTCCATCGATTTCGCCAAACGTGATGAGGTCTTACCCACAATCGCTTCGTCTCAGTTCGATCTCGTCATCGTGGACGAGGCGCACAAAATGGCGGCTTACCAGTATGGGAATAAGCTAGACAAGACGAGCCGGTATCGGTTGGGGGAAACGCTATCGAGAATCTCAACCCACCTGTTGTTCCTCACCGCAACGCCACACAAGGGCGACCCGGAGAATTTCAGGCTCTTCTTAGACCTCCTTGAACCGGGATTCTTTGCGACCAGCCAGATGCTCCGAGAATCCATCACGGCAAGAGACAATCCGCTCTTTATCCGTCGGGTGAAAGAAGATTTGAAGGACTTTGATGGGCAACTGCTGTTTCTGCGTCGGCATGTGACCACGCTGCCGTTTAATCTCGGCGTGGATTCACCAAAAGAGAAAGACCTCTACAACCAGCTTTCCGCCTATGTCAATCACCAATACAATAAGGCGCTCACAAAAGACAAAAGGAACAACGTGGCGTTTGCCCTCGTCATTTTGCAACGCCGACTCGCGTCCAGCACCTATGCCTTACTCAAGTCGCTTGAGCGTCGAAAGGCGCGTCTTCAGGAACTGCTCGACGGTGCAGAGGAGAGGAAACGATCGGGAAACGCCGTTGATTTTGAGACGATTGACGATCTGAGTGAGGAGGAACGCTGGAAAGAGGAGGAGATCTGGGAGGCGCTTTCGGTCGCCGAAAATCGAGAGGAACTGAAGCGCGAAATCGAGACCCTCGAAACGTTGGCAACCAAAGCCAGAGCGATTATCCAAGGGGAAACCGAAATCAAGGTCAGGGAGTTGAGGAAGACGCTCGATCAATTGAACACCCGTTTCTCTGATGAAAAAGTCCTCATCTTCACCGAATCGCGGGATACGCTGGAATACCTTCAGGAGAAAATCACGGCGTGGGGATATACCGTCACCGTCATTCATGGTGGCTTGAAACTCGAAGAACGCATCGCAGCAGAGCGTGAGTTCAAAAACAGAACGCAGATTTTGATTGCGACGGAAGCCGCTGGTGAAGGGATTAACCTGCAATTCTGCCACCTGATGATTAACTACGACCTGCCTTGGAACCCGAATCGGCTAGAGCAGCGAATGGGACGTATCCATCGGTACGGGCAAACAAAAGAGTGCTTCGTGGTGAACCTCGTCGCGGAGGACACGCGAGAAGGCATGGTGTTGACGGCGCTCTTTAAGAAGATCGAGGAAATCAAAAACGCACTGGGCAGCGATAAGGTGTTTGACGTGTTAAGCGAAGTGCTCTATGGGGTGAACCTCTCTCAACTGTTGCTAGAGGCGGCTGCCAATGCGAAGAACCTTGATGAGATTCTGGCTGAGCTCGACATTGAAATTGATGAGGAATATATCGCCCAGGTCAAGGAGAACTTGGGTGAAAGCCTGGCAACGCACTACATCGACTACACCCGACTACACGAAATGGCAGAACGCGCCCGTGAACAACGGCTCATTCCAGAATACACCGACGCTTTTTTCCGAAAAGCCTTCGCAGCACTTGACGGCAAACTCCACGATCGTGCAGACAGCTTTCTCTCAATCGAGAGTATCCCTATCCGTCTGCGAAGACTTGCCGAAGAGGAGAACTTCAAGCGCCAACACGGCTCCCTGTTGAGAACATATCCCAAAGCCACTTTCGACAAAGACGTTGCCAAAAGATTCCCCGACGCCGAATTCATTTCCTTCGGACACCCGCTATTTGAAGCGGTTCTCCAGTGGGTTGAAGCTGAACTCGCAGGTTGTCTGAAACAGGGCGCGGTCTTTGAAGACCCTGACGGGATGATGGACGGCGTGATTCTGTTCTATGAAGGCGAAATCCGCGATGGTTTGGGTCATGTCGTTGGAAAGCGGCTGTTTGCCTTTTATGTTGAGTCTCATACAGGAACGGTTGAACCGATTGACCCTGCGACCATCTGGGATTTGGCAGAAAGCACACAACCGGTTGATTCAGTAGACCTTGAAGCCTTGAAAGCTCAGGTTATGACCCAATTGCTGCCTGCGTTTGAGCGTTACAGGGGGGAGCTTGCTGTCGAACGAGAACGACAGGCGAAGATTAAACAGAAATATGGACTCCCCTCGCTTGACCATCTTATCGTCCAATTGGACGGCGACCTAATCCAACTCTACGCCCGTCGAGATGAAGGCGAGAATGTCGATCTGGTCATACGCAATAAAGAGGAGCAGATGCGAGGGTATCAAGCGGCTCTCGAAAAATTGAAGCGAACCATCGCGCAAGAGGGGATTCTCACGATGAGCACGCCGAACTTTGTCGGTGTGATTCGGGTCATTCCCACGCCAATCGAAGACGCCACGATGAAAAGCGACCCTGAGATTGAGCAGATCGGCATGGAAGTGACGATGCGTTACGAACGTGAGCAGGGACGCACTCCCGAAGATGTATCCGCCGAAAATCTCGGCTTTGATGTGCGCTCAACCGATCGGGCAGGCAAGAAGCGGTATATCGAGGTCAAAGCGCGGGCGGGTCTTGGGGCAGTGGCTTTAACCCAAAACGAGTGGTTCAAAGCCAAGCAGTTCAAATCGGACTATTTCCTCTATGTCGTTCTCAACGCCGCGACGCAGCCCGACCTCTACATCATCCAGAATCCAGCCGAACAGACGCAGCCGGAGGAGAGGATTGAGGCGGTGCGGTATTTGATTCCCTTGAATGAAATAAAGGGAAAAGGATTGAAAACAGAAGTCTGACCTGCCTGTGCTTGCCTAAGCCTATGCGCAAGCAGGCAACGGTAGACACGGAGCGAACCCGGAGTTTACCACGCGCGAAGCGTGGTGGTGGTTCGCGCAGCACGAGGAGAAAAATCATGGCAGAATCCATATTCGCCTTACCAGTTAGTCTCGAACAGATCGCCGCTTTAATCAGGCGGATGAGTCCAGAAGATCGACGGGCGCTTGTCAAATTAGCGCCGGAGTTGAGGGAGGCAGCCATGCAAACGAAAAGAACGATAGAAGATGCGCGTGAATCTGTGGCGCAACTTCGACGTGAACTCTTGCAGGAACTCGGTGGGCAGCCTCTCGGCCCGGACGCGCCGTTCTTGGAAGGCATGACATTAGGCCAATATCTCGATCTGCCCGATGCGGAGCGGGCGAAACTGTGGGACAAGTGGAGCGACGTTGACCTTCACGAGTTAGAAGAACTGGAGATTAAACCAGATGCGGTGTCTGCTCGATAAGGTCACAGCACGCCACATCATGGAAGGGATGCTTGCCGTTGTTGAAGAACGCATCGTAACTTCCGCTGAGTTTTCGGCGCTTGACCTCTATCAACGCGCCCCGCATCAAGACACCCAACTGTTCATCTTGCCACATACGGAAACGCTGTTGAGACGGTTGGAGCATTTGCCCCGCTATAATGTACTCATTCGCCGTTTCTTAGCTGCAACAACAGTTGCCCGGCCAACGCGCTACTTTAAGCGATGGGCAAGAAGATTACGTGAGTACGGCTTCACGAAGGAAGACGCGGACATCTTGGCGCTTGCTACCTTCGGCACAACACCAGCCATCAGCGCATTAGGAATGCACGTCGTGGCAACGTTTGACCAGCCGATGATGAATCAATGGGAAGCCCAACAGGCGGCGATCTCCAGACGGCTTGGGTATATGCAGCGAAATCTTCCGGCACCCTATCGCCATGCTTTGCTTCCGCAGGTTCAACGGCCAGAAGACATTCTAGGTTCGTAGTCGCGCAATTGATAAGGAAAAGCACTCAAGGTGGGTTCTCAAGTATAAAGGGTTACGCTATGAAACTTGAATCGACTAATGCGCACTTGTTATTTGCAACTACTAGGATTGAGGTCACTAAGTCTGACGGTTCCACTGCTACTGGAACAGGATTTATATGTAATTACGTGGGAAAAGATGACTCTAATTATCTGTTTATTGTAACGAATAAGCATGTAATCGCAGACTCAACGAAAGGCAAGATGTTTTTTACCAGAGCCGACAGTGACAACCCTGAAACTCACAATCCCATTTTGGGAAAGCCAATCGTTATTGAGCCTGCTAACTTTGCTGCCGAGTGGTTTTACCATGTGGATGACAGAATTGATATTGCTGTCTTTCCATTTGGGCCTATATTACAGGAGAGTTATGCACAAGGGCGAGATTGGATCTTCTACAAAGCTATTAGACTGGAATGGATACCCAATGAAACACAGCTAAATGAAATTGACCCGATTTCAGATGTCATCTTCATCGGTTATCCTAATGGCATCTACGATAAGAAAAACTTACTTCCGATCGTCAGAAAGGGCATAACAGCGACACCGTTTGAAGTAGACTTTGAAGGTCTGCCAGTTTTTTTAATTGATGCTTCGGTTTTTCCAGGATCGAGTGGGAGTCCTGTTTTCATTCGAGATGATGTGCTCAGATATGACAACGATGGTTCTTTCAAACTAGATGGCCGGATCTTTCTTCTGGGAATCGTAGCGGAGGTCTGTCTACGAATAGATCAGAATCAGATTAAGTGGGTGAACATTCCAACGGCACAAGTCCCTATCGTTGAAACACGACAGATGATTGACTTAGGAATAGTTTATAAGTCCGTTGAAATAAAAAGAGCTATCGAAGATTTCATTGCATCTCTACCTCCAGAGGGAACCCCATGAACCCAGACAAACGCTTCATCGAAGAAACCTTCCCCGTCAAAGAGGTCAGCGAGGAATCCGCCCGCGAGAAGAATATCCGCCACGGCCATATCTCCACGCTCCACATCTGGTGGGCGAGGCGTCCGCTTGCGTCTTCACGGGCGACCGCCTACGCTGCGCTTATCCCCGCAATGGAGGACGCCGACGAATTGGAAAAGCAGAAGAAGCGTGATTTCATCGCTGAACTCTCGAAGTGGGAAAACGCCTTGAATCCTCAGTTGATCCAACGGGCGCGGAAGGAGATTCTTGAAGCCAACGGCGGTGTGCCACCCAAAGTGCTTGACCCCTTCGGGGGCGGCGGGTCAATTCCACTGGAAGCGCTTCGGCTCGGTTGCGAAACTTATTCCAACGACCTCAATCCCGTTGCTGTCCTGATTCAGAAATGCACGCTGGAATACCCACAGAAATACGGCAGATCGACAGAGGAACGCGACGAGGGACAACTTTTCGGGAAGTCGATGAAAAACCCCCTGCTTGAAGATGTCAAGAAATGGGGGGAGTGGGTGTTGAAAGAAGCCAAGAAGGAACTGGGGCGATTTTACCCCGAAGAGGAAGATGGTTCAATCCCTGTTGGCTGGATTTGGGCGCGAACGATTCCATGCCAGAACCCCGCCTGTGGCGCGGAAATTCCGCTGATGCGCCAATTCTGGCTGGCGAAAAAGGCGAAAAAGAATATCTCCCTTTACCCTTATGTTGAAGATGGAGTGGTCGAAATCAAAATCGTCGGCGACGGCTACGAGAAAATGCCCGATGATTTTGACCCCACAAACGGCACGGTCTCACGGGCGGTTGCTGTCTGCCCGGTCTGTGGTTCAGCGGTGGACGCCAAGCTGACACGGAAGCTGTTTCAGGACGGAAAAGCCGGACAACGAATGGTTGCCGTCGTAACCCACAAGCCGGGGACGAGCGGCAAGCGATACCGCGTGGCAACGGAGGCCGATCTGGAAATCTTCAGAGCAGCACAAGCGTACCTTGCGGAGAAGCGAGAGAAATTGATGTTGATGTGGGGAATAGACCCGGTGCCAGATGAACCGTTGCCGCCAACAGGAACATTGGGTTTTCGCGTGCAAAGGTACAACATCGTACAATGGGGCGACCTGTTCAGCGCAAGGCAGAAGCTGGCACTGATTACTTTTGTCGAAAATGTGAAGGCAGCGTATCAGGAGATGCTGTCGGAAGGCGTTGAGACGGAGTATGCGAAGGCGGTAGTGAGTTATTTGGGCATTCTAGTAAGTCGATTAACTAATAGGATGAGCAGCCTAACATATTGGTATGTCCAAGGAGAAAAGATACAACCTACATTTGTAAGGCAAGCTCTCGCAATGAATTGGGATTTCATCGAAATGAACCCGTTCAATGATTCGTCTGGAGGGTGGGAGATGAATATGTTTGACGGGGCAAATGTTCTGAGTCATTTAACGACGTTTAATTCTACTCAGTATGCTACCGTCAACCAATCTTCCGCGGCCTCTGTCTCCTACCCAGAGCATTACTTCGATGCTGTATTCACCGACCCTCCCTATTACGACAACGTGCCCTATTCCTACCTTTCAGACTTCTTTTATGTGTGGCTGAAACGGACGGTGGGAGATCTATATCCCGAACTCTTCTCTACCCCACTAACGCCTAAAAAGAATGAAATTGTTGCTTATTCCCACGGACCTGGGGGATTCGACGAAGGGAAAACATTCTTTGAGGATATGATCAAGCTATCCTTCCAAGAGATTCAGCGAGTGCTGAAGCCCAACGGCGTTGCGGTTATCGTCTATGCCCATAAATCTACAGAAGGGTGGGAAACCCTAATTAACTCCCTGCTCGATTCAGGACTGATTATAACGGGGGCGTGGCCGCTGAACACAGAGATGAAAGCCCGTCTGCGTTCGCAAGATTCGGCTGCCCTCGCCTCCTCGATATACATCGTTGCCAGAAAAATGGAACGCCAACCCACCGGCTTCTACAACGAGGTCAAAGAGGAGATGAAAACACACCTCAACAAGAAACTCCATCGCCTCTGGGAGGAAGGCTTGAGTGGGGCGGACTTCTTCATCGCCGCCATCGGCTCTGCGATTGAGGTCTTCGGCAAATACGAGAAGGTGATGGACTTTGAGGGGAATATCATTCGCGCCGACCGACTGCTCGACGATGTGCAAGAGATCGCCACCGATTACGCCGTGCGGCAGATTCTCCAGAACGGCTTCGCAGGCGAAATCTCAGACCTCACCCGGTTCTACGTCCTCTGGCGGTGGGAATACGGCGAGGCGCGAGTCCATTTTGACGAAGCCCGGAAGTTGGCGCAATCGTGTGGGGTTGACATCGCCCAAGCGTGGGGCGGAAAGGGGTTCATCGTAAAGGAGAAGGAGTTTATCCGCGTCCCCGGCCCTCAATCCCGAAAGCTGAACGACCTCAAAGGCGCAAGAGAACTCATCAACGTGTTGCACCACGTCCTGCTCCTGTGGGAAAAGAGCCAGCGAGACGAGATGCTTCGCGTGCTTGCCGAAAGCGGCTACGGAGAGAGCGAGGCGTTTTATCGCGTGGCGCAAGCCATCTCCGAAACGCTGCCCGTCGAGAGCAAAGAGAAGAAGCTATTAGACGGTTTCCTTGCCGGTCGAGAGCGGGTCAGAGCCGAGATGAAGCAAGGCAAAGATGAGATGAAACAAGGCAGACTTTTTTGAGGAGGCGACCGAAGTTGAAAAATCCAGCAATCCCTAACAAGCGCTTTATCAAACAGACGCTTGAAGACAATCGGGAGACTCTGAGAAAATACGGTGTCAAAAGGCTCGGACTGTTCGGTTCCTATGTGAAAGGCACAGCACAGGTAGAGAGCGACATTGACCTACTCGTTGAGTTAGAAAGACCGTCATTTGACGACTACATGGAGCTGCGTATTTTCCTCGAAGACCTGTTCGAGAAGAAGATTGACCTAATCACCACTCAATCCGTCAAACCCCGTCTGAAGCCTTATATCGAAAAAGAGGTGGAGTACATTGCGGGACTATGACATCTACCTCGAAGACATCTTGGAGGCAATCGACCGTATCGGCGAGTACGTCGAAGGCGTAACCCGCGTTGCGTTTGAAGCCGATCGGATGCGGTTCGATGCGGTTATCCGAAACCTTGAAGTCATCGGTGAAGCGGTCAAGCAGATTCCCGAATCGGTTCGAGAGAAACATCCAAGCGTTGAGTGGCGGAAGATTGCCGGGTTAAGAGACATCCTCATTCATCGATATTTCAACGTCGATGTAGAGATTATTTGGGATGTTGTGGAGGCAAAACTTCCGAGCTTGAAAGAGCAAATTCAACAGATTATTGGAGAAAGAGGTGAATGAATGAAGCCGTTCCATACGCTTGCGATTCCACACCGCGACATTTTGGAAGGAAGACTCACCCTCGAAGTTTTCGCGGCAGATCTGTGGGAAGTGCTGAAAGGCCAAGCGCCGGACGAGTACAAAGACGCGGCGCAATTTTTTGAGAAAACCTATCAGACCGAAGGGCTGAAACACCTGCTTTCCGTCGTTGAGCAGCGGCTTCGTGGGCTTGGCGGCGATCCGGTGATTCAGATTCAGACCCCCTTCGGCGGCGGCAAAACCCACGCACTGATTGCGATGTATCACAAAGCCAGCGAATGGAACGCCAAAAAAGTCGTGATAGTGGGAACACCGATGCGTGCCAAAGACCCCCTGTGGGGTGCACTAGAATCCCAGTTGACCGGACGGATAGCGCGTCTTGACGGGCTGACTTCACCCGGTCGTGATGCCATCTACGAACTGCTCGCAGAAAACCAACCCGTGCTGATTCTGATGGACGAGGTGCTGGAATATATGACCAAAGCCGCCGGGGTGAAGGTGGAAGACAGCACACTGGCATCACAGACGCTCGCCTTTATGCAGGAGTTGACCGAAGCCGCCGGGACTTTAGAGAAGGTCGCGCTGGTGATTACCCTGCCATCGAGCGTCATGGAACACTACGACGAAGCCGCGGAAGAGCTATTCAGACAGCTTCAACATGTTTCGGGACGGGTGGAGAAGATTTACACACCCGTGCAGGAGCATGAGATTACCCAAGTCATCAGGCGGCGGCTTTTCTCAGAGATCGACAAGAATGGCGCGGCGGAAATGATTCGCCATTTCATGGCTTATGCCGTTAAAGAGTCAATTCTACCGTCCGGCACGGAACCCTCCGAATATCGAAAGCGGTTTGAAGCCTCCTATCCCTTTCAACCCGAAGTCGTTGACATCCTCTATCAGCGGTGGGGGAGCTTCCCGAATTTTCAACGGACGCGGGGCGTGTTGCGACTCTTGTCGCTCGTGATTCACTCCCTTAAAGAGAAGGCCATACCCTATATCAGCCTAGCAGATTTCAATCTGAGTGTTCAGGAGATTCGGCGTGAACTGTTGAAGCACATTGGTCAGGAATACGACAGCGTGATTGCCGCAGACATTACAGGGGGAGACGCCGGGGCGAAAAAAGTCGATGTCGGCCTTGGAGACGCGCACAAAGGGTTGAAGCTGGGTAGCCGAGCGGCGACGACCATTTTTCTATATTCGTTTTCAGGCGGCGAAAAGGGCGCGAATCTCAGCGAGATTAAGCGGAGCGCGACAACGACGGGGAATCCGTCCAGTGTTCTCGCCGAGGCGGTCGAGGGGTTGCGCGAAAAACTTTTTTTCTTTCGGTACGACGGGGGCAGGGCTTATTTCACCAACCAAGCCAACCTTAATCGCATCTTGCTGACCCGAATGGACAATATCGACGACTCGAAAATCAACCAGCTAGAGAAAGAGTTACTGGGAAAGCATCTCTCTGGAAAAAAACTCAAGATCTTCATCTGGCCTGAAAATGGATCGGACATCCCAGATAGCGCCGATCTGAAACTGGTTATCCTCAAGGGGCGCGACAACGCTCTGATGAAAGGAATGCTAGAGACGAAGGGAAATACGCCCAGAGTGAACCGAAACACGCTTTTCTTTTTGACACCGTTGGAACGCGAGGAAACGGCGTTTTATAACCAATTGAAAAAGATTCTGGCCTACCGGAGCATTGGGAACGACAAGGACTTGAATCTCTCTGATGAGCAAAAAAGGGAAGTTCGGACGGAGTTGAAAAAGGCGGAAGATGGGCTGAATGATACGTTGCGGCGGTATTATCGAACCTTGCTGGTTCCGGCAAAAGATGCCCTCAAAGAAGGCGATTTGGGCATTCCAACCTACGGCGAGACGAAGAAACTTGATGAAGCGGTCTATGAGAAACTTCGTTCTGACGGAGAGATTTTAGAGCGCATTGCCCCGCTGGTCATCAAGGAACGCTACCTGAGAAGCGATTTTGTCTCCACCGAGCAATTGTGTCAGTCAAGCGCCAAAACCCCCGGAGAGGCAAGGGTTATCAGCCAATCCGTTTGGGAGTCGGGAATTCGTGAAGGTGTGCAACAGGGGCTGTTCGGACTGGGGGAACTAGCAGACGGAAAGCCCGTCTGCCGATATTTCAAGGAACGTCCATCGTCGATTGCTTTTTCTGGGAATGAAGTCATTATCCGCGAGGACACCTGCACTGCTCAGAAGGAAGCGAAAGCGCAGGAGAAAGAGCGAGAGGTTGTCTATCCCACAGGTGGCGAGACTGGAACAGGCATCGGAGAGCCGCTCGCTGGGGGTACACAACCGTCTGTCGCTGACACACCGCCATCGCCTCCGTCCAATAGGCGCAACGAAGTCCGTTTGAAGTTCGCTGTTCCGAAAGGAAAAATGGCAGGACTCATGGGCGTGATGAACCTGCTCCAATCGAATTTCAACACGCTTAAAATCGAACTGCTGGCGACTGGCGGTGGCATGTCCGAGCAGGATTATGAGGCGAAGATTAAAGAGGCGTTCGTGCAGTTAGAGATTGATTTTGAGGAGTAGTGGATCCGCACCAATGCCAACGACCAGGAGGGCAAACATTAACGCCGAAACACCCGTTTCCACCACGGGCGGCGCATATCCTCAATCAGCCGTCGTGAGTCGTCGAGTTGTTCGGTCAAGGCAGCGACGTTTTTCTCTTTGAGTGCCAGCAGTTGGGTGAGGTGGTCGATTTGTTCGCTGAACGCCTCAATTTGACGGTCACGACGCGAAAGCTGTTCACGAAGGTGCGCGTTTTCCGATTGAAGTTGTTCCAGCAAAGCTGTCTTGTCAATGTCTTTGTCGTTGTCATTGCCAGTGTCTTTGTCACTGTCTTTGACAGTATCAACTTCGACTTGCCACTGACGATTGACCTTGCTGGCATTCAGCTTGCCATCACGAATCCAGCGGTGTACGGTGCGTTCACTGAGGCCCAAGACCTTAGCAGCTTCTGTGATTGACATTGCCTTTGTCATGTCAAAGTCAACGTCATTGACATAATAACGGTTTCGTTGATATGGTGTTGTCGTGCAAAGGTTCTATCTCTTAGAGACGAGGGTTTAGGTGACCGTAATGGCAGATATGCAAATGACACGCAAGCAATCTGAAGAACTAGAGCAAAGACAGGCATACGATGCCCTTCGACAGGCTCAGGACAAGGCCAATACAGAGGCGGCAAGGATTAACAAAAACCGCCATATCGATCTGACATGCGACTTTTACAACTTGCAGCTTGAGCCGTGCATAAATGGTGATGTGCCTTACCCCCAACTCATGGGAGACATACAAGGCGTAAAAAAGAGACTCAAGCCACGAGATGCACGGCGTGTCAAGACCTTTCTGCGAAAAATCACGCGGGAAGACATGGTTGAGTTTGCAAAAGAGCAAGTTGAGGTGGTCAAATGGCACGTTGAGCAAGGTGCTTTGGAGAAAAAGCATCTGAAGTGGGACAATGACGAGCTAGTGTATTATCAACAGCGCGATTTATCTGAATGGTTGCCAGATGAGGAATGGAAAGCCTGGTACAAATCACGCGATTTCAGGACGTTCATCGCACATTATGTGATGCTTCAGAAAACAATCAATGATTTGCTGTCCAGCAAGTTTCATATCGACTCACAGCACTGGTTACAAGATCTGATGAATGAACTGTATCCCCCAAGCGAAAGCATTCTACAAACCCACGAACCTGAAACGATAAAGGCAGTCATGGAATTGCCTTCAGAAACAGGGAAAAGGAGATTTAAGGACATATCCAGTACATGGATTAAGCAAAAGGGCATAGATCCGCTTCCTGACGGATATTATGATTTGAACACCACCGTGTTTAGGTGGCGTAACCGCATCTCTGCTCCCCTCGATTGGTGTGGTCTATCAATCAGGTTTCTAGGGGAAGCCCTCTTAGAGGGGATATACCAAATCCTAGTAGGCGGAACACAAGTTCGCAGGTGCGAACTGGAGGGTTGTGAGAAAATCGCTAGGTTTCCAACACAGGGGCGAGGCGGACGCAATAAAATCTACTGTAGCCGCAATTGCACGCAGAAGGCTTCCGACCAGAGAAGCGAGAACCGGGCGAAAAAAAATATCGCCGTATGATTTTGGCCGAAATGTCGCCTATTTTTAGCGAAACAGCCAAAACAACATCAAAATTGTATCCCAATCCTTCAAATAATGTATTCCAAAAATGGAAATAGCTATATTTTTTTATTGAAAAGGCGAAACACTGATGATACAATTTCC
>Ga0214472_10003967_pt1 | contig 15635 bp, 13 predicted proteins | sample RVTome_6_FD_207662 | JGI IMG/M metagenome (GOLD analysis project Ga0214472, IMG submission 207662) | Soil microbial communities from uranium-contaminated site in the Upper Colorado River Basin, Wyoming, United States - RVT140D175 | ecosystem: Environmental > Terrestrial > Soil > Contaminated >...
TTGCGCCGTAGCCGCCGATATAAACAATCAGCTGACCTTCCTTCTCCGCCGCCTGCACCGTGCGCTCCCACTCGGCGCGCCAGGCAGTTTTCGACTCGGCGGCAAAAACAGGCCGAGTCGTGCAAACAATTTGGCAAACTAACCAGAGACCAATACCTACCAGATTCATCGTGTTCATGATCCGCTCCGCGAAATTAATTTTCACCACGAAAGCACGAAGAGCACGCAGGGTTCTGAACCAGGGCACGGCGCGCCGTGCCCCTACAAGTTCTATTTCTCTTTGCGTACTTTGCGCTCTTTGCGGTTAAATTTGCGTTTCCGAATCGTCCCTACTCCATGTACCCCCTCGTGCCCTTAGTGGTTTCCTATTTCCGATTCATCGCCCAGTAGATTTTCTCCGCCGACAGCGGCAGCTCGAAAAGCCGCACACCGCAGGCGTCGGCGATGGCGTTTGCGATCGCTGCGGCAGTCGGCACATTAGGATTTTCCGCGATCGCTTTGCCGCCGAACGGCGTCGGTCCGGTCGGGCTTTCGACCAGCACGGTTTTCAATGGCGGCACGTCGGCGATGCACGGCAACTTGGACTCACCCAATGTCAGCGTCGCGATTTTGCCGTCGATCATTGGATTTTCTTCCATCAGGGCAAAGCCAAAGCCGGTGACGATGCCGCCTTCGATCTGGCCGGTGAGCGTCAGGTGATTGAGAACCGTGCCGGTGTCATGAGCCGTGGTCAAATTTAGCACCTTGACGCCGCCAGTTGACGAATCGACTTCGACCTCGGCGACTTGCGCGGCAAAGCCGGTCACCTTAGGCATATTTTTGGGGACGAAGTTAGTCAGGTGAAACACCGGCCCGCCGTTTTCTTTCACTGCGAGCTTGATCATATTCTCGGTAGTGGTCGACTTTTTGTTGGGCGCCGTTAATTTACCACCATGTTGGTGAATTTCTTCCGGCGCGCAGCCAAGCTCGCGCGCCGCCAAGTTGACCAATTTCTCGCGCACCTCGCGGGCTGACAAATTCACGGCATGACCGGAGGTATTGGTTTGTTTGCTCCCGCCGGTTCCGGGATCGAAGGGCAAACTGTCCGTATCCTTGAAAACCACGCCGACTTTTTCCGGTGCCAGACCGAGTGTTTCACAAACCATCTGCTGGCTAACGGTGTAATAACCTGGCCCGACGTCCGGTACGCCGGTGAGAATGTTGACCTTGCCATCGGCTTCCAGTATGAGCGCGGAGCTCGCTTTCCCTTCCGGCGTGCCGCGATCGTAGAGCGCCATGCCCCAACCGCGATTTTTCTTCGTGCCGCCCTTTTTCCAGCCGGAGGTTCTGACAACACGATCGAGCACTTCTCCCATGAGAATGTCGGTCCACTTTTCACCCATTGGATTGGCGTCACCGTCGCGCAGAATATTTCTTCGGCGCAATTCCAGCGCATCGATGCCCATCTCCTTGGCGATGATCTCCATTTGCGATTCGAAGGCGAACACAACCTGGGGACTGCCCGGCGTGCGTGTCTGGGTACATGGCACTTGATTGGTGTAAGCGCAAAACGTGCGCACGTCGATGGCCGGACAACGGTACATGCTCGCCAAGCGCCGCCCGCCAAGTACCGTCGCTTGCGGATTGGCCTTTTGCGATCCGTATGCGCCGCCGCTGAAGTAGATATCGCCTTTGACCGCCGTAAGCGTCCCATCGTCGGCGACGCCGGTTTTCAAAGTGATCACCGAGGGATGGCGATGGCCGCCGGCGAGCAGTTCATCGGTATAATCGAAAACCAGCTTGACCGGCCTGCCGCCGGCCGCTTTCGCTAAATAATAAGCGATCGGCACGTCGATCAACGACGCCTTGGCGCCGAAGTCACCGCCGACATGGACGATGTGAACCTTGATCTTCTCCTGCGCCACGCCGAAGTCTTCTGACATTTGCTCGCGCAAGCCCCAGGGTCCCTTGTTCGACGGCCAAACTTCAACCCGCCCATCGGTGTGAACTTGCACGGTACAAGCACAGGGCTCCAGATAACCGTGATGCGACAGCGGCGTGCGAAAGGTATGCTCGAAAATGCGTGCCGCCATGGCAAAGCCGGCTTCGAGATCGCCGTTCTTCCACTGCACGTAGGATTGTAAATTATGGCCAGACATTCCTTCCGGCAGCTTCGCGGCATTTCTGTATTTGTTGCGATCTTCATGTAACAGCGGCGCGCTGGGCTTAAGCGCTTGCACCGGATCCTCGACGTAGGGTAGCTCTTCATACTCGACGTCAATCAGACCGATCGCCTCATCGGCGATCGCTTCACTGTCCGCGGCAACGGCGGCCACCGCATCGCCGCTCATGCGCACCTTGTCGTGCGCCAATACCGGCTGGTCTTTAACCCGCGTGCCGACGAAGATGTCTTTCACATCGGCGCCGGTAAGAACGGCGCGCACACCGCGCAAGGCCTTGGCCTTCGACGTGTCGACCTTGACGATGCGCGCGTGCGGCACGGAAGCGCGCATCACTTTCGCCCAGAGCAACCCTTCAAACGGCAAATCCGCCGCGTACTTGGTTTGCCCGGTGACTTTCCCTTCGCCCTCGATGCGGGGCAGCGCTTTGCCAATAGTGCGATATGCCACAGTTTACCTCCTGATTTCATTTTGGATTTTGGATTTTAGATTTTGGATTGTCGGAACCGGAATCGGAAACCCGCCTTAACAAAATTACGTTCATCCGTCTTCTCCCGAATCCAAAATCCAAAATCTAAAATCCAAAATTTATTTAATGACCTGATTCGCCCGCGCCACCACTTCGAACGGAATCGTATGACCGATTTGTTTAGCCGCCTTAAGGTTGATGATGAACTCAAACCTCATCGCCTGCTCTACCGGCAAATCAGCCGGTTTGGCGCCTTTCAATATCTTGTCCACGAAAACAGCCGCGCGCCGAAGGAGGTCAGTGGAGTCGATCCCGTAGTACATGAGACCGCCCTCATCGACATACTCCTTCTGTGGGTAAATAGCCGGCAACCGGTATTTGACGGCAAGCTCGACGATCCGCTTTCTTTCGCTGAAAAAGGGGCGGCCCAAAATCATAATCGCGCCCACCTGCTTCTGCTTGGCGCTTTGAAATGCGCTCTCTAAAGATTTCGGGTCCGGATTAGTTTTTATCTCCTCCAATTTTTGCTTCAGTGCCACAGCCGCAAGCCGGAGTTCTTTCGTTTGAAGTTCTGCCGAAACGGCAGCGGTTTGGATTAGAGGAAGCCCAACTCGGGCGAGCTTGGGCACCGCGTCCTTTAGTATCTCCAGCCTTTTGGTGTTTAGCTCGACCGTTAAACCCGACACCCCTGTGACATTGCCTCCCGGTCGCGCCAGACTGGCAACTAATCCTGCACCCACGGGGTCCGCACCGCTCGCCATAACGATGGGAATGGTAGTAGTTACTTTCTTTGCCGCCAACGCTGCCGCCGTCGATGCACACACGATAACATCAACCTTAAGACGGACCAGGTCCGCCGCTAGCTCCCGTAGACGGTCAGTTTTTTCCTCGGCAAACCGGTACTCGACAGTAATATTCTTTCCCTCGACCCAGCCAAGCTTGCGCAGCTCCTGCCAGAACGCTTTCAAACGGACCTCACTACTGGAAGCATCGCTTGGATCCAGCAAACCGATGCGGAAGATTTTCCCTGCCTGCTGCGCGCGAGCTGGTAAGGGAAGAGCCAAGAGCATCGAGCAAAAAGCTCGCCGAGTGATTTTTTTGTCCATGGGACTACTCTCGATTTTTTCCCTCTCCCTCTCCCTCACCCGCAGCCGCCTGAGGCGGATCAGCCTTGGGCTGAAGCGGGCGAGGGAATCTGACAGATTACAGAATCAGCATCCGACATTCTTCTCTTACTATTGCCCGTTGGCTAATGCCTGTTGCCTTTTTATCTCTTATACAGTTGCTCCAAATCCAATTCCTTTTTGCGAACTTTGCGTTCTTTGCGGCAAATTCTCTTCTTTGCTATCGACTAACCACGCTGTTTCACTTCGTGATAGCGTAGCAAAGAGAATCGCGCGGATCATCGCTGATGTTCGGATGCACCGACCAGCTTTTGAGAATGCCCTCGCGCCGCATGCCGATCTTTTCCATGACCCGCGCCGAGGCGAGGTTGTCGACATCGCACACCGCCCAGACGCGGTGAATCTCTGGTTGCTTAAGCGCCCAGCCGATAACGGCCTTGAGCGCTTCGGTCATGTAGCCTTGGCGCCAGTGAGCGCGCGCGAGCACGTAGCCCAACTCCCATCTCTCGGCGTCGACGCGGGCGATGATCATGCCGATCACCTGCTTATTTGCGGCGCTTTCGATTGCCCAGTGAAACGCCTTGCCGCTGTCCCACGCAAGCAGACACATCTGCACATACTCGCGAGTTTCTCCCAGGCTCCGGTGCGCGCGCCAACTGACGTACTTGGTCACTTCGGGATCTTGCGCGTATTGGCGAAAAATCGCCTCGGCATCGGCTAGTTTTGCTTTTCGTAATCGCAGTCGTTCGGTTTTGAGAATTTTCGGGGGGTTTATCACTCTGGGAAGATCCAACCACTCATGATCGCTGAGTTATAGAGTCGCCAGGAAAAATATTCAAGAGATCGAGCAGGCAATCATCAAGGCGCAATCGCAAGACCCAGCTCTTCAGCCGCGCCCTTGTGACGGGTCAGATAAGTTTCGCCTGCTCAATTGCCAATTGCAAGCGGGAGATTTTATCGAATTGCTCTAGCGGTAAAATGCCGTAAGGGGGTAAACGGTGAGGCGTGAGAGGTTCGACCGCCCCTGACCACTGCCCGTTTACCCCTTACAAACGTGAATGACGCGACTACGGATGGGACCGCAGAGTTTTATCACTCGATAGCTTCAGCTGAAGCTATTTCTCCTGCGCCGCACTCATGCCGGCAATAAACCCCTGCGTCGTGCAGCGGCCCAGGCCGTGTTGGTTGAAACCGCCGGCGCTTTCGCCGGCGCAGAACAGGCCGGGGATGATCTGGCCGTTCATGTCCAACACTTGGCACTTGGCGTTGATGCGGAGCCCAGAGCGGGTGTCGTGCACGTTGGGCGTCCCCCAAGCGGCGTAGAATGGCGCTGTTTGAATCTTATATTTCGGCGTTGGCTTGCCAAAGTCGGCGTCCTTACCCGCGTCGACAAAAGAATTGTAACGCTCCACCGTGGCCTGAAGGGTCTCGCCTTTCATCGGCTTGGCTTGAAACTCGTTCTTGATCTTGCCGGCCAACTCGGTGAGCGTGTTGGCGCTAAAGAAGTAGCCGTCTGGGTCGACGTAGGGCGGCGTGACGTTCCACTTGTTTCGCTTGACTGCTTCTGAATCGAAAATTGCCCAGATCGGCCCGGCGGAATAATCCGGCGGCTCGGAATATTCGTTCATCGCCACCGCGGCGTTGAAAAAGTTGTAGTTGCTCGGATGATAATGAATGTTCTCGTTGTTGCGATAGTCGTTGGGCGTGTAAGGGTCGACTTCTTTGTAAACGTTGCCATGGGGATAATCGCCCTTGGTTTCGTCGTAGAAACGCTTGCCGACCTGGTTTACCAAAATCAAATCATGCCAATCCTTCGTCGCTAACCCGGTGGCGCGCACCAGCGGAAACAGCGGGAACTCAAGCTCCCAGGTCATGTAGTTCCACTTGGTCGCCAACACCCGCTGGGTGCGAATGTTGTCGCCGTTCTCCAGCGTCTGATTCACTAGCCCCCAGAGGGACGCGCCGATCTCCATGGCGGCGAGCTCCCCACTTGCGTCCTGGTAGCTATAGGGCTCGCCGGCCACGGTCAGCACCGCGGTCAAGCGCGGGTCGAACATGCGGCGGAAATTCAAGTTGCTGGTCATGCCGCCGGTAGCGACGATCACCGCTTGCTTCGCCCGGATGGCCATCGCCGGCTTGATGCTGTCAATGTTGCCGTCGGAGCGAAAACTTTTTAACGGCGTCGACTCGCCAGGCATGATACGCGGCGTATACGCGGTCGTGACGCCGATCAACCGTCCACTTTTCTCCCCTTCGCGGACAAAGCTCGTCATCTTGTAGTTCAGTAAGAATTTTACCCCCTTGGCGCGGGCGCTGTTTTCCAACGGCCTGATCAAGCCTGTTCCGCCGCGGTTATTCGGACTCTCGTATCCCGGGCCTTTGGTCCAAAAGCAATGATTTTCCCGCGGCGCGGAGTTGCCAAGATTGTGCCCGCCCTGATTGTCCGGCGCGATCGGTCTGAATTCCACGCCGTTTTCCAAGAGAAATTCATAAGTCGGCGCGCAATGATCGGCGAACGCGCGCATCACTTCGCGGTCGTTGTAACGATAATCCGGCCAGCCATTGTTCTGCACGATCGTCCAATCGGTGAGGTCCGAGAAAACGCTATCCGGCGAGTCGGCGATGCCGTATTTTTTCTGCGCGCTGGTGCCGCCGCCGAGCGGCACGTTGCCGCCGCTAATGATCGCATGCCCACCGATGTCGTAATTCGCTTCGACCACGATCACCGACGCGCCGCCGTCCCTGGCTTTGATCGCCGCGGACAAGCCCGCCGCGCCCGAGCCAATGACGATCACATCGGCCTCCAAATCCCAATTTTGATTATTGTTCGACTGTGCCATCCTTGTCTCCTTTAGTGAAAATTCCTTGCTACCGTTTGTTGAAATTCACGACGGGGTCGATCCATGCGCCGCCGTCCATTGCATAACAGTTCGGCTTTTACCACGCAGAGAAAAACCCGGCAACAGGAAAAGCACCGATCGGTGCAAGAACCCGAGCGCGGGCTAAAGTAGCGCAGTTGTGAAGAAGGGAAACTGGTCGGGGCGGCCGGATTTGAACCGGCGACCTCACGCACCCCAAGCGTGCGCGCTACCAGGCTGCGCCACGCCCCGACGGCGGCTCAACACTGGCGCGAATGTAACACCGTCTTTTGGCTAAATCAATTTATAGAGACTTAGGCGACGACAACTGACAGACTCAACTGCAAGAAAATACCTTCGCACCACGATGGCACGAAGGTTTCGAAAAATTTAATCTCCGAACTTCGCGCTCTTCGTGCCTTCGTGGTGAACAGTCGATTTCTCATTCGCTAGAGCATCGCGCCCTGGCAGCGTAACCGTTCGCTCTAGGAAACCAATCGGCGCAGGGATTCTAAATCTTTCTTGAGTTTAACCAGAGCGTTTTTGTATTTCTGCTCGGCGAGCGGCAGCTTGAGCTGGTCTTTTTCGTCTTTCTTGCTTTCTTTCAATTTCTTGCGCGCTCCTTCGATGGTGAAACCTTCGCTGTAGAGCAGACGCTTGATCTCGATGAGCAACTCGACATCACGCTTCTTATAAAGCCGATGTCGCGACGGCGCTTTGGAAGGCTTGAGAACTTCGAACTCGGTTTCCCAGTAACGCAGCACATAGGGTTCGACGCCGACGATCTCACTCACCTCACCGATCTTGAAATAAATTTTTTCCGGCAATCGCTGCGCCATCGCGGGTGCCTATTCGCTAGTCTCAGACGACGCCGGCGCCGAGCCGGTCGGCGCCATGCCGTTCAAACTCTTTTTCATGATTTGGCTCGCCTTGAAGGTTAACACCTTGCGCCCGACGATAATGATTTCATCGCCGGTTTGCGGGTTTCTCCCCTTGCGCGGCCGCTTGGCGTTGACGACAAAATTGCCAAAACCAGAGATCTTGACCTTCTCACCCTTTTCCAGGCAGTTCTTGATGATATCGAAGGTCGCTTCGACCACATCGGTGGCGTCTTTTTTCGAAAAGCCGACTTTTTCATAAATTCGCGTGATAATTTCAGCTTTTGTCATGTGCTCCCTCTTCCCTCCGTCAGCTATAGAAAATTGCTAACTGCGCCGCTCGGCGCCAAAGGTCGCGCCGAGCCGGTCGACCAAGTTTTGATGCAAATCATTGATCTCCGTGTCCGTCAATGTCCGGTCATCGGCACGGTAGGAAATTTTATAGGCCAAGCTCTTCTTACTTTCTGGAATCGGCGCGCCCAAATACTGGTCAAAAATTTCCACATGCTCGATCAGTGCTTCACCGAGATTCTTGATCCAACCGATCACTTGATAGGCGGAAAAGTCACGTTCGACGACGATCGCAACATCTCGCTCCACAGCCGGAAAGCGCGGCAAGGCGCGCGCCGTGATTTGCCGCGGAGCATACTCAAGCAGTTTTTCTAAGTCAAGTTCAAACACACAACAGGGCGGCACTTCGAGTTGCTCGCAAGTATCGGGATGGAGCCGGCCTAAATAACCGGCTGTCTGCGCGTTCAACAACAGCATCGCCGACTGTCCCGGATGGAGAAAGTCCGCCGGCAACGCCGACCAACTGGACAACTCCGTCAGATGAAACAGCTCCAACATGCCTTCAATTAAGCCTTTGCAATCGAGAAAACCGAACGACTGCGGCGCACCTTGGCGAAGCCCGCGCCGTAAACGCGGCCCATGCAGCAGCGCGGCGATGCACTGCCGTTCAATGGGCGCACCGTTGGATGTCAATTGAAAAGTCTTGCCCAAGTGATAGGCGGCGAAACTCTCCGCCCGATGCGCTAGATTGAGCGTTAAGTTCTCGATCAGTCCTGGCAACAAGCTGTGGCGCAGCTCGCCATTTTCCTGCGCCAAGGGGTTGAGTAGCGGCACCGGATTGGGCGCTTGCCAAAGTCCGCTGAATGCGCGATTGAGCGCCGCCGAGCTGAACGGCAGGTTGATCGCTTCGGCCAATCCCTCGCCGACCATGAACGCCCGCAGTCGGCGCTCCCAGCCGAGACGGTGATCGTTCTTGCCGCCCGAAGGTCGCAGCAAGGGCAAGGTGCTTGGAATCCGATCGTAGCCATGCAAGCGCGCCAGCTCTTCGATCAAATCGACCTCGCGCGAAATATCCGGACGGCTGGTTGGCGGAGTCACTTTAAGGCTACGGCTTTCCCGTTGGCGCGCGGTATTCATACCAATGGAGCGGAGCAGGTTCTCGACCTGTCTACCATCCAATGCTAAACCGAGCAACTTTGCGATACGCGCCTCGCGGAGCATGATCACCGGCGGTTTGGTTTTGCCCGGATAGCTATCGGCGACCCCGGCCATGGGCTTGCCGCCGACAATCTCGCTGAGCAAATAGACCGCGCGGTTCGCGGCCGCTAGGGTTCCTTCGGGATCGACGCCGCGCTCGAAGCGGTGTGACGCCTCACTGTGCAGTGCCAACCGCTTGGCCGTTCGGCGCACCGCGGCCGGCGCAAAGTTGGCGCTCTCGATCAACACCGAACGCGTCGAATCGGTCACCTCGGAGTCGACCCCGCCCATGACCCCGGCCAGCGCTAACGGCTGCGTGTCGTCGCAAATCAATAAATCTTCCTGGGCCAGCCGACGCTCGACGCCGTCCAAGGTGGTAAATCGGCTTAACTCCTTGGCGGCGCGCACGACGATCTTTTTGTGCGCCAGACGGTCCAGGTCAAAGGCATGGAGCGGCTGACCGGTTTCGAGCATGACGTAATTGGTGACGTCGACGACGTTGTTGATGGCGCGAATGCCGCAGGCCTCGAGCCGCCAGCGCAGCCAGGGCGGCGAAGCCGCGATCCGTACATCGTCGACGATGCGCGCCGAGTAGCGGCCACAAAGATCGGCGTTTTCAATCGTCAGACTGACCCGTTTGTCGATCGACGAGTCCTTCTTCGGCGCGCTTACCGGCGGCGCTTTCAATCCGGCGCCGGTCAGCGCGGCAACTTCGCGAGCGATGCCGGCGATACCGAGACAGTCGCCGCGATTGGGCGTGACACCGATCTCGAAAAGCCGATCCTCGCCACCATTCCCCTGTGCGCTCTGGGGCGTCACCGCTTCGACCTCAAGGCCGGCCATGGTGAGCAGCTTGGCAAGCTCCTCGGGCGCGCCGGAGTAATCGACGAACTCTTTCAGCCAATTGAGAGTGAACTTCATCGAATAACAATTCTGCTGTACTGGAGTACTGGAGTGTTGGAGTGATGGGTTCCGGAACCAATACTCCAATACTCCAACATTCCATCACTCCAATCTTCCATGACTCCGCCTTTCAATTGAATTGCCGCAAAAAGCGTAAATCATTTTGAAAAAACATCCTGATATCGTCGATGCCGTATTTCAGCATGGCGATACGCTCGACCCCCATGCCGAAGGCGAAGCCGGAGAATTTCTCCGGGTCGTAGCCGACGAACTTGAAGACCGCCGGATCGATCATGCCGGCGCCGAGTATTTCCAGCCAGCCTGTGGCCTTGCAGACGCGGCAGGTCTGGCCCGACTTGATCGAGCCGCTGCCGGCGCAGATCACACATTGAATATCGATCTCGGCGCTCGGCTCGGTAAATGGGAAAAAACTGGGGCGGAAGCGCACCCCGGCATCAGGCTCAAAAATCTGCCGCAAAAAATGGGTCAGAACTCCCTTGAGATCGGAAAAGGCGATGCGCTCGTCGACCATGAACCCCTCGACCTGATGAAACATCGGCGAATGGGTCGCGTCGTCGTCGTGGCGGTAAACCGCGCCGGGCACGATCACTTGCAGCGGTGGCTGGCGCGCTTCCATGGTGCGAATCTGCACCGGCGATGTGTGCGTGCGCAGCAACCGCCCATGGGCGACGAAGAACGTGTCCTGCATGTCCCGCGCCGGATGATCTTTGGGCATATTGAGCGCTTCGAAATTGTGGTAGTCGTCTTCAATATCCGGACCGCGCGCGATCTCGAAACCCATGCCCCAAAAAATCTCGACGATCTCGTCGATGACCAGCGTCAGCGGGTGAGCGCTGCCGCGCTGCCAGCGCGTGCCGGGCAAGCTGATGTCGATGCGTTCGTCCTTGAGCGCCTGCGCCTTTGCGTGATTTTTGACGGCGGCCACGCGCTCGTCCAAACTCGCTTCCAGCTCGCGGCGCAATTGATTGAGCGCTTCGCCGGCGCGCGGCCGTTCTTCCGCGGGCAGCTCTTTTAAGCCCCGTAGCCGTGCCGTAACGCTGCCGCTACGGCCCAAGACTGCGACCCGCAGCTGTTCGAGCTCCTGCTCGGAGTTCGCTTGCTGGATTCGGTCCAGAAGCTCTCCGCGGAGAGTTTCCAGGGAATCGTTCATCAGACTGGAAGTCTAAGCGCTCAGGCGCCTAGGTGGGACTTAGCGGTTTGCGCCAGTTGACCGAAAGCGGGCATGTCGGCCACGGCGATTTCCGCCAGGATTTTTCGGTCCAACTCCACTTTCGCTTGTTTGAGTCCTTTGATCAGCTGGCTGTACGAAATACCGCAGATTTTCGCCGCTGCACTGATGCGCGTGATCCACAAGCCGCGAAAGGTGCGTTTTTTGACGCGACGGTCGCGATAGGCGAACGCCAATCCGCGCTCGACAGTTTCCCGCGCGGAGCGGTACAAACGACCGCGGCCGCCGACGTAGCCTTTGGCCAGCTTCATAATTTTCTTGCGTCTCTGCCTCGACTTACTTCCACCTTTAGCTCTAGGCACGATTAAACTCCTTCCTCATCATCATGAGTGCACTTGGCTGAGTGTTGATCGCAGTCCCTATTACTTGGGTCATCGCCCAGCACTCAGCATTTCGGACTTATTTGTAAGGTATCAATTTACGTATGTTCTTAACTTCAGCCGCGGCAACGGTGGTCGCTTGGCGCAAATGACGTTTTTGCTTTTTGCCCTTGTTTGAAAGGATATGCCGCCTGTAAGCCTTATTGCGTTTGATCTTACCGGTACCGGTGACGCGAAATCGCTTCGCCGCCGATCTGTTGGTCTTAATTTTTGGCACTTTTTTGCTCCTCTGTCTAATCTCTCATTCACACCGACGGTTGGCTCACTTAGGCGTCAACAACATCGCCATATTACGCCCTTCCAAGCGCGGCTCGATATCGACTTTGGCGACGTCCTGGACCAAGACGACGACGCCCTTGAGCATGCGCCGGCCCAATTCTGGATGGGTAATCTCGCGGCCGCGAAAGAACACCGACACTTTGACCCGCTGACCCTCTTCAATAAACTTGCGAATGTTTTTAACCTTATGCTCGATGTCGTGTGGGTCGGTGCGTGAACCCATTTTGACTTCCTTGATTTCAACCACGGCGTGCTTGTTCGGGCCGTGCTGCTTTTTCTTCTGTTCGTAACGGAACTTGCCGTAGTCCATCATGCGGCAGACCGGCGGCTGAGCGTCCGGTGCGACCTCGACAAGATCGAGCTCCAATGTTTCGACCTGCTTGAGCGCCTCATGCAGCTGCAAGACGCCAAGCTTCTCGCCCTTGGCCCCGATCACCCGCACTTCGCGGGCACGGATTTGATGATTGATGCGCGCTTCTCTAGCTATAAGACACCTCCATGTCAGCTACCAGTCATTGCCTATTACTATTCCTATGCCGGTCCCATTTCTAGTGCAACCTCGGCACGGAGCTGTTCGATAAACTGCGCCAGCGGCTGCGGCGCGATATTTTCCCCGCCGCGCCGTCGCGGCGCGACCGTCTGCCCCGCCACTTCCTTATCGCCGATCACCAGAGCATAGGGAATCTTCGCCAGCTGGGCTTCGCGAATTTTATAGCCGAGCTTTTCATTTCGACCGTCGAGCTCAACCCGCCAACCGGCGTCGCGCAGTTGTTCGAAAACCGACTGGGCATAATCCTTCTGATCATCGGTGACGGTCAATATCTTTATTTGCACCGGCGCGAGCCAGAGTGGAAAAGCGCCGGCACAGTGCTCGATCAATATGCCCATGAATCTTTCAATCGAGCCGAGCAACGCCCGATGAATCATCACCGGCCGCTCCTCAGCGCCGGCGGGCGAGGTGTAAACCAGATCGAAACGCTCGGGCATGTTGAAGTCTAACTGCATGGTCGCCAGCTGCCAGCCGCGCTTGAGCGCGTCGAGCACGACGAAATCGATCTTTGGCCCGTAGAAGGCGCCGTCCCCAGGATTGACCTGGTATTCGACACCCTCTTTGGACAGCGCCTGGCCAAGGGCGGCTTCGGCCCTCGCCCAAATCACCGGATCACCGATAAATTCCTTGGGCTGGGTCGAGAGCTTAACCTGGATATCATTAAACTGAAAGGTCCGATACACTTCACGGAGCATCTTGATCAGACTGCTAATCTCCGACTCGATCTGCTCCGGCGCGCAAAATATATGCGCGTCATCCTGGGCGAAGGAGCGCACACGGGTTAGGCCCGCGGTCACTCCCGAACGTTCGTAGCGATGCAAGCGACCGAAGTCAGCGATGCGCAGCGGCAGATCGCGGTAGGAGCGCTTCTTCGACGCATACACGAAAGTGTGACCGGGACAATTCATCGGCTTAACGCCGAACTGCCGGTCGTCGACCTCGGTGAAATACATGTTGTCGCGGTAATGATCGTAATGGCCCGAGCGGCGCCACAAATCTACGTCGAGTATCTGCGGGGTGATCACCTCGTCATAGCCATAACGGGTATAGAGCCGGCGCATATAGGCGATCAGTTGGTTGTAAACAGTCGCGCCCTTGGGGTGAAAAAACGGACTCGCCGGCGCGCTCGGATGAAAACTAAAAAGGTCCAACTCCTTGCCAAGCCGGCGGTGATCGCGCTTCTTGGCTTCCTCGAGCAGGCGCAGATGCTCGGTGAGCGCTTCTTTGGAGTGCCAGGAGGTGCCGTAGATGCGTTGCAGCATCTCGTTCTGTTCGTTGCCGCGCCAGTAAGCGCCGGCCACGCTGGTCAGTTTGAACGCCTTGATCGCTAAGGTCGACGGCACATGGGGGCCACGGCAGAGATCGACCCAATCGCCTTGACGATAGAGTGAGACCGTTTCTTCGTTAATGCCTTCGATGATCTCAACTTTGTAATCCTCGCCCATGTTACGAAACAATTCGATGGCGTCCGCCCGCGCCAGCTCCTCGCGGGTGATTTTGAGATTGGCTTTGGCTAATTCCTGCATACGCTTTTCAATTTGTTGAAGCTCTTCCGCCGAGAACGGCTGGTCGCGCTTGAAATCGTAGTAAAAGCCGTCGTCAATGGTCGGACCGATGGTGACTTGAGTGCCGGGGAATAGGCTCTGCACCGCCTGCGCCATTAAATGGGCCGTCGAATGGCGAATCACGTCGAGCCCATCGGCACTATCAGCCGCGATCCAAGCAACCGAGCAATCCTTGTCCAGCGTGCGGCCAAGATCCACCGGTTGGCCGTCGATCCTGGCGGCTACCAGGTTCTTAGCGCCCGCGGACGCGGCCAGTTCAACGACTCTGACACCGGGGCAAACGTCGACGGAATTTCCGTCGGCAAATGTGACGTGAATACTATTCATGTCAAAGATTTAGAAAATGGTAGGCACGGGCAGGATTGAACTGCCGACCTCTTCCGTGTCAGGGAAGCGCTCTCCCACTGAGCTACGTGCCTGTGCTGCTTGGCCGGAACGCTCATTATGGCCCCATCTGGGCGAATTCGAAAGCATCATATTTGCCAGTCGTTAGCCTGGAAGTTCTCCACGTCGACCCCGAATAGCAGACGTTCAGTCGGCGCAACAGATCGATTTTATTACCAATTTTTCACCTGACTGTCAACCGGCTGGGGGCGCTCCGGGGCGCGACGGTAGCTTTTCCTGAAGCCACATCAATCCTCGATAGGAATATTGGCAGCCCGACAGGACAGTCATGAGCGCCGTCAGACCGACGAACAGGTCCAAAAGCTCGGCGCTAAACATGTTCGGATCATGCAACAAAGCCAAGGCCAGAGCCAAGGTAAGCAACTGGAAAGTGGTGCTCCATTTGCCGATTCGGCTTGGCCTTGCCTGCCAGCGCTCTTCGATCAAAAAATAAATCAGGATGTAACCAACTATGATAATGGCGTCGCGCGCCACCACGACCACCGCCAACCACACGGGAACACCCTCAATGGAACCCAACATGATAAACGAGCTGATGACCAGCAACTTATCCGCCACGGGGTCCAGATACGCGCCGAGGGCGGTCTGCTGATTCATCCAGCGCGCCGTCAAACCGTCCAAGAAATCGGTGAAGCCGCCGATGGCAAACACCACCAGCGCTTCCAAATAAAGATGATAGGCGAGAAATTCGAGAAACAGTGGAATTAGCAGGATGCGCAAAAGCGTGAGCGTGTTCGGTAGGTTAAGCATCGCTCAGTCAGTATAGAATCTTTCCGCGCGCGCCATTCGCGCTCAACAGTTTGCCTAGTTGCCCGGCCAATTTCGGCGTCACCAAAGCGGTGACCTGGACGCGCTCGCCGTCATAGCTTTCCGTGACGATGCGGCCGCGCTCGCGCACCAGCGCAACCAAATTGCCTTGGGCCGGGGTAAAACTCGCTTCAAAGAGCTGCTTATCACGGTCGAGGATTGTGCCGACGGTTTCCAATAACTTGGCGATACCGGCACCGCTCAATGCTGAAATCGGACAAACATCGACAACCTCCTGGCTCTTCAGTTCGCGCAGCGGCAGCTCCTCGACCATGTCGATCTTGTTCGGGACCAACAGCGTCGGAATCTCCCCCGCGCCGATCTCAACCAAAACCGTTTTGATAATTTGAATTTGTTGCTCGTAGAGCGGATTGGCCATGTCGACCAGATGAAGCAGCAAGTCGGCGCGGCTCACCTCCTCCAGCGTACTCTTGAACGCTTCGATCAGGGAGTGAGGTATCTTATTAATGAAGCCGACGGTGTCGACGACCATCACCTTGTCGCCGCTGGGCAGACGCAAC
>Ga0214472_10003968_pt1 | contig 15634 bp, 17 predicted proteins | sample RVTome_6_FD_207662 | JGI IMG/M metagenome (GOLD analysis project Ga0214472, IMG submission 207662) | Soil microbial communities from uranium-contaminated site in the Upper Colorado River Basin, Wyoming, United States - RVT140D175 | ecosystem: Environmental > Terrestrial > Soil > Contaminated >...
ACAGATCACTGGAGATCAATCCCCGATACATCCAGGCCGTTGGCTTCAGGGCGGCGAGCCTCGCTCAGCTGGGGCGGTTAGAGGAAGCCAGACAAGAAATGGGCCGGTTCCTCGAGCACTTCTCCGGAATGACTGCCGCCAGGTACGAGACGAGGTTCATCCTTAAGAATCACTCGGATATCGACCACTACATGGAGGGCTTGATCAAGGCAGGCATGCCGGCCGGGGATGAGGAACCGGACGACCAGAGAGCGGTCTGGATCGCCGTTCTCCCGTTTGAAAACATGAGCGGAGACCTGGATCAGGAGTACTTCGCCGACGGCATCACCGAGGATGTGATCACCGGCCTCTCGGCCTACCGCTCCTTGCGCGTGATTGCACGGTCCTCGTCGTTCCGCTATCGCGACTCGGCGCTCAGCATTCCGCAGATTGCAGAAGAGCTGGATGTCCAGTTCATCCTCGAAGGCAGTGTGCGCAGGGCGGGCAACCGGGTCCGCGTCACGGCACAACTGATAGAGGCACCTGACCGCCACCACATATGGGCTGACAGGTACGACGCCGATATTGAGGACATCTTCGATGCTCAAGACCGCATCACGTCGAGCATTGTCGCCGCCATCGACCCCGCGATCAGGGCCGATCATGTGTCGCGGCCCCACCCCGACGACCTGAGGGCTTGGGATCACGTACAGAGGGGCTGGTATCACATCTGGAAGGCAAAGCCCGAGGCAAACGGCACGGCCGCCAGCCATTTCCGAGAAGCAATTGAGATCGACCCGGATTATGCGGAGGCGCACGCCGGTCTGGGCTCATGTCTCGCACTCAGAGTCTGGCTGTTGTGGTCCGAGGATCCCGAAGTTGACCTCGCGCAAGCCGAGAGGCACGCAAAACTGGCGATAGAACTCGACGAACGGGACGCAATGGGACATGAGGCGCTGTCCCTGACCGCTTACGCCCAGGGGCGAATGGAGGCGACTATCAAAGAGGCTGACCGGGCGATCCACCTGAACCCGAGTCGTGCAGCCGCGTACATGATGGCCGGAGCTGGCCGGATCCACGGCGGACACCCGGACGCCGGTATCCCGTTGATGACGAAGGCAATGGAGATCTCGCCCCAGGACCCATTCAATACTTGGTTTCTCGGAGGTCGGGCGATCGGCCATCTCCTCGCCGGGCACTATGAGGAGGCCGTCGTGGACGCCCGCGAAGCGATCAAGACCCGCTTCGGCTACCTCATGGGGCGGGTGATCCTCATCGTCGCACTCGTTCAACTCGGCCGGGAGGAGGAGGCAATGGCTGAACTGGCAACCCTTCTCGAGATCGACCCGGACTTCTCGTCCGAGTATCTAGCGCGCTACACCCTCACCGACCAGCAGCGGGAGATGTTCATCGCCTCACTAGAGAAGGCCGGGTTGGCCGGCTAGCGAAAGACAGCCTGGAGCTGCCAAGGTCTGGAGACGCCGCCAGGAACCACCGTGATGCAAATGGATCATTTGCTTTGGATCAGGGCCGCATGTGCGGCACCTATCGGGCGCCTGACGACCTCGAAACCACGCAAGACGCTTTGGCACCCGAGACGACTGGATGGGATAAACGTCCATGTCGACGCAACGAACAAGTACCGCAAGGGACCGCCCGAAACGCGAAAAGAGATCTGTCCAATGACTGGCAGTCAAGGGGTACTCCATTCTGGATTCGGCAACCCGTCACCTAAATCCCCGTATCACAGAGGCTGTCAGGTGTCACATGAATCGGCGTCCTATAAGTGGGCCATTCGGGTCCGAGGCGGGTCATATCGCAAAGGCATAGATGTGAACCATGGCTCCACGCTTCCCTTAACGCTCTACTGTGGTCAGCAAGAATGAGCGACGCCGACATGGTTACCGCTGGATTGATTGTTGTCTTCATCGTCATTCTGCTGTGGCTGCTGATGCGCAAACCCGGCGACGAGACCAACCCGACTCCAATCAGGGACGCGATCACTGTTCCGGGTGTAGTAATACTGTTCGTGCTCCTCGCCGCCCTGCTCGTCTTCTGGGGCGCGCGGAGTGAAGTCGGAGAGACACTCGAAGTCGCCGGTGTCAAACTCTCGATGGAGGACCTTCAGGCTACGAGCCGCACGCTCGGCGTTGGGATCATCACAGGCTTGGTCGTAGGCGCCATCATCAGCCTGGCCAGACGCTGGCACGAGTTTGAGGCGAAGACCCATTGGCCAACATACGCGAGGAGTTACCTGAGGAAGAAGGGATTGGACGTAGTTGAGCTCGACTCCGAAGACACTTGACCCGAATAGATACTGAACCGGGATTCAGTCAGTCAGCTCGCAATCCACGATTGAGGGGCATCCGGTCGGTCATGCTCGCCCGCTGCCGTCGATTCTTCCAATAAGGCCGAGAAGAGCTCGAAGAGCTGGCCTTAGCCCTCTCCAGTCCACGCTCAATTCGATGCTCAGTGGACTGTCGAGGGTAGAGCGACGGAGCGAGGAAGGCGACGCCTCGATTTCCTTCGGGACGCGCATAGGAGGCGATTGGACGCGAAGGAGCGCGAAACGCCGGGACATGGTGGGCAGCAAACGCCCAGGTCACATGGCATTTCTGGGAATAGCGCGAATCGGTGAGTACTCCATGAATCACACTGAAAAACCGGAGGTCGACGGATCGACGCCGTCCCTGACCACCAGTCCCGTACCAGGGGAAACGCCCAGAAAGGGCCGCTGAGCAGGGGCTCTCCCTCCAGAAGCTTGCTCAACGGCTGTCACGCCGTCAATTCTGTAAGGGTCTCATGACGTCTCACGCTGCTCTTGCCACAGACGCGCCACAGGACGGCCAACGCGTGCCGTTTCCCCTGGTCAGAGTATTTTGACCGCATGTCTCGCAATGAGGGGATCAGGGTGCAAATCCCTCAGCTCGACCAAAACGCCCTGGTCAAAGCGTGTGATACCTCCACATCACGTCCCCTCGAGGTCCGGGATGAGCTCCTTCTCGCACACGGCGAAAACCGGCGGCTTCACTCGAAGATTCGGAGGCACCCCCGCTCACACCGATATGTCCTTGGTCGGGGCGTCAGGGGAGCGCGAGAGCCCTGGATTGTAACCGTGCGCCGCTTCCCGTCGATAGCCGGAGCAGGTGAGGCCTCGGCCAATGCTGTGATGACGATGCTGTCAACTGGGCTCGACGGCGCAGGCGAACGCATGCGAGTCGAGCGCGACTCTTCACGGAGTTATAACGCCTGGCGTTGAGCCTCGTGTCGCCCAGTCGAGGGATTGGGTGGGGTGCCGGCCCGCAGGGGCACAGGAGCAAACAAAGAAGAGGATACTCGCAGTTGTCGTCACAACCGCCACTTTGGTCACGAGCCTGCCACTGGCTGCTTTCGCTCATAAGTGTGAACGCCAGCCGGTCCGACACCGGTTCTCAGAATGTGAAACTGCGGCCGAGTTTGCGGGAAAGCTCCAGCAGACGCCGACTATCGAGGAGTTGGCCGACATCTGGGCCGGGACGGTGGAGACTTCTCTCCAGCCCCGAACGGTCAGAATCTGGTTGAGGACAGAAAAGGGTTAGAACCGGGTCTTCGTAACGGTCTCGGAACTGCCACGCGTCACCTTTGGCCGCATCGAGGAGAAAGGCGAGGATGATGACCGATATCAAGGTAGTTGAAGAGACGACCAAGGCGCAGCCAACAAGAAGGATGTCCACTCAGGCGTTTGGGCTTTCCCTGATCACAGCCGCGTTTGTCGTGGTCCTGGCCGGTTTTGTGATCTTCTCCGGCGGTAGCGACGCTGGCTTCGCGGTTGTCCTTGTGTTCGTGGGAGCGCTGGTCACCTGGATGCTCTCGAGGGTCGCCAAGCTCTGGGCTGTCATCGTGGGATTGGTCGCCACCGTTGCCGCAGTCATGGCTGTCTACATTGTCTTCGGCATCTTCCAACCATTCAGCCCGGTGGAGTTCATCAGCGGACTGCTCTATCTGCTTGGCTTCTTCTTTGCTCTTGTCGGCGGGATCAGCGCGCTGAGTAAACAGCGCCGCGAGGCCGGTGTAGGCCAGACCGGGATGCGGATCCGAAAGACGGCCGTCGGTCTGGTCGGCGTGCTGGCCGCGGTTTCCGTGGTTGGCTTCTTCATGACCCGGACCACGGTGAGCACTGCGGAAGCTGGAAACGCCGCCTCCATCGACATGATGAACTTCGAGTTCGCTCCCGTGACCCCGACGGCCGCGGCCGGCCAGAATCTGTTGCTCACCAACAGCGACGGATTCGTCCACGACTTCACGATTGACGAGCTGGATATCTTCGTGAACTTCGGGCCCGGCAGTGAGGCCCTCGTCGACCTGAGCGATGTCCCGGCCGGAACGTACCAGTTCTACTGCTCACTCCATTCCGATGGAGTAACCGGGATGGCGGGCACCCTCACCATCGACGGGTGAAGGGCTATTCCCGGATCCAGATTCCAACCGACGACGGCTGCATGGTCTGAGAGATCACGGCGATAGAATCGGCCGCTATCTGGTCCAAGACGATCTCGTCGTTGAGACGTTCACTGAGCCTGGCGAGAACCTGCTCGGCGTCATAACGACCACGGTTGAACCGGCGGTCGATCCAAAATGTGACACGGCGCCGGAGCGGGTTGAAGAGGGCGGCGGTGGCCAGTGTCGATCCGGCGACGAAGAGGGGTGACTGGTCACCTATGAGCCGAGTAGGCAGCCAAACTGCGCCCACCACGTAGACGAGGGCGAGAATGGAGACAACGATGGCGTAGCCGACCGTCCGTGAAATCAGCCGATCGATGTCGAAGAGCCGATAGCGAAGGATGGCGAGTGTCATCGAAACCGGGATGAAGGCTACGGAGGCTGTGAATAAGACCTCCGCTGCGACGTTCGGCTCCGGATACGTGAAGAACCGGGAGAGAATCGCGAGAACGAAGAGGATCAGCGACAGGCCTACCCATTTGATCTGGGCGCGGACGACATCATTGGAACGGCGGTAGCGGATCACGATGGCGACGACTCCCCCGACGAGAAGGGTGAGCATCGTCACGCCGTACACCAATTCGCGGATTCCTTCGAGGCTCTCAGGGAGGACACCGATCGGGTTGCTGACCGTCCACTCGTTCCCGGGAAACTCAAATGCGATAACGGTGTTGAAGATGCCGGCAAGAGAGCCGACAATGGATATCCCGGCAAACCACCCGCCCCACCACCAGCGACGGGAGAGGAATTTGCCCGTGGGGAAGAGGAACAAGAGCAGGCCTATTGGGATGATGAAGACGGTGAAGAATGAGGTGTTCAGGCCGGTCAAAAGCAGAACATCGCCCACAGTCACTGGTATGGGCGGGCCATCCGCATATCTGGGGAGAGCGGCAGGTTCGAAGAGGAGTCCCGCGCCGACCAAAAGGAGGATCCAGGCAATCCGGTTACCGGGTTGACGGGAGAGAATGAGGGCGCCGAGAGCCGTGAAGAGAACTGGCGCCAGCCCGAATGTGGCATCGAGTCCACGCCCCGACCTGATGATCAGGATGACTGACGTGGCCAGGACCAAACCGGTCCATGTCCAAGGCAGCGTTGCTCTGGTCCTACTCATTGCCGGACCCACACCACCACCGAAGCGGGCTGCATCGTCCTGGTGATGACTGAGACGGAGTCGGCGGTTATCTGGTCGACGTCGATCTGGTCCCTCAGCCGTTCGTTGAACTCAGAAATGACGTGTTGTGCGTCATAGCGGGAACGGTTGAAACGGTGGTCAACCCTGTCGATTACGCGTCGACGTACCGGGTTGAACAGGGAGGCTGCGGCCAGTGTGGCGCCGGCGACGAAGAGGGGCGATTGTTCACCTATGAGCTGCGTAGGCAGCCACACCGCCCCCACTACGTAGATGAGGGCGAGGATTGTCACGACCACGGCATAGCCGACCGTGCGGGAGATGAGACGATCGATGTCGAAAAGGCGGTAGCGCATGATGGCCGCAGTGATTGAGACCGGTAGCGCCATCATGCTGAGTGCACCGGGGATTACCGGGTCGACACCACCAAGCCCGATCGCATTGGTGGCCAACGACCCTGCCAGCGCCACGGCAGCCCCATACCCGAACATCTTGAACTGGAGCCGTTGCAAGGAATCGGCTCTTCGGTATCTGACGATCGGGGAAACGACCACTGCCACCACGAACGGAACCAGCAAGATCGTCGTCGACGTGTCGAGGACCGTGAGTACGGCGTCAGGGAGGACACCGGCAAATGGGGTGGGATCATCAGTGTCGTATATGGTCGGGGCAAAGAGGACCGACAGCATCGCGGCAGTCGCACCGCCGATGCCGAGCCAGGCAACCGGCCACCAGCGCCGGGAGGGGAGTCGCCCATTGGGAAACAATAGGATCAGAGTGGGGACGACCAAAAAAGAGGCCATGAACACGACGCCCGCGACCAGCCACTGCTCCATTAGTCCGGGCTGACGGATGTACGCCCAGTACTGGTAGGAAAGGAGGAGCCCTCCCCCACAAAGCAGCCAGCCGATCCTGTTGTTCGCACGTACGACGATCAGCACCCCGAGCCCGGTCATTCCCACCATCAGAACAACGATCGCACCGGCCTCGATAACGTCGCTGGCGGTAATCGTCTCCGGAATCGATTCGACCGCCCCGGCGATCGTCACCACGGCGGTGAGAACCCAGACAATCGCGAGAATCGCGGAGAGCGCTCGGCGCATCACCATCGGCTTAAGAGCCACAGCTCCGGCTCCAGGTCGTCAGTACCCAGGTCGGCGAACAGACGCATCGCCCGAGTCTGAGCCTCCCGCGATAGCTGCTCCTCGCCGGAGCGGTGGTAGAGATCGGCGAGGAAATCACAGAGCGTCGCTTCGTGGTGTCGGTGCCCGGTGCGGGAGGCGAGTTCGATCGCCCGCAACCAGCTCGACCGCAGCTTCGTAGGCCTTGTTGTTGACTGCGGCCATCTCGCGACGTCGTCGCCGTCAGCCAGTCGCGAGACCGCCCCACCAGCTCGCGCAAGCGACTCAGTTCTCCGACTCGACCGATGAGGTCGCTCCCTGTCGGTGGTCCGGGTTCGTGTCGGCCGGACGCGGTGAGCCTGCATCGCTCCGGGACGGTCCCGGCCCAGGCGCAGAGCAACATCAGCAGTCGATGTGCCGGCTCGTACAATGAGTCAAGTTCTATCCACCGCGGCACGGCGGCGATGGCGTCGGGATACGCACCCACGCTGGCGCGAACCATCGCCTGTCGGTTGAAACCCTTCAGAAGGTCGCCCTGGCACAGCTCAACGTCCGCGGTGAGCGGACCTATGGGGGCGGCCCTCGTCTCGGCCAATGCGGTTTGGAATAGAGACACATCGGAGTCGACTTTCCGCAGACGCACCTGATAGCGGTCGGCCTCGATCGCCTCGAGTCCGATGCCCTTCCTTATCGACGAGAGGGTGCGACGCAGGGTCGCCCGCGCCCGGACGCACGCTGACTCGGCCCACAACAGTCCCGTGAGCGTCTCCCGGGAGACCTTCTGCTCAACCGCCAGGTAGGCGAGGATGGCCACCGCCTTCCGGGTGTCGAAGTCGACCGGCACCCCGTCGACGGTAACCCCTGGTAAACGAAAAGGCTTGATTTCGACGCTCATTCCCGTGACGAGCGTACGCGGACGCACGTTACGAAAACGCTACGAACCGGGACTCGGAACGCTCTTGGTTGATTGTTCGAGATCGAAGAAAGGCGATGCCCTGGGTTCGCCAGCGCTGGATCTTGTAACGTTTCTGGAACGGCTACGAGGTAGATCGGGTGTCATCAAAGCCCGCCTGTACCGAAGGATGAGGGAGACTGCGGACCCTACCACCGCTAGTCCCACGGCGATCGCTGCATAGTCGCCGACCTGGGCAATCACGTTGGCCATCAACCCGACAGTGATCGGATTGCTGATGGACCCGCCGGATCCAAGGTCTGGCTGCAGAGCCTGAGCGCCGACGGCGACACCTACGGAAGCGCCCCCAAACGCTGCCAGCCATCTCCACCTTTGATCAGGAAGCCGACCGTCTGGGTACAGCAGCAAACCGAACACGCCAAGGATGCCGACTCCCAGAGCGAACAGTCCGTTGCCCGCAAGAGCCAACCAACCTGACCATCTTCCGCTGAGCGCGTCCGTCACCTCGATCAGCACGCCTCCTAATTGGGCCAAAAGCGCGACTGCTACCAGAGCTGGGGCAGCCACATAGACCCATCCCACCAGGTTTGGTGGCGTTCGCTTCACCACGAACGCCCCCACCAGCTGGAAAGCAACGAGTGGTGCCACAACGGAGAGGAGGAACGTGAGATCTCCTGGATCCGGTGGATCGTGGAGGGACAGCAGCCACACCACGACCCCGAGAACCACGAGCGGGGCCACCAACAGAAACCACGCAACGAATGCAGGACCTCTAGTGCGAGCCACGGCGCGCGTTTGATTGATGCCGATCAGAAGGCGAGAGAGTCCGTAGCGGATGGAACGCCGTGCTCATGGTCATGAAGCATTCTCGTCCTTCCGCAACCCGAACATCAGCGGAATGGCCCCCCTTTCTTGCGAACACCCTGTTCTGGTCGGGAGAAGTTGGTTCCGGCCCCGGGACGTGTCGTCCGAAATTGGCTAAGCATCAACGAAGAGAGCACACAGCAGCGCGATCCCTAAAGGGCCCGTGACAACTCGCTACCTGAGAGGTGCTCACCGCCGCGATGGTGTGGAGCATGCGTGGCACGACGGATGAGGGAAATGTGCCATCAGCAAGTGTTCGAGTTCGCCAACAGCGCCCTGACCAGGGCCACGCAAGCTATCTGTGGAGCTGACGGGATTGGAACCCCCGAGACCCCCTTGTTGCGAAAGATGTGGTTAAACCCCGTGACCAGGGAAAAGGAGCGCCATTCACCTGTCTGTGGGGCGGCTGTGGAGCAAGCGACGTGAGCCCGGTTGAGATTCCGTGAACCTTGACAGCGCGAGGCTCCGTACACGCGGCCAGGGCATTCGACACCCCGAAGGCGGATACGAATGTCTAGACCACGTTCAAAGAGGCTGGGCTTGGCTCTCGTCGTGGAGAAAGGTGAGAACGGCAGCCACCCGCCTATGCACTTGCGGCTCGTCCGCCAAGCCGAGCTTGAGAAAGATCGACGTCGAGTACTTCTCGACAGATGACTCCGAGAGGTGGAGCTGGTCGGCAACTCCTGCGTTGGTGCGTCCCTGTGCCATCTGCTCAAGTACCTCCATCTCCCGCTCAGTTAGATCAGAGAGAGGCGAAGCGGATCGTTGGCGATTCTGTGCGACCAGGGTCGCCACAACATCGGCATCGATCACGGATCCTCCCCTGGCGACTTCACGCACCGCTTCGATGAGCTGTTCTGGTCTTCCGACTCGTTCCTTCAGCAGGTAGGCAAGACCCTCGTTGCCATCGCGCAGCAACTCCATCGCATAGGCGGCGTCTGCGTACTGCGATAGAACGACCACGCCAAGAGTCGGTCTTGTTCTTCGAAGACTCAACGCGGCGTCGATTCCTTCGGTGTGGTGACCGGGTGGCATGCGGATGTCGGTGACAATCACGTCGGGGGCTTCCCTTGACACCGAATCGACTAGTTCGACCGCGGTACCGACGGTGGCGACTACCTCGATGTCACCGGCGTCCTCCAGAGCGCGACGGATGCCCTCCCGCACCAAGTAGTGGTCCTCGGCCACGACTACGCGGACGTTTGGAATCATGTCTCCTCTTCGTTCGAAACCACCGAGAGGATGGCAGAAACTGTCGTTCCGCGACCTGGACTACTTGCGACTTCGAGCTCCCCACCGAGGGCCGCCAGGCGCTCCGAAAGATTGGCGAGACCGTTCCCAAGTGGAGGCGGCTGTTCGAAACCGTTGCCATCGTCTGAGATCATGATGAGGAGCTGACCGTTGGAGCGGGCCAACGTGACTTCGACGCGACTCGCGTCCGCATGCTTGAGGGCGTTGGCAAGCGACTCGGCGATGATGTAGTAGCCAGCGCCTTCGAGTTCTTCGGCCAGTCGGAGATCCCGAAGAGACGGGTCGGCTCGTACCACGACCGGCACAAGGCTGCGAGCAGCGAGAGCTTCTACCGCTGGGAGAAGGCCACGGTCCCGGAGCAAACTCGGGTGGATCCCACTAGCTAGCTCGCGTAGATCACTCAGCACCCTCTCCAAGCCGCCTTGCAGCAGAACCAGCTCCTCGGCCACCCCCTCGCGATTCCTGTCGAACTGGGTTCGTACGTGTCCGGTCTGTCCGATGAGAGCGACCAGGTCTTGCTGCACCCCATCGTGGATGTTTCGCTCAATCCTGCGTCGTTCAGCTTCCTCAGCCCTGACCAAACGCGCTCTCGATGCCTCGAGCTCCGCCGCCTGGTCTGCCAGCTGCGTCGCCAAGCGAACATTCCTGACTGCCAGCGCCGCCTGACGCGCCAGGGTAGTCACTACAGCCCGATCCTCGTCTGTGAACTCTCCGTTGGTTTTAGGGCCACATATGACGAAACCAAGCTGGTCTCCACCCAGCACAATCGGCGCCGTCATCGTCGATGGATGGTCAAAATCTGACGCTTCCGGGTCCAGGCTGACGCGAGCCCATTCCAGCCCGAGGCCTTCTGTCAAAACGGCTTCAATGCGAGGCAGTAATGACTCGAGCTCGTAAGTGTCCGCCAATGTCGCACCGAGGTTGACGATGGCCTCGGTCGGATCAGGTTTGACTCCGAAGATCCACTGATCAGCGGCGCTCTCCAGCTTTCCCCGAACCGGTTGGAGTGCGAGCATCGCCCCAACTGACAACATGACAGCCCAACCCATCGACAAACGCTTACCTGCCGTCATACCGAGCAAGGCCGCTACGCCTACATACGCTACGGCGATCAGGAGCCAAAGCAGCCCATAGAGGGTTGTGCGACGCAACAAGATGTCGACATCCAGCGCAGGTAGATCGAGGATGCCCAATGCCAATGCGATGCCCAGAGAGATTCCCAAGGCTATGAAAGCCGCTGAAGCGAACCAGTTGGGCAGTCCGATCAGCAGATTGGCAAATACGGCGAAGGCTCCAATCACCGTTGGTACCAAGAGCCAGCGAATCCGCTTCCGGTGAGCCTGACCAGAACGCACGTACCTCAACACCAGCATCACGACGCCTGCCACGAAGATGGCGCTCATCACCCCGGTCAGGAACTCTGAAATCGACGGTGCCACGGAGGGACCAACGAGATTCAATGGGTTATCCACGGGGGCGAGCGCGAACCAGTAAGGAAGGAAAACCTCAGGAGATGTCAACAGAAGGAAACAGGGAATCAGCAGGAACCACCAAACCCCCTTGAGGATTCTCCGTTCGTAGCTGTGTTTGATGACGCCGTCAGGGAAAAGTCCAAGCAGGTAGACCGTCGCGTTGGAAGAGACGACAGTCAGAACCTGGGTTGCGAAATTGACCCCGACGACAAGCCACGGCGATCCGCCACTGGATGCAGACTGAAACAAGAGCCCGCCCAGCAACTCGCCCATCGGCGCAAGCCCGCCCACAATGGAGAGCCAGCCCGTGAGCAGATGATCCGGACGACGCAATCGGACTATGAAGGCCGATCCGAGAAGCGCGAACGTCATGATGACCCAGGCGATGTCGGCCCCGTCTACCCGAGCAGCCACCACGATCAGACCTACCGAGCTGACCACACCGACGAAAAGCATCGAGTCTGGGAGCCACCCCGGGCGAACCCGGGGCGCGTGATGGCTGCTCCCATTGCTTAACAGCTGCGGTCGCGATCCCATGATCGTCCAATCATCGCGAACTAGGTGACTGCGCGCGACGGGAAAACCGCAATCACTGTTCCGGCTAACCCCACCGGCTCTGGCGGACAGGGGGATAGGACGTTGCGACCCGAACTCGTACGTTCACCACAGTCGGCACATCCACGGCGATGGAGGAGCGACCATGACTGAAAGCCCGGCCGAAACGACTTGGAGTGGAGAGCCTCTATCCGGCTACTTGATCTCGATCGTGAGTCTGGTCTTCGTCATCAACGCCTTCTCCTGGTGGTCCTTGGGCGACTTCATCGATGCGACGACAGACAGCGAACGCATCGCGGCGCTGCAGGCAGCCCAAACCGAGTTCGCCATTCGTTTGGCCGAGGAATGACGCCAGAGGACGAGGAGTTCTAATGCAGGCAGACGGGTTGACGGCTACTAACTTCGATCGAAGCGGCATTTTCCGGGCTGCTGGGATCATGGCATTGGCGGGTGTTGTCTTCATGGTTCCCGTTGTTGGATTCCCCGGGATTCACGCTAACTTCGAGGAGGATCCTGCGGCCAGACTGGCCGGGCTCGAAGCCCACTACACGAACTTCTGGATCGGCTCGGCTCTGCTCAGCATCGGCTGGTTGCTGATGGGCATCGGGCTGTTTCTCTTGTGCAGCAGACTTGCTGCTCTGGAGACCGGTCGGTCCGCCACTGTCCTGAGGGTGACCGGTCGCGTGCTGTTTCTGCCCTTTCTGGTTCTCACCGTTGCATATCTGGTACCCCAAGGGTGGGGCCTCAGCGCTGCCGAGTACGCGGCTCTCGCCGACGAGCCCCAAGCGGTCTGGGTTACTGTCGGCCAAGCAGCCGTGGTGGCCGTGATCCTTGTCGGCTGGACGGCCGTGGCGTTCGTTATCGCTCGCAGCCAGCATTGGCCGACCTGGCTGGGTGTCGTCTTCGGCCTCTTGGGCCTCGCCACCATCGTCACTCTGCTGCCGCTGTTCGCCGCGCTTGGCGCGATCATCCTCGGCGTTACAGTTTCGAAGCGGACCCGACGGGGGGACGTGGCGACCGCACCTCCCGTGTAGGTACCCCGCGAGACTTCTTCACTACAGATGAGCCATCACGCGCCGCAGACCTGGAGGGATCGCGCTGATAACACCTTCGCATGGCCGCATGACTCGGTGGGTCTGACCCGACAAACCGGCTGACGAGGCCTCAACCTCTGTCCTCAGAACGACCTGTCGAGCCCACCACTCTTTGGCGGACCGTTTGACCTAACGAGAGCCTGCCCACCAGGACCGTGTGACCCATCCCAATCTTGTCCACCAAAGTCGGCACCTTGACATAAGAGATTCAATATGCACTGGCTACGTAACCTCGGGTGCCATCCCCCCAACCATCTCAGATCTCTCGACCGCCAACCTCCGCGGTCCGAGCTCCCGATCCCACCCATGTGACCTGACGTGAAGTGCAGTGAGAAAGCACCTCGCAACCTGTGAGGCGCTTCGCGGCGCGAATACGTGGGCCGTGTGTGGAGCGTCAGATCGCAGGCACCGCCTGAAGCGGCGATCCAGGCAAGTTCAGAAATCGGCCTGACCAGGTAGTTCAGTGGAGCTGACGGGACTTGAACCCGTGACCCCCTCGTTGCGAATGAGGTGCTCTTGGTTATGTCGATCCCAGAAGAAATGTCTCGATCTCAGAATCCATGTACGGACGGCTGAAACTGCTGTTCAACACCGGTTCAACAAACAGGCGTTCCGGATGGAATCTGGCCTCGTCGCCCCTGGTCACGGCGATCTGATGGGAGTTGAGTGTTGGTCTGAAAAACCGGAGGTCGACGGATCGACGCCGTCCCTGACCACGACAAGAGGCCGTCTGACCAGGCGTGATGCTCAGTTCCGACATAGTAGCCGTACCCTCCCGGGCGTGCTCAAGGGACGCCCGGCTCACCTCATGTTCAACAGGATGTCAACAGAGGATGGCCATTCTTCCGAAGTTGAGCGTCAGATTTTGAGACCGGCGCTCATAGCGCGAATCGGCCTCGACCCTTTAATGGGGGGATCTCTCAGACGACACTCTCATCTATGGGCTGGCGTCGACGCCAACTTCACCCACATCACAGCCGACAAGCCGCAAAAGAGGTCCGGGCTCTGCTCACTCGAAGCCAGGACTCCTGATCGCAGCACCCGATGGGTCATGCGTGCGTTAGGCGGCTTGACCGTCCTTCGCGTGGGTCGCGAGAGTGGGCGTGCCCTTCCTGAGTGGTCTGGCCTCCGGGCCGTGTGGACGGCTGTGGACACATGTGGAAGCTGTGGAGATCTAGATCAGAAGGTTGGGTGTTCGAGTACCTCGGGCGTGCTGACGATGACCAAACCGATCCCCGTCTGGGATCGGTTGGTGACAGAGCCTGCTGGCTCTCATCTGCGCCGCCGCGGCGTCTGTGTCGCCGGCGCCACTGGAGTTTCCTCAGATGGCTCGTCGGGCATCTCGACTGGCACGGTGGCCAGGATCTCCATGCCTCTCGCGTTGCGCTCTTCGAGGGTCATGTCGCCCCAACGCGCCACCTCGTCGAGGGTGCGGGTTACCCAGGCATCGACCATGTTGAGCAGGCTGATGAAGAAGTCGATCGCCAACGCCCGGATATAGACCATGTCCTGGAGCGCTCCCCGTCCCTCCAGGTACTCCCGCTTCACCTCGCCACCGAAGCGGAGCATTTCGCGTGCATCCACTTTCACCTGCTCGAGGCTGGCCACGAGCTGCTCTCGGGTGCCGACCGGGGCGACGAACAGGCGGAGCATGACCTCGAACTCCATCGCAAAGGGGGCCAGCGGGCTTGCCAGCCAAGCCCGGAGGGCTGAAAGGCCCTCGTCGGTGATGGTGTAAACGGTCCGCGGCCTGCGTCCTGTGTGTTCCTTCGAGGTGGTGGCGAGCCCGTCGTCGGCGAGCTTCTTGATCTCGCGGTAGATCGCACTCTCTGCCGTTGGCCAGACGTAGCGGAAGTAACGCACCCGTTGCTGGACGAGTTCGTAGGCGGACCACGGCTTGAGGGCGAGTTGGGCCAACAACGCATACGACGTTGTGGTAAGGCGCCTGGCTTCCGAGATCTCGTGTGACATACTCCGAACGCTAGTATCGTTTTTGCTAGCCTTCGGAGTATCGCAGGGATCCAGTCTCGAGTGAAGGAGCGACGACATGGCCGATGACAACGGGAACACAGCCGCAAGGGCGGAGGGTCGGTTCGAGACCATCGTTGTCGGCGGAGGCCAGGCAGGTCTCATCGTGGGACGCGAGCTCCAGAATCGCGAAGCCGAGTTCGTCATTCTCGACGCGAGCGAGCATGTGGGCGACGCCTGGCGTCACCGCTGGGACTCGCTCCGCTTGTTCACGCAGGCGTTCATGAACGGCCTTCCCGACATGCATTTCCCGGGCGACACCAACGAGTTCATCGGCAAGGACGAGGTGGCTGACTTTCTCGAGCGCTACGCCAAGGATATGAAACTCCCGGTGCGCTCTGGCGTTCGCGTCGAACGGGTGTCACGCGACGGGGACGAGTTCGTCGTCGAGACGACCAGCGGGACGATTCGCAGCGCGAACGTCATCGTCGCCATGGCCGACTATCAGAAGCGGAAGGTTCCGGCATTCGCTGAGGAGCTCGACCCCTCGATCCTGCAGATGCACTCAACCGAGTATCGCAATCCGTCGCAGCTCGCAGACGGGCCGGTGTTGGTGGTCGGGCTCGGGAACTCAGGTGCAGACATTGCCCACGACGTTGCGTCAACCCACCCGACCATCGTCGCCGGCGCGCCCAAGGCGGGTGCGATTCCGTTCGCCCTGGAGGGATGGTTCGGACGGCACATCGGAACCAGGCTTGTTCGTTTCGCCATGGTGAAGGTACTCAACACCTCCACGCCGATGGGCCGGC
>Ga0214472_10003969_pt1 | contig 15633 bp, 16 predicted proteins | sample RVTome_6_FD_207662 | JGI IMG/M metagenome (GOLD analysis project Ga0214472, IMG submission 207662) | Soil microbial communities from uranium-contaminated site in the Upper Colorado River Basin, Wyoming, United States - RVT140D175 | ecosystem: Environmental > Terrestrial > Soil > Contaminated >...
TCCGCCGCCCGTACGTCCTGGCTCGCTGCTCGGTCGCAACGCCGGTTTTCGAGACGGAAATACCCCTCACATCGCTCCATACGAGTCTCACTCTGTGGGGAAGCCGGCGCGCTGGCCAGTCCCCGTCAGGGGGAAAATTTACGGGCTACCTGAGGCCGCCGCGCTCGAGGTGGGCGCGAAAGAAGTTCTCGGAGCCGGCCGTGGCCATCGCGGCCGAGGCGGAGATCTCCAGGGCGAGCGTCGCCGCCGCCACGATCTGCGCGAGGCGGTAGACCTTGCCCGGCCCGTCGCAACCCATGAGCCCGAGCCAGGCGCGAGCGTAGGGGAGAGTCGTCCCTCCACCGACGGTGGCCACCTCGAGCCCGGGGAGCCGGATCGTCGCGTGCAGGCCGCCCTCGACGCGGTAGGCGGTCCCGTGCGCCATCGAGCTCGTCCCGACCATCCCGATGTCCTGGCCGGTCGCGGTGAAGAGGGCCGCGATCGCCGTCGCCGGCGTGAAGCCGACCGACTGCATGCCGGACGCGATCGCACCGTGGGTCCCGACGAAGGCGAGGTCGAGCAGGTCGTCGATCGTCGTCTTCAAGACGCGCCGAACGGCTTCCTCGGTGAGCGTGCACTCGGCGATCACCGTCTTCCCGTGCCCGCCGAGCTCGAAGTAGCGGTGGGACGGCTTCTTGTCGCCGCCCATGTTCCCCTCGAGCAGAGTTCGCCGCGGCTGCACCGGCGCGTGGTCGGGCACGTAGCCCTGGTTCAGGGCGTACGAGTTGCGGGTGATCATGTTCATGCCGACGGCGTCGCCGGTCGTGTAGGCGTAGAAGACGTGGCACATCGGGCCGACGACGTGGGTCTCGATCTCGCGCAGCCTGGCGTGCTTTGACAGCCCGGGGATGGGATCGCCTCCGAGCCAGCTGCGCATCGGCTCGGCCTGGCTCTCGATCCAGAGCGCGAACTCAGCCGCCTGCGCCGTGTCTTCGAACAGAAACGCAGAGGCCCGCGTGATCCGGTCGCGCAGGACGTGCGTGCGGAACCCGCCAGACTCCTCGGCCGCACGCGCTCCCCGGTAGAGCGAGATCGAGAGCCCGCCCTCGGTGTTCGCCAGCGGAAGGTAGACAGACTCCTGTGACCGCCCACGCTCTGAGACCCGGCCTTCAGGCTCCTCGAGCTCGTACTCTCCGAGCTCAACGTTGAGCGGGCCGACGACCGCAACGGGTACGAGCATTGCTCCGGTGAGGGCTTCGGTCGCCTTCGCGAACGGCGCGAGGTCGTGCTCGACGACGGGGCCTTCGAGGCCGAGCAGCTCCTGGCGCGCGCGAATCGATTCCGGATCGTTGCGCCGGGGCCAGCGGGTGCGGGAAGACGCGCTCAGACCGGGATCTCGACGTCGCTGACGTCGAGGCCGAGCGACTGCGCGAGCCTGACGCCCGTGTCGAGGTCCTCGCGCAGGCGACGCATGTCCGTCTCGCGCATGAGCGCGCCGACGAGCTCACGCGCTTTCGGCCGCCAGAGTGCGTGTTGGACGAAGATCGGCAGCATTGCGTTGGAGGCGTCAACGATCCGCCGCTTGGTCTTCTCGGACGCGTTTGCGATCAGCACCTTGGCATAGGCCATACCTGACCCGTGGTGGATGCCGTCGTCGACCGTCAGCAGGTTGCACATCTCCTCGAGCACGGTCCCACGTGACGAGCGCGCGATGAGGCGGAAGCGCGGAATGATCAGTCGCTCGTAGAAGACCTGCATGTTCACGACCTTCTCCTCGATCGCTTCCGCCTCGAGCTGCAACTTGGCGAGCCCGTCGAGGTACGGGTCCGGCTCAGCGCGGCCGCCGGCCGCTTCGACAAGGCGGAGCCACGCCTCCGTGTGGCGCGACTCGTCCTGGACCATCGTCGTGTAGTAGAGCTTCGCCTCCGGGTCCGGCGCCATGCGGAAAAGCTGCGTCGCCATCTCGACCGCCAGCTCGTCCGCTTGCAGCTGCTGCGTGATGACCGAGCGCCACATGTCGTTGCGGCGCGCGATCTTCTGGGGACTTCCCTTGTACTGGGGGACCGGCGGCAGCTCGTTCCAAGGAAGGTCACGAACCTGCCACTCGGCCCGCTTCGCGAGCTCGTAGTAGCGCAGGACGCCCGCGAGGGCGCTCCGATCCTCGGCCGGGCCGTCGGCGACCTCGATGAGCGGCTCGGGCTCCATCAGCACCCGAGAGGCTAACGTGTCGCCGCCGTGACCGTGCTCATGGATGGAAAGGCGCTCGCCGAGCGGGTTCGCGCCAAGCTCAAGGCCGAGCTGGACGAGCTGGGCCGTCCGGTCGGGCTGGCCACAGTGCTCGTGGGCGAGGACCCCGCCTCCGCCGTGTACGTCCGCAGGAAGCAGGAGGCCTGCCGGGAGATCGGGATCGAGCCCTTCGACCACGTTCTTCCGGAGGAGGCCCCGGAGGAAGAGCTTCTGAGGCTCGTCGGGGAGCTGAACGCGGACGTGGGTGTCACCGGGATCCTCGTGCAGCTGCCGCTGCCCGAGCAGATCGACGAGGGCAAGGTGATCCGCTCGATCGAGCCCATCAAGGACGTGGACGGCTTCCATCCGATGAGCGCCGGCTATCTCCTGCAGGGGAACCCAACCTTCGTCGCGGCCACGCCCGCCGGGATCATGGAGCTCCTGCGCGAGTACGAAGTCGAGCTGAAGGGGGCGCAGGCGGTCGTGATCGGCCGGTCGAACATCGTCGGGAAGCCGATGGCGCTGCTGCTCCTGGCCGAGCATGCGACGGTGACGATCTGTCACTCGCGCACGCGCGACCTCGCGGGCATCGTGCGCCAGGCGGACGTAGTAGTCGCCGCCGTCGGTCGTCCCGAGACGGTCACGGCGGACATGGTCAAGGAGGGCGCCACGGTCGTCGACGTCGGTATCAACCGGGTCGAAGGCAAGATTGTCGGCGACGTGGCCGAGGACGTCCGCGGCCGCGCCGGCCTCCTCACGCCGGTGCCGGGGGGCGTCGGCCCGATGACGATCGCGAGCCTGCTGCGGAACACGGTTCGTGCCGCGCGCTACCAGGCCGGCGACCTTGCCTTTCCGCGCAATTGACCGCTACAGTGCAGGCGCCGCACGGTGCGGCGTTTTTGAACTCTGCGACGGCTCATGGCCGGGCCGTCGTTAGTTTGTGAAGGAGGAAGTTCAGTTGGCACAGGGCACCGTCAAGTGGTTCTCGAACGAGAAGGGCTACGGGTTCATCCAGCCCGAGGAGGGGGAGGACGTGTTCGTCCACTTCTCCGCGATCTCCGGTGAGGGCTACAAGTCCCTCCAGGAGGGCCAGAAGGTCGAGTTCGAGGTCGTGCAGGGCGACAAAGGCCTGCAGGCCGCAAACGTCCAGTTGATCGGTTGATCTAGGGACTCGTTCGAGACCGCAAGGCGGGCCCCGATGATCGGGGCCCGTTCTATTTCTAGGCTTTCTACACTGGGAGGTGCCGGTGGCGATCACGAGGGAAGACGTGCTTCACGTCGCGAAGCTCGCGCGGCTGGAGATTCCCGAGGCCGAGATCGACGGCGTCCGCGATCAGCTGGGCGCGATCCTCGAGGCCGTCGGGAAGGTCGGCGAGCTCGACCTCTCGGATGTCGAGCCGACCTCGCATCCTCTCGACCTCGTCAACGTCTGGGGCGAGGACGAGCCGCGTCCGTCGCTTCCGCGTGAGGAGGCCCTCAAGAACGCACCCGATCCGGCGGACGGTGCGTTCCGGGTGCCGGCGGTCGGGCAGTGATCGACACCCTTCGTCTCACGGCCGAAGAGGCCGCGGGGCTGCTCGAGCGTGGCGAGGTCTCGGGTAAGGACCTCGCGCGCGCGTACACCGAGGCGATCGAGGCCCGCGACGACGAGGTTCACGCCTACCTCCGCGTCACGGGTGAGTCCGGTGAAGGCGTCCCCATCGCGCTGAAGGACTGCATCACGACGAAAGGCGTGGAGACGACCGCGGGCTCGCGGATCCTCGAGGGCTATGTCCCCGTCTTCGACTCGACCGTGGCCGCGCGGTGCAAGGAGGCGGGCCTCCCTCTTCTCGGCAAGACGAACATGGACGAGTTCGCGATGGGCTCCTCGACGGAGAACTCCGCCTTCGGGCCTTCGCGAAATCCCTGGGATCCCGAACGGGTGCCGGGCGGCTCCTCCGGCGGCTCGGCGGCGGCTGTGGCCGCGGGCCTGGCGCCCTGGGCACTCGGCTCGGACACAGGCGGCTCGATCAAGCAGCCGGCGGCGCTGTGCGGGGTCGTGGGCCTCCGACCGACGTATGGAACGGTGTCGCGCTACGGGATCGTCGCGTTCGCGTCCAGCCTCGACCAGGTGGGCCCGATCACGAAGACCATCCGGGACAACGCCCTGCTCTACCGCCTCATCGGCGGACGCGATCCCTGCGACTCGACCACCGTCGAGCTCTCCGAGCCGGTGGCGATACCCGACGCGGAGGATCTCAAGGGCGTCCGCATCGGCATCCCCAAGGAGCTGAACGAAACGGAGGGGATCGCTCCCGGCGTGTCCGAGGTCGTGCAAGCGTCCATCCGCCTGGCGGAGGAGCTCGGCGCGGAGGTGGGGGAGACACGCCTCCCGCGCTCGGTCGAATACGGCCTTTCCTGCTACTACCTCATCGCCCCGGCGGAGGCGAGCTCGAACCTCGCCCGCTACGACGGCGTCCGCTACGGCCACCGAGCCGAGGTCGACGGCGATCTGACGGCGCTCTACGAGCGCACGCGCTGGGAGGGATTCGGGGCCGAGCCGAAGAGGCGGATCATGCTCGGGACCTACGCTCTCTCGGCCGGCTACTACGAGGCGTACTACGGCCAGGCGCAGAAGGTGCGGACGGTGATCAAGGACGAGTTCGCCGCCGCGTTCGAAGACTTCGACGTCCTCGTCAGCCCGACCTCGCCGACGGTCGCGTTCAAGATCGGCGAGAAAGCCGAGAACCCGCTGGCCATGTACCTCTCGGACGTGCTCACGATCCCACCGAACATGGCCGGGCTGCCGGGGCTCTCGATCCCGTGCGGGCTCTCGGAGGGGCTCCCGGTGGGCCTCCAGCTCATCGGCCCGCAGTTCTCGGAGAACCTTCTTTTCCGCGTCGGGCACGCGCTCGAACGCGTCCTCGGCTTCGACTACGTGCCGGAGCGGCTCCGCTGAGGCTCCTGGACCGCATCACCGGTCGGCGGGCCGTCACTCCCGAGGCGATCGAGCGCGCGCTCGCGGCCGCCTTCGGCTTTCTCGTCGACGAGGACGGGTTCGAGCTCACGACCCACGAGCGGTTCGACGACGGCGCCTCGCTCGGCTACAGAAACCGCCGCGCGGGCGTCGGCGTCCTTGTCCGCGCGCGGAAGAGCGAGGGAGTATGGGGCGGGATCGGCAGCCTCGACGGCGCCGGCCGGCTGCGGCCGCTGAATGCCGACACGTTCGAGCTCGGGCACTGGCGCGACCTCGCAACGATCGGCGTCGAATACCCGGACGGCGACGACCTCTTCGTCTCCGTGCTCGCTTTCGGCGCGGCGCTCAAGAAGGCGAGGCGGGCGGCGTGAATGCTCTAAACGGCTGGGAGCCCGTCATCGGGCTGGAGATCCACGTCCAGCTGAAGACGAAGACGAAGATGTTCTGCCGCTGCGAGAACGTGTGGGGCGAGCCCGAGAACACTCGTACCTGCCCGGTCTGCCTCGCGCATCCGGGCACCCTGCCCGTTCCCAACGCGAAGGCGATTGCCTGGACGGTCAAGCTCGGGCTCGCGCTCGGCTGTGAGATCGCGCCGCGCGCTCTCTTCCACCGCAAGAACTACTTCTATCCCGACCTGCCGAAGGGCTACCAGATCTCGCAGTACGACCAGCCGCTCTGCTCGAGCGGGCGCTTCATGCTTCCGACGGCGGACGGCGACCGCGAGATCGGCATCGTGCGCGCGCACCTCGAGGAGGACGCGGCGAAGACGATCCACGTTGGTGGGACGGGTGGGCGCATCGCCGGCGCGGCGTACTCGCTCGTCGACTTCAACCGCGGCGGCACGCCGCTCGTCGAGGTGGTGAGCGAGCCCGACATCCGCTCGGCCGAGGAGGCTCGGCGCTTCCTCCAGCTTCTGCGCCAGACCGTGGTCGAGCTCGGGATCTCCGACGCGGAGATGGAGAAAGGCTCGCTGCGCTGCGACGCCAACGTCTCCGTCCGCCGCGCGGGGGAGGACGGTTTCCGCACCAAGACCGAGCTCAAGAACATGAACTCGTTCAAGTTCGTCGCCGACGGGATCGCGGCGGAGGTTCAACGTCAGGCCGCGATGTGGGACGCCGGCGAGGAGGTCGTCCAGCAGACGATGCACTTCGACCCGGCCTCGGGCGCGCTCGAGCCGCTGCGGACGAAGGAGGAGGCGCACGACTACCGCTACTTCCGGGAGCCCGACCTCGTCGCGATCGAGCCGCAAGCGGAGCTGATCGAGGAAGCGCGCACCGAGCTCCCCGAGCTCCCCGGCGCGCGGCTTCGCCGCCTCGAGCCCGAGGTCGGCTTCGACCTCGCCGAGGGTCTCGTGACGAGCGGCCGCGACCGGCTGTTCGAGCGCGTGCCCGGGGACAGGCGCGCCGTCGCGAACGTGCTCATGAACCAGTTTGCCGCGGCGGGCGTCGATCCCAAAGCCGTCGAGGCGGAGGAGCTCGGCAAGCTGATCGAGGCCCGGGACCGGGTCCCGAGACATGTCTTTTTGGACGCGTTGTCGCGCAGCGGCGATCCCGATTTCGCCGCAGCGCCGTACCTTGCAGAGGTCGCAATCGGCGACGTCGCCGAACTGGATCCCGTCATCGACCGGATCCTGGCGGCGAACGAAGGCCAGGTGGCCGCCTACCGGGCAGGCAAGGAGGGCCTCCTGGGCTTCTTCGTCGGCCAGGTGATGAAGGAGACGGAAGGCAAGGCCGATGCGCGCGTGGTCAACGAGCGCGTGCGCGAGAAGCTAAACGCGTAGCGTGCCCTTCCCGGACGCCTCCGGCTTCGCCCTCTTCCTCGCGGCCGCGATCGCGCTGCTCGTCGTGCCCGGCCCCGCGGTGTTCTACATCGTCGCCCAGAGCATCGACCAAGGCCGCACGGCCGGCCTCGTCTCAACTCTGGGGATCGGCGCCGGCAGCCTCGTCCACGTCGCCGCAGCGGCCATCGGGCTCTCGTCGCTCCTCGTCTCCTCGGCCGAGGCGTTCACCGCGGTCAAGTACGCGGGCGCCGCCTATCTCGTCTTTCTAGGCATCCGCAGACTGCTCGGGCGCGACGAGCCCGCCGACCCGGCCGTCCGGGAGCGGAAACCGTTACGCCGCCTCTTCAGGCAGGGCGTCGTCGTCAACGTCCTCAACCCGAAGACGGCGCTCTTTTTCTTCGCCTTCCTACCGCAGTTCGTCGACACTGACGCCGGGATGGTGGCCGGCCAGATCGCCCTCCTCGGCGTGATCTTCGTCGTGCTGGGGCTCGCCAGCGACGGCCTCTATGCCCTTGTCGCGGGCACTCTTGGTGAGCGGCTGCGCGGGAGCGCACGCGTCCTCCGGATCCAGCGGTACGTCTCCGGGACGGTCTTCGTCGGGCTCGGACTGGCCACCGCGGTCTCGGGCTCCCACCGTAAGTAGCCACCCTCCTTTTGGGGTTGCTATGCGTGCCGCCGTGCCGATAACCGGGACGTGCGCCGCGCCCTTCTCGTCTCGTCCTGTCTCGCGCTTGCTCTCGTCGCCGCGGGCTGTGGGTCGACCACGGCCGAGCCGGGCTCGGGCGACGCGCCGACGCCGGCCGATCTTGCCGGCGACGCTACCGAAGCGCTCTACGAGGCGGGCAGCGCCCACTACGTTCTCGACGGCTCCGTCGAGGCCGAGGGGGAGGACGCGTCATTCCCGAGCCCGATCACCGTTCGTTTCGAGGGCGACTACTCGAAAGAGGCGGTCACGGCCGACGGCAACGTCGCGTTCCCGGGCGGAAACTTCACGGGCGGCCTCATCGTCGGGCCACACGAGTTCTTCCTCAATCTCTTCGGACGCTGGTTCGGCACCGGCGAGTTCGGGCTTGCCGATGCCGAGCAGGAGATGGAAAAGGATGATCCGAGAGGGGCCCAGCTGTATCGGGACCTGCAAACCGGCGAGGGCATACGCCGCTACTTCGACCGCGTCTTCGTCGGGGAAGTGCTTGAGGGCCCAGACGCCGACGGTGCGTCGACGTGGGAGTTCCAGGGACACCTGAACGCTGACGGCATCGCCGGCCTCGCGGCCGAGTTCGGTGCCGAGACCCCCGGCGACGCCGAGCTCGATGCATTCAGAACCATCGCCGAGGGCGTGCGAGTCACCTTTCTCGTCGGGCGCGACGACAGCCTGCCGCGCCGCTTCGACTTCCACGTGGAGCTGACTCCGGAAGACTTCCAGGCACTGGAGCAGGCCGACGGCGGCTTCGACGAGCAAGGCTCGCTTCGCGTCGACTTCGCCCTGGTGCTCTCGGACTTCGGCAAGGACGTGACCTACGAGCCACCGGCGAAGTTCGAACCGTTGGAAAAGGCCGTCGAGGCCTTCTTCAGCGGCATCGGCTGAGAAGCCGAGAGGGCGGCCGGAGCCGCCCTCTCGATTCGTAGTGGTCGTGACCGCACGTCTACGGGAGGCGCACCTCCTGAGTTTGCGGATTCAGGTGGTCGAGGCCGGACCGGTTGACGCCCTGTACGAAGGCCTGGAAGACCTCGAAGCCACGCCCTGTCGACGGGTTGTGGACGCCGTCCGTCCCGTACGTGACGATCGGCGACCGGCCGCGGACTGGATCCTGCTCGTACCAGTAGTGCGCCCAGTTGTCGGAGCCGGTCGGGCCGTCCGGCAAGAGGTCGAAGAACGCGACCTCGCGCGGGTTCTTCACGGCGGTGAAGTCGATGATGTCGACCCCACCCATGTACCACGCCTGCACGAGCAGGTTGCGTCCCGGCGTCCCGATGACGTTCCCCTGGTGCGTCGAGCAGTACGCCCCCGGCTCGCGTCGCGGGATCTGGAACAGGCTCAACAGTTTCCCGCTCTTCGTGTTCAGGAAGTACGTCCGCCCGGTGTCGCTGGCCCCCGGATTGTCAGCGTCCGGGTCGGTGATGTTGGTCACAGCCGGGCAGCCGTCCCCGAACGACTCGTCGCTGAAGTTCACGATCTTGCCGTCCCACGTGAACGTCGCCGAGTGCCAGAAGTCCACCGCGGTGTGCTGATCCGCGGGATCCCCTGTCGCCCCGTTCTCGTCCGAGGGGTTGTCGAAGACCCAGAGCGGGTTCGCGGTGTCCGGGATCCCGTTCTCGTCCATCCGCCACAGCTGCGCCTGCTCCGCGCACGCCCCCGCCACGAGGCGTTCCGGCAGGTAGACGGCGATGTCGTGGCACGCCCGCAGCGGGAAGAAGACGCCCGGGACGTCCAGACCGTGGTGTGCCGGGTTGAACACGTTGTCCGAGTCACCCGGGTAGTTGATCTCGGGCTCGGCGATCTCCGCCGCCGCCGCCGGGTCGTCCAGCGGGATCTCGACGACCTGGATGACGCCGTGGTCCGGAGCTCTCCCGTTCGCCGGGCCGGTCACGGGACCGCAGGTCGGCCCGGGCCGGAGCGAATAGGAAGCGTTGTAGATGAGCACCCGGTTCCGCTCGAGATCCGGAACCATCGTGTGCGTGTGCGAGCCGCAGTCCTGGTACACCGAAGCGATGTGCACCGGGGCCGCAGGATTGCTCACGTCGAAGATCCGGAGCCCCTCCCAGTTTGTCGAGGCCTCGGGGGTCGGTGATGTCGGTGACCCGCAGGCATCGTCGGTCAGCACGGAGTCGACGGAGAGCACCAGGATGCGGTTGTCCCAGACGGACAAGTCGTTCTGGGGCCCGAAGCAGGGGAAGTCCACGAGCAGTTGTGGGCTCGCGGGATCCGAGATGTCGAAAATCCGGAACCCGTTGTAGTTGCCCGCGTACGCCCGGTCGCCCCAGAAAGCGAGGTCCGAGTTGATGGCGTTGGTCGAGTTCTGGGACGAGAACTGAATGTCCATGTTCTGCTGCTTGGCCGGGACGTGGCCGGCGCCGGCGGACGCCGCGAGCAGCCCGAAGGCAAGCAGGGCAGGCAAGAGTGAACGTAAGACTCGTCGCATGAGCATCCCTCCCAGGGTTGCTAGTCAAGGGGTACGAGTCGCTCCTTAGCGGAGCCAAGTCCCATAGGCACACCTCCCCCTGGCGCCGAAGACGGCAGGATGCTAGACGATGTCAGGCGCCGCGGCCACGGGCGCTTGCGCCGGGGAACACGAACCCTGCGTAGAGAAGGCAGGCCGCGGCCGCGATGAAGGCGGCCGTCTCGGCTTCTCCGAGGCCTGCCACTGCGCTGCCTGCGGCCGCGACGGCGACGCCGGCGAGGATGAGGGCGTTTCCGAGCGGCCGGCGGCGGATCGTCACCAGCGCGACGCCGACAACCGCAAGCGTGCCCAGCGAGTTTCCGAGGACGGCCACGATCCTTGCCGGAACGAAGTGGAGGTGCTCCTGCGCCTCGGGGATCGAAGAGCCGCTCACCGGCTCGGTGAGAGGAACGGCCACAGCAATGCCGACCGCGAGTCCCGTATACGCGAGTCCCACGGCGAGCGCCCAGCGTCGACCGGCGAGGGTGAGGGAGCCGACCCCGAGAAGCGCAGCGGTCAGGAGCCCACCGAAGAGGTAGTAGACGCGAAAGGTGCGGTCGTCCCAGCCGACGGCGGCGCCCCAGGCGAGCGCCGCCGAGGCGACGGAGTAGGAGAGCAGCGCGGCCGACCAGGCGGCCAGATAGGGCGCACCGCGGGCCCGGTAGCGGGAGGCGAGCGCGCCGGCCAGGCGCAGCCCGAGCAGGGCCGCCGCGAACGCGAACAGAGCTTCCACGGCGTCAGTTAACCTCAGGTCGGATGCCGGAGAAGCGCTACCTGGTGACTCCCGGCCCGACGCCCGTGCCGCCTGAGGTCCTCGCCGCGGTCTCCGCTCCGATGATCCACCACCGCGGCCCGGACTTTCGCGCGATCCTCGCGCGCGTCCTCGAACGCCTCGCGCTCGTGTTTCGCACCGAGAACGACGTGCTCCTGTTCACCTCGGCGGGAACGGGGGCGATGGAATCCGCCGTCGCGAACCTCTGCTCCCCGGGCGATCGCGTCTTGCTCGTCACCCACGGCTACTTCGGGGAGCGCTGGGCGGCGATCGCACAGGCTTACGGCTGCGATGTCATCCACCTGCGCTGCGAGTGGGGCGAGAGCCCCAGCCCCGACGACGTGGCCGAGAAGCTCGAGGAGGCAGGCGACGTCCGGGCTGTCTACCTCACTCATTCGGAGACCTCGACAGGCGTTGTCGCCGACGTACGCTCGATCGCCGAGCGTGTGAACGGCACCGGCGCGCTCGTCGTCGTCGATGCGATCTCCAGCCTCGCCGCGGTTCCGCTCGAGACCGACGCGTGGGGTCTCGACGTGGTCGTGACGAGCTCGCACAAAGCGCTCATGACGCCGGCGGGCCTCGCCGCCGTGTCGGTCTCGCCGGCCGCGCTCGAGGCCGCTGAGCGAGCCTCCTCGCCGCGCTTCTATTTCGATTGGGCCCGGACGCGGAAGGCACAGGCGGCCTCGCCGCCGCAGAACCCGTTCTCTCCCGCGATCTCGCTCGTTCTCGGTCTCGACGTTGCGCTCGAGCTCCTGCTGGCCGAAGGGTTGGAGGGCGCTCATGAGCGCCACGTCCGTCTCGGGCGCGCCTGCCGGGCCGGTGCCAAGGCGATGGGCCTCGAGCTCTTCTCCCCGGACGAGGATCGCGCCGCCGTGGTCACGGCGATGCGAACCCCGCCGGAGGTGGACTCGAGCGCAGTCGTCCTCTCGATGCGCGAGCGCTCGAACGTGACGATCGTCGGCGGTCAGGGTGAGCTCAAAGGGAAGATTGTCCGGATCGGACACATCGGCTACATCGACGTCCACGACGTCACGACTGCGCTTTCGGCGCTCGAGCTCGCCCTCGTCGAGGCGGGTGCCGACGTCGAGCGCGGCGTCGCGGTCTCGGCTGCGCTCGACGCCTATTCCGAGCCCGTGGCGGTTTGAGAGTCCTGATCCGGGAGCCGATCGCCGAAGCGGGCATCGAGCTCCTGAAGGAACGGTTCGACGTCGATGTCGACTTCGACTCGGACCTCGCGGAGCGGATCGGGGACTACGACGCGATCATCGTCCGCAGCGGCACGCAGCTCGACGCTTCGGTGCTCGAGCGCGCCGGGCGCCTGAAAGTGATCGGGCGGGCCGGAGTCGGCGTCGACAACGTCGATCTCGCGACGGCCTCCAAACGCGGCATCCTGGTCGCGAACGCGCCGCAGTCGACCGTCGTCTCGGCGGCCGAGCACACCGTCGGGCTCCTGCTCGCGCTGGCCCGCTCGATCCCGCAAGCGCACGCGGCCCTGAAAACGGGGACCTGGGAACGCTCTGCGTTCGCCGGTACCGAGCTCGCGGGAAAGACCCTCGGCCTCGTCGGCTTCGGGCGGATCGGCCGCCAGGTGGCCCGCCTCGCGCGCGGGCTCGACATGCGGGTCGTCGCCCACGACCCCTTCGTCGCGGCCGAGCGCTTTCGGGAGCTCGGCGTCGAGCCTGCAGACTCCCTGACCGCCCTGCTCGGCGAGGCCGACTTCCTCTCGCTGCACCTGACGCTGACGCCCGAGACGACCGGTCTTCTAGGACGTGCGGAGCTCGCGGCCGCCAAGGACGGCCTCCGCATCGTCAACACCGCGCGGGGGGAACTGGTCGACGAGGAGGCGCTCCTCGAAGGGCTCCGCTCCGGAAAGGTCGCGGGGGCGGCGCTCGACGTGTTCTCGGCGGAGCCCTACTCGGGCCCTCTGCTCGAGCTCGACAACGTCGTCGTGACTCCCCACCTCGCGGCCTCGACGGAGGAGGCCCAGGACCGCGCGGGCGTGATCGTCGCTGAGCAGGTTGCCGCCGCGCTCGAAGGGCGGCTGGTCGCGAACGCCGTCAACGTGCCCGCGCCCGCGGCGGAGGAGATCGAGCAGCTCGGCCCCTTCCTGCCCCTCGCCGAGAAGCTCGGCGCGCTCGCGGTCGAGCTCGCGGGCGGCACCCCCGACCGCCTCGACCTCGCCTACATGGGCCAGCTGGCCGACCGGGACACGCGGCTCCTGACGGTCGCCGCGCTGAACGGCCTGTTCCAGGGGCGTGTCGAGGAGCCGGTGAACTACGTGAACGCCCCGCTCGTCGCGGAGGAACGGGGCCTCGAGGTGCGCGAGGAGAGGCGGCCCGCCACGCGCGACTTCACGAACCTCCTGCGCGTTACCGCCGTCCGCGGCGGGCAGGAGTTCACCGTCGCCGGAACGACGCTCGGCCGTGAGAACGAGCCGCGGCTCGTGCGCGCCCTCGGCTACGAGATCGAGATCGGGCTCGAGCCCCTGATGCTGTTCGCCGTCAACGACGACCGCCCGGGGATGATCGGCCGTCTCGGGACGATCCTCGGCGAGGCGGGAGTCAACATCGCCAACATGGCCGTCTCGCGCAACCGCCCGCGCTCGCGCGCGCTGATGGTGCTGAGCGTGGACGATCCGATTTCTGATGAAGTGATTGCGCGGCTCGAGGCGGAACCGGGACTGAGCGACATTCGCTTCATCGTCTTGGAGCGAACGTGAGTCGCTCGCCTTCGTGAGCGACTGGCCGGCAGCCGTGGAACGCGTGGCGACCGCCCTGCGCGAGTCGCGCGTCGAGGCACGCGTGGAGGAGTTCTCGACGCCGACCCCCACGGCTCAGGCGGCCGCGGATGCCGTTGGCTGCGAGCTCGGCCAGATCGTCAAGTCGCTCGTCTTCGAGTGCGACTCCCGCCCGGTGCTGGTCATGGTGCCGGGCGACCGGCGGGCCGACCCCGCCAAGATCGCGGCGGCGACAGGGGCTCGGCGGGCCCGCGTGGCCGGCCCGGCTCAGGTCGCGCGCGCGACCGGCTTCGAGACGGGCGGCGTTGCCCCGTTTCCGCTGGCGCGAATCGACACCGTGCTCATCGAGCAGACCCTGCTCACGCATGAACTGGTCTGGATCGGGGCAGGATCAAGGCGGCACATGGCGGTGCTAGCGTCCGCAGACCTCATTCGGATGACTCGCGCGCGAGCAGTCGACGCCGTCGCCGATAACCCCTAACGTTTAAGGGAGAGGAACATGCAGGAAACCGAGAAGATCTGGATGAACGGCGAGCTCATCGACTGGGCCGACGCCAAAGTCCATATCGGGACGCACGGGCTTCACTACGGCACCGGGGTCTTCGAGGGCATCCGCGTCTACGACACGGCCAGCGGGCCGGCCGTCTTTCGCCTCACCGACCATCTCAAGCGCTTGCTCAATTCGGGGCGGCTGCTCTACATGGAGATCCCGTACTCGTTCGAGGAGCTGCGGGCTGCCTGCCACGACGTCATCGGGGCCAACGGCCTCTCCGAGTGCTACCTGCGGCCACTTGCGTTCTACGGCTACGGCGAGCTCGGCGTCCACCCGGGCACGAATCCCATCGACGTGTGCATCATGAGCTGGCCCTGGGGCACCTACCTCGGCGAGGAGGGCGTCGAGCGCGGGATTCGCGCCAAAGTCTCGTCCTGGAAACGTGTCGGGCCGAACACGATCCCGCACGTCTCCAAGGCGACCGGGATCTACCTCAACTCCATGCTCGCTGTGGTCGAGGCGACGCGCGCCGGCTACGACGAGGCAATCCTCCTGACGGACGACGGCTTCGTCGCCGACGGCTCGGGGGAGAACATCTTCGTCGTGAAGGACGAGATCCTTAGCACCCCTGATCTCTCCGCTTCGATCCTGCCGGGGATAACCCGGCAGTCGATTATCGAGATCGCGCAGGCGCTGGGCTACGCGGTGCACGAACGGAATGTGATCCGCTCCGACCTCTACATCGCGGACGAGGTCTTCATGTGCGGCACCGCCGCGGAGGTCACGCCCGTGCGCTCGATCGACGACCACGAGATCGGCCCGCCCGGGCCTGTCACGAAGAAGATCCAGTCGGTCTTCTTCGACGTCGTGCGGGGCCGCGACGAGCGCTGGTCGCGCTGGCTCGAGTACCCCGAGAAATCGCCGACGGCTCCCGGCTCTTGACGGAGGAGATTCCGCTCTCCGCACCCTGGGTCGGGGAGCGGGAGGAGGAGCTCGTGCTGGAAACGCTGCGTTCCGGGCGGCTCTCGCTCGGGCCGATGGTCGACCGCTTCGAGCAGGCGCTCGCCGAGCGCGTAGGAGCGGCCCACGTCGCGGCGGTGTCGAGCGGGACGGCCGGCTTGCACCTGGCCGTTCGCCTGGCCGGCATCGCACCCGGAGACGAGGTTGTCACTACGCCCTTCTCCTTCGTTGCCTCGGCCAACTGCGTCCTGTACGAAGGGGCAGTCCCGGTTTTCGCGGACGTCGACCCGCGGACGCTGAACCTCGACCTCGCCGCCGTCGAGGCCGCGATCACGCCGAGGACGAAGGCCATCCTCGCCGTCGACATCTTCGGCTACCCGGCCGAGCTGGACGAGTTCCAGGCTATGGCCGCGCGGCACGGGCTCGCGCTCCTCGAGGATGCATGCCAGGCACTCGGCGCCGAGTATCGAGGCCGACCCGTTGGGTCGCTCGGGCATCCGGCCGTCTTCGCCTTCTACCCGAACAAGCAGATGACGACCGGCGAGGGAGGTGCGGTGGCGGTCGGCAGCTCC
>Ga0214472_10003970_pt1 | contig 15631 bp, 15 predicted proteins | sample RVTome_6_FD_207662 | JGI IMG/M metagenome (GOLD analysis project Ga0214472, IMG submission 207662) | Soil microbial communities from uranium-contaminated site in the Upper Colorado River Basin, Wyoming, United States - RVT140D175 | ecosystem: Environmental > Terrestrial > Soil > Contaminated >...
ATGACTTCCATATCGATGGACCCTCTAACTCTTCGATGGATGAATAATTCCGCACGGATCACATTCGCCAATGTGCTATCCCTAACTTAATGGTTTGCCGGACAGGCTCAATAGTGAGTTTTTTTCTTTTTACAGGAATTGTGCTGCTTCTTTGTTTGATATTTATTGCAATATTTAGATATAAGGCCATTTACTTGTTGTTTGTGTGGGCTTTTATTCAGAATTTTCTTCTCCCATTTCTTTTTACCACTGGAAATTTTAGTATTTATTTTGTAAAAAGTTCAATTATGTTTAAAGAAATACTTTTATTATTGCTCTTTTTAATATCCATTTATTATTTTTTCTTTAAAAAAGGAATTCAGTTGGTCCCATTGCCTTTGTTAGTGTTAGGAGTTTTCACGCTTTATTGTTTGGTGAGATTTTTTGGAGATTTAGTGCTGAATAATATAAGTATTTCTTCCAATTTAAGAACACTGAGAATGGCTTCTTTTCCCTTCCAAATTTTTACTGTGGGGCTAGTTGTTGCACTTTTTTTTCCAAACCGATCAGAAAAGTTAATTGGATTTTTGGTTAAAGGAATTGGAGTTCTTTCCATAGTGGGTTTAATTTTATTTTTCCTTCCTTATGAAAGGTTTTGGCATGATTTTGTAAATCTTGCGGAATATAATGTCCAAGTTAAAGGGGATGAAATTTCAAGTGTTAGCGAAGAGTTGGGGGTTTCGTATTCAGCTTTGGGGCGTGAATTTTTTCAAGGGATTTTCCCTCTTAGGATGATTGGGACATTTGGAGATCCTCTTGCATTTGGCCTGGCTTCAGTTGTTCCCATATTGGTTCTGTTTTTTCAAAAAAATAAAAATCTCTTAACCTTCTTCTTATTAACCTCTCTTTTAATTGCATTGTTTTTAACATTTTCAAGATCTGCTTGGCTTTTATTATTTATCTCTTTATCCTATATTCTATTTGTTAGACGGAGGTATTTTTTCTTAATCGCAGGAGTTTTTTGCCTGAGTCTTGTAGTTGGAATTATTAAACCGCTTCGGGAATTTTTTATTTCAAGTGTTTCATCTTTTTCTTTAGGTTCGGTTGGTGATGTAGAACATGCTAAAGGAGTTATTCATTTTTATACAAAGGCCCTTTTAAATCCAGGGAATATTTTGGGTTCTGGAATTGGGCAACGAGTAATTCCAGAAAGTGGATTTGGATTTTTATTAGAACAATTTGGAATTTTTGCTTTAATTTTTTTTATTTTATTTCTTGTATTCCTTTTTCTATACATACCAAAAAATGCCGGAAATCTAAATGATAATTTTTTAGTTTCAAAAGGGCTTATTCTTGGCTCATTTGTTATTTTGCATTTCGCAGAATATCCTTTTTCCTTTGTGGGTTACCTTCCAATTTGGTTTCTATTGGGGACAGCTACTGGAGCCGTTTTTTTAAATAGGATGTCGAGTTTAAAAGAAACTTAGGTTTCTCGTAAAAATTTTGAGGGTATTTATTTTAATTTAAAAAAGATATTTTATAAATATATCCGCCTTTTTTGCAAATGTATGGGGTTCAAAACCTCCTGGGCCCTAAACGAAAGTTCCCGGGTTTCTAAACTGTTAAATAATGAAAAAAAAGATTTTTTTTGATGTTTGTTGTTGAGGATGGCAATAAAGAGAATTGGCTTAGGGAGTATTGCCCTAATGTGGATTATGTTAGGCTTGAGTTATGTTATGAAGGAGGCAATGCCCCAATTTCCCAAGGCCCAAAGGTTTATAGGATTGATCTGGAAGAAAGTTAAACTTGGGAAAGGGTTACCCTCCATTCTGTATCGCTGATGCAGCGTAGCCATATTTTCGAGCATTTAGTGCGTCCCGATTTTTTTTTAACCAAACAGAGAGAGTCCTTTTAATTAAGAGTATGCTCGTTGTCGGGACCCCTAATTAAGTATCGTGATACAACCGAAGTCTTGTTTTTTTTTATTTCAACCGATCCCTTCCGAAGTTAGCATTAAATTCGGACATTATGGGCGATCCTTTTTACGTCGACTCAGTAATAATCCAGGAATTAGTGGCCATTTGAGAATGTTTACATTGAGAGAGTTAATTTACCTAGCCAGGGTATGTGGGTTTAAATTATTTAGGGTTTTTGGTGAGCCTTGCCGTATAGGGATGCAACTGGTCAAAAATCCAATTAATAAATTTTTTTAAATAGCTTATTGGTTTCGGATAAGCTTTTTACTTTTTTTCCATCTTTGGCTGCCAATATATGGTTTTTATTTCGCATAGAATGTTAAGTCTATTAAATTTCATTCGCGCAATTTTTGGAAGCCTAAAAGGATAAGATTTTCTTTGAAAAATTTAATTTTGAAAGTTCTCCAGAAAAAATATAAGGAAACATTAACCGATTCAAAATTTTTTTGTTGGTCCCTTGAATAAATGATTTTAAAATGTGGAGAAATTTTCTTATTTTCGGTGGCTCCAGAAAAAATTCTTAATTCCAAAGGAAAGGAGTTTTGCCACATTGTAACCGTAAATTCAGAAATTTTTTCTTATGCCCATGAAGTGTCTAGATTAAAAAAAATTTTATTATCTACCGTTAATACAATCGATGGTAGAATACTTCAGTGGATTTGTAAAATTTTTTATCCTTTTTATGAGATTAAAAAAATTTCCGGGGCTGATTTAATATACAAGATTTCAGAATGGTGCCTTTCCAATTCCAAAGAGTTGTTTCTGTTAGGGGCAACTGAAGAATCAAACAAAAATGCGCAATTGCAATTAAAAAGAACTTTTCCAGGTTTAAAAGTTTATGGGTTTTCCCCTGAATTTTGTGATTATCCCTTTAATTCTGAATGGAATAAAAAGGTTTTGGAGGAAATTAAAGCAATTCGGCCTGAATACTTGGTTGTATGCTTTGGCCCAATAAAGCAGGAGTTTTGGATACATGAAAATGAAGCAAACCTTAAAAAAATGGGTGTTAAATTTGCCTATGGCTTAGGAGGAACCATAGATTTTGTGTCAGGGGCAAAGAAGAGGGCTCCCCGTTGGATTCAATGGGTAGGAGGAGAGTGGTTTTTTCGGTTTTTATCTGAACCAAAAAATAGATTTAAGAGGACTCTTATAATGTTTAAAATGTTTTATTATGCGGTGAAGACGAGGAAAAAAATTTTAGAAGTTTAAAAAATTTTATACGAGGTTCGCTATAAGGATAAGGGAGTATGTAATGAAAAACTCAAAAATTTTTGTAACGGGAGCCGCAGGTTTTATTGGATCCCGTTTAATCCGGAAATTACTGGATAATGGATATTTTTGTTATGGGATTGATGATTTATCGGTTGGAAAAGATAAACCCAGGAAACATTCATCTGTGAGATTTCAAGTTGAAGATATTTGCAATAAAAAAGGTATTGAAAAAATCTTTAGAACCTTTAAACCTGAAATAGTTGTCCACTTAGCAGCAATTCACCATATCCCCACCTGCGAAAAAAACGGAACCAAAGCCCTAGGGGTTAATGTTATTGGACTCCAGGCCATTTTAGATTCCCTCAATGGGGTTGGGTGCGAGAGATTTATTTTAGCTTCCAGTGGAGCGGTATATGATTGGATGCCTGGTTTCTTGAAAGAAGACAAAACTCCTTTGAACGCCCGGGATATTTATTCGATTTCAAAAATCACAAATGAAAACCAGCTTTCCGCATGGGTTAAGAAAACCGGATGTAAAGGAGTGGTGGCGAGAATTTTTAATACCATAGGGAGAAACGATCCTAATGGTCACCTGATTCCAGATATTCTTAAACAATTAAAGACTAGTAATAAAATTAATAAAGTTAAATTAGGAAATACCCAGTCTAGAAGAGATTATATCCATGTAAATGATACGGTTAATGGGTTATATGCAATGGTCACAACGGAAAATCTAAAAGAACCGGTTGAGATATTTAATATCGGGACGGGAATTGAGTACGGTGTTTTAGAAGTTTTAGATTTTATTGCCAAGGCTAAAGGATATCCTTATAAGGTAAAAATTGATCCTTCGCGAGTAAGGAATGAAGATCGCCGAAGTCAAATTGCAGATATTTCAAAGGCCATGGCTTTTTTGCAATGGAAACCTGAAATGTCTCTAGGAGAAGCAATTCAAGAAATTGTTCTTTAAAATTTTAAATTTTGAAAAAAGATTGAGAGAAATTTTAGATTGCAAACTTTGTCTGTTTCATTAATAAATGTTTTTTTAGCATCCATTTTTCAGATTGGAATAATATATAAGATTGGGGTAGGTCTTGATTCTGATATTTATTACTCCGCAATTTTAGTATCCAATATTTTTTACACTGTGATTTTTGGGCCCCTCAATAATGTTTTAATTCCAATGTTTTTGGGGAAAGCTAATGGAAAGCCTGATGCAGGACTTTTTTGGAATACTTTAATTTTAGTTATAGGAATTGGGTTTATTTCAATGGGAATGATTTACCTTCCTTTTTTAATTCTTTATCCCTTAATTTTTAAAAGTATAAGTGCTGGGAATATTTACAATATTGGAAAAATTTTTCTTGTTTATTCAACCTACAATATCTTCTTTTCCGCATTGTGCGTCAAGAATTGTTTTCTCATTGCATCTGGAAGGCCACTTTTTGGGCAGTTTAATATCTTGTTAGGGTGGCTCATTTCCTTAAGTTTGTTGTTTGTGGTTGATCCCACTGAAAATTTACATAAGATTGCAGGTTGCCTTTTGGTGGGAAGCATTGGGGGTCTTTTTGTTCCAAATTTCAAGGCTGGTCATATTCAATTTAAAATGAAAAATTTCATTTCTGACACCAAAAAATTGATGGAAAGAACCAAGTCATTAATTTTTGGGGGTTCCGTTTTTAAAACCGAGTTATTATTTGATGGAGCCATTGCTTCCTTTTGTGGAATGGGCTCCTTAACCATTTTTTATTTTCTCCAGAGAATGATGTCTCTTATTACCAATGTTGTAAATTCTGGATATATACAACCCATTACTATAAAACTTTCCGATTTAGCCCTCGGGACCAATTTAATGTTTTTGAAAAAAGAACTTAAGAAATCATCCTTTAGGGCTCTTTTAATTTCCTTTGGGTTTTTTGGATTAATTATGGTTTTATTGAAAATACTTGGGTATTTTAAAATAGAATTTTTTAATCCATACGTGAATATTTTTGAAGAAAACCTTGTTATTTTTCTTTTGTTAATTGGCTATTTATTTGGATCAATTTTTTGCAAGGTATATGCTACAGGTTTTTATGTGCTCAAAAAGGAATTTATTTTTTTAAAGATTAGTACGACCGCTTTTATTTTTGGTGTGTTTTTCAAAATTTTAGGGGCGTATTTTTTTAAGCTTTCAGGCTTATCATTAGGAACATCCATGTACTGGGTTTTGTATTCATGCTTTTTGTTTGTTTCATTTCTTTCTCTTCTTGAAAATAAAAACCCTAATTCTGTCAATATGGTTGCCAAGAAAATTTAAGGAGGAAAAGAGGGAGAGAATTGAATATTGTTTTTGTTAATCGATATTTTTATCCGTATTTGGGTGGGGTTGAATTTTATATTTTAAATCTTGCAAAGGAATTAATAAAGGAAGGAAATTCTGTAACTGTAGTTTGTCTAAAGGGTAAGAAGGGAACAAATGTTAAATCCTTTTTTAATGGTGTCCGGGTGGTAAGGGTTTCGAATATTTTGGGAATGTTTTTTTATTTCTTTCACCAAGCCACCCAGCTTCATTTGTGCCATGTTAATATGCCTAGAAATTGGTTTTCTTTTTTTGGGCTTGTATTCTCAAAAGTTTTTCGAATCCCAACAGTATTTACGCCACACTGTTTTTATCCAAGTCAAGAACCCTTAAAGTCCCTTGCAAAAACGGTGTGTGATTTAACTTTAACAAAAATAATGTTTAAATTGTCAAATAAGGTTATAAACCTTACTGAAAAGGATAAAGAAGATTCCATTCAAAAAGGAATGCAAGAATTTCAATCAGTAATTATTCCCAATTCTGTAAATAAGCTCGAATTGGATGGAGTTGAACCTTATTCTTTTATGAAAAAGTATGGTTTGAAAAAACCTTTTTTATTGCATATAGGGCGATTTGCGCCAGTTAAATGTATTGATTTTCTTATCCAGTGCCATTTACACATTCCCGAGGGATTTGATTTGATCCTTATGGGGCAGGATGATGGAACCCTAAATAGTGTTTCACGCCTTATTTTAGAAAAAAAATTAAAAAATCGAATTCACATTATTGAAAAAGCCCCATTTGTGGATGTATGTTCGGCATATACAGAAGCACTTGCTCTTGTGATATCATCATTTTATGAAGGGTTACCTACGGTAATTTTAGAGGCAATGTTTTTTCAAGCCCCCGTTGTTGCCTCTTCTGTGGGGGGAATTCCATTTGTTATTAAAGATGGCGAAAATGGATTTTTATACCAATGGAATGATATGGGTGGGTATGTTGAATGTGTTAAAAAGGTTATGGTTGAAGGGAAAAAAGTTGCCCATACGGCAAAAAAAAATTTAATTGATAACTATCTATGGGAAAGAAATGCTCAAAAAATCCTTAAAATATATAAGGAATTAACCAAAAATGGAAAACTCCAAAATTAATAATGGAGGGATTAAGGTTTTCATCGGAACCAGCGAGATTAATCGGGTGGAAGAAGCTGTTCTGGTTAACTCCATTAAAGAAAAGATAGCCTGGGAGCCAAAAATATTTTTTTTAAATGGGGACAAATGCACCATCGAGGGGCCTGATTTTTTCCAGACCGTAAATATTCCTTCAGACCTGACTAATCAATATGTTACAAAATTTACGGCCATGCGGTTTACCATTCCGGAAATTTGTAAATACCAGGGAAAAGCCTTGTATATTGATTCAGACCAAGTTGTACTTTCTGATTTGAACCAAATTTTACAAGGTATTTCTGATGAATTTTCATTTGCAGCCGTTAGCGTAAATAACGCTTATTCCCACCCTAGGTTTAGACGCCTCGTCTTAGATCGGATTTCCTCTCATAGAGATCTAAAGAACTTTTTCCTAGCAAGCGTCATTCTTTTTAATTGTGAAAAATGTTTTTTTGATGTTCCAAGTATCTCAGAAAGCCTTAAAAAAGGGGATTTTTCATACCAAGATTTTATTTGGTTGGGTCCTCAATTTAGGAAAAAATTTGGGTTAAAAGTTGCCAATTTAAATCCCGAATGGAATGCTTTAGATTCCTTACCCGAGGGGGCTAAAATCGTTCACTTTACCGATCTCTCAATGCAACCATGGAAATTTTCACATCACCCCTTATTGAAATTTTGGAGAAAGTTTTTTTTGAAAACTGTTCAAGACGGGGGAATTTCCCGGAACACCCTTTTAAATCAAAGGAAGCATGGAGCACTTTCCTGGTCAACGTTGATGATTGGTCTAAGTCTTTTAGAAAAAAAGAAAGTGGATTTAGGATTTAATAATCTATTTATTGCTTTTTACGATTTTATCTTTGCATTTATTATTGAAAGTTTCTGGAAGGTTAAAAGCATGGGGATTTTTCTTCTCCGTTCCATTAGATAATTCATTTTATGTCTGTCCTTTTTACTGCAAATACGCCGTGGTTGCTTTATTGTGCCCAAGCATTGAGGGTTTCAAAATTTTTAAAAGAACCTGGGCATTTGCTTATTGTTTTAAAGGGGGATTCCCCTTTTTTTAAAGAGGCAATCGAAAAAATTTTATTAAAGGAGTTATGGGATAGTGTTTATATATTTGAGGGTAAATATTTAAAAAACAGGTTTTCTCAGATAGTTCCCAAGTGGAAAGATTTAATAATTCCCCTGAAGGGCAGGAGTTTAATTAAAAAAGAGTTGCAGGAAATTTCTTCCATTTTTGACAAAATACAACCGGACTTCTTAATCCTTGGAAACAAATGGCATGCCCCTGAAACATTTCTTTATTATCATGCAATAGATAGGCAAATTGAAGTTGGGCTTTATGAAGAGGGTTTGTCTATTTACCAGTTGGGAAACTATTGGGAGAAAGGCCCTTTTTTTAGTTTTATTAATAAATGCGGTTATTATTATCACGGTGTGGAAAAATACTATGGAAATGCTCAAAAAAAATTTAAATGTGCTTGGCTCAGTTTGCCTGAAATCTACCCTCATTCTGATGTTGAGGAGAAGGTGGGGCTTTTTAAATATATATATGGCTTTGAAAAGGTTGCCAAGGAAATTATTTGTAATGGCCATATTGAAGCTAACCTCAATCTGTTGGATAAAAATTCACCTTTAATTTTATCTCAACGTTTATCGGAGGATGGTTTGGTTTCCAAGGAAGAGGAAAGGGAGGTTTTATGTAAAACCATTAAGTATGTTTTAGAATTTTTCCCAAAAGTTTATTTAAAAATGCATCCAAGAGATGACCCAAAAAAGTTTGACGATCTTGTAAAAAATATATTTTTAGGAAAACTTGAATATTTTGGTTTTAATGAATTTCCTGTTGAAATTTTGCTGTATCGGTGGAGGCCTCCTTTAATTTTAGGATTTTTGAGCGGAACATTAGTTTATTCAAGGAAGATGTTTGGAGTTCCAGCATATTCCATTATTGATCTTTTTTCAAAGAAGAACCCTGGTTTACAAATTTTCTCCCAAGTTTCTAAATTGTGTTTGAAGTTTGATTTTAGGTTCCTTAAGGAAAAAAAGGATTATGGTTTTTTTTCATAAATTTTCCTTATTATCACTCTTTTTTCTTTTGGATAAAATGCTTTTGGTATTTTGAATATATTTAAAAGGGGTGTAGATAAGCCAGTAAAAAAGGTATTTTTACGGTAATGAAATTTGGAAATGCAATAAAAAAAATAAGGAATAGAAGGGCACTCCTGAGGTTATTTCAAACGCAGGAACTTTATACAAGGAAATGTCCCCTTTGTTTATTTCCTCGGTATTCTGAATTGCTCCATGTGGATCGGGATTTCCTTGGAATTGTAACCTCACAGTGTCTTAACTGTGGCCTTATCTATTCAAATCCATTTTATTCCGAATCTTTCATTAACGAGTTTTATGAAGCTCTTTATAGGGAGAAGTTTAAAGGCGAAGGTGACCCAGTACGGTTTTTGCAAAAACAAGATAACCTAAATAAAAGAGCAAAATATTTTTCATCCATTTTTCTGGAATTTATGGATATTAATATTGCCAATTTTCTTTATTTGGATGTAGGGTGTGGGGAAGGATCTTTATTAAAGGAGGTTTTGTTAAAATCAAATAGGATTAAAGGATTTGGAATCGAACCAGAAAAGAATTTCAGAAATTATGTGAGTTCTGTTTTGGGTGTAAAAGTGGAAAAAAATTTTGACGACTTTGGAAGCAATGAAAAATTTAATTTAATTTCATTGATTCATGTTTTGGAACATGTCATTGACCCTCTATATTTTTTGGACAAAGTGCGGTCCTTAATGCACCCAGATGGGTTTTTGTTTGTTGATGTTCCCAATGTAGAAAATTATGAAAGCATTGAAGATATCCATGCGGCCCATTCATTGCATTTTAGCCCTCATACCCTTCGTTTAATAATAGAAAAGGCTGGGTTAGAAATTCTTTGTCTTGTTCCTCATAAACCCCCCACTTTACCTTTTTCCCTATATCTTTTTGCCAAGGTTAAAAGGAGTCCCCAAAGAGAAATTGAAATTAAAAAGGATCCAATGATGGAAGCCAATGCTAATATAATCCAGTCCCTAAATACTTCTATGGGTTTTTATTTTATAAAAAAGATTGCTTCCAAATTATTTAAAAGTTTAAAAATTTGATTTCCTCCTTTTCCGAAACATATTATTGGCCTTTTCCCATAGAAGTTGAAATATGTTCCTGCCCAATTTGTTCGATTTCCCAGGCAAAAACTTTTCTCAGTTTTGATTCTTTTGGTTTTCCCTTAAAGACGGTGCAATGCTCAAACTGTGGTTTTATATATTTTAATCCAAGGCCTACAAATAAATTTATGAAAAAATTTTATGAGAAGAAATATCGATATTTTTATGAAGGAATAAAGAATGTAAATGAAGCTTATATTCAGAAGAGAAGATGGGGGGAGGTTGCCAAATATCGCTATGAAAAATACAATAAATACTTATCAGATGGCATGAGAATATTGGATGTAGGGTGTGGGGCAGGTCTTTTCTTAAAAACCATAAAGGAAGAAATATCACCTTCAGGAATTTTTGGAATTGAACCTAACGAATGTTTAGCAAAATATTCCCAAGAAAAACTTGGTCCTATTATCCATAACGGTTTTTATGAGGAGTGCAATTTTGAGACGCCTTTTGATTTAATTACCGTTTTTCATGTTTTGGAGCATCTTCACAATTTAGAATCTTTCTTTTTATTTTTAAGAAAAAATTTAAAAGAAAATGGTTTTGTTTTTATTGAAACCCCAAATGTTGCCGGTTCTTGGGAAGGAATAGGAATGTTTCATATCGCACACCTCTATGCTTTTACTCCTAGGACAATATCAAACCTTTTTAGAAGTAACGGGTTTGAAATTGTGGAGGTTCAATCCATTGAAAACGAAATTGATTTATCGAATCTTCATTTGGTGGCAAAAAAAACAAGCCAACCAAGACCTTATATTGAGCCTATAGACCTTGAGGAATCAAAAATTATTCAGGAAAAGTGTGATCGAATTAAATCGACAAGAGCGACTCGAGGACTAAGGACCATTGGCAAAATAAGTTGTTATAAATTTTTGGATTTAATTGGGTTCTTAAAGTGAGTCATAAAAATTCTTCAAAGCCCTCCATGGCGGTTGTGAGGCCTTTTAAACCCAATTTGGCTGAGTTAAGTGTGTATAAAGCCTTTTTAGAGAAATTCGACTTATCTTTTTTTTACACAGGTTATGATGAGGGTGATTGTGAATCTGAGATTCAATCTATGGGTTTAAAGGGGATAAGGATAAAAAGATATTTGGGATATACTGATTTTTTGAAAACGAAAAATCTACAACGGTTATTGGATTTTAAAATAGGAGTTGGTTCTTTTCTTTTTTCGAGGTTGAAAGAAATTTTGGATCATGATTATATAAATATTGTTGATCCCATTTACGCGTATACCTATCAGATTTTTCGGTCTTTAAACCCAAAACAAAAATTAATAATTATTCGGTGGGAAAATATATTTGGGAGATATGATAAGATTTTCCTACCTTCAAAGGTAGCAAATAAAATTTTATCCAGGGCAGATTTTGTTATTTGTACCTCAAAGGCTTCGTTGAATACTTTCCCCATTTTAAAAGAATTTACAGGAAAAATAGCACACATTTATCCAGGTATATTCCTAAAGTTTATTTTTAAGGACAATATTGACATAAAGTTTGACCAGGTTATAAGCTCAAATACTCCTTCTATACTTTTTGTAGGGCGAGTTCAATGGTCTAAAGGCATTCATGACCTTATCATTGCCACTTACATTCTAAAAGAGGAATTTAAATTAGATGTAAATTTAAATATTGTGGGGGCTGGGGAGATCAATACATTAAGAAACCTTGTTAAATCATTGCGATTGGAAGAAAAGGTTAAATTTTGGGGACCTTTAAGCAATAAGGAGGTCCGAAATTTCATGAAAAACTCAACCCTATTTTGTTTTCCAAGCTTATTGAGCCCAACCTGGAACGAGCAATTCGGATTCTCATTAGTCGAAGCGATGGCTTCCAAACTCCCTATTGTTGCTTATGATACCGGAGTTATCAAGGAAATCCTGGGGGATGATGGAGTATATGCCAGTGCGGGAAATGCGTACTCACTTGCTGAGGCAATGCAAAAGTTGGTATTGGATATTAACCTGTCAAGGAAAATAAAAGAAAATCTTAGATTGAGAGTCCTAGATAAATTTGATGCAGATAAACAAGGTAAAGAAATGTTAAATTTTATTTGTCCTTAGTTAAAATTAGTTGAAATTTTTGATTTTTTCCTTGCGTTTCTATTTTAAAAAGAGTAATTTCTATCCGGTTTATCACTTAAACAACAAATAAACTCCCCAATAAATTCAGACCAATGTTAAAAGAAAAAGCTAGAGTTGTAACATTTTCGGTTTTTATTTTTGAATCTACCCTGGTTATTCTTGCATTTTTTGCCTCTTATTATTTTCGAAATTTATATTTTTCAGAAGAATATGGTCCGTTGGTTCAACTTCCAAGTTATGCTTGGTTAATTGGTTTTATTCTTCCCTTGTGGGCCTTTCTTTTTTATTATTTTGAACTATATGAATCCCAGCGAACAAAATCTTTTGTTAAAGAGATTTGGAAGATTGCAAAAATTTCTTTTTGGGGTACTTTGTTGTTAATGGCTTTTGCATACGCTGCAAAGGCAGATTATATTAGCCGTTTATTTATCTTATTTTTTGGGTTCTTAGGTTTCTCCTTTCTATTTCTTGAGAGATTTTTTCTCCGTGTTTTAATACGTTCGGCAAGGCGAAGAGGATACAATTATAGAAATATAATAATGGTTGGCACGGGCAAAAGGGCAAGGGAATTAGCTGAAATGATCGAAGAGAATAGGCACTGGGGATTGAGATTGAATGGTTTTGTCAGCGATAATGGCATTAATAGGGGGGAAATGGTAGGAAAGATCCCCGTGTTAGGCTCTGTTTCGGATATACCCCAAATGCTTCAAAAGTATGTTGTAGATGAATTAATTTTTGCCGTATCCCGAAAAAGACTTGATGAATTAGAAGAGGTTTTTCTTTTATGTGAAGAACAAGGGGTTCGGACAAGGGTTGCCGTAAACTTTTTCCCCCATGTGATTGCAAAAGTCCACCTTGATGATTTAAGTGGGATTCCCCTTTTAACCTTTACAACCGTACCTCACAATGAATTTCTCCTTTTTGCGAAGCGAAGCTTTGACATTATCGTATCTTTCCTTTTGTTAATTGGTCTTCTTCCTTTTATGGGATTGATTTCATTATTGATTAAATTAACATCGGAAGGGCCTGTTTTTTTTCCGCAAAAACGTGTTGGTTTAAATGGAAGACGATTTACTTTTTATAAGTTCCGTTCCATGCTAAAGAATGCCGAAGATATGAAAAAAAACCTCCAACATTTGAATGAAATGGATGGTCCGGTTTTTAAAATTGATAAGGATCCTCGGGCTACAACTGTGGGACGTTTTTTACGCCGAACCAGTTTAGATGAACTACCTCAATTGTTTAATGTCCTTCGTGGAGATATGAGCATTGTGGGCCCAAGACCGCCTTTACCGGAGGAGGTTGAAAAGTATGAACGGTGGCAGAGGCGTCGGCTTTCAATGAAACCCGGGCTGACCTGTCTGTGGCAGGTTAATGGAAGAAATAAAATTAAAGATTTTAAAAAATGGATGGAGTTGGACCTTCATTATATTGACAATTGGTCCCTTAAATTAGATTTTAAGATTTTTTTGAAAACCATTTTTGTGGTTTTGGCTGGTCGAGGAGCTTCTTAAGCTTTTCCCTCCTTTTGTAGACATTTTTCCTTCCCAATATTTATTCCCGCAGGATTTAAAGTTCAATCGTTTATTTAAAATAAGATATGTAACATAATTTGAATTGTCTTTTTTTTTATTACCCCTTTCTGTTTTAGGTAAAATCAAATATTAAAATGTTAAAGAATCAAGATGTTTTAAAATCCTTTTCCTGGAAATGGGTGGCCCTATATACCGCTTTTCTTTATTCTACGATTCCGTTTGCTCGAGGTTGGTTAGATGCTATTAAGAGTTTGTTGGGGCAAAACCTCGGATTTTGGTTTAACCTTTTCGTAGTTACTGGGGTATTGACCCTCCTGGGGTTTTTAAGATTCAATAAAAAATTTTCAGCAATACAAATCGGTTCCTTAATCATTTTTTTTGTTTTTCTTATATTTTTTGTTAGCCTCATTAATATCCCAGAGGAACGAATACATATCTTTCAATATGCTGGCCTTGGACTTCTTATTTTTCCCTTTGGTAAAAACCTGTCATTGGATAAAACCACCATGGCCTATTCTTTTGGAATTATTTTCCTGGTTGGGACCGGGGATGAATTGATTCAATGGCTATTACCGAACCGGGTTTTTGACCTTCGCGATATTTTTTTCAATTTATTAGGGGGTGGGGTGGGAATCCTATTTAGGGTTTACTATTTTAATTTATCTTCAAATGGAAATTTGTTTCCCATTTCACACAGGTAGGGTTATTTGAAAGAAGCCTTTTCTATCCCCTTGAATTTTAAAATGATAAAGTGCTAAGATGAAAATTCTATCTAAAAAAATATTGATCAGGACCTGTAAATATGAGAAAAAAAGAAGCTCTTTTAATTATCGATATGCTCAACGATTTTGTTCAAAAAGGGGCTCCTTTGGAGGTTCCTTCTACCCGCTCTATAATTTCCTCTATTCAAAAAGAAGTGAAAACGGCCCGATCTAAAGGGAGATCGGTAATCTATATTTGTGATTATCATAAAAAAAAAGATCCAGAGTTTAATAAAATGGGCTGGCCTGCCCATGCGGTAAAAGGGTCCAAGGGTGCTGAAATAGTAAAGGAATTAAAACCTCATAAAGGGGATTATATAATTCGGAAAAGCACCTATTCCGGCTTTTACAAGACCCGCCTTGATGCCCTATTGCGAAAATTGAAAATAAAAAATTTGAGATTTACAGGGTGTGTGACCAATATTTGTATCCTTTACACAGCCTCGGATGCTGTTCTAAGGGGGTATGATGTCACGGTCAAGAAAAATTGTGTGGCGGGATTATCCCCCCAAACCCATCGGTTTTCCCTCCTACAAATGAAGGATGTGCTGGGGGTCCATGTGGTGTGAGAAATATCAGTTTTGAAAGAAGGGAGTAAAAAGAGAACCTTCTCATGGAGAAGTCATTGTTTCATATAGCCAGTGAAAAAGAGATTAAAGAGGGAAAGGTGACCGATGTTTATTTCCTTCGAACCCTTGAAATCCTGAGGGCTAAGAAAGTAGACAAATGGGTTAAAGCTGAATTTATAGCCAAATCTCTCCCCGGAAATTGGGAGTGGGGCGTCCTGGCGGGAATTGAAGAGGCGGTTTCCCTTTGCAAAGGCATGAGGATACACCTTGAAACCATGAGGGAAGGGACCTTTTTCCGGCCTTACCAACCCGTTATGACCATTGAGGGGATGTATTCACAGTTTGTCCTTTATGAAACGGCTCTTTTGGGGTTAATCTGCCAGGCTTCTGGAATTGCCACTCAAGCGGCGCGATTTAGAAAATTGGTCAATCATCGCCCCATAATCAGCTTTGGCGCCAGAAGGATGCACCCGGGTCTTGCACCCATGATTGAACGTAACGCCTTTATGGGGGGATGCGATGGGGTGGCAGTGGTCCGCAGTGCAGAATTGCTTGGGCTCGAACCCTCAGGAACCATGCCTCATTCCCTGATTCTTATTTTTGGAGATACGGTGAAAGCGGTGGAGGCCTTTCATGAAGTCATTGATAAAAAAATAAAAAGAGTTGCCTTAATCGACACCTTGGCGGATGAGAAATTTGAAACCATACGGGTGGCGGAGGCTTTAGGGAAAGATTTGTTTGGGGTTCGTTTGGATACTCCAGGATCTCGACGAGGGGACTTTCCCCGAATTTTGGAAGAAGTACGGTGGGAGTTGGATCTAAGGGGGTTTAAAGATATAAAGCTTTTTGTGAGTGGG
>Ga0214472_10003971_pt1 | contig 15629 bp, 11 predicted proteins | sample RVTome_6_FD_207662 | JGI IMG/M metagenome (GOLD analysis project Ga0214472, IMG submission 207662) | Soil microbial communities from uranium-contaminated site in the Upper Colorado River Basin, Wyoming, United States - RVT140D175 | ecosystem: Environmental > Terrestrial > Soil > Contaminated >...
GGTCCTTGCCCGAGAAGACGGCGCCGTCGTCGGCGATGTAGGTGACCTGCGTGTCCAGGATGGCCTCGTAGTACTTGAGGTCCTGGGCGTTGTAGGCGGTCACACCCTTCTGCACCTCCGCGGCCAAGTCCGAATACGCCTGGGCGGTGACCTCAGCCTTGGCCGGCGGTGGGGCGGCGGCGCGATCTCCGGCGGCCAGAGAGGTGTGCGGCTGACTGGGCACGGGGCAGCCACGTGTTGGTGAGGGGAATCGTCCGATGAGCACGGCGAGGGGTCTAGAGCTCGGTGGCGATGGCCTTGCCGAGATCCGTGGTGGTGGCCTTGCCTCCCATGTCCGGCGTGTGGAGGCCGCTCGCCAGGACGCGCTCCACCGCGCCCAGCACCGCTGCTCCCGCCTCGGGCAGCCCCAGATGCTCGAGCATCATCGCCCCCGCCCAGATGGCGCCGATGGGGTTGGCGATGCCCTGGCCGTAGATGTCCGGGGCCGAGCCGTGCACGGGCTCGAACATGGAGGGGAATTCCCGCTCCGGGTTCAGGTTGGCGCTGGGGGCGACGGCGATCGTCCCGGTGCATCCCGGACCCAGGTCCGAGAGGATGTCGCCGAAGAGGTTGGAGCCCACCACGACGTCGAACCAGTGCGGGTTGCGGACGAAGTGGGCGGTGAGGATGTCGATGTGGTACTGGTCGGTCCGGATCTCGGGGTAGCGCTCCGCCATCGCCCGGAAGCGTTCGTCCCAGTAGGGCATCGTGATGGCGATGCCGTTGGACTTGGTGGCGGAGGTGAGGTGCTTCTTCGGCCGCGACGCGGCCAGCTCGAACGCGTACTTGAGGATCCGGTCGACGCCGCGGCGGGTGAACACGGTCTCCTGCACCACGACTTCATCCTCGGTGCCCTCGTACAGGCGACCGCCGATGCTGCTGTACTCGCCCTCGGTGTTCTCCCTCACGACGACGAAGTCGATGTCCCCGGGTTGCCTCCCCGCGAGCGGGCAGGGCACCCCGCGCATCAGGCGGACCGGACGGACGTTCGCGTACTGGCGGAAGCCCCGGCGGATGGGGATCAGCAGACCCCAGAGCGAGACATGGTCGGGGACGCCGGGAAAGCCCACGGCGCCGAGGTAGATGGCGTCGTGGCCCCGGATCTGTTCCAGGCCGTCCTCGGGCATCATCCGGCCGTGGGTCAGGTGGTACTGGCAGCCCCACGGGAACTCGTCCCAGCGGAAGGACACGCCGTGCCTGGCGCCGACAGCCTCGAGGACCCGGATCCCCTCGGGAATGACCTCCTTCCCGATGCCGTCCCCAGGGATGACCGCGATCCGAAGCTGGCGCATGGATGCCTCCCCGCCTGTCGAATGACGTGCGGATAGACTAACGGCGCGGGTCCATTCGCCGGCGGAGGATATCCCATGGCGTCAGGCGAAACCACCGGCACGGCGGATCGAGGGAACGCGACGACGGGCGCGCGCCCCTGGCCTGCCCTGCTCACACTGCTGTTGGGGACAGTCCTCTACCTCGGTCTGCCACTCTGGGTTCCCGTGCCCGATGCGAGCGCATTCGCCGGCCCACCGGCCGACTGGGTGAGGGGCCTCCGCCTCTTCGCCATCTTCGTCACCACCATCGTCGGCATCATCCTCAATCCCCTGCCGATGGGCGCCGTGGCGATGATCGGGATCGCCGCCACGGTCATCACCGGCACCCTCCCCATCGCAAGCGCCATGAGCGGATTCTCGGACGTGGTGATCTGGCTGATCGTGCTCGCGTTCTTCATCTCCCGGGGCTTCATCAAGACGGGTCTCGGCGCCCGGGTGGCCTACTCGTTCGTGGCGCTCCTGGGCAAACACAGCCTCGGCCTCAGCTACGGGCTCGCGGCCACGGACCTCGTGCTCGCTCCCGCCATTCCCAGCAACACCGCCCGCGCCGGCGGCATCGTCATGCCCGTCGTGTCCAGCATCGCCCGCGCCTTCGACAGCCGGCCCGGCGACGGGAGCGAGCGGAAGATCGGTGCCTTCCTCATCCTCACCGCCTACCAGGTGGACTGCGTCACGAGCGCCATGTTCCTGACGTCGATGGCGGCCAACCCCCTGGCGCAGAGCCTGGCCGGGGAGCTCCAGGTGAAGGTCACCTGGACGGGATGGATGCTGGCGGCCCTCGTGCCGGGCCTCGTCTCGCTGCTCGTCGTTCCCTGGGTGATCTACCGGCTCTTTCCTCCGGAGATCCGGCGGACGCCGGGCGCCGTGGACATCGCCAGGGCCAAGCTCGTGGAGCTCGGGAAGATGACGACAGGGGAGCGGAAGATGGTCGGGGTCCTGGTGTTGCTGCTCACGCTCTGGATCTTCGCCAAGCCGCTCGGGGAGCTCAACCCGACCACCGCGGCGCTCATCGGCCTCTGCCTGTTGCTGCTCCTCGGCGTTCTGGGATGGGACGACGTGAAGGCCGAGACCGGAGCCTGGGACACCCTCGTCTGGTTCGCGGCGCTGGTGATGATGGCCGGCTTCCTGAACAAGCTCGGTATGGTCCCCTGGTTCAGCAGGACCGTCGGCGGAATGATGGACGGCTTGGGCTGGGTCTCGGGCTTCGTCCTGATCAGCCTCGTCTACTTCTACAGCCACTATTTCTTCGCCAGCAACACCGCGCACGTGGCGTCCATGTACGGGGCCTTCCTGGCCGTGTCCATCGCACTGGGCGCCCCGCCCATGCTGGCCGCGCTGGTCCTGGGCTTCTTCAGCAGCCTCTTCGCCGGGATGACCCACTACGGCACCGGCCCAGCGCCCGTGCTCTTCGGGACCGGCTATGTGACGGTGGGCGCGTGGTGGCGCTACGGCCTGCTGATCAGCGTCGTGAACATCCTGATCTGGGTCGGCATCGGAGGTCTGTGGTGGAAGCTGCTCCGGCTCTGGTAGGAAGCGCGAAGCCGCCTCAGCACGTCGCACTCTTCGGGGTACACGCCCACACCCTCGAGCGGCTTTCCTACCGTTGGCGGCCGGGGCCAAACGGATTCTCGATCCGCACCCCGGAGATGACGCGACCCGGGCTCATGTCCTCCGTGAGGATCCGAGAGGCGCCGCCTTTCACGGCCGCAGCGACGATGAGGGCGTCCCAGAAGCTCAGTTGATGCTGCTCCTCGAGCTCCGAGGCCGATTGGATCTCCAGCGGACCGACGATTTCGGTCTGCCAGGTGGCGTAGGTTCGGACGATTTGCCGCGCCACCGCGCGGGCGAGTGGCGAGGGTATCTTGCGGGTGGCATTGACGTAGAACTCCTGGAGCACCTGCGTGCTGATGACCGCCGATCTCGTGTCCCACAGCCCGGCCACGAGCAGCGACGCGACCGAGTGGCGGTCGCCCGCATCCAGATCGTGCGCGTACACCAGGACGTTGGTGTCGACAAAGACCTTATCGCTCATGCAGCTCGTCGCGGTTCAGGCACCTTCCACCGAGGTGGAAGCCCTGCTCGAGCAGCTCGAGGGCGCTCCGTCGAGCCGCCTCGTAGGCGTCGTCCGCCTGAACGGACTCTTTGATCTGGGCGGCCACCAGCGCGCTCACCGACGTCCCGCGCCTCGCCGCGAGAACCTTCGCTTTCCGAATGGTGTCGCGGTCAAGCTGAACAGTAAGATTCTGTCTGGCAGCCATTTATCTCAGCTCCACGTAATCTACGTGTAACACGTTTTGCACGTGGAGGCAATATCCTCGCAGGAATGCCGCCTGCGCGTGCTCGATGGGTCTACTTCAGCACCGATGCCCGCGAACCAGCTTCCCCCGGCCGTCTGCAGATCCGGCCTCCAAAGCGTCACAGCGTCTCTTCCTTGTCCTATTCCCAATTGAACGGCGCCGGCGGCCTGGGCGCGTACTTGTTGCGCAGGATCCTCAATGCCTCCTGCTGGGGATGGGGCACGTAGTCGAAGACCGCCGCTTCCTTCTTCAAGATGCCTTGGAGCTCGGCGACGTCGATCGCCTGCACCGGCCGCAGGTCGCGCAGCGCGAGCCAGGCCGCGACGCCCGCAGCATGGCCGTTGATCATGTACTGCGGCTCCATGCGGAGAGACGAATACGCGACGTGGCTCGCCGAGAACGCGACGGGGACGAGCAGGTTCGAGGCCTCGGCGGCCTTCGGGAGCAGCATCCGGTAGGGAATCTGATAGGGCTGGACGGGGACCTGCATGTCGCCCTCGTTCTCGGCGAATCCCTTCGCGTTCACGAACCGCTGCACGTTGTGCGAGTCGCTGTTGTACGAGCCCATGCCGATCACGTCGGGCTTGACCCGGTCGGTCTGCAGGTCCTTCTGGGTCATGACGTACTCGCCGACCAGGCGACGCGCCTCGCGGACGTAGAGCTGGTGCGGCCAGTGGCCGGTGTCCTCGAACTCGTCTCGGGGCGGGCCCCATTGGCGGACCTCCGCCTGCAGGCTGGCCGGCACCGCCTCTTCGTTGGCCAGGAAGTAGAAGAACCCCTGGACGTAGTCGACATGCTCCTTCCAGATGCCGGCGCGCCGCCGGTAGGAGCCCTCGGGATACTCGTAGTTCTTGCCGATGTAGTCGGTGGAGAAGGCGCCGTTGTTGTTGATGTCGGCCTTGCGGCCGGGGAGTCGCGCGATGAGAGCCACCTCGTTGAAGATGGGGGCGCGGCCCTTCTGTGCCGTGGTGGCCTCGAGCAGCCGGCCGAGGAGCGCGTACCGCACGGACGTGTACCCGTCCGGCTTCGGCCAGGGCATCCGGTTGGCGGGGTCGTCGGTCGCGATGACGCGGAAGTTGTAGGCCTGGACGCGGTGATCCGCACTGCCTGGTTCTCCGGGAGGCCCGGGCGAGACTTCCGGCAGGACCGCGCCGCTTTTGTCGTGCGCGGGGATGTCGACCATGAACTGATGAAGGGGCGTCCGGTCGCGAACGCCGGCCAGGGACTCTCCGTATTCCGAGACCGCCTCGCGTCCCCACGTGTAGCTGACCTTCGCCTGAGCCATGAGGTCGCCTTCGTAGGAGCAGTCGGCGAAGACGGAGCCCCGGAAGCGCGCTCCGTTCTCGGTGACGATCTCCACCACGCGCGCGCCGTCCTTGACCACTCCGTCCTTCTCCTCGAGGCGATGGCCGAAGAGGACCGTGACGCCGGAATCCTTCAGCCACTGGCGCATCACCAGCTCGCCGACCTTGGGCTCGTAGAACCAGGCCACGGGCTGGTTGTAGCGGCGCATCTCGTAGCGGTCGCCGACGAGCTGGTAGAACTCGAGCGCCATCCCGCCGATCACCTCGCGCTTGCCGACGTCGGTGCGGGAGAGGCCGCCGGTGCTCATCCCGCCGACGTGGCGCCCGGGCTCGATCAGGACCGTCTTCAAGCCATGGCGCGCCCCGGAGATGGCAGTCGTCACGCCGCCCGCGGTGGCGCCGTAGACGACGAGGTCGTAGGCGTCCTGGGCGCGGGCCGGGACGGCGAGCGCCAGCAGCAGAATGGCGAGCCTGCTCACGACGGCCTCCTGTTCCCGGGACCGGGGGCCATGCTACCGCCAATCCGATCGCCGACTCCGCACAATGCGAGAGCGGCCCAGGCACGAGGTGTGGACGCAACCGCGTCCGTAGATGGTAGACTCCGTGACCAACAACGCTTCCTACGATAGGGTCGCTCATGCACCGCCGGTGGCGGCTCAGGCTTCCGCGGGCCTTCGCGTGGATCGGGGCCGCCGCACTGTTCGCGCCGGCCAGCGACACGATCGCCCAAAGCCTGACCGGCAGCATCGTCGGAACCGTGCGCGACACGCAAGGGGCTGCTCTCGCCGCCGCGACGCTGGTCCTGACCGGTAAGACGGGTTCGACGACCACTGCGCCCGACGCGCGCGGAAGCTACCTGTTCCCCGCGGTCGAGCCGGGCCGCTACGAGCTGCGGGTGGAGGCCGCGGGGTTCCGGCCGAGAGTCGAACGCGGGATAACCCTCTCGATCGGGGAACGGCTCACGATCGAGCTCAGCCTCGAGCTGGCGTCGCTCGCAGAGAGCGTCGAGGTCGTGAGCGAGTCGGCCGTCATCGACGTCCGCAGCTCGGCGACCCGTACCGGCCTGGCGCAGGACCTGTTGTTCCAGCTTCCGCTCGGCCGCTTCGTGCCCACCCTGTTCAGCGCGACCCCGGGGGTCAACGGGGGCTCATCAGGCTTCACGACCGGCGACGCGGAGCGGGGTTCCTCCGGCTTCGGAGGCGGCGAGCTCGGCAACGCCCTGCTCGTCGACGGCGTCGACACGCGGGACCCGGGAGACGAGGGCAAGTGGCTCAGCATCGGCTACAACACGCTCGAGGAGATCCAGGTTCTGGGCCCAGGGGCGCCGGCCGAGTACGGCGCCTTCTCGGGTGCGGTCTTCAACGCGATCCGGCGCTCGGGAGGAAACCGCTTCGAAGGGCTCTTCGAGGTGCGATCGACCTGGGAGGGGCTGGCCAGCGACAATGTGGACGCCGAGCTCCTGGAGCAGAACCCTGCGCTCGGCGACCCGGCCGTCAGCACCGGCCTTCTCGACCTCAACGCGCAACTCGGTGGACCGATCCGGAAGGACAAGCTGTTCTTCTTCCTGAGCGGCCAGCGCGCGAAGCTGGAGAGCGACCCTTCGGGCCCGCGCACCTTCGCCGACACCCTCGACTACCGTTTCGACGCCAAGCTGACGTGGCTGCCCGGACGCGATCACGTCAGCGTGGGGCTCTTCTACAACCGCGAAGACATCTCCGGACAGCCCGGCGTCCCGGCGAGCGTCGCTACCGACGACCTCACGTCGGTCTGGCACAAGCCGGACTGGAACTGGTACGGCCAGTGGCGGCGCGTGTTCGGGACGCGTACGCTCCTGGAGGCCAAGTACACCGGCTGGACCGGCGTCGTCGAAAACCGGCCAAAGCTCGCCCAACCCAGGCGCTACGACCTTGCGACGGGCGGCTACTCCGGCGGCAGCGGCTCTACTTTTACCGCGGAACGGCGCCGGCACCAGGCGAACGTCTCGGTCTCCCACCATGCCGATGAGTTCGTCGGCTCGCACGACTTCAAGTTCGGCGTGGAGGTCGAGCGCGGTTTCGGACGCAACGAAGTGGGCCTGGTCGGCGGCCTCAGCTACCTCGACTACGCAGGCCAACCCTACGTGGCGTACTCGGTCAGCGAGAACGTCCCGGGCAAGGCCGAGCGCGAGAGCGTCTACGCCCAGGATGCCTGGAAGGCCGGCGATCGCCTCACCCTCAACCTCGGGATCCGATTCGACAACTACCGCGGCAGAGGCGATTCCGAGGCCGTGTACCGCGCCCGTGGCCTGGCTCCTCGAGTCGGCCTCGCCTTCGATCCGGCCGGCGATCACCGGACGGTCCTCAAGGCGTCCTTCGGCCGTTACTACGAAGCGCTCCCGATCAGCTACTTTCAGGCCGGGCTCCCCGGGCGCGAGGACTTCGTTCTCTACCGGATCACCGGGTCACGCCTGATCGAGATCGGCCGCATTCCCTTGAGCGCTCCGGCTCGCGTGGATCCCGCCATCCGGCATCCTCACGTCGACGAGATCACGGCCGGCTTCGAGCGGGGGCTGGGAAAGAGCATGCGCTTCTCGGCCGTCGGCATCTGGAGGCGGAGCGATGATTTCGTGAGCCTGGTCACTCCCGAGGGGCGTTTCGTGCCCTTCGAGACGTCGAACCTCCTGACCGGCACGCCCATGACCGTCTACGGCTGGGCGGATCCCTCCGCAACGAGCGGCTTCATCACGAACCCGGATGGCGTCGAATACCTCGGCGCCGAAGGAGGGGTCGTCGGATCGGCCCAGGCCTTCCGCAGGTACAAGGGCCTGCTGCTCGTGCTGAGCCGGCGGCTCGCGGGACGCTGGCAGGCGCAGGCCTCCTATGTGCTCTCCAAGGCCGAAGGGGCCGTGGACAACGACTACTTCGAGAGCCTCGGCGCGATCGGCCCGTACATCTCCCCGAACCGCGCGCTGATCAACGCCCTTGGCCTTCTGACTCACGACGCGCGCCACGAGCTCAAGGTGCTCGGCTCCTACCAGCTCCCGAGGATCGACGTGGCCCTGAGCGGATTCTTCCGTGCCGTGAGCGGCACGACCTACACGCCGTTCCAGGACCTTCCTTGGTTGCCCGCTCCGTTTCCGGACAGCGTGCGCCTGGAGCCGCGGGGGAGCCGGCGGATGCCAACACGAACCGTCCTGGACCTTCGCCTCGAGAAGGTCCTCCGCCTCGGACGCGGGCGGCTCGGGGTCTTTGCAGACCTGATCAACGCCTTCAATGCGAGCACCGTGGTCGCCGTTCAAGACCGCGTGCCCAGCGCCTCGATCCCGGGCTTCGAGGAGCCGGTCCCGTTTGGTGCGCCGAGCGCGATGCTCCCCGCGCGCCAGCTTTTTCTCGGCGCGCGTCTCAGCTTCTGATCTTCACTCGAGTCCCTTGACCTGGTAGAGGTCGAAGAGGTTCCACCAGGCGGTATAGCAGTAGGCTCCGGCCTCCGGCGCGACGAGCACGAACTCCAGCCCCACCAGGCCCGCCGGATCGACGAATGCGATCCGGCGCCAGAGGGTCCGCCGCCCCGTCTGGAGATCGACGCGGTAGATCTCCGGGCGTTCCGGCGCCCCGGGACGGATGTAGGCCGCGCCGTCAGTGGCCCAGGCGAGCACTTGCTCCCCGGCCTCGAGACCTGGAGCCGGGCGGCCCTCGCGGCGCTCCAGCGAGTACACGGTCCACTTCCGCATGATCCCGCCGCCCACATCGGCGCCGCCAGCATCGGCGCAGAGCAGCTCCCGACCATCCGGAGAGGGCCACAAGCAGAGCCCGCCGTCGGGCCCTATGGGCTGGAGACGGCCTCCTTCGATGTCGAGGCTGTAGGTCCTGGATCCGTGGCCAGGCTGATGCCCGAACAGCGCGCAACGCTTCCCGTCGCGAAACCAACGGTTGGCGATCGGGGTCACGCCGGACAGGTCCAGCCTCCGGGGTTCGCCCGCGCCCGTGGGAAGCAGGACGATCTCGCGTGCGTGCCTGACCGCAGCCCAACGCCCGTTCGGTGAGAGCGCCGCACCGAACCAGGCTTCGCCGAGTCGTATCGGGGCCGCGGTATCCGTCGTGTTCATGACGTACAAGGAGCCTTTCTCCCCGGCCCCCTCCTCGGAGAAGAGCAGCATCCTCCCGTTCGACGAGAGATCCTGGACCTTCGAGGCCTCGAACCAGGACACGCTGCGCTCATGGTCGGCTCCCGGGGGGAGGCATGTGGCGGCGATGCGGAACGTGCCATGCGTCAAGAGGACGCGGCCATCCGGCGCGATGTCCTGGATCACCGTCCACGACGGCAGCCGCATCACCAGCCGCGGCTTGCCAGAGAGCGCGACCGCCCACAGCTCCTGGGTCATGGGACCGGCCCTCCTGGCCGTGAACCAGACCTCGTTCCCAGCCGGCGCCCACGCCAGGCCCCTGGACCAGGTCCAACCGTCGGACAGCTCGCTCTTCTTCCCCGTCCGGTCGACGACCGCCACCGACGATTCCATGCCCAGAGCAGACACTCCGTGCCGGAACGCGACCCGATTGCCGTCCGGCGAGACGCGGGGATTCCAGATCCAGACGTCTTCGAACAACGTCTTGCCGATCGGAAACTCGAGGCGGCTCCGGCCGCCGACGTTGCGGACGACGGCGAACTCGCTCCCGTCCGGAGACCAGTCGGCCTCTCTCACGTCGTCGAGCACGGCGCGGGGCGTGCCGCCGGCCAGAGGGACGCGAGCCAGGGTTCCACCCTGCCAGAGCGGGACGAGGGGATGGTTGAGCGCGAGGGCCAGCTCCCCCGTGCGCGAGACGCCGAGCAGGCTTGCATCCGGCAGATCGAGCCGCGTCGATTCGGGGCCCTCCACCCGCGTCGAGAAGAGACGGAGCAGGGGGTCGCCGTCCCAGGAGGCGGCGTAGACGACGGTCTGCCCGTCGGCAGCGTAGCGGGCGGACATCACCGCGCCGCGGCGGAACGTGAGGCGCTGAAACGAAGGCAGGGACGGCTCCGCCGTCCGCCGGCCGGTGTAGAACACCGCGCCGCCGAAGGCCACCAGGGCGAACGCGGCCAGCGCGGCCTGCGCGCGGCGGCGCCCGCTCGGCCGCGCCGCCGCAGCAGCGCTCGCCGCCGAGGTCTCCGAGCCCGACAAGGCCTCGAGGGCGAACGCAAGATCGTGGGCGGAGCGGAAGCGGTGCGCCGGGTCCTTCTCCAGACAGCGCCGCACGATCCGCTCCAGGCCGGGGGACAACGTCGGGTTGAGCGTCGCCAGCTCCGGGGGGTCCTCGGTGAGGATCGCGTTCATCGTCTGCACGCCGGTGTCGCCCTTGAAGGCGCGCCGCCCCGACAGCATCTCGTAGAGCACGGCGCCCAGGGAGAAGAGATCTGAGCGGTGGTCTGTGGCCTGCCCCCGCACCTGTTCCGGCGACATGTAGCCCGCCGTTCCCAGCACCGTTCCCGCGTCCGTGCGCCCGGTCTCCGTGCTCCGCTCCGTGTCAGCTTGGCGGTCGGTCCGCATGAGCTTGGCCAGACCGAAGTCGAGGATCTTGACTCGGCCGTCCGGCGTCACGAACAGGTTGTCCGGCTTGAGATCGCGGTGGACGATGCCTTTGTCGTGGGCCGCGGCCAGCCCGCGCGACATCTGGACGGCGTAGTCGACGGCTTTGCGCTGGGAGAGGGACTTGCCGCCGAGGCGCTCTCGCAGGGTCGCCCCCTCGAGCAGCTCGGAGACGACGTAGGGGACACCCTCCTGGATGCCGATGTCGTGAATCGTCAGGATGTTCGGATGGTTGAGGGCGCTCGCGGCCCGAGCCTCGAGCTCGAAGCGACGCAGCCGGTCCTGATCGTCGCTGAAGGAGGCGGGGAGCACCTTCACCGCGACGTCGCGCCCAAGGCGAGCGTCGCGGGCGCGGTAGACCTCCCCCATGCCTCCGGCGCCGACTAGAACGCCGACCTCGTAAGGGCCGATCCGTGCGCCTGGCGTCACCGGCATCTTGCGGGAGCAGCCTCGATCTTATCCCAGGATCGGGCCGCACCGACTCTGCCGCCGATGGGCCGGGAGCTGTCTTCCGCTCGGCTACCTTATCGAGCGAGTGGCTCGGTCGGCCGCGAGCTTCGAGGCCTCACGGCATGCAACGCGAAAACACGCGGGAGGTGATCTGGTAGGGCGTCGGAGGGTTCTCACCCAGGCCCAGGGTGTGGAGCATCTCGTGGATGACGATCGCCTCGGTCTCGGCCGGGGCACGCCGGTGCTCCTGGGCGAATCGGGCGCCGCAGATGAAGACGACCGCGCTCTCAGGCGCGGTGTAGGCCATGACGCGGGCATCGCGGCACCGGCCCTCCACGGTTCCGTCATAGAAGAGGAGCTGGTCGAGATGGCTTTGCGCGGTTTGGCCCTTGTCTTCGAGGACGGCCTCGAGCGGGCGGCCGGAGCCATCCGTGAATTCCTTGAGCAGACGCAGGCAGCGCGAGTGGGCCAGGCGCCGCGTCGCTCCCTGGATCGCCCCTCGCGCCGCGGCGGCGGCGGGCGGCGCCAGGATGCGGACGCCATCGGCGGCGCCGGCAGTGACCGGCAGCAGCCAGGCACACAACGAGCCCATCAACCACGGTCGCGGGACACGCATCGGCGGCTCCTTTTGGAGCCGCTTGGCCAAGCAGGCTCGCCTGAGCGATCTGCCAACAAGATGGGCCTGGTGGGGCCGCCCGTCCTTACGTCTTGCCTACGATTCGGTTACCTTTCGCGGGTATGGCGACTCGCTTCGACGGATGGACCTTCGACCCGGCCACGCGGGAACTGCGCTCCGGGTCCCAAGCCGTTGCGGTGACGCCCAAGGCGTTCGACCTGCTGGGCACCCTGCTGGCGCAGAGGCCCCGAGCCGTCTCGAAAGGCGAGCTGCAGGAGCGGCTCTGGCCGAAAACCTTCGTCACCGAGTCGAGCCTGACCAAGCTCGTGGCCGAGCTGCGTTCCGCGCTCGGTGACGATCCGCGCTCCCCTCGCTTCCTGCGAACGGTGCGCGGCTTCGGCTACGCCTTCTGCGGCCCTACACGAGACTCCCCCGGGCCGGAGCTGCTGAGGCCAGAGGTGCGTTGTCGGCTGGTCTGGGGAGAGCGCGAGATCGCCCTCGCCCAGGGGGAGAACCTCCTCGGGCGCTGCGAGGGGGCGGTGGTTTGGATCGACGGGCCTTCGGTCTCCCGGCGCCACGCCCGGATCCTCGTCGAGGCCGAGGGCGTGTTCCTCGAGGATCTCGGGAGCAAGAACGGCACATTCCTGCGCGGAGAGCGGCTCGCCGCGCGGTCACCCATCCGCGACGGGGACAACTTCTGCCTGGGCTCCGAGTGGATGCAGATCCGTATTCTTCACGGGGCCCCCTCCACGAAGACGCTTTCAACGGGTCGCTGAGACGAGACAACCCGGCGGTGGCAAGGGCGACGACGAGGCCTCCGGGCAGGGTTTCAAGGGAAGGCCAGGCGCCTTCTCAGCACTTCGCGCGCCTCGCGGTACACGTCCAGCGTCTCCTTCCGGTGGCTTTCCTGCCGGAAGCCTTCGAGGCGCTCGGTGTGCGCGATGAGCCGATCGATCTTCTGCAGCAGGTCCTCGACCGACTCCGGCACGACCACGGGCTTCCCGTCGAGGAAGAAGTAGAGCGGACTCGTGTGGGCGAAGACCTCGCTTCGGTCCGATCTCTCGAAGACGCGGACGGCCGCCCACGAGCTCCGATCGAAACGGACGGCCTGCTCCAGGACCAGCTCCCGTGCGGCCTGTCCGGCCCGCTGAGCGACGACCTCGCCGTTGACGATCAGCTGCAGGCTCTCCAGTTCGCCTTGCGACCGAGCCCGGGCGCGAACCCGGACTTCCTGTCCTCGTCGGATGTCGATCCGGTCACCGGGCCCGTGTTTCCCATCGACTTCGAGCTCGAGGATCGGGCCGTTCGTCGAGAAGCTCCTGCCCAGCTTCAGGGCGTGCATGAAGCCGGGGTAGTCGAACGTGTCCTTTCCGAGCCGGACGTAGACGCGGTCGTAGCCGACCGGGGTCGCCTTGACCCCGTTGGCCGAGCCGGCCGAGAGCGGAAGCTGGATCCCCGAGTTCAGGATGCGGTAGTAGAGGTCCATCATCCAGAGCGCGAAGCCCCGGTTGCCCCGGTAGCCGAACTCGATCGGCCAGTGCGACCAGGGAGCGAGGTCGGTGTCCACCAGCCGGGGCAGGAAGTGATTGCAGTTCAGCTCGATGAAGTCGAGCTCGCCGAGGGCGGCATTGACGAAGCTGTCGACCCAGAACAGCTTGTCGCCTTCGACGAAGCCTCCCATCGCGTGGGCCTTTCGCGTGTAGCTGACCGCCGGGGGATAGAGCTCGTATCCCTCGAACGGGAGAGGCAGCCCCTCGGCCAGGAGGATGACGGCCCCGGGGCCTCCCTGGATGCGCTCCACCTCCTGGGCGTTGGCCGTGAAGAGCCGGTTGGCCTCGACCCTCACGGGGAACTCCGACGGCCGCTTCCAGGGCTGGTTCACCTCGGTGCTCCAGACGTGGGTCGTGATCGCGGGCACGAAGTTGAGGTCCTCGGCCCGCAGGATCAAGGGGATTTCCGCGGGGTCGCGGTGGACGTGCATGTCCGCCGAATACCAGCCGTCGCGGTTCATGTCGATCCACCGGCGCAGGCGGACCGGAACGGGCGTGCTCCGCGGGACGTCGAGGTCGAGCTCGACAGGCACGTACTCCAGCCCGCGCTCGATCCTGAGCCTGTACGTCCCGGGCTCGAGGTCGAGCTCGAAATCACCCGGAACCAGGAAGTGCCGCTCGTCGCCCCGCGCATAGGACGAGAACCCTGCGGGCAGGAGCGGCTCTCTTCCCCGCCACAGGTAGGCCCGGGCGGGAACCGCCTGACCGGTGGCGTCGTCCACGACCTGGACGTGCACCGGGGGTCCGGTCACGGCTTCGACCGCCGTCCCTGCCCAGCACGCGAACGCCCACGCAAGACAGCTTCGGGCTCCCATGGTGCCGGGGATCTTCCGGCAACGTCGCGCCCGCCGCAAGTGCCCATGCACGCGCATCAGGGAGTGGCGCCGGGGCGGTGGTATCCTCGGCCACCATGAAGGCACACGGCTTCGGATGGGTCGTACTTGGGCTCGCCGCGAGCGCCGCGCCGGCCGCGGCCGAGACGCCCGAGCTCTATCGTCAGGTGGCGAGCGTCCACTGGGCCGTGCGCGACCTCGAGGCGACGAAGGCCGCCTGGTCGCGGCTCGGCTTTCGCGCGGTCCGGGACCTCGGCGAGATGACGGTGGCCGGCTCGTTCCGCGGACGGTCGGGAACCACGCGCCTGCGGGTCGCGACGGCACGCCTCGCCGGCCTCGACGTCGTCTGGCTGCAGCCGGTCGAGGGCCAGAACGCGCTCGCCGAGTTCCTGGCGCGGCACGGCGAGGGCGTCTTCAGCCTCAACTACCGGGCTGCGGACCTCGATGCGCTCGAGGCCGAGGTGTCGCGGCTCTCGGCGCTCGGCGTGGGTGTGCTCCAGAGGGCAGAGGTGCCCTCCGGCGCCGGCGCGCTGACGATCGTCCACATGGACACGGAGCCGCAGGGCAAGTACGTGCTCGGGCTGGTGCACGGCACGCCACCGGGGGCGGCAGCCCCGGCCGAGGCAGCCGCGACCGCCGAAGGGCCGCCGTTCCCCGCGAAGCTCTCGCAATACGCGCTGGTCGTCGAGAGCCTGCAGCCGGTGTCGGACTACTGGATGCGCCTCGGCTTCCCGGCGATGGACGTCACGCACCCGGCGCTCAGCGAGCTGCGCTACCACGGCGAGCCCGGCCGCTTCGACCAGAAGCTGGGCTGGCACCGCCACGGCACCGTCACCTGGGAGTGGATCGAGCCGCTGCAGGGCCCGACGGTCTACCGGGATTTCCTGAAGGCTCACGGAGAGGGCTTCCACCACATCGCCTTCGACGTACCCGACATCGACGCCGCGGCCAGGGCGTGGGGGGCCCTCGGCGTTCCGATCGTCCAGTCGGGGGCGTGGGGCGAGAAGGGCAAGCCGGGCTCGGGGCGCTTCGCCTACGCCGACACGGACGCGATCGGTGGCGTGACGGTCGAGCTGCTCTGGAATCAGCGCTGACGCATCACGGCTCGTCTCATCACAACCGCCTGCCCGGAGGTCCACCTCATGGAACGCTCCCTCCTCCTCTCCTTTCTCTTGGGCGTGTTGGCACTCGCCTTCACGGGCCTCGGTGTCCTCGGGCTCATGCGGCGCAAGCCGATCGTTCTTTCGTCGCGCTGGAGCGTGCTGGGTCTTGTGCCCGCCGTGGCGTTCCTCGTGGACCTTTCCACGAGGCATTTCGATGCTGAAGGACTTTTCCGCAATCCGCTCCTCGTCATCGCCGCCGCCACGGGGCTCTTGATCCTCGGTCTCGTGCTTTGGGTGGTTCGCCAAGGGAAGTACATCTTCGTTGGCGTCACCGAGAAGAGCTTCAAGGCCGCTCTCCAATACGCGCTTCGTCAACTCGGCCTTCCGTACCGGGAGTCCCTCGCCGGCATGCGTCTCGAGGCGCTCGGCGTTGACCTCAAGGTGACCGTACAGGGGAGCTTCGGTTGGGCGTCGCTGGAGATCCAGCCGAGGGCCGCCTACCCTCACTTGTCGCAGATCGTGCAAGAGATGTGGAACTACTTCACCACGAACCCGGTGAGGTCGAAC
>Ga0214472_10003972_pt1 | contig 15624 bp, 11 predicted proteins | sample RVTome_6_FD_207662 | JGI IMG/M metagenome (GOLD analysis project Ga0214472, IMG submission 207662) | Soil microbial communities from uranium-contaminated site in the Upper Colorado River Basin, Wyoming, United States - RVT140D175 | ecosystem: Environmental > Terrestrial > Soil > Contaminated >...
GCGCACACCTCAATTTCGCCAATTCACCTTTTCGAGCAGTTAAACGTGCGAAATCATCACATGCTTGGTGATCTGGTAGTCCCCGACCGCTTCGGCGGATAGGTCCTTCCCAAATCCGGACTGCTTGAACCCGCCGTGCGGAGTCTCCGAGGTCAACGGGATGTGGTCGTTGACCCAGACGGTCCCGAACTCGAGCGCGGCGGAGACGCGCATGGCGCGGCCCACGTCCGCTGTGAAAATCGAAGCGGCCAGGCCATAAGGCACATCGTTGCCGTAGCGTACGGCTTCGTCATCGTCGCTGAAGGATTGGATGGTAATCACCGGGCCGAACACCTCGCCCTGGACGATCTCGGCGGACTGCTCGACACCCGTGATGACGGTCGGTGAGTAGTAATAACCGTCCTCGAAACCTGCAGGCGCTGAACCTCCGAGAAGCACGGAAGCCCCGCCGGCCCGGGCCCTGTCGACGTACCCCGCCACCCGGTCGCGCTGCCGGGCGGAGATCAGCGGTCCGACCTCCACGGTCTCATCCAGCGGATCCCCGACCTTGACGGCCCGCATCGATTCGACCAGCGCTTCCTTTACGGAATCGTATCGCCCTGCCGGCGCATAGACCCGCGTCGCAGCGGTGCAGTCCTGCCCGGTGTTGTAGGTCGAGGCCAGGGTGACCTTTTCAGCGACCAGGTCCAGGTCCGCGTCCTCGAAGATGAGGATCGGTGCTTTCCCGCCCAGTTCGAGGTGGACCCGCTTGAGCGTGTTCGCTGCCGTCGCCATGATTTTCTTCCCCGTCTCGGTCGACCCGGTCAGGCTGATCATGCGGACGTCCGGATGTTCGACCAGGGCCTGTCCGGTCTCATTCCCGCCGGTGACGACGTTGACCACGCCGTCCGGGATCCCGGCTTCCGCGCAGAGCTCGGCCAGCATGAGGGAGGTCAGCGGGGTGGTCGGTGCGGGCTTGAGCACGACCGTGCAGCCGGCCGCCAGCGCTGGGCCGAGCTTCCAGACCGCCATCATGAATGGGTAGTTCCAGGGGGCGATCTGCCCCACCACGCCGACCGGTTCGCGCCGGAACATCGAGGTGAAACCGCTCATGTATTCCCCGGCGTGGGATCCGTGGACGTCCCGGGCGGCTGCGGCGAAAAACCGAATATTGTCGATCGCAAAGGGCATATCGGCCCCGAGACTGACAAAGGCGTAGGGTTTGCCGGTATGCAGGGTCTCCGCCCGGGCAAAATCTTCGATCCGCGCTTCGACGAGATCGGCCAGTTTCAAAAGTGCACTGCTGCGGGCCGATGGCGTGAGCCGGGACCAGCGCCCGTCATAGAAAGCGGCTTTTGCGGCCTGCACGGCGGCATCCACGTCCTGGCGTCCGGCGTCGATCACCTCGGCGACCTGCTTCCGGGAAGCCGGGTTTTCGATCGACATGACTTTCCCGTCGATCGGGTCGGCCCATCTGCCGTCGATCCAGAGTTTGTAATCCATGCTTTTTCCTCCAGAGAGAAGGACCTTGCGAAGGCTGAAGCCCTTCGCAAGGTCCCTTTCCTTATAGCCTACCGTCCGCCCATGACGGCGATCATGGCGGTCACCCATTCATGGTACGGGACGCATTCGCCGCCGGCGCCGAGACAGTCAGCGGTGGGGGTCTTCCAGAAGGCGATCTGATCGAAGTTTCCGAGGCCGTTCGTGTCGCAGCCGGTATCCGTGAGGAGTGCATTGCCGGTGCAGGCGTCCAGCACGGCCGGGACGGAGCCGAACCATGCCGCCAGGTCGCCCTGGAGCTTCGGATTGATCGAGTGCTCGAGCCACATATAGGCGCAGTTCGGGTGCGGGGCTTCGATGTGCATCATAGTCGTGTCCGCCCAGCCGGTCGCGCCTTCGACCGGGATCACGCTCGCGATCGGGGCGCCGCCCGCCTGAAGGATATTGACCTGGAACGGCCAGGACGACGAAGCGACGAAGCCCTCGTTCGTAAAGTCATCCATCTGGATGAAGGCGTCGTGCCAGTAGCGCCCGACGATCTCCCGCTGCTGCCGGAGCAGGTCCAACGCCGCGTTGAACTGCTCGCGGGTCAATGCGTAGGGGTCTTCGATGCTAAGACCGGCATCGTGGTGCTTCAGGTAAAGGGCCGCATCGGCGATATAGATCGGACCGTCGAAAGCCTGGACCCGCCCGGCATTGGAGGCGCCGTCCGGCAGGGTCGTCTCTTCAAAGACGACGCTCCAGCTGTCCGGTGGGGTATCCCCGAAGACCTCGGTGTTGTACATCAAGACGTTGGAGCCCCACTGGTACGGGACCCCGTAGTGCTTTCCTTCCACCGTATGCCAGCTGGCGTTCTGCAGCCGTTCGTCGACCGTGCTCCAACTCGGGATCAGGTCCGTGTTGACCTCCTGGACTCGCTTTCCGGAGATCAGCCGCAGGCTGGCGTCTCCCGAAGCGGTGACGAGGTCGAAACCGCCTTCGTTCATCAGGGCGACCATCTCATCGGAGGTCGCCGCGACTTTGACGTTGACCATACAGCCGGAAGCTTCTTCGAAGTCCGTGACCCAATTGAAGGCCGGATCGGTATCGCCGCGCTCGATGTAGCCGGCCCAGGCGATGATGTCTACCTGTCCTTCGCCTTCCCCGATTTCCGTCAGCGGTCCGCCGGTATCGCCCTCCTCAGAGGTTGCCGGCGTGCAGGCTCCGAGCAGCAGGGCGACCAGCATCGAAACCACAAAGAACAATCGGTGTCTGAAATCCATTTCTTCCTCCTCGGAAGCGAAATCGATTGTGAAACCTATCCGATATTTCGGATAAGCTCTGAACGAGATTCTGTGTATGAACTTATCCGAAAATGGGGCGGCGAATTTGGGGCGGGCGCCAGTGCAACCGGCGCACGCCCCAAAGATCGCCAATCCCCCCGAATTTTCGGATAGGTTCTAAATCGATGGGCGGTCATATGATTATTTTACGGAAGGCTGCCTCCATCCCGAAGTCACGATCATTACGGCTGTGCGGCGTTTCTCTTCACAGCCGTACTAAAAATCTCGAGGGCGGCATTGATGTGGTCCGCATCCACGATCAACGGTGGGATCCAGCGAACCGTGTTGTCCCAGGGCCCGCAGGTGAGCAGCAGGAGACCGGCGTCGAGGCAGTCGTGGACGACGGCCTTCGCAAGGGCTTTGTCGGGTTTGCCGGCGGCGGTCCGGAATTCGCTTCCGACCATCAGGCCGAGCCCGCGCACGTCGCCGATCTGCGGGAATTCCTCCTGGAGGTGGCGCAGCCCGGAGACGAGCTGGACGCCGCGCTCCCGGGCGTTTGCAAGCATGCCCTCGTCGCGGATGGCCCGGATCGTGGCGACTGCCGCGGCGGCGGCGACGGCGTTGCCGCCGTAGGTCCCGCCGTGCGAGCCGGGCGCCCATTTCTCCATCAGGTCTTTTCCCGCAAACACCCCGGAGAGCGGCATCCCGGAGGCGATCCCCTTGGCCGCCGTGATGATGTCCGGCCGGACGTCAAAGTGCTCGCAGGCGAACCAGCGCCCGGTCCGGCCAAAGCCGGACTGGATCTCGTCGGCGATCAGCAGGATCCCATGCCGGTTGCAGCGCTCGCGCAGTCCCTGCAGGAAGCTCGCCGGGGGCGGGACGTAGCCGCCCTCGCCCAGGACCGGTTCGACGAGCATGGCGGCCGTCTCGCCCGGGGCGGTCTGGGTCTCGAGCAAGTGATCGAGCTCCGCCAGGCACCAGGCCGAGGTCTGCTCTTCGGGCCAGCCGTAGCGATAGGCGTACGGGAACGGCGCCACAAAGACCCCGGCCGGGAGCGGCTGATAGCCGGCCCGGTAAATCGTTTTGGAGGTCGTCAGAGCCATCGCGCCGGCCGTCCGGCCGTGGAAGCTGCCTTGAAACACGATGGTATTGGGTCTGCCGGTCGCGGCGCGGGCCAGTTTGACGGCGCCCTCGATCGCCTCGGCGCCCGAATTGCTGAAGAAGAACCGGTCGATGCCCTTCGGTACAATCGCAAGCAGTTCCTCGATCAAGTCCAGGATCGGGCGGTGGTAAACGATATTGATCTGCCCGTGGATCAGCCGGCCGGCCTGCTCCCGGATCGCGGCGACGACGGCCGGATGCGCATGGCCGGTGTTTGTGACGCCGATCCCGGTCGTGAAGTCGAGGTAGGCGCGGCCGTCGGCGTCGAAGAGATGGACGCCTTCGCCGCGCTCGATGACGAGGTCGGTGTAGCGCGCGAGGACGGGGGAAAGATATTGTCGATTATCCATATCCAAAAAAACGAAGCCATCGGGCAACGCCCGATGGCTTCGTTTTTTCAATCCTCACCCACCGCTGCCGATGGCAGCCTTGAATTCGGTCCAGATGCGGTCGTATAGCTGGAGCGCATCTCCGACGTCCTCGATCCACTGCAAGCGGGCAGAGACCTCGGCGGTCGGGTAGACGCTTTCATCGGCCAGGATCTCGGGATCGATGAACTCCTTGGCGGCCTCGTTGGGCGTGGCGTAGCCGACCCATTCGGCGTTCTGGGCCGCGATCTCCGGGTACTGAAGGTAGTTGATAAAGACCATGGCCGTGTACGCATTGGCAGAATCGACCGGTATTGCGAGATTGTCCTGCCAGATCGTGCAGCCTTCCTCCGGGATGACGTAAACGATGCCGTCGCGGCCGCCGTATTCCGGGTCGCCGGCCAGGATGGCGTCGCCGGTCCAGATATGGGACATGACGGTCTCGCCGGAGATGATCAGATCATCGTTGGTCTCACTGTCATAAGCCAGGACGCAGGCGGACTGGTCGATCAGGAGGTTCTTGGCCTCCTCGAGGTGTGCGGGATCGGTGTCGTTGATCGAATAGCCCAGGTACATCAGGGCCGCCCCGAGGGTCTCTCGCTGGTCGTCGAGCATGCTGATCTCGCCGCAGTAGGGCGATTCGGTGTCGAACACCATCTCCCAGGATTCCTCATACTCGGTGACGGCGTTCGTATCGAGCGCAAAGCCGGATGTGCCCCAGAAATAGGGCACGGTATATTTCTGATCGGGGTCGAAATACTGGTTGACGTTGAGCGGGTCCATGTTGGCAATGTTGGTGACGACGTTGAAGTCGATCTCCATCAGCATGCCTTCGTCGACCATGATCTGGACCATGTAATCGGAAGGGACGATGATGTCGTACCCGCCGCCGCCGGCCTGCAGGCTGGCCAGGAGGGTCTCGTTCGAATCGTAGTTGGTCTCGACCACGCGGACGCCGCATTCTTCCTCGAACTGATCGATGATGTCCGGGTCGATGTACTCGGTCCAGTTGTACATGAAGATCTCGCCGGCGAGCTGGGAAGTGTCGCCGCAGCGAGCGGAAACTGAGCCTCCGCCGGCCTCCCCGCCGCCCCCGCCGACGTCACCCGGATCGCCGGCACCGCCGACGTCGCCCGGATCGCCGGCGTCCCCAGTATCGCCGTTATCGCCGGTCGTCTCGGCGTCGCCGTTCACCACTCCGCCGCCTCCTCCGCCCCCTCCGCCGGGGTTCCCGACCGGCTGGCAGGCGAGCAGGATGACGCAAAACATCAAAACCGCAAAGTACCAGGTTCTCTTCATCGTGTTTCTCCTTAAGAATTCGTGTTACGCACCGCGCCTTAAACTGGTCTGGAAAAATTGAATATTCAGGCGGGGCAAAGCCCCGCCTGAATATTCAATTTTTCTAACCTTTCTCCACGGTGTGTGACATCTGCAATGGCGATATTTCGGATCGGTTCGAAATCCATCAACAATAAGCATGCCTCCTCCAGAACGGTTAGAACAATAATACCAGCGAGAAGAACGCGGCCGCGGCCACGAGCAGGATGGTGAACAGGGAAAGGAGCCTGCCGGCCGGGTTGGCGTCCCCGAGCTCTTCCCGGTAGGCGGCGATCGACCTGGGGACGAATGCCAGAAGACCGATCAGGAGCAGGTCGAGTAGGGCGTTCGATGAGGCGATCGTTCCGCCGGAGGCGCGGACGATCAAATCGAACAGGCCGTATGCTCCGGCTCCGGCCAAAACGCCCACCGACATCGCCCGCGTGTACAGCGCCCCGCCGCCCTGGGCGGTCAGCGAGAGCCCGACGAGCCCGATCGAACCGCCCAGCAAGGCCGTCGACAGGGCGTTGATCTCGGGCGTCACTCCACGGCGCACCAGGGAGTAGATGTACAGCGGCATGGTCTGTTCGCGGACTCCCTTCGTGAAGACGGTGATCAGGTAGTCGTCCAGCGATAGGGTGAACGCCATCAGCGCGCCGCCGACGATCCCCGGCATCAGCAGCGGCAGTGTGACCCGCCGGAAAGTCCGCCATTCGTTGGCTCCCAGGTCCTGCGCGGCCTCCTCGAGCGTGCGGTCGAAATCCGCCAGCCTGGCGCGGACGATCACGTAGACGAAGGGGATGTCGAAGGCGATGTGCGAGATGGTGATGGTCGGGAGGCCCGTGCTGCCCCGGTAGCCGAACACCGTTTCGAGGAACGGGAAAAGGGCCTGGTTGAAGAAGAGCAGCAGAGAGATCCCCATGACGATTTCGGGAATCACGATCGGAAGATACAGGTTGGCATCGAAAGCGGTCTTGAACCGGAACCGGAACCGGTCCATCGCCAGGGCCGTCATCGTGCCGAGGACGGTGGCGAAGAGTGTGGCGATCAGCCCGACCAGGAGGCTGTTCCGTGCGGCGTCGAGCAGGTCTTCGTTTGCCGCCAGGGACAGGTACCATTCCGTGGAGAAGCCGGTGAACACGGCAACCGAGCGGGTGTCGTTGAAAGAGAAAACGATCAGGATCAGGACGGGGAGATACAGGAACCCGAAAACGAGCAGGGCATTCAGGCCGAGCAGGCTGCGGCCGAGACGGTCTGCCAGGCGGATGCGCGGACGGGTCCGCGCAGGCCTTCGGGTTTCCATCGCGGATGCGGCTTCCATCAGAGCGCCCTCCGGGCATCCTCGCCCCCGGACCGGAAGTAGGCGATCACCCCGATTAAGACGAGCAGCATCAGGATCAGGGAAATCGACGAGCCGAACGGCCAGTTGCGGGCAACACCGAACTGTCGGTTGATCAGGGTCCCGATCATCTCGACCTTGCCGCCGCCCATGATATCCGGCGTGATGAACGCCCCGACCACCGGGACGAATACGAGGACGAGGGCGGCGACGACCCCCGGCAGCGTCATCGGGAGCATGATCCGCCAGAAGGCTCGGCGCGGCGGAGCGCCCAGGTCGGAAGCCGCCTCCATCAGGGTGTGGTCGAATTTCTCGATCGAGGCGTACATGGGCAGCACGGCGAACGGCAGGTAGCCGTAAACCAGGCCCAGCACGACGGCGAACTCATTGAAGAGAAGATCCAGCGGAGCGTCGATCAGCCCCAGGTTCATCAGGAAGTTATTGGCCAATCCCTCTGTCGCCAGGACGGACTTCAGGGCATAGGTCCGGACCAGGAAATTCGTCCAGAACGGGATGATGACGAGCAGCATCAGGGTGTCCCGCCAGCGGGGGTTGCGGGTGGAGATGAAGTAGGCCAGCGGGTAGCCGGCCAGGATGCACCAGAAGGTGACCAGCAGGCCGATCCGGACGCTGTGACCGAAGATTCCAAGATACAGGAACGGGTTGCATTCCGGACCGGAGAACTCGGACGCACAGGCGTTGAAGAGTTGGACGTAGTTTGAGAGGGTGTAGACCGGGGGCAGCTGGATCCCCCCGGCACGGCCGCGTTCGACGAAGCTGATGAATAGGACGATTACCAGGGGAATGTTGAAGAAAAGGAGGATCCACAAAAAACCGGGACCCAGCAAGCCTGCCAGGCGCAGCCGGGCAGCGCCGCGCTTCGAGCCGTTCATATAACGGAAATCCACAGACCGCCGGGGTCGCACATGGCCTGGCAGCGGTTCATTCGGTCAGGACGCGTGCGGCGGTGCGAGTGAACGAGACGGTCACCCGGTCGCCCGTGCTGCAGATCGACTTGGATCCCCGGGTCACGTTCTGCTCGCGCGCCCGCAGGAACTGCCCGTCCGCCAGCCGGATCCCGTAATGGCTGTCCGTTCCGATATAGATGATCTCCTCGGCGACCCCCGCGATGTTGTTACCGGTTTCCAGGGGGGCGTTCAGCCGCAGCTTCTCGGGACGGACCGCGACGGTGACGCGCTGACCGGCTTCGAAATTTCGGTCGGCGAACGTGTGGACGATTCCGGCCGAACCCAGGCGGACGTCTACTTTCTCCCCATCCTGCGCCAGGACTTCCCCGTCCAGGAAATTCGTCTCCCCGATGAAGTCGGCCACGAACTTGCTGCCCGGAGTCTCGTAGATATCCTCCGGTTCGCCGACCTGGAGGATCAGCCCGTCGCTCATGACGGCGATCCGGTCGCTCATGGTCAGAGCTTCCTCCTGGTCGTGCGTGACGTAGATAAACGTGATCCCGACCTCCCGCTGGAGGGTTTTCAGCTCGAGCTGCATTTCCTTGCGGAGCTTGAGGTCCAGGGCGCCGAGCGGTTCGTCCAGCAGCAGCACTTCCGGTCGGTTGACCAGCGCCCGGGCGAGGGCCACCCGCTGCTGCTGGCCGCCGGAGAGCTGTTTGGGTTTGCGTTTTTCCATTCCCGGCAGCCGGACCAGTTCGAGCGTCTCGCTCACCCGCCGGTCCCGTTCGGCCCGAGCCACGCCCTTCATTTCGAGGCCGAACGCGACGTTCTGGCCGATGGTCATATGCGGGAATAGGGCGTACTGTTGGAAGACGGTGTTGACCGGGCGTTTGTAAGCCGCGACCTGGCTCATCTCTTTTCCGTGAATGAAGATCTCCCCTTCGGTCGGCAGCTCGAACCCGGCGATCATACGAAGGCTGGTCGTCTTACCGCAGCCGGACGGGCCGAGCAGGGAGAAGAACTCTCCATCCCGGATCTCGAGGGAGGCCCGGTTGACGGCGGTCACTTCGCCGCCGGCCGGGTTGGGAAACCGCTTTGTGACGTCACGCAGTTCGATGGCGATCGTGTCGGGCATACTCCTCCGGAAGAACGAATGGGCGGATAAGCGAATGGGCGAAGGAAAGGCTCGGCGCTTGCCCATTGGTGCATTCCTACCGAATTCGGATATTATAGATTTTACAATGGAAATGAGCAATTGTAGGAATATCCAAGCGGAAAAATGGAATATCCGGGCGGGGCGCCGCCCCGCCCGGATATTCCATTTTTCCGGACCTCTTTATCGAGACGGTGGGTAGCAAGAGTTAAGGAGCATCAATGGCGAAGGGAAAACGTGAAGGACATAAAGTTAGGACATCATGGGACCCGCTCGCAGCCTGGTATGACGGCTGGGTGGGGGAGGATGGCAGCGAGCATCACCAGAAGCTGGCGATCCCGGCGGTGCTGGAATTGTTGGCGCTGGACGCGACGGACCGGGTGCTGGACGTGGGGGCGGGGCAGGGTGTCCTGGCGCCGTACGTGGCGGAGACAGGCGCCGGATATGTCGGGGTGGATGCCGGGAGCCGTTTGATTGCGATCGCCCGCCGGCGGCACGGCGAGGCGGGGGAATTCATCACCGGGGATGCCCGGAGGCTCGATGCCCTTCCCGGGATCACGCCGGAGTCTTTCACTGCAGTCGTCTTCTTATTGAGCCTGCAGGATATGGACCCGCTGGACGAGGTGCTGGCCGGTGCGGCCTGGGCGGTAAAGCCTGGCGGACGGGCAGCAGTGCTGCTTACACATCCCTGTTTTCGGATTCCGCGCCAGAGCGGCTGGGGCTGGGACGAGGGCCGCAAGCTGCAGTACCGCCGGGTAGATCGTTACCTGACCCCACTGCCGGTCCCGTTGAAGCCCTTTCCCGGCGAGCGCGGGGTCACGCGCAGCTTTCACCGGCCGCTGTCCGATTACGTCAACGGCCTGGCCGCCCATGGGCTGGCGGTCACCAGGATGCTCGAAATCCCGACCTATCAGCGCGTCAAAGGCGAACGCGCAAAGGCCATCAACCGGGCGAACGATGAGATCCCGCTGTTTTTGGGATTGCGGGCGGATAAGCGGGAATAGGCGAAAGGGCGATTGGGTGATTCGCCCATTCGCCCTTTCAAAACCCCAACTCGAACCAGTTCGTATTGAATACGATCGAGCAGGTGAAGACGATTCCGAGGACGAGCAGGATCAGGCCGCAGCCGCAGCCGCCGATGGAGGCGCCGCGGCCGAAGCCGAAGCGGGCCTGGAGGAAGTCGAGGGCTTTGTCGAGCAGGAAGAGTTTTAGCAGGCCGGAAAGACAGCCGGGTCGGTCATTCATTAGATCCTCCGTGTTGTTATAAGGTACGCAAGGGAGCGTATCCGGTTGCGAGGTATGCGAGGCGCCTCACATTGCGCATAGCCATAATGTCTCAAGTTATTGATACTTAGTATCAATTAGCCGGCCAGAACACCGATTCGCCTGACGCATGGGCGTTCGAACACGGCCACATCGTGCGGCGCGTCGGGCAGCTCCGAGGTCAGGTCCTGGCCGGGCCAGTGCAATTGCTCGTGCATCTCGGTCCGCCACCTGGGGCAGTCCGTTACATCGTAGACGACACCGTCATGCGCCACGTATTTCCGCCTCCCGCGTTCGCCGTTTTGGTAGGCCAGTTCGGTGGGGGAGATCCATCGATCCGTCATTGAAGTGCGGTTATGATAACCGCTACGCGCCCCACGCGGGCGACCGGCTGTGGATCACTGTTTATGACGAAGGTAGGGGCGGGCCTTGTGCCATCTGTTCCAACTTAATCGCCTGCTGATCAGGTCTTTCTAACACCTTCTTTCAATGTCATCCTGAACGAAGTGAAGGATCCCTGAAGCGCGGGATTTCAAGGCATCTGCGCGGGGAACAAGAAGGGCCGCAGTGGTTACCTCCCGGTCGCACCTCCAGAGTTTGATTCCAGGGATCCGTCACTTCGTTCAGGATGACATCGAATAGGGCGCGTCGGAAACAAGGCCCGGATACCCTGGAAAAGGAAAACGAACCATGACAGATCTGCGCATCAATCCAGACCGGATGCTTCGGAATTTAGCCCAGCTCTCCGAGTTCGGCGCTACAGGCGATGGGGGAGTTCACCGCCCCGCGCTGTCGGAAACACACCTGGCTGCCCGGGTTTGGCTGTGCGCGAAGCTCGAAGCCGCCGGGTTGGAATTTTTCACCGATGCCGCCGGCAACCACTTCGGCCGCCTGGCCTGCGGTCCGGACGGCGCTGCCTCACTGTTGATCGGCTCACACCTGGACTCCGTCCCGCACGGCGGGCGGTTCGATGGCGCGCTCGGAGTCGTCGCCGGCCTCGAGGTGCTCGAGACGATCCGGGACACCGGCCTGGATCTCGCCTGCCATTTGGAAGTGGTCGATTTCACCGATGAAGAAGGGACCCTGGTCGGGCTGCTCGGCTCGCGCGCCCTCGCCGGGGCGCTGACCCCGGCGGATCTCGAAAACCCGCGCGGCGGGCGGGAAGCGCTTGCGGACGGCTTCGCCCGCGCCGGGATCACCGACCCAACCGCGGCGGCCCGAGATCCGAATACGCTCGCAGGCTACCTTGAGCTGCACATCGAACAGGGACCGCGGCTCACCGCGGCACAGGCCGCCATCGGCATCGTCACCGCCCTGGTCGGGATCGGGTCCTTCGCCCTGGCCTTTCGCGGCCGCGCCGATCACGCCGGGACGACACCGATGGACGCCCGCCGGGACGCCGGTCTCGGCGCCGCGCAGCTGATGGTCCGGGCGCACGACCACGTGGTCTCGGATTACCCCGGCGCCGTGATCAATTTTGGCCAGGCGGAATTCCTTCCGGGCGCCTACAATATCGTCCCCGAAACGGCCTCGATTTCACTGGAGTACCGGGCAGAATCTCAAGACCGTTTGAACGCCCTCGAACGAGATCTGTTGGACATCGCACAGGAGACGGCGGCCATCTTCAACCTGCAGCTCGAAACCCACCCCCAGGGCTGCGTCGCACCGGCCCCGTGCTCGCCGGTGGTGCGGTCGGCCTTCGCAGCGGCCTGCGAAACGCTGGATCTGAAATCAATGGACCTGGTCTCCGGCGCCGGGCACGACACCCAGGCAATGACGTCTGTTTGCCCGGCCGGGATGATTTTCATCCCCTCTGCGGGCGGCAGCCACAATCCGGATGAGTTCGCCGAATCCGAGGACTGTGAGAACGGCGCCAACGTCCTCCTTCACACGGCATTGACCCTTGCGGCGAAAGGAGATTTCTAACGCATCCAGCCGGTCTCGATCAGGGCGATCAAACCGTTCAGATCGAGCCGCAGATCGGAATTGATGATCAGGCCCATGTTGTAAGGCTGGTCGAAATAGGCCGAATAATACCAATCGGCGTCCTGCCATCGGATGAACAGCGAGGAGGCGTCCGCGGTCCACCGGCGGGTCACAAGATTGCCGTCGCCCCCGCCTTCCTCGAAACCCCAGCCGCCCAGGACGATCTCGGCAGCATACCCGCCCACCGCATGCTCGATGATCGTGGCAGAGGGGACGACCGGCCAGTCCGCCTGCCTGAAATCAACGGCCTGCCGGTAGAGGCGGGAAGCTTGAAGCAAGGTGAGCCTGGCGGGTCCGAAATACGATGTGAATGTGAAGACCTGGGCGACGGCGACCGTCTCCCCGCCGGGGGAGCGGTAAACGCCGACGGACTGGAGGGTCATCGCTTTGGGGACCGGTTCCATGATGTTGATATCGATCTCGACGGATGCCTGTGCGGATCGGAGATCGCCAAACGTTTCCAACTCGAAATCCGTCCCCCGGAACCAGTTCTCCAGATACACTGCGTCCGGTTCGTACGTTTCAGACCGGATGACCCGAAAAAACCGGGACGTCTGCGGGAGGTTGAAATCCGATTCGCCGGATTGCCAGATCCGGAGACTCTGCACGGTCCCGCCTGCCAGCAGCTCCCCGGTCGGATCGAAAGCGAGCGCGAGGACCTGGTCCTGGGCCGAGCGGTGCAGGCTGCCGGACAGGTCGAACGTTTCCGTATCCCAGAGATAGATCGTGCCGTCGAAACTGCCGGTGGCCAGGACCGCTCCATCCGGCGAGAAGGCCACAGACGAGACCCAGTCCTGGTGTTCGAGCGAGACCAGATGCTCCGCTGCCATGGTGGGGTCCAGCCGCCAGATCTGCGCCGTGTCGTCCCGAGAGGTGGTCGCCAGGAGGTAGCTGCCGTCGATCGAGGGGGAGAAAGCCAGGTCGAGGACCTGGTCGGCGTGCGCGCTTAGCCGGGTAACGACGGCGCCGGTCGCGAGACTGCGGATCCAGATCTCGTTCTCCGAAACCGCGGCCAGGTAGGTCCCGCCCGGGGAAAAAGCCGCCGAGTGGACGTCCTCCTGGATAAAACCGGAGGACTGGTAGAACCCGGTCGGCGAATCGGTCCAGATCCAGAGCACCTGCTGGGTCCCAACCGCGATCGATTCGCCGTCGGGTGAAAAAGCGACGTCCAGGACGATCCCGGGATGATCGCGCAGGGTCGCCTCCAGGGTGCGGGTCTCGAAATTCCAGACGGTCACCGATCCATCGTGGCTGCCGGCCGCCAGGCGCAGGCCGTCCGGCGAGAAAGCCAGCGAGGAAATATCTTTCGGGAGCGTCCCAAGGATATAAGCCGCCTCGACGCCGGCCAGGTCGGCGATCTGGATCGAGCCGTCCGCCCGGCCGGAGGCAAGCCAGCGCCCGCCGGGCGCGAAGGCGACGGCGTTGACCCAGCCGGACGGACCGGGCAGGCTGCCGCTCAGGGTCCAGTGCGGATCTGCTGCCGAACCGGACGCGACGGGAGCAGGGCGGCTGGCGAGGAAGGCGTCGTCCTGGTCAGGCTGGAGCAGCCAGACCGACATGCACCCTTCCACCGGGCAGGGCGGCGGCACACCCCACGCGCCGACCTGGAAGGCGATGAAACCGGCATCCTGGGAAATCGAGGGCAAATGGAGCAGCTGGATTTCGGGGAGCTTGGCCAGGATCGGTTCGACCGGGAGCTGCCGGATCGTATCCTCCACCGCGTCATAGATCAGGGAAACCAGGCACTGCCACTCTGCAAACATCATTCCACAATAGACCGAAAGCCGATCGTTCGTCTCAACGACTAGAAAAATATTCGCGAAGATCACGTATTGCCCATCCGGGCTGATGTCGATCCCCATGAAGAGTGCGCTCTCCGCCGGGTTCAATGAGGGCGCCCCATCGATCGGGGCCGGCCGGATCCGTTTCAGCGTCCCCGTTTCTCGATCGCTGTAAAACAGATCGAAACTATCCGCTTCGTCTTCGCCGGCGACGAGGTTATCCGCCGTCGAGATGAACGCTGCTTTCATACCGTCCGCTGAGACCACCGGGTTCGAGGAATTTCCGTTCCCGAAAGTCCCGTCCGGGGCCGCGTTGAGAAGGATGAAGCGGTCCAGCCGCCAGTCGTACAGGGTCGCTTCGACCTGGTTGGGGGAGCCCAAACGGAACCAGGCTGCGTCCTGCTCGCTGACCGTCAATGCAATCAGCGAACCGTCGAACGTCACGCTCGTCGTCTGTAAGACATCGATATAGGCTTTGCCGAACGGGATCTGCGTCGTCGTTCCGGATAAAAATTCGTAAACGTAAAGGTCGTAGCACGATTGAGAGAAATCATCGGCGCCGCAGGCGTCCTGGTCCGGGTCGGGGCTGACGCCCCAATAGAAAATCGTGTTCCCATCCCCGGAAATCCCCGGCGCGACGAACGCGGGATAGCCGCCCTGATCCGGGATGCCGCTGATCGCCCGCACCTGGCCTGTTTGCCAATCCGTGACGTACACGATGACTCCCAGGCTCGCCAGTTCCGTGATGAACACCACCCGGCTCCCATCCGCTGAGATCGCGCCGGCGAAGGATTGACCGGGCAGTTCCGTTCCGTCCAATCCCAGGCTGACGCGGTGGATCTCGCCGGTGGCCGTCTCCGTGACGAACAGGTCGTAATTCTCGTTGCCGTCGCCCTCGACCAGGTCCGGCTGGTCGGAGGTGAACAGCAGGTAGCGGCCGTCGTCCGACAGAATCGGATAGATACTCGTCAGATAAACGTCTTCCGTCGAGGTGCCGATGCCGGTCCGACGCACCTCGGGCGAAGCGACCGTGACCGGCTCCGGTAGATCCGCCTGCTCCGTAAAAAGGTTGACCCCGCGCTCTGATTGGTCGCTGCGCAGGAACCAGAAGACGAAAATGAGGACCGCGCCGGCGGCCAGGATCGCCAGGGCAGCCTCCTTCCAGGCCACTTGCCGCCGGGTCGGCCCATTATGTTTCGCCCGGTCAATCCCTTCCAGGCGGTTTCGGACGCGGGCAGCGATCGCCTCCGCATCGATCTCGATTTCCGGCAGTGCGCCCCGGCCTTCCGTTCGTGTGGGACTCTCCCGGATCCACCGCAGGACGACCGATTCACGTAAATTCAATACAACAGCAATCTCCGCCTCGCTCAGATTGTGCGGGAGAGCGGCCAGCAGCCCGGGAAGCATGCGCTCGATCTGTCTGCGCGTGGTCCGGTCGCGCCCCGCTGCCAGGTGGGGGACTGCCTGCCGGTAGAACCAGGCTTCGGCAGTGAGGTCGATCGAGGGGTCGAAGCGATCGTGTGATTCGATCACGGTGGTGAACAGGTCGACCAACTCGGCGGCAAGGTCTCCATCGGCTGCAAAGCCAACCCCTGCGATTAGATCGG
>Ga0214472_10003973_pt1 | contig 15621 bp, 15 predicted proteins | sample RVTome_6_FD_207662 | JGI IMG/M metagenome (GOLD analysis project Ga0214472, IMG submission 207662) | Soil microbial communities from uranium-contaminated site in the Upper Colorado River Basin, Wyoming, United States - RVT140D175 | ecosystem: Environmental > Terrestrial > Soil > Contaminated >...
CCCGGCGGCACAATTCACCTACGGCCTCGGCCCGTGCGTCGGGGGAGTGTTCCGCAGTGGCCTGGTCGAATGAATCGAGCCCGGCTGCGACAGCCTGGCGAGCGATCGCCGGCAGATGCGGGTCAGCTGCGCTCTCGGAGGCGAACAGCCGGGCCTTCTGGACCGCGGCGGCCAGCCCCTCTGGCTCAAGCCGATTGGTAATTGCCGAACCGACCCGCTCACCTTGCACGATGCGAACGCAGACCCGGGCATCGGATTCGGATACATTTTGATGAACCGTGTTGTTCGCAAACCGGGTCAACTTGGAGCTGGTGCCCTTAAGCGCAACTTCCGCCCGATCCGGTCTGCTTAGCTCGAGCGCCTGTGTGGCAAGTCGCCGAGCCTGGTCTTCGCCAATCAATCGCGCCCCTCCGGCCAAGTTCATTGATGGATGCCAACCCGCACTTGACGGAAGCGGGCAGGCGCCGCGCCGTGACCGGTGTGGGCGATCTGGGAGGGCTGGCCCTTGCCACAATTTGGCGTTCCCCACATTCTCCAGTCCAGTTCGCCACAGACTGCGTCGCAGCTGTTCCAGAATTCAGGGGTGATGCCGGTGTAGGTGGGATTGCGGTACAGCCGGCCGAGCTTGCCGTTCTTGATCTCATAGCCGATCTCAGTTCCGAACTGGAAGTTGTAGCGGCGGTCATCGATCGACCACGACCGATTGGTCTCCATATAGATTCCGTCTTCAGTGTCGGCAATGAGGTCGTGCAGCGTCCAGCTGCCTGGTTCGAGGCTGACATTGGTCATCCGGATCAGGGGGATCCGGTTCCAACCCGATGCCCGCATGCAGCCATTGCTCTCCAGCCCGATCCGAGTGGCCATCTCGCGGGACATCAGGTATCCGATGAAGAGCCCCGCCCGGACAATCGGGGTGGACTGGGCGGGCACGCCCTCGTCGTCCCATCCGAAGGTACCCAGCCCGCGCGGACGGACACTATCGGCGGTGAGGTTTACTGGCTCCGAGCCATAGCGGAAGGTGCCCAGCTTCTCGGTCGTTAGAAAGGAGGTCCCCGCGTAGGCCGCTTCGGTGCCGAAGACTCGGTCCAGCTCGATCGGATGGCCGCAGGATTCATGGACCTGAAGTGCCACCTGGTCTCCCGATAGGATGAGGTCTGAGGTTCCAGCCGGGCAGCGCTCGGCGGTGAGCAGGGCAGCCGCCTCATTTCCGATTCGTTCGGCGTTGCCAGGTAAATCCCACTGGTCAACTGCCTCCCAGCCCGCGGTCAGTTGCTGGCGGCCGAAGGAGGTCGGGTAGGAGCGGGTCTGCACCTCGCCCTCTCCTACCGCGGTGGCCACCATCCCACCACCCGTCTCGATGATGGTCTGCTCGGTCCGGGCGCCGTCGCTGTTCGCAAACCATTTCTTCTCTTTGATGAAGACTAGATTGGACTCCCGGACTCGAACCCCAGCGGCTCGGGCCATTCCTGCATCCGCGGCAGCCAGCACGCCGATTTTCTGGTCCAACGGTACGCTAAACGGATCGATCCGAACCGGGGTCACATAGCTGCCCCGGCTGGCTACCGGCGAACCCAGGTTTACTTTCCCGCCGGGGACCTGGGCGGAAGCTTTGGCGATCCGGATCGCCTGATCGGTCACCCGCTCGAATTCGGCCGGCCGGAGATCATGGCTGGAGGCAAATCCCCAGCCGCCGTCGACCAGAACTCGGATCCCAAACCCATTGTCCTGTGAAGAATCCAAGACTTCCATGATTCCATCACGCATGAGCAGGTTCTCAGTTTGGTTTTCTGTGATTCGGGCGTCGGCGTATTGGGCTCCGCGATGAGCCGCCTGCTCGATGGCTCGCTCCAAGAGATCATGCATATTCCAAAACCTCCCCGTCAGCCGGAATCGAGATCCGTTCGGCCAGACCTTCCCGCTCGACCCGCGCACGTAACTCGGCTCGGCTGAGGACACAGTGATTAATGGACTCGAAGTGGACCGCGACCACCTGGCTGTTTGGAGCAGCCCGGGCCACGGACAAGACATCGCCTGCATCCATTGTGATTGGCCCGCTGTCGGTAAACTGCGCCGCGCCAGCATTCACGACCACCACCGAGGGCTGATGGGCTTCGAGGGCTGCCTCGACCTGCTCGCACCAGATCGTGTCGCCGGCCACATAGAGCGAAGGTTCATTGGCGGCCCGGAGCACAAAGCCGGAGACCGGTCCGATCCGCTCGGCCACCTCACCCGTTCCATGCCGGCCGCCGGTGAGGGCGATCTCAAGCCCTTCCCATTCCAGGCGCGGGTTTACCGGAATGACCTGGCGAAATCCCTCGCCGCGAATCGCTTCCGCGTCAACCGGCTGACAGAAAACGGGCCGGTCTTTCAGGAGCCGTTCCTGGGCGGGCTGATCCCAATGATCGCCATGGGTGTGGGTGACGAATACGGCAGCCACCCTCTCCAGCGCCTCGTCCAACTCTGCCGCGCTGAGAGGCAACTCAACCAGTGGATTACGCCGCGGGTTGGCCGAGTTGCGGACCGGCTCCCAGGCCGCTGCCGGACTGAGCATCGGATCGATCAGGTAATCGGACCCGGCAAGCTGCACCAGCAGGGTCGCGTGCCGCAGCAGTTGAACTCTCATCGCCTGGAGGCGGGGTCTATTGTACCGGCGATAGGAGGACAACTTGCCTGTTGGGTGCAGAAGAAGCAACAATAAGGCGCCCTTTCGGGCGCCTATTCTGGTGCGGTACGGACCGACTAGGTTTGAGCCGAGGGCTTAGCCCCGGCTTCGCTCGAGCAGCACCATCATCAACAGGCTGAGCAGGATTCGGGTCTCTTCGGCCTGGGAAAGATCGGCCAGCTTGTCGATCCGGAATTTGCCCTCGAAGAACGCCGGCATTTTGACGAGCCGCATGACGCCGGTGTTGTCTTCCCGGCTCACCAGGTAGGCCGGGTGCAGCAGATAACCGCTAAACATCCCGACCACCGGGATCTGTCCGACCAGTCCGTCAACGACCCTGATCCACGGGTTTTCCTCGCGGATGACAAGGTTCGGCGAGGATCCGTTCAGAATATTGAAGCGGGAACGCCACAAGGACTTCATTCCGTCCCGCTTGACGGAGCCGAGCGGCATTCCCATGAGATCGGTAAAGTGATACTGGGCGGAGAAGTCAATGATCCGGTCTGCATTGATCGTGTAAAGCGGCCGGGTTTGGGCCGCGTCTGCGAACACCGTGACGGCTTCCTTCAACTTGAAGAGCTTCTGTTTGACATAAAACACCTGCTGCCCGCTCGCGTCGGTGACCGAGATTTGGGGAGCGAGAGCCATGATCTTGAAGTTGAGTCCGAGTGGATACTGCATGCGGGTCTCCTTTGCGCCACGGCATTATTTCACTTTCCGGCAAGGCCCCTCAATAGTGAATACGTCCCCTGGGGGTCGGCTGGATCGCAACCGGACCGGGTAAGATTGTAGGCTTCGGGGCCGGTCCCGCCAGCCGGAGAAGATTGAGGTGAAATCGAATGCAGAACGCCGGGCTTTATCTCCTGACCTGTCTCATCTGGGGCTCTACTTGGCTTGGAATCAAGTTCCAACTAGGGGTGGTCGATCCGGAGATCTCGGTGGTCTATCGCTTTTCCTTGGCGGCCGTCCTGCTGCTTGCGTTCAGCCTCTACCGGAGGCTGCCGCTCCGCTTCAGCCCGAGCCAACACTTCTACATGGCTCTTCAAGGGCTGACCTTGTTCTCGCTGAACTACATCGCAGTTTACTTAGCCGAGCTCTACCTAAGCAGCGGGCTGGTGGCGGTGGTGTTTTCCTTGATCATTGTTTTCAACATCTTCCTCTCGGCGCTCTTCTTGGGAAACCCGATCCGGGCCCGAGTTCTTATCGGTGGCCTGCTGGGAATTGCGGGATTGGCGCTCGTCTTCCGACCCCAGCTGTCGGGGCTTAACCTCTCCGAGGATCGGGTGCTGGGGCTGGGCTTGGCAGTGGCCGGGACCGCCATCGCCTCCTTTGGGAACATCGTGGCGGCCCGCAATCAGCGAAACTCGCTGCCTATCGTGCAGAGCAATGCCTACGGGATGGCTTACGGCGCCTTGTTTACTTTGTTGGTCGCTGCGGCCCGTGGGGCCCGGCTTTCGTTCGTACCAAGTTTCGAGTACATCGCCTCCTTGCTTTACCTGGCCGCCTTCGGATCGGTCGTGGCCTTCGGCGCCTACCTGACCCTGCTCGGTCGAATCGGACCCGACCGGGCGGCCTACATCTCGGTAGTTTTCCCGGTCGTGGCGCTTGCCCTCTCGACACTGTTCGAAGGGCTGCGCTGGGAGTGGCTCGCAGTCTTGGGAGTCGGGCTGGTGATCGCCGGCAATGCCCTGGCGCTTACCGGCCGCCGACCTGCCGCGAAGCCCATGCTGGCGGGGCGCTGAGGCTCATCGGGCCTTCTTGCGAGCGAGCTGCCGCCGACTGGACGGAATGGCCAGCGCTTCCCGGTAGGTTTCTCCGAAGAGGGCACCCGCAACCAGCGAAGCATAGAAACCCAGCGGAGCGGCCAGGACCGGCACGAGAAAGCACAGTATCAGGGAGTAGTAGGCCAGGATGGTCGCCAGATAGGCGACACCGAACAGGCCAAACACAATCACCCAGGCGATGAAGTACTCCACTTTGGACTTACGGAGCGCAGGCCACCACTCACCAGGGCGAAGCGCGGCCCCGAGGCTGTCCTGAGCGGTCAGATGCGCGGCGGCAAACGGGAAGGGAATGGCGCCCAGAACCGTCAGCAGGGAACCGGCGAAGAGCGAGACGAAGAAGATAATGAAACTGAGCAGGAACAAGGTGAGGGCGGCCCCGGCTAGCTCACCGCCCGAGGTTTCGAGGAACGGCAGACCGGCGGCTCCGATGAAGTACAGCGCGCTCCCCCCGCACAGAATGGCCAGCCCGGGCGCCATGAACACCAATCCGACCAGGAACACCCTCCAACCGTCCTTCCAAACGCGACCCCAATCCTCCCAGGCCGGCAGGGCCAGCGGGCGACCCTCGATCGCCTGGCGCATGATGCCCAGGACGTAGCCGTAGACGAAGATCGCCGGTAGGATCGGGATCACAAAGCTCAAAATCAGCAGCGCCGATCCTACCAAGAAGCGCCCCTGCCAATCCGGGCTGCGGAAGGGAAAGCCGAAGGTTGCCTTCAGAGTCGAGATCGTGTGTGCTTGAGCCACTTTGTTTGCCTCCCTGCCAGAGTTCCGGCTACTCCCCCGCGGCGTAATTGTCAGCTATTGTCAGGGCTTCGTCCAGAATCTGGATCCCGTCCCGTAACTGCTGCTCCTCGATGATCAGCGGCGGGGTACAAAAGATCATGTTCCAGCGCACGAAGGTGCTCATGCCCTGGGCCCGCAGCGAGGCCGCCACGGCTTTCATCGGTTCGCTGAGCGGCTGGTTGAATCCGCTCAGCGGCTCGCGAGTCTCACGGCTGGCCACCAGCTCGAGCAGCTGCAGCAGTCCGATGCCCCGCACATCGCCGACGCTCGGATGCCGTTCGGCAAGATCGACGAGTTCCGCGTGCAGGAATTTCCCGGATTGATGGGCCCGGCGGATCAGATTCTCACTCTGGTAGACTTCGAGATTGGCGATCGCTGCCGCGCAGCCGACCGGATGGGCACTGTAGGTTAGCCCGGTCCACAGCGTGTGATGGTCAAAGTACGCGCTGATTTCGTCGCTCACCACGACTGCCCCTAAAGGCACGTAGCCACTGGTCAGCCCCTTGGCCAGGACCAGCATGTCCGGCTCGACACTCGGATAATGGTTGATTCCAAACCACTCGCCGGTCCTGCCGAATCCGCTCAACACCTCATCAATGATCAGCAAGATCCCGTGTTGGCGGGACAGTGCCTGTATGCCGTTCCAGAAAACTTCCCCGCCTTGAATCACACCGCTCGACCCGCTGTATCCCTCCAGCAGAATGGCCGCAACGTTCTGCGGGCCTTCGAAGTCGAGGGTTTCGGCGACCTGATCCACTAGGGCCTGATCGCCCTCCTCGGCCGTCCGGCCGCGGTAGAGCGGGCTTCGGTACGGATAAGGGTCGTGCACCCGCACGATCCACGGGAGGCCGGGCTCATTGGCCAGCCGGCGCGGGTCGCCGCCCGCGCTCATCGCGCCGAAGGTCGCCCCGTGGAAGGCTCGGTAGCGAGTGACGACTTTCTGCCGGCCGGTGAACAGGCGGGCCATCTTCATCGCGGTTTCGATGCCATCCGCCCCGCCTAGGGTGAAGAAGGCTTTCTCGAGCCCGTTTGGGGTGATCTCGGCCAGCATCTGGCCCAAGACGGCTCGCGGCTCGGTAGCAATCCCGGGATACGCATAAGAAAGGCGCGCCACCTGTTCTTGGACGGCCTTGATCACATGCGGGTTGGCATGCCCGATGTTCACGTTGAAGAGCTGGGAGGACCAATCGAGGTAACGCTCGCCGTCGGCGTCCCAAAAGTAGACCCCCTCGGCCTTCACCATGCTGAGGGGGTTCCAGTCGTCTTGAGCGGTCCAGCTGGTCAGGGTATGAGCCTTGTTGCGCCGGACGAGCTGGTCGTGACTCATGCGGGGATTTAGCCGGCCGGTGATGGCTCTCGCTTGAGCTTGTCCGCGTAGCGTTTGCGGAATTTGGCCAGCTTCGGATCGATCACGATTCGGCAGTACCCGGCTGAGGGATTGTTCTCGTAGTAGTCCTGATGATAGTCTTCGCCAAGGTAGAAAGAGCGGAAAGGCTGGACCTGAGTCACGATCGGAGAATCCAGGCTCCCTCCATCCTGTAGTTCACGAATGAGCGCCTTAGCGGTCTCCTGCTGCTCAGGGCTGTGATACAGCACCAGCGAGCGGTACTGGGTCCCGAAATCCGCGCCCTGCCGATCCGGGGTCGTCGGGTCATGGACCGAGAAGAAGACTTCCAAGATCTCCCGATAAGTGATGAGCCGCGGGTCGAACTCGATCTGGACGACTTCGGCGTGGCCGGTCGTTCCGCTGCCCACCTGGCGATAGGTGGGCTCGGCCAGCTCCCCGCCGGCGTAGCCGACCGCGACCTTGCTCACCCCGTTCAGCGCCTCAAAGATCGGTTCAAAACACCAAAAACACCCGCCACCCAGCGTCGCGATTTCCGAATTCTGGGTGGCGGCTGGAGCTTCCTGGGATGCCATCGTGCAGTTGCCTCCGTCCTCAGAGTCGAGCGCGGTGCGCAGTCGGGTTGCAGGGCAGCCGCGATCGCAGGCGGATTCTACCCGACCCACCTTGCGAAAGGATTACCGGCCGAGCTCGAATTCGGCCGGGAGGGGCTCCCGAGCCCGGATCCAGGTCTCCGGAATGTCGGCCGACAGACCGACGATGCTGCCAACGATCGCGCAGGTCGTGTCTCGGTCACCGCCCCCGGCCACCGTAGTCCACAGGGCGGTCTCGAAGTCGAACCCGTGGTGGGCAGCCACCCAGAGGCAGAAGGGGACCGTGTCAAAGGCCGCGATTTCGTTACCGGTCCCGAGGGTGCTGACCGCCCTCCGGTGCTCATCGGGCCCGATCTTGCGGGCCTCCTCGATTTTTTCACGGGTCCGGGTTGGCGGGAGGCGATTGAGCACTTGGGACAGAAAGTCGAGGCTCGAGATGGCCAGCTTGAACGGTGCCATCGCGGCCGCAGCCGCGACCGCGATCGCTCCGGCTTGGCCTTCCAGGTGGGAGTGGGTCACGACTGCGGATCGTTGGGCTTCCTGCGCGGCTCGCTCCGGATCGCCCCAGAAGTAGCCGCCGATCGGCCCGGCCCGCATCGCCGCGCCGTTTCCGTACGATCCGCCGTCGAACAAGCGTGGGGCTTCGACCTCCCAGCTCGCGCCGTCGGCAACCTGCGAAAGCAGTCGGACGGCCCCGCCCCCGTACCCCCGGCGGGGATCCTGGCGAAAGCGGGCGGCCAAGCGGGCAGCCAGGACATCCTGCTCGATGGTGCGGTGATTCCGCAACACCTCCACGATCGAGAGGGCCATCGCGGTGTCGTCGGTCCAGGGCCAAGGGCCGGGCGGCAGCCGGCGCTCCCGGATCGCATCCCAGGGCAGCCGGAAGAACTGCTCCCCAAACGCATCCCCGACCGAGAGGCCGGCAAGTGAGATGAGTGCCCGGTCCAGATCCCCCATCCGTGCCGGCTCAGACCCAGTGGCTCATTTGGCCGGCAGGCTCAGCGCGAACTCAACGCCTCGCTTGACCCAGGCCCTCAACTCGGCAGGCTTGGAAAGCACTTGCTGATCTACCAGGATCCAGCCGGGCGAAGGCCGACCCGAGAAGTCGAAGATCCGCGCTCCAGGCTCCTTGATTGCAGAATCGGTCTCCTCCTTGGCTATGCGCACCATCATTTCATCGCCGATGACGCCGCAGGCCATGTTGCCTCGAAGCATGAAGCCGATCCCCCCAAACATCTCCCGCTCGGTAAGTTTTGGCTGCTTGCTGAGCGCCTTTCGAATTCGATCTGAGAGCTTCTTGTCATAAGCCATTGGCACATCCAAGCCGGTCTATGATTGGGAGCTTGCTAGTCGCGCCGCTGGGGTCGCACGATGTGGGTCGGCGCCTCATAGTCGGCGCGCGCTGTTGATGCGGTCATTCGAGTTGAGCCTTCAACCGGCCGAGGGCCGCCGACCAAAACTCTTTCATCCCTTCGGCTTGCTTCGGATCGGAAAGCCCCGAGTGCTGAACGACAACCTGAACTTTGAGAGGTCCCTTCGCATAGAAATCCACCGATACATCTGATCCGTCTTCCGACCAGGTACTCCGAATGGACTTGTTATGGGTCGCCTTGCGGACCTTCAAACTCCGACCTGGCAGCCAGCGCCTGCGGACCCCCGCCTCGTTCCAGGCCTTGAAGGCGCGGGCGGTCGAGACCTCCAGGGTCTTGGAACGGCTGATCTGAAAGCCTCGAGCAGTCTCGTGAACCCGCCTGCGCCCCCGGGCTTGCTCGTAGCCTACCGTCACCATTTGCGACCACCAATCGGGAACGCCGAGGTCGTTGTAGAGGTATTTTGCGATGGCCGGATGGTCCATGTCGGCCGCTCCCGCCGAGTCGAGCACATCGATCCACTCCGACCAGCTTTTGCCGGTCTTGGCCCGGACTGCCTCGTCACTGATGCCCGCCACTCGTCCCTTGGCGGCATTGGTTGTCATGGTCTCCCTCCCTCGTTCGCCTTGCCGATGATAGCCGCGTCCGCATCGGCTGTCGAGCCACAGCCGGCGCATATAATGGAATCCGCAGGTCCGAATATGCCAGGCGTTTCGCTTACCGCTCGAGTGGCCTCACGCTATGTCTTTGCAACTTTGGCCATCGGGTTGACAACCGCTCTGCTCTATCTGTGGCGCTCCAACCTAGGAACTCCACTCATGGCACTGCTGTACCTCCTGCCGGTCGGGCTGAGCGCCGCCTACTGGGGCCTGGGCCCTGGGGTGCTGACCGCGGTCTGGACCTTCCTCGCCTTCAACTACTTTTTCATCGAGCCGAGGTTCACGCTGGTCGTCCATCGGACCGAGGACACTCTGGTTTTGCTGGTGTTCCTGGTGGTGGCCGTCGTTATCAGCCAATTGGTAGGGCGGGCTCAGGCCGGGCTGGCCGCGGCCAAAGCTCGTGAGCGCGAGGCCACCCGGCTCTACGAGCTCAGCACGGCTTTGGCCGGCTCCCTTGACGTTTCGGCCATCGGACGGACGTTATGTGAACAGGTCAAGAGCACCTTCCAGGCAGATCGAGTGCAACTGGCGGCGGCTGGCGGGGGTCCCTTCCCTGCCCCGGAGGTCAGTCTGCCGGCGGAGGCCATGACCACCCCCACGCCAGCCAGCCTGATTTCGGTCCTGCAGACTGCACGCGGGCAGCTTGGGGAGATCCGCCTTTGGCGAGGCTCGGCTCCGATTTCAACTTCCGAAGATCGGTTGCTCAGGACCTTTGCCAGCCAGGGCGCGCTCGCGCTGGAGCGGGCCTGGTTGGCCGAGGCCGAGCAGCGGGCCCGCGTGCTGGAAGAGAGCGACCGGCTGAAATCGGCGGTCCTGTCCTCGGTGTCACACGAGCTGCGCACTCCGCTGGCCACAATCAAGGCCGCCGCCACCAGCCTGCGCAGCGGCGAGGTGGCGTGGGACTCGGCCGCCCGGGCAGACCTGCTCGGAGCGATCGACGATGAGTCCGATCACCTCAATCGACTGGTGGGTAATCTGCTCGACATGTCGCGGATTGAGGCCGGCGCGCTGCGCCCGAGTCGGCAATGGAACCTGCTCCAGGAAATTGTTGGCGGGGTTGTGGAACGCATGCGACCCTTGACCGGTCATCACGAGCTGAAGCTCAATTTACCGGAGGATCTTCCACTCATCCCGGTGGACTATGTGCAGATCGAGCAAGTTTTCACCAACTTGATCAGCAACTGCCTGAAGTATGCACCTCCCCACACTCGGATTCAGGTCTCGGCTCGGCCGACCGGGGACGGCTCGCTCCAGGTCCAGGTGAGCAATCAGGGTCCGCCGGTCCCGGAGCAGGACCTGGCCCGAATTTTCGACAAGTTCTACCGGATCACCGCCGCCGATCGGGTGACCGGGACTGGATTGGGGCTCTCGATCTGTAAAGGAATCGTGGAGGCCCATGGCGGGAGGATCTGGGCTGAAAACATTCCCATTGGATTCGCCTTCAACTTCACCTTACCCATGACCTGGGATGGGAACCCGCCTCCCAACCTGCCGCCGGAAGCCGAATGACGAGCCGTCCCAAGGTTCTGGTTATTGATGATGAACCTCAGATTCTGCGCGCGCTGCGCACGATCCTGGGCGAGAAACGTTTCGAGGTCACCACCGCCACCCGGGGAGAGGAAGGCCTGGCCCGGGCGGCCGCGGATCCGCCCGATGTGATCATCCTCGACCTGGGTCTGCCGGACATGGATGGCCTCACAGTCATCGAGCGATTGCGGGAGTGGACTCAGATCCCGATCATCGTGCTCTCAGTCCGAGAGGCAGACGCGGACAAAGTCGAGGCGCTTGACAAGGGCGGCGACGACTACCTGACCAAGCCCTTCAGCATCGAGGAACTGCTGGCTCGGATCCGGGTGGCGCTCCGCCATGACGCTCGCATGCAGGGAAGCCTCGCCGAGACTGTCGTCACTGCCGGACCGATCAGCATCGACTTGGCGCTGCATACCGTTCGGAGGGACGGGGAGGAGGTCAAACTCACTGCGACCGAATTTCGGTTGCTGGCCTACCTGGCGGCGAACGCCGGCCGGGTGCTCACCCATCGCGGAATCCTGACTACGGTCTGGGGGCCGACCGAGGCCGAGCACGTCGAGTACCTGAGGGTCTATGTCCGCCAGCTCCGCAAGAAGCTCGAGCCTGACCCGGAACGACCGCAGTTCGTCCTCACCGAGCCTGGAGTAGGCTACCGCTTCCTGGCCGACGACTAACCACTGGCGCTTCTCCTAGCACCAGACGCCGCACTGGGCGTCTTTTGTTTTATTCGTCCTTTATGCACTTGGTCCCGGGCTTTGTGCCGGATTTATTTCCAGGTGCTAGGGTTGGGCTGTATGAAGGGTTTGATGTTGCGAGTCTTAGATTGGATGATCCCGTTCGGCCTTGTCCTGGGTTTCTTCTGGCTGCAGGTCCGCTTGCAGCCATTGGCCTCCGGCCGGATCCACAACGCCCTGATGGCGATTTCGGTCATCGTGGAGATCCGTCTGATCTGGCTGTGGGAGCGCTGGTCAACTCGGCGCCTCCAAGCCTAGCTAATCGCTCCCCGTCCCTCAACGAGGTCATGAGATGCTCTCCCTCATATTGCTCCTGCTCATCGTCTTCCTAGCCTTCCGGCTCGCGCCCCGCGAACGAAGGGAGACCGCCCAGGTTCATGGCGCCGGCCAGATCGGGCTGCTCGCCGCGCTAGCACTGTTCGGGGTGGACTATTTCACTTCTTATTACTATGCCACCGGCGAAATGATGAGTGCCTTGCACCCCTATGGGTTGGAAAACAGAGCCTATCTGGCGGTTGCCGTAATCGCCTTCGCCAACTTTGCCTTCGGCCTGCTGTACATGTTCTCGCTCGGTCCGTTCAACGAGGGCGGCGGATCCTATACCGCCTCCATGCGCTACTTGTGGCCAACCCTCAGTCTCATCGTGGCAGTCGCGCTCATTCAGGACTACGTACTCACCATCGTGGTCTCGGCCCTGTCCGGTGGGGATCAGCTGCTTTCCATTATCGGCCTGTACGGCAAGAACTGGCTGTATCACTTTGGGATAGGGGCGGTGTTAGCCGCCGTCACCTGGTACCTGACCATCCGCGGCCGGGGCGAATCGGCGCAGATTGTGTTTTCGTTGATCACAGTCTTCGCGCTGCTGACCATCACGATGGCCATCGGGCTGATCATGGCACATTTCAGAGGGGTTCCGCCGGCTCTACCTGATGCCGCGCCGAGAGCCGCCACACTTGGACAGGCGATGCTGCATATGCTGACCGCGGCGATGAAGGGCATGGTTGCCCTGACCGGACTGGAAGCGGTGTCAAATGGAATCCAGTTCATGCAGGACGAAGATGCGGGGATTGTGAAATGGGGGAAGAAGCGCCTGTCGAGGCTAAGCTGGCTCTGGAATTTCTACAGCGGAAAGTCGGGCATCGGACGCTTCGTGCAGACTTCCTTTCTATTCTATGGCGGGCTGACCACCTTCTTTCTGACCGTCTTCGCCATTCGATTCGACGTGTTTGACGGCACGTTTGGCCGCACGTTGGTCGGCAACCTGGCCTTTATCGCCTTCGGTGAGATTCCGGGCGGCATTCTCCTGTTCTGGGCCTACCAGATCGTCGCGGTGATGATGCTGGCAGCGGCCTCGATGACCGCGCTACAGGACGCGCAGGCTACCGAGTGGCGCGATGTGGCCATGGGAGGAATCCCGGAGGCCATCATCTACCGCGACCGGCGCGGGACATTCACCCGTTCGGTCACGATAACGTTTGCAATGGCGGTGCTGATCATGTTCCTAGTACGCGGCCGAACTACGGTCGCCGTGCCGTTCTACGGTGTAGGGGTCTTCATGCCGATAACAGCCATGGGATTGGCAGTTCGCAAACACTTGCTCACTCATTACACCGGACGCGCCCGCCGCTGGGGCGCCGCAGGCGCCACGTTCGTGACCATTCTGGCCGGGATTGTGTTCCTCGGCCAGTTGATCGGCAAATGGGAAGAAGGCGGCTGGATTGCCTTGCTTGGATTCGGCTTTCTGGCACTCGTCGCCCATGTCGTCTTGCTCTCCCCTTTCGGCTATCGCGAGCCGCGCCAGATCTACCGAATAGTGCGCACAAAGGCCCGGGTCCAAGGCGCGATGGCCTCGATCGTCGAGTGGCAGGCCTTCCGGATGCAGGAGTACCGCTACCGGTTAATGATTGCGATTGCCAGTTTTCTAGAGCTGTTCGGGGTCGGCCAGCAGGCCCGCCGGTTGCCGGCGTTCGCCCTGGCGAATGGGGGGAGGATTCTGCCTAAGCCCTTTGCCACCCGGGCTGAGCCTCGCCAAGGCAAGCCGCCAACCACCCCTGTCCACCGGGTGAAGACCCCGGCCCCGGTGGCGGACGAGCCGGCCCCGCCTCGGATCACCCGCCACCGGATCATCCTCCCGATCAACGCGGTGCACCAAGGCACCCTGACGGCCTTGCGCTATGCAACCTCGCTTTCAAATGATGTAACCGCCGTCCATGTGGCGCTCGATCAGGCCGACGCAGATGCGCTCCGCAAAGAATGGGACCGCCGAGGGGACGGCATCCGGCTGGTGGTCCTGCCGGCCGATCACGGGATGGTGTTAGAGCCGATGCTCAAGTACATCGTGGAAATGATGGAAATCCGCCAACCCCATGAGTCGATCACAATCGTGGTCCCTCAGTCGGTTCGGCCGCGCTGGTGGTCCAACCTGATGAGGACCCAGATGGCCTCCCTGCTGCGCCTATCCTTGCCGCTGGAAACCGGGGTTGTGATAACCGACGTCCCCTACAAGCTGGACGGTGATCGGGACTGACCCCGCCCGCTTACAACCAGTCCTTCCGCCAGAAGATCACCAACAGGCCCAACGAAACCAGAATCGAGGCCGCCAGAATCCCGGCGAATGCCAGCGGCGATTCGGCGCCCGGCAGCCTCACATTCATCCCGTACACGCTGGCGATGAGGGTGGGCATCGCGACGAGCAGTGTCACCGAGGTCAGTAACTTGACGACCGCGTTGAGGTTGTTCGACACGATCGAGGCGAAGGCGTCCATCATCTGAGCCAGGATGCTCTGGGAGATGTCGACCTGCTCGATGGCCTGGCGTACCTCGATCAAGACGTCCTCCAAGAGTTCCATTTCGTCCGGGTGCCACTGCGAGATGTTTCCCCGCTGGAGTCGGCCCAAGACCACCTCATTCGAGCGGAGAGCGGTGGTGAAATAGGTGAGGCTCTTCTCGAACTTCAACAGTCCCAGCACTTCCTGATTGCGCAGCGATCGCTGAAGCTGGTCTTCCAGCCGATCTACCTGAGCGTTTATTACATTCAGGTTATCCAGGTACTCCTTAGCGAGATACAACAACATCTGCAGGACGAACCCGGTTGGGCGGTCGGGGGTCATGCCGCGCAGATTTCGGCTGGCGAACCCCTGCAGGAATCCGGTGGCCATCGGGACGCTGGTGACAACCAGATCCGTGGTGACGATGATGGTCAGCGGAACCGTGATGTAGGGAATGTCGGCGGTCGGGCCCTGAGCATAGGGAAAATGCAGCACGAGCAGGATCGCGTCGCCTTCCCGCTCGGCCCGTGGGCGCTCGTTGAGATCGAGCAAGTGGGAGAGAAACTCCGGCGGGACGCCGTGCCCAGCCAGCACGGCCAAGTCCTGCTCGGTGGGAGTTACCGCGTGCACCCAGCAACCGTTCTCCACCGCCTCCGCCGGCTGCAGCCCCTGATCGCCATTCTTATAAATCGTGATCATCAAGTCGCCTCAATCGGCCGGGGTGATAGAGGTTCAAGTTTATGTCGAAGCGTGAAACTCTGCGGGCTTCAGCGGGCAGTGTGGTAGGGAACATCGATGATCACCCGCTGGAAACCCTTCCGGCGCCGTCGGTAGAGCAGGGCGACCTTGATCAACCAGGCGGTCTGGTTATGCAGCAGGCTCTGCCACCACTTCGCCGGAATGAACTCGGGTAGCACCACGACGGCCGCCTGGCCGTCGTTGTAGCGAGTGTCAATGAGATCCAAGTAGTCGAGCAGTGGACCGATGATCGAACGATACGGAGAGGGAATGATCACTAACGGGACGTCCGGCCACGAGCGCGCCCACTCCTTCTGCACCTTCTCGCCGGATCCAGGCTCGAGCTCAATATAGGCCGCGGTGACATTCTTGGTAATCGCACGGGCGAAGTTGATCGCGTCGACCACTCCCCGATGTACGCCGGAGATGGGAACTACAGCCCGGATCGGGGCAAACTTCTGCAGCGCAGGGGAGGAACCCTGGAGGGAGAGCTGCCGGGCTAGCTCGCGATAGTGGGCCCGGATTGGAAGGAAGATTCCGACCAGCAGCGGGATCAGCAGCAGGCTAATCCAGGCCCCGTCGGCGAATTTGCTCACTCCGACGATAACCAAAGTCATTCCAGTCAGCAGACCGCCGACACCATTGATTCCGG